>FWPU01013313.1_pt1 | contig 10437 bp, 14 predicted proteins | sample 2228361 | NCBI WGS metagenome assembly FWPU01 (sample SAMEA103939777, study PRJEB20133) | metagenome | reverse complement strand
TTATTACACTACCTGGAACTGCTTGGTTACGCCTATATAGGAATCAAGGATTATATCTGCCTCCGGAAGCACAAAGCGATAATCCGCCTTTTTGAATGCTATTTTTTCGAGAAGACCCAATCTTTTCATAAGCGGAAAGACCGCCCACATTGATTCAAAGGATTGGTCTGCCGCATCGAAGTAGAAACCGTTGCGATAAAAGCCAGACATGTATCCTCCAGGGAGTTCCCTCCTTTCACAAATGAGGGTCTTTATGCCATTTTTTGCGAGGAAATTCCCGCACATAAGACCACCGATTCCTGCCCCTATTATTGCAACATCGTAATCATATATCGTCACGCCCATCCTCAAGGTGCTCCTTTGCAATCCTTGACCATTCGCTACTGTGGTCACTTTTCAGGTAGACCTGCCAGTGTCTTCTGGCCTCGTCCCCTTTGTCAAGATTTTCCAGACACAGGGCCAGATTGAAATACGCATCAACAAACTCTGAGTCAAGCTCTATGGCCCTTTTATACAGTGCGGCAGCCTCTTTGAATTTCAACTCTTCCATTAAAATGTTGGCAAGATTAAATAGGGCCTCCTTGTGCTTGCTGTCCAGCTTTATGGCCTTGAGGTAAAACTCCTTGGCCTTTTCGGGCTTCTTCTGCATGTAGTAGAGGTTTCCCAGATTGGTATGGGCCTCCGCCATCCTAGGGTCTAGTTCAATTGCCTTCCTGTAGGCCGCCATGGCCTCCTGGTGGGTCTTGGGGTCCATGTCCAGGTTTAGCCCTTTTTCAAACCAGTATTCAGCACTTTCAGGGGAGGACGAATCTACCGGTGGTACAAGGAGTTCTTTCTCCAGCTCACTGAGGCTGAAATCAAAGAGGAGTTGACCAGTGGGTTCCAGGCAGACCCCTTTACTATTCAGGAATATCCTCTTTCCATCGCACTGTATGCGGAGTTCCAGCAAGGGCCTTTGTAGATTCGGCATCAGCCTCTTCAGCCCCTTGAGTAGCTTTCTTATCCTTTGAATGGACAGGCCCCCGTCAACAAGGCTCTTTACCACCTTCAGACTTATTATGTCCTGGAAGGTGTATACCCTCCTCTTCTTCTTCTCCGTGAGGCCGCTTGGGCTGACGAGTCCTATCATGTCCCAGTACCTGAGACGCCCGGCCCTGAGTCCGTAAAGCCTTTCTACCAACTCTGGGGGAAATACGTTGTCCATTTTTAAGGAGCCGTTTTTTGGTCCTCAACCAATCCCAGGAATACGGGTGCACGAAATCGGCCATGAGGGGTTTCTTCCTGGTATCTTACCTTGCACCCCAATACGGGTTTTAGCCACACAATCTCCTTCTGAAAGGGGATGACCTCCCGGAATGGGCTTATTGCCTGTCTGAGAACCTTCAGGCGTTCGTAGATGGACGGGAAATCCCCTGCGGTAAAACCGCTACCCACCCTCCCACGGTAGACAATCTCCCCATCCCGGTATTCCCCCAGTATCAGGGAACCGAAGGGTTCTTCCTTGCGGCCCTTAGTCCTCAGGTAACCGCAGATGAGGCACATGGCGGATTGCCTGGCCTTTATCTTTAACCACAACCTGGAGCGCTGACCAATGAGATAGGGGCTATGAATGGCCTTCGCCATCACCCCTTCGAGGCCGAGCCTGGATACCTCCCTGAAGTACTTCTTGCCCCTTTCCAGTACGTAATTGGCCACTACGAGGTGGGGTAGAAATCGCTTGTCCTTGAAATTCTCAAGGAGTATTTCCTTTCTCTTCTGGAGGGGCTGGCTTACGAGAGGCCGTCCGTTAAGGTAAATTATGTCAAAGGCTATAAAGGTGGCCGGGAGGTCGTGGCTTAGTAGTTTAATCTGAAAGGGTCTTTCTGCATGTTCCCTCTCCTGTAGTCTTTGGAAGTTCGGCCTTCCTCTTATGAATACCACCAGTTCGCCGTCAAGGATGGCAGATTTTCCCTTGAAGGCCCTTGTAATACTGGCAAGCTCCGGGTAGCGGTAGGTGATGTCAAGCAGTCTGCGGTTTTGTAAGCGTAGCCTGGCAACATCTGGCGTCCTGGAGAGGAAGGCTATACAGCGGGTACCGTCCCATTTTATCTCAAAGAGGTGCCTCGGGGAATCAAAGGGCTCTGCACTGTAGGCAAGCATGGGCATAATCTTTTTATCGAGCCAGCTTACCATGTCTCGGTGTCCGTCTCAGAAAGATGCCTTACTGCTCTTTTTAATGACCTCCTGTGTCCTGGACTTCTTTGCGGCCCTCACCATTCCTTTTTTAATCACCTGCCTGCCCTCCACGCTCTTGCGCAGGGCCTCCATCAGGTTGATAACCTTGCCCACCTCTGCCTTTGGTGCGGCGAATATCTCCTTACCGGAGACCTTTGCGTTTATTATCTCTAGCATCTGGTGGGTGTATTCGTCTTTAAACTCTTCCGGATGGAACGCCTTCGTTGCAGAATCCACAAGGGTGGTTGCAAGCCTGAGCTCTTCCCTCCCCACCTTGACTTTTTTGTCAATGTTCTCAAGCTCATCCACCCCGATTATCTCCTCTGGATACAGCATGGTGGACAGGACGAGGGCGTCGTTGTAGGGCCTGAGGGCAGCCAGGTGTTCCTTATTAGCAATTACCACCTTTGCAATCGCTACCCTCCCCTTTTCTTTCATGACCATCCTTAACAGGGCATAGGCCTCTCTGGCCGCCTCTCCATCGGGGGCGACGTAGTGAGATTCGTGGAAGTAAATGGGGTCTAGCTCTTTTGAGTCCACGAATTGCACTATGTCTATGACGTGGGTACTGGGCAGGCTCACCTTCTCAAAATCCCCTTCTTCCACGGCTACGTACTTATCCTTGGCGTATTCATAACCCTTTACCGTGTCGTTAATCTCTACCGTCATGTCGCACTGCGGGCAGTACCTTTGGGTCTTCAGGCGGGAGTGGCATGTCTTGTGGAGGTTATGGAATTGAAGTGCCCTGGGTTGGGTGGCCCTGTAGACCTTTATGGGAATCATAACAAAGTTAAGGCGTATATGCCCTTTCCATATGGCCCTCATGGCTGTATCCTCTCTATCGGTTCCGGAATTGTTATTAGAATTATACAACGAAAGGCCAGGTAAACCAAGCTCTTCAAGATGGTATCTAACTAAAAATGCTTAGAAATATCTAAGACAAAAAACTTGTCTGAGCCCATGCCCGAGGTCTCTGAAAAATCCATGTTTACGCCGTCATTGCGAGTCCGCCTTAGGCGGATAGCACCGAAGCAATCCCCTGAGCGGTTGACTAAAGACATGAGACTGCTTCGCCTCGCTCGCAATGACACTGAGCGTCCTTTTACATTTTTTAGATATCTCGGAAAAAGGACTTGACAAGAGACAGGCTTTTTACTTATACTGAGACTCATTTGCAACAAGAAGTAACAGTGCGGGCATGTAATACGGAGGTAATATCTCTGAAGAACTTTCGGAAAAAAAATCTTTAATTGTAGAGACAGAGACTCAATTACAGGAGAAAAAAACATGAAAAGAGTTCTGATGTTATTAATTCCTTTCATCCTGGTCTTTCTCTTTAGTGGGGCCTCCTTGATGGCCCAAGAGGACGTAAAGGCCAGAATAGAGGCCATGGAAAAGGAGCTTCAACTCCTCAAGTCCTCTCTGACCAAGCAAGAGGAAAAGGTCGTAAGAGACCAGGCCATTATTACGGAACTAAAGGAGAAGGATGAACTTCAGGCCAAAAAGATTGAACACCTTGAGGAAAGGATTCACGTGGAGGAATTTTATTACGGTCCTAAGAAGGCCGATGAGTTCTACAAAAAAGGCCTATCTCCTCAATTCGGCGGCATTTATACAAAACCCTTCCTTGCAAGGTTTGGTCGTAATACCTACCTGGGTGGCTACATGGATGCCAGCTTCAGGTCTACAGAATCCTCAAATGACAAGTTTGAGGTCCTCCGCTTTGTGCCTTTCATATACTCGGACGTTTCGGATAGGGTTAAAGTTGCGGCAGAGATCGAGTTTGAACATGGGGGTATTACGCCTAGTGGATCAGGTGTAATCTCTGAAACAGGGGTTTCCACTCCTTCTCCTGGAGAGGTCAAGCTGGAGTTTGCTACAATAGATTTTTTAATTAGAGATTGGCTTAACATGAGGGCCGGCCTGATCCTGGTACCCCTGGGCAAGTTTAACCTTGTCCACGATGCACCCCTGCAGGACCTGGTGGATAGGCCCCTCGTAGACCAATTTATTATCCCCACCACCCTTACTCAGGCAGGTATGGGCTTCTTTGGCAGCCTGTATCCCACTGAGATGTCCAAGCTAGATTATGAGATTTATGCTACCAACGGTTTTGGGAACAACATAAACCCTACCACTAATGGTCTCAGAGGAGCGCGCCTATTCAGGTACGATTTTGACAATAACCAGAGTCCAGCAGTTGTTAGCAGGGTAGCATTTAGCCCCTTCCTTGGCCTTGAGTTTGGTGGTTCTGTCATGTACAACAAGTACGAAAGCATTGGTAGTGAATACTTCACCATACCGGCCCTCGATTTTGTCTACCAGAAGGGGCCTTTTGAGCTGGTAGGTGAGGGTGCCTATGTCGATTTTGAGAGGGGCAAGGACATCAAGACCGACACCACTAAACGTCGTATACCCAGCAGTATGTTTGGTTACTACATAGAGCCCAGGTATCACTTCATGCCCAAGTTTCTACAGGACTTTGCCCCAAAGATTTTCACTGATCGTTCTACTTTCACACTGACGGGCAGGTGGGAACAGGTGGATCTGGGGCAGATTAGTGGGTCTAGTGGTGCAGAAGGTGGACGGGCCAACCGCATGGACAGGGCGACTATAGGGCTAAATTACCGTTATACGGAGGACAGTGTCTTTAAGATTGATTACCAGTGGAACATTGAGCACTCAAAGAACCACACGGACAACAACGCCTTTATCTTTGGGTGGGCAACCTACTTCTAGTTTGAGTCATTGTGAGGGAGCGGGCTAGATTGTTTGATTCTTCCCCGACCGGCCGTGTGTACCACCGGGGATTCCGTCCGCCTGCAGCGGAACGGAAAGGCACAGGGTATCATTACCCTTTTAACCTCGTGTGCCATTACTCTCGCCAACGGTACGCACGGCTATCCTTCCTTAGAATGGGCGTTTGTCATTCTTTAATGACCCTTTTCAGCCTGGCCTGTAGCGGGGTTCAGGATACCCCCGTAATTTTAGAAGGGCTTTTTAGGACAGGAGGGAAAGGGATGAGATGGGAAAGTTTACTTTTGAAGTGCGTGGTCTCTTTAGGTTTTTTAATCTGGGGGTCTTTGGCCGCTTCGGTAACCTACGGACAAGAGGAGGGGAGGCAAGGGACAGGGGCAGTCAGCGTCCAGAAGACCGAGCCAGTCCCGAAGAAAGAGGGGCTAAAAGGCTCCAGCGAGAATTTGGTGGAAAAGAGGGCTACGGGGGAGAAGAAAGAGGCACCGGAAATAGTACAATCCCAAACCGTTGGGGTACTAATTCTTGCCCATGGGATGCATAAAGAGCATGGTTCTGGGGTAAGCCCTTGGGAAGCCGCTGTCCTGGAGGCAGTTAAGCCATTAAAGGATAAGTACCCACTGGAGGTGGCCTTTGGTATGGCTGAACCTGATACCATTAAGGATGCCGTCCGTAGATTAGAGGAAAAGGGCATCTCTGAAGTAGTAGCTGTACCACTATTTATCTCCTCTCATAGCCCAATCATAGGCAATTCACGTTACATACTGGGGCTACAGGAGGAATTGCCCAGGACCACCGGAATAAAATCCTTGCCCAGGATAGAGAGTAAAGTTAGGTTTCGCATGACAGGTGCAATGGATGATAGTCTACTAGTGGCAGAGGTTCTCCTGGAAAGGGCTACGGAACTCAGCATTAATCCAGCCAAGGAGACGGTCATCCTTGTTGGACACGGGCCAAATGATGAGGAAGAGAATAAACTCTGGCTGGGGGATATGGGGAGGCTGGCTTATTATGTCAGGGAGAAGGGGATTTTCAGAGAGGTGCGGGTTGCTACAATCAGGATGGACGCCCCCAGGGAGATTAAACAGAGGGCCATTAACGAATTAAGGGCAGTAGTGGAGGGTTACGGTAAGGAGGGACGTGTTATTGTAGTCCCCCACCTCCTGGCCCCTGGTGTAGAGGGAGAGATTGTAGAGGCGCTCAAAGGACTTTCTTATGCGTACAATGGGAAGACTTTGCTACCCCATGCCAACATAACCAGGTGGATAGAAAGGAAGGTGGATGCAGAGATAATCCCTGCACTGGTGGAGGTGCAAAAATGAAGGGCCACCTCTATTACGTCCCGATGGGATTCGCCATTGCCGGGCTTATTTCTTATCTGGTCTTATCTTTTAGACTGGCCCTGTACCTAGTATGGTATAGGGCTGGTAATAGAGTTCCTCAAAGAGGTAATCAGTCTGACACCCTTGCATCCTCTTTGAGCATGGTAGGTGCTTCAGGATTGGACGGCCTCCGTTCTGAAGACCCCAGAGGGTCTTAGCCTGGAGTCTTACCCCCAGCCCCAGGCTAGCCCTCCGCCTACCAGTGGTACTTAGGAAGGCATGGCGAAAGGTGTCTTTGTTTGAAATTTGTCAGGAGGATAAAAATGAAATTACTACTGGGTGCCTTGCTACTTTGTCTCTTTTGGACATGTACTTTAGGGGCTCAGGAGGTACTGAATGTAACTTTGCACGGAAAGGGGACAGTAATAAAAGAAAAAGGCATAGAACGGATTCATGTAGAAGGTACTGCTAAGGGTAATATTATTGGTACTTTTGTATGGAAGGAAGAGCATGAAGAGGCACCAGAGCCTCAGGAGGCTATAGAGAGGGGGACAATAACTATTACCGACCAGAACGGAGATACGCTTCTTTTAAGTTTCTCTGGTAGGGCAAGTATGCAGGAAACTAAAGAGGCAGTACTGGAAAGTGCAGAGGGACTCTTTACTTATCTTGAAGGGACCGGCCGCTGGGCTAAACGCACCCTTTCCGGGACTTACAGCAAGGCTGGTGTCTTCAAGGACAGTTCTATTGAACTTAGTATAACATTAACGAGCAAGGGCAGTTAATTTTAGGTGGCAAAAGAAACAATTGTGAAAGGGTATTATTTCTGTTAAATTATTTTTCTGTGTTTAATCTTCTACTTCTTGTCCTTTTAGCAGGCTGTGCGGGCATGGGAGGGCTGGAGGTTACCCAGCCTCAGTACTCCAGGGGCTATACAGCTGGCTACGAAGAGACCTGGCAGGCCGTCGCGGAGACCCTGGAGGGCCTGGATATAAGCATAAGAGAGGCAGACAAAGCGGAGGGCAAGATAGAGACCGAATGGTTCTACAGGGAGAGTGAGAAGTATATGGGACTGTTGCACGGAGGCTACTGGAAGGAACGCTACAAGATGCACTTGCAACTAGTAACGAGAGGGGATACTACTACGGTCACTATCCGCTCCCTGGCAGAGGAAAAGAGGCCTGGTGGGACACAGGCCTACAGGTGGAAAAGGATGGCCTCCAGCGGGGAGGTGGAAGAATTTATATTTAAAGAGATAGGTAAGTCTTTGACAGTTAGGAAGGGAAATGAATCTGGTTCAGGGCTTGTTAAGTATATTCTTAGTTTTTACGTTATCACTGCCGGCCTCTGCCCAGGAGATTGAGCCTCAGGACAATTACGAGGTACAGGTCTTTATGACAGAGGAAGAGGCCCTTAAGAGGGTCTTCTCTGAGGCCGATGAGATACTGACCGACAGGATATTCCTCTCCTCCGAGGACAGAAAGGCCCTGGAAGACAGGCTCGGGAGGAGGCTCTTTGAAGAGGGTTTTCTGGTTTACATCGGCAAGAAAGGGGATGAGGTTCTAGGCTACGCCGTGATAACCCAGGAGGTTGGCAAGTTTCACCCCTTTGACTTTATCGTAGCAGTAAGGCCCAATGGGAAGATAAAGGACCTGGCGGTACTTGTATACAGGGAGAGCCGTGGCGGAGATGTGGCAAGGCGGAGGTTCACGCACCAGTTCATTGGCAAATCCCTGAAGAACCCACTCAGGATAAACAAGGACATTATAAACATCACCGGGGCTACCATGTCAGTTATGTGCATGTGCGAGGGGGTAAAGAAGGTGCTGGTGCTGGTGGATAATTTCTACACGAACGGGCACAGGGATTTGTCCGCTACCACTCCCTACCTCAAACCCATCTCTTATGCAGAGGGTTCGCAGGAGCTTTCTCGCCAGAACAGCGAGCAGGTTTATAAAGAGGCGAGGCTCGTAATGGGTACCTACGCAGAGATTTCCCTGTATGCACCGAGTAAGGAGGCGGCTGCAGAGGCCATAAAGTCTGCCTTTGCAGAAATGGAAAGGCTGGACAGGCTCATGAGCAATTATAAGCCTGAGAGCGAACTGTCCAGGGTTAACAGAGAGGCAGGTAAGGGTACCGTTGGGTGCGACGATGAGCTTTTTAGGATTATTGAAAAGTCCCTCTATTATAGCGATTTGACCAAAGGGGCGTTTGATATAACCGTGGAGCCTCTTATAAAGCTATGGGGTTTCTACGATGGCAAGGTAAATGTCCCCTCAAAGGAAGAGATACAGTCCATTCTCCCCGCTGTCTCCTATAAGAATGTAATCATCCACAGAACTGGCCCGGACACGAAGGGGAGTATTTCTTTTGGCAATCCATCTACAAGGTTAGACCTGGGGGCGATAGGCAAGGGCTATGCCGTGGACAGGGCGGTAGAGGTCTTGAAGGGTAAAGGCATAGTGGCCGCCTGTGTTAACCTTGGTGGTAATATCTACGCCCTCGGTAGCCCACCAGGTAGGGACTCCTGGAAGATAGGGGTACAGCACCCAAGGGAGAAGGACCGCCTGTTGGGTCATCTGGAGTTAAAGGATTGCGCAGTGGCCACCTCCGGGGATTACGAGAGGTTCTTTGTGGTAAACGGAAAGAGGTACTCCCATATACTGGACCCCAGGACCGGGTGGCCCGCCTCAGGCGGGGAAGGGATGGTGAGCGTGACGGTAATAGCGCCCAACGCCACGGAGGCTGATGCACTATCTACCAGCACCTTTGTGCTAGGGGAGGAAAAAGGGCAGGAACTCCTGGAGGGTTCTTTGACAGGGGTCTCGGGACTCATGGCCTGGGAGAGGGGCGGAGAGATAAACTTTAAGATTACGCGAGGAATGGAGCGTTTCTTTAAAGAGGGAACCAAGAGGGCACAAAAAGATGCCAAGACGCCTGTCCTCAGCCTCCTTGAGTAATAGGCTCTTCTTTAGCTTCTTTCTTATCCTTATTGGGATAAGCATGGGCGTGGCCTTTCTGAATTTCGTGGAGAGGACTAAGTTTAGCCCCGAGAAGGTAAGGACCTACTATCTCGGCAACGTTAGGGAGGATGAGCCAGAGAATGCACCATTACCGGAGGAAGGGCTGCTCTTTCCCAAGACAAAGAGGGAACTCCTGGAAGTGACCCACGTGCATACCTTCTCTATTCCATTGATTTTCTTTGTGCTGTCCAGGATTCTATCAATGACGGCGACACGGGAGGGGGTGAAACTGGCTACTTATGTGGCCTCCTTTGTGGGGATTGTCTGCAATCTTATTGGGCCATGGTTGGTGAGGTATGTATCACCTGGATTTTCTTTTCTCCTGCTCTTCTCTTACATCGTACTGGCGTCCAGTTTGGTCGTCTACATTGTATGTCCTATGTACGAGATGTGGAGCATTAGAGAGGAAGAGATTGGGGGGATTTCTGTAGAGGAGTAAAAAAAATTTTATAAGTTATTGCAACTGAGACTCAATTGCATTCGCATGAAAGGAGATGCCGTATGTCTGTACTTATTGTGGGTGGTGACCATTTAGGCTCTATCCCGAGGGAGCTAACCAAGCTCGGGGCCACGCGGATAGTCCACCTGACGGGGAGGGATCAGTCAGGCTTCAGGAACGGGCTTCCGGAGAGCATGGACCTGATTATAGTCCTTTGCGATTACGCCAACCACAACATTACCAACAAGATAAAGGACCTTGCCAGGTCAAGGAGCATCCCCATCCTCTTCGCAAAACGCTCCTGGTCTTCCATATACCAGAAGTTAAACCTTTCTGGGCTAAGACCGATGCCGGGTAAGGCACAAACAAACTGAAAGGAGCTTATGATGGAAAGGAGACGGCTATGGAACTAATACCGAAGACTGGACAGCGAATTGAGGAGGGGCACTTCCCTCCAGTTGTGGGAAAAGGGCACGTACCTGTAGCGGAAGAAGATGTGGCTTATCACTTCCTCTGCAATCTCATAGAAAAGGGGTTTCTCTCAAAGGAACTGGAAAGGTTGCTTACGATGGATTAGCCATACTCGGCAGTAGCCCTTTGCATCGTCCACAGATCTTTCCAGAACTGTATTGTATATAGAGAGGCTGTTGCTCAACCCCAAAAAGGTGCTTTCTCGCCCTGTACT
>FWPU01013312.1_pt1 | contig 10438 bp, 8 predicted proteins | sample 2228361 | NCBI WGS metagenome assembly FWPU01 (sample SAMEA103939777, study PRJEB20133) | metagenome | reverse complement strand
TCCTTCGCCGAGCGCGCCGAAAGGGTGTAGCGCACCTGGCGGATGTTGCCGGGGTGGCCGGTGTAGCGCCTGCGCGCCCCGTACCCGCAGAAGCCGGGGTCGGAGGGGAGCAGCGACGCGCACTGCATGTACTCGGAGAGCAACGGCGGGCGGGCCGGGCTCGGCGCGGGGGCGTTTCCGGTCCAGTTCGCGGCCTGCCCGGGCACCTCGTTGACCGCCGGGTCCTCGCCGTACACCCAGTCGCCGTCGGCGTCGGGCCCGTTCGCCAGCGCGTAACGCGCCTCGACGTCGTCGCACGGCGAAGGCGCCCCCCCGGCGCACGTCTGCGGCACGTTCATCACGTACGCCACCTGGAGCTGCTCGACGTCGAGCGCCACCACCTCGGCGTCCCGAAGGTCGGAGGCGGTGGGCGGCTCGTCGATGGTGCCGTTGGCGTTCACGTCGACGACGCGCCGCACGGCCGCTGCCGCGCGCCGCCCGGCTCGTCGAGCCACCCCACGAAGAAGTGCCGCCGCTCGACGCGGTAGACGTAGGCCAGGCCCGAGTTGAAGCAGCTCCCCGCCGCGCCCAGCTTGGCGTTGTCGGCGAAGGGAACCTGGCCGGCCGGAAGCAGGTCGATGGTGTGCGTGCCGCTGACGCCCGCGGCGCGCACGTAGGCGAAGTCGGCCCCCGCCTGGCAGAGCACCAAGAGCCTCTGCCCGCGCTCGAAGTCGGCCGCGACGACGCCGCGCGGGTCGGCGGGGTCGATGGAGAGCGACGTCGACGAGGCCGACGCCACGCGCCGGCCGTACATCGGGTCGCGGTACTGCACCACCAGGTGGTCGGCGCCGTTGGCCCCCATGCCGTCGCGCATGCCCCCTGCCACCTCGTTGCCGGCGGCGTCCAGCTCCCAGGGCTCGACGGCGTAGTTCGGGTCGATGCCGTAGCCGGCGCGCGCCAGCGCGTGCTCGAGTTGGTAGGCCGCCGCGCGCAGGGTGCTCTGAATCGCCGCCACGTCGGCGTGGGCCACGTACTGCCGCTGGTTTTCGGCGAGGGCCATGAGCACCGCGGCGAGGACGATGCCGAGCACCGCCGCGGTGACCATCATCTCGACCAACGTGACGCCGCGGGTCGCGCGGCGAGGCGAACGGGCGGAAGGGCTCATAGAAGCTCCGGCAACCCCGACCCGGCGGCGCCCGCGCCCATGCGGTGGTTGTCGTACTTGAGGAACGAGGTGATCAGGTTGCGGTAGGTGCGGCCGTTGCCGATGGGGTAGCGCACCACCACGTAGACCTGCTTGGCCTCGCACGCGCCGTTGTCGTACCCCTGCACGTTCGGATCGGTGTCGATGAGCCGCACCGACCACATGAGCTGGTAGCCGTCGCGCATCGAGTCGCCGAGCAGCCCCTGGTTGGGGCCGGTCTGCGCCGCGCCGGTGTAGACGGTGGCGCCCGCGGTGAGGCCGTCGGCGACGGTGCCTTCGTTGGTGGCGTTGGGGTTGCTCGAGGGCGTGGCGGTGAACTGCATGGTGAGCCCCGGCGCCTTGGCGGTGCCCAGGTAGGTCTCCCCGGCGGGCGGTGGATTCTGGTCCGAGGGAATGGCGATGACCGCGTTGCAAACCGCCGCCGGGTTGAGCCGCGGGTCGGTGTACTCCCAGCGCATCGCCGTCTCCACGAAGTCGCGGGCGATGGCGGCGGCGCGGCTGGTGCGGCGCGCGATGCCGTTCTGGGCCGAGGCCATCACCTGCATCTGGGCGACGCCGAGGACGCCGATGGCGAGCACCGCCATCGACACCATCGTCTCGACGAGCGAGAGGCCGCGAGCGTGACGGGGAAACCGAGCGCGTTTCATGGAGCTTCCTCTCAAAGGGTCATCGCCTGTCCGTGGGGCTCGCTGATGGCGATGCAGGCCGAACGCTGCGCGTCGTCGGGGTGGACGAGCTTGACGAGCCCGCCGCGGCCCGCGCCGCCGGTGACGATGCGCGCCTCGCCGTTGGCGGCGAAGCGAATCGCACCGATGCACTGGCCGCTCTGCACCTCGCAGAAGGTGCACCAACTGCGCGCGCAGGGCCGGGCGGTGCGGCGGGTGTTGGTGACCGACATGTACGCGGGCAACAGCGTGTTCAGGTCGCCGCAGTCGGGTGTCACCGTGCCCTGGGTGTCGACGAAGGCGATGCCGGTGCCGCCGAACAGGGTGCCCGCCGCGTTCAACTCCTCGCGAATGTTCGCCCCGTTCCCCGGCTGGTTCACCACCGTCATGATGTTGTCGATGCTGCCGCGCAGGGCGAAGGCGCGGTCCTGGTAGACGAGGATTCGGGCCGCGGTGTCGGGCGGCCAGGCGGAGGTGCTCTCGAGATTGGAGAAGATGACGTACACGTCGCTGCCGTTGCTCATCGCCAGGGCCTTGGCCGACTGCAGCATCTGGATGACGGTGAAGCGCGCGCCCGAAAGCCGAGCGGCGCGGCTCGCTCGGCCGAGCGCGAAAACGGCCAGCGTGGCGAAGACCGCGATGATGGCGAGCACCACCATCATCTCCATCAGCGAGAAACCCCGGGACAGGCGCGTACGCATGGGCGCCTGTCCGGGCTGCAAGCCGCCGGCCCCCTGCCATGGCCGTTCAAATGCCCGTACCGCCTCGACTTTCAGCCCGCCCGCGGCCCGCGCTGCCGAACGCGGACCTCGCAAACGTTGCGAGGTGGGAAACGGTTGCGAGGAGGCGCCTGTCGCACCCCGTCGCCATTCTGGCGGCCCGTCAAGCCGACAGCTCGGAAAGAATCTCCCGCACCGCCTGCCTGGCCCGCTCGAGCTCGGGCGCGGCGATGGCGCTCTTCACCGCGCTGTCGCCGTTGCCCGATGCCGACGTGGTGGCCTTCGCGTTCGGCATTGCGTACCAGCGCGCCTTCGCCTCCGCCGTCGTCGCCAGCCACGGCCTGCTCGACGCGATGACGAACGGAGGCCTGGGCGTGGCGTTCTTCTGGCCGCTGTCGGAGCGCCGCTGCTTTTTGCCGGTGAAGCCGCTCCCGGTGGCGCCCATCGGGGCCCGCATGCTCTCTCCCCGCGGGGCATTCGTGCTGGCGGTCGAGCTCGTGTACTTTCTGCCGCCGCTCGTGTACGCGCTGTCGCCCCGGAGGGCGCGGTGATTCGGCTGTTCATCGCGGTCGAGCTCGGCGAGGCCGTCAACGCGCGCGTGGCCTGCGAGATCGCCCGCGTGCGGCGGCGCGCTCCCGAGGCGAAGTGGGTTCGGCCCGAGGCGGTGCACATCACGCTGGCTTTTCTCGGCTGGGTGCCCGACGAGCGCGTCGGGCAGTACCGCCAGGCGCTCGAGCGCGTGGCGTCGAAGCACGCACCGCTCACGCTCTACGTCCGCGGGGGCGGCACGTTCGGCTCGTCGAAGCGGCCGCGCGTCCTGTGGCTCGGCATCGAAGGCGACGTCGAGCGGCTGGCGGAGGTGCAGGCCGACCTGACGAAGGAGCTCCTGCCGCTCGGGTACGAGCCCGAGAATCGGCCGTTCAAGCCACACCTCACGCTGGCGCGGGCGCGCGACAAGGCGGGAGACAAGGGGCTCGCCGCGTGCGCGGAGATGCTCGCGAACGTGGATTTGGGCGAGTCGCACGTCGGCGAGCTGGTGCTGTTCCAGAGCCAGCTCTCGCCGAAGGGAGCCGTCTACACGCCGCTCTTCCGGCCCGCGCTGTCGGGGAGCGGCTTGGCAGTGGTCGAGTGATGACGGCACGCAAGCGCCAACCGGCCCAAGGTGTGTTTGACCCTCGCGGCATTGCTGCCACCCTGCTGGCAGGCATTGCGCTTTCAGCGCCGGCGCGCGGCGCGGCGCTCGCGCTCGGCGTCGCGCAGGTGTACCCACACCTCAGGGTCAGCGCGGTAGCGGCGACGAGCAGCTTGGACCTGGGCATGACGCGCGGCCCCGGCGCACGCCACGCGGCAATACCGCTCACCATGCTCGCTCCGGCGCGGGGACGGTGGATCTCTGGCTCTCGGCGGACCCACTCACCGTCCGTTCGGCCCACGCGCCTCTGCTACCCCCACCTTCGAAGAAATGCTGCTGATTTCCGCGTCGGCCCCTCAGTCTTCGCTCCCGTCGGGCTGTGTCGGGCGCGGCGTGTCACGGCTCGCGCTGGTGAGCACGCCGTCGAGGGTGCCCTCGTAGGCGGCGTCGACGCGGTCGTTGGCGACGCGGAACACCTTCTTGCCCAGATGCGCGCGGCAGTCGGGCGCGACGTGGAACATCTCGACGGTGGGCCCGCCCTGGCCTTTGAACCAGGTCTGGCGGACCAGGCATCGGCCGTAGGCCGACACCAGCTCGCCGCGACTCGAGCCGACGCCGATTTTCTTCACCGCCTCGGCGCTCGCGGGGGCGGCGCCCGGCATGGCGATGGGCCCGACATGGCTCGGGCCGATGACCTGCTCGGGCTTGACGGGCTCCTTGGCCTGCCGAGCGATGCGCTTCTTGGCGCGCAATCGCTCGAGCAGCTTGCGCGCCTCCTCGTAGTCCGCCGAGCCCTGGCCGATGCGCGCCAGATCGCGCATCACCTGCTCGATCTCGGGCCGGTCGTACGCGTCCTCGCCGAGGAGCCGCTCCCAGTCCTCGACCTTCAACTTCAGCTCGGCCAAAGACGGCTGGGCCGCGCCGGGCGCGGATGGCTTCCGGCCCTCGTCGCACGACGAGAGGGCCAGAACGGCGGTGGTGGCGACCATCAGCGTCCGCATGCATTCGCGTCCCGGTGGCGGCAGATGTGCTCTGCCTCGGTGTGCTCGAGGGTGAAGACCGACTGGACCAGATCCGAGTCGACCGCGGTGACCGTCGCCTTCGCGTTCTGGCCCGGGTTGGCGGAAATCACCCCGTGAATGACCTGGCCGCCGACCACCATCACCACCGACGTCGGCTCGACCGGCGGAACCAGCGCGGTGCGGATCTCGTACCGCTGGGTACCGCCGTCGGGCAGGCCGAAGCTGCGCGCGCAGCTCGGCGCGCCGGTGACGTAGTCGGCCTGGACGAACTTGTTCGTCTGGCTGCCGGCGCCGGCGCAGATGCTGCCCGCCGTGCTCGGAATCAGCGTGTTCCACAACACGCAGCCCGACTGCAGGTCCTGCGCGAAGGTGATGCCCGAGGCGCTCGAGGTGCGCTCGGAGATGTCGTCGTAGTCGATGTACCAGCCCTTGCCGGTGACCGGGGCCACCGCGCCGCTCGGCGTCGAGAGCGCCCCCAGGTACGTCAGATCGGGCTCGCTGAGGCGGTTGGTGTCGTAGTCGGCCGCCGAGGTCGCGTCGCTGAACACCCGAAGCGAGGTGCCGCCGTCGCCCGCCGCGCCGCCGAAGGTGTGCACGCCGAAGTAGCGGTGCTTCACCAGCGAGCTCTGCGCGGCGGTCGTCCAGGTGCGGGTGCCGGTGTCGTTCTTCTCGATCTTCCGCTTGCACTCGAGCACGCCCGACGACATGACGCACTCGACCTTGACCTCGCGTTCGAGCTTCGGCGGGCCGACGGTCGTCCCGGGGCAGTTTTCCACCTTGATGTCGAGCTCGAGCCGCGATTCGCTGCAGACGTTGGGGCAGGACGCGGGACAGAGGGCGGCGAAGTTGTCCTCGCAGGCCTCCTCGCCGGCGCAGGTCGGGCACGGCGCGGACGAGGTGCAGGTGCTACTGTCGCAGAACGCCTCGCAAGCGTCCTCCCACTGGTCTTCGGTGAGGCCGCCGCACACCGACGCAGAGCACGTCTTCGTCCTCAGCTTCTTCTCGACCAACGCGAAGTTCTCCCACTTCGTCTTCAGCTCGAGCTCGCCCGAGGGCACGTTCTTCGAGCGGTACTTCGACTCGACCTTGCACCCCATGGCGATGCAGGCGCCCAGGTTGTCGAGCGAGCAGATGCCGCCGCCGGTGTCGAGCAGCGCGTTGCGGTCGCCGGTGCCGAAGAAGCTGCGCAAAAAGCCGGTCTCGCGCTGCAGCGCGTTCGAGGTGATGAACGAGATGCCGCGGCGGTCGCGCACGTTGTTCCCGTCGTCGCGCTCGGTCTGGAACCCGCGCCCGAAGTGCCAGTTGATCACCCGCTGGCTGCTCGAATCGATGATCCCCGGCTCGTAGAAGCGCGCGGTGAACAGGTTGCCGCCCAAATCGCCGATGGTGAGCGTGTCGAAGAAGCCGTCGAAGATGTCGAAGTCGCGCAATTCGCCCGGCCCGATGTCGAGCATGGCGACGCCGGCGGCCAGCGGGTACTCGAGCCGGCCGAGCACCGCGTCGCCTTCCTTGAAGAACGGGTCCCACAAAGTCTGGCCGTTGTAGACGTCGACCATCGCGAACCCGCGCCCGCGGGTGAAGTTGCGGTCGTAGCCGCCGTTGAGCATCACCACCCACCGCTCGCGGGCCTTGGTGGTGATGTCGGTCCACGGCGGGGTGTTGGTCTTCACGTGGCGGCGGCCCCGGAAGTCGAACCCCGGGTAGGGGCCGCCGCTGGCCAGGCCCGAGGTGGTGTCGAGCAGCACCGGGCCGATGGGGGGAGGCTTGGGGAAGAAGTTGCTCCACGTCTCGCCCATCAGCGTCACGCGCGGGTCGCACGGCTGGGGCCACATCCACAAGAAGCGGGGCCGCGGAGGCAGCGGCGCGAAGCTGTCGATGTTCCGGGTCACGTCGAGCGCGAAGAAGTGCGTGCCGCCGCTGCGCTCGCCCACCACCGCCACGGTGAGGAACTCGTCTCTGGCCTTCTTGCCGTCGCCGCCGTTGAGGGCGGCTCCGTCGACCCACACGTCGCGCACCATCGGCGCGCCGTCGACGAAGTACCCGTGCGAGTCCAGGTGGTACTTGAGCGTGCCGAGCAGGTCGGGCGGGATGAAGCCCCACACCTCGCGGCCGGTGCCCAGGTCGTACTCGTAGCGGTTGCTGAAGTTGTCGCGCTTGAGCGGCAGCTTGGGCCGCCCGGCCTCGAACGCGTGCAGAAAGCCGCCGTTGGTACCCACCAGCACCAACGCGGGCCGCTGCTCGCAGGGCACGCCGCCGCCGCACGGGCCGGAGGGGTCGGTGACGTAGTCTCCGTATGCCTTGATGGAATTGGCCGACTCCTTCGGGTCGCCGTGGCGGTAGATCGACGCCAGGCACTGGTGGGGGAAGAAGCCGCACGCGTCGCGGTTGATGGGCGGCTCGACCATCACCGGCGACGAGTGGAAGATGTCGTGGAGCAGCCAGTCGCGCGTCAGCGTGCGCTTGGCCGGGTCGGCGTCGTGCGACATGTGGCCCCGGTAGTACTCGATGACCACCTTGGCGCATTCTTTGCCCCAGGCGCTGAGCGCCGGCGAGGTGATGCCCATCTTGGTGTACAGCTGCTGGCAGACCTCGTCCTTCGAGGCGTCGAGGGTGATGCCCATGTAGGGCATCAGGGCGTCGACGTTGGCGACGGTGAACGCCAAGAGCGTGTCGTTCCGGTCGACCCTGCCGTCGGCGTTGTCGTCGATCACCGTCCAGAGATTGCGCGTGTCGGGGTCGCGCTTGGGCGCCGTCTCGGGCTCGGCGTACGTGGGCGAGACGTACGTCAGCTCGCGGCCGGCCTCCCAGAAGGGGCGCGCCGGCACGTTGGTGCCCTTCTTGAGGAACTGGCCGGTGACCGCGTCCTCTTCGACGATCGAGCCGTCCTTGTCGGTGTAGAAGAGCGTCTCGCACTTGCCGTCGCCGTCGAGGTCGTTGGGGTCGGGAGTGGCCGGCGGCGTGGTCGGCTTGCAGCCGTTGAACGCCTCGCTGAGGATGCCGAAGCGGAGGAGCAGCCCCTTCCACTGCTCGCCCGGCTTGCCGGGGATGAAGCGCGGCACCAGCGAGGTGATGCCGCTCGCCTGCTGCAACGTCGAGATGGCCGAGACGCCGAAGGTGGTGGCGCGCTTGTTGACGTCGTTGACGATGGTGAGCAGCGCAGCCTCGAGGCTCGCCGCGTCGTTCGAGGTGAAGTACTGCCCGCCGCCGGCGGCCGCGGTGCTGGCGAGCAGCGGGTGGTCGAGGCCGAAGCCCACCGTGTACGTCACCAGCCGCTGGCGGCCGTCGGCGCTCCAGCTGCCGTTGGCGGGGTTCTTGGTCTGCAGGTCGTTCTCGTAGAGCCACTTGGCGACGCGGTCGAGGTAGTTCACCGCGCCCGAGCAGCAGTCGCTCGAGCTCTGGTTGGCGCAGTTGAAGCCGCCCCCGCACCGGTCGGGGCAGCTTCCGTTGCAGCCGCAGTCCCGCTGGTCGGCGCCCGGCGGCCGGCCCGGCATCGACTGGCGCTTGATGCACTCGGGCACGCAGTTGTCGCCGCACGGAGCGCCGTCGGTGATGACCACCACCGAGCTCACCTGGCAGCCGTAGCAGATGGAACGGCTCTCGGAGGTGATGCTGTCGTTGCGGAACTCGGTCTTGATCCACGCCCCGTTGCCGCCGAACCAGTTGTTGTAGACCGAGTCGTCGGTGGTGAAGTACTGCCCGACGTTGAGCAGGGTTTCGGCCAGCGGCGTTCTGCCGCTGAAGCTCACCTTGGTGGGGTTGTTGACCTCGTTGATCAGCGCCTTGCGGTTGTTCACCCAGTCGGCGCTGAACGGGTCGAGCGACTTGTCGCACGGCGGGTTCATCTTCGAGATCAGCTTGCCGCCGTTGGAGCCGTCGAAGACGGTGAGGCCCATGCGCACTTGCTGCACGTTCCACACCACGCGCTTGAGCACGGTGCGGGCGGCGACGTACCTGGGCGGGTAGACGTTGAGGAACTTGCCCGAGAACACCTGCTGGCTATCGCTGCTGCTGCTCGGGTCGAGGTAGTAGCCCTTGGTGGTGACGCAGTTCTGGCACGCAGCCGAGTTGCTGGTGGCCGCGCACGCGTCGGCGGCGGTGCGCGCGGTGGCCGTGGTCGTGCTCCACTCCCTGTACCGGTAGAAGGAGTTCTCTTGGAACAGGTCGGGGAAGCCGGTGTCGCCGTTCCAGTTGGCGGGGTCGACGCCCTGGTCGAAGGGCGGGTAGCTGTTCGACATCGAGAAGCCCTTGGCGGTGAGAATCGCGTCGTAGAGGGCGTTGCCGCAGCCGGTGCCCTGCGCGCGCGTGCTCGCCGCGTTCGGCTCGATCGGCAGCTCGCGCATCGACCCCGAGGTGTCGAGCACGAACATGAGGTTGGGCGGCGCGCCGCGGACGGTGAAGAACTTCTCGTCGGCGTCGCTGCCCACGTTGTTGACCCGGGTGAGCGACTGGCTGGTGCCGCGGAGGCAGCACGGCACCGTGCTCTGCGCGCCCGCGTCGGCGGCGACCGCCACGCCGGCCAACAAGGCCAACCGGGCGAACGAGAGGCGGCTTGCGAGCATGGGGGACCTCCGGAAGACCGCGACGGCTAGTAGATGGAAACCTGGAACTCGACCTCGAGCCTGTCGCCCGTGCCGGTGTGAATGCAGTGGGCCACTCCCGTCCAGCAGGTGCGCGAGCGGCTGTCTTCGACCAGGGTGATGTTGGTCAAATCCATCACGCCGCTGCCCGGGTCGACCGACTTGGCGCAGCGGGTGAGCGCCAGCCCGCCGTCGGGCTCGTCCATGTGGCCGGTGAGAATCTGCAGCTCGCCGACCTGCATGCCGCCGTCGATCTGCGGATTCCACTGCCGCCCGGCGGCGCCCATCTGCAACCGCGAGAGCACGTAGTTGCGCGCGCCGTTGACGCACGCGGCGGTCACCTCGTGGCGCTTGAAGCGCGCCGCGCCGGCCAGCTCCTTGCCGGTGAAGGCCACCGCGGCGATGACCAGGAAGGTCAGCACCGCCACGGCGATCATCACCGTGAGCAGCGACAGGCCGCGCGTTCGCCTGCGCCGGGCCGCCCGAGCGAATCGACCGTGCTCATGCGCCATCGAGGCTCACCCCCACCATGTGCCGCTTCTGCAGCATGTTCTTGAGCGACACCGTGCCCGAGATGCGCTGGCGGCGGTGCCGGCTCGCCGGCGGCAGGCTCGCCGCCGTGAGGTTCTCCATCGGGCCGTCGCCGACCAGGTCGATCTGCGTCGGCGAAAGCGCCTGGTCTTCCTTCGCCGAGCGCGCCGAAAGGGTGTAGCGCACCTGGCGGATGTTGCCGGGGTGGCCGGTGTAGCGCCTGCGCGCCCCGTACCCGCAGAAGCCGGGGTCGGAGGGGAGCAGCGACGCGCACTGCATGTACTCGGAGAGCAACGGCGGGCGGGCCGGGCTCGGCGCGGGGGCGTTTCCGGTCCAGTTCGCGGCCTGCCCGGGCACCTCGTTGACCGCCGGGTCCTCGCCGTACACCCAGTCGCCGTCGGCGTCGGGCCCGTTCGCCAGCGCGTAACGCGCCTCGACGTCGTCGCACGGCGAAGGCGCCCCCCCGGCGCACGTCTGCGGCACGTTCATCACGTACGCCACCTGGAGCTGCTCGACGTCGAGCGCCACCACCTCGGCGTCCCGAAGGTCGGAGGCGGTGGGCGGCTCGTCGATGGTGCCGTTGGCGTTCACGTCGACGACGCGCCGCAC
>FWPU01013308.1_pt1 | contig 10440 bp, 9 predicted proteins | sample 2228361 | NCBI WGS metagenome assembly FWPU01 (sample SAMEA103939777, study PRJEB20133) | metagenome | reverse complement strand
AGGCAGGATGCCTGCGCTACACTTTTCGGATAGGCTCTAAGGGTTAAGGGTTCCGCTTGTAGTAGCGCAATTCATTGCGCGTTATAGACGGTGATAAATCGCCTTACTACGAACCCTTAACCCTCAACCTTCAACCTTCCTTGTTCGACCAGTTCCATCGTCTCTTCCAGCCCGCGCACGCCCGCGGTTGTGCCGATAGCGGTGGTGCAGAACGCGCCGACAGCGTTGGCGAATTTGCCGGTGAGTTCCAGGTCCCAGCCTTTGACGACCCCGGCAAGAAAGCCAGCCGCGAAGGCGTCGCCCGCGCCGGTGGCATCAATGGTGTTGACCTTGTAAGCGGGCAGGCGAATCTCGGTGTCGCGGGTGCGGATGTAGCAGCCCTGCTCGCCCATCTTGAGAGCGACGACTTTTACCCCCGCGTCCAAGAACACCTGCGCCACGTCGCGGGGATTGTCGCGCCCCGCGCACATTTTGGCTTCCTCGTAGGACGGGACGAAGTATTCGATGTAAGGCAAACAGTAACGTAGCAGGCGCATCCAGTTGCCCCGCGAGTCCCAAGCCGTGTCCAGCGCGGTCGTGACGCCCATCTCCTGCGCTCGTTTGAGCACCCGCGCCGTCGGTTCGCCGTCGAATTTTGGCATGAGAAAATGTCCGGCGATATGCAGGAGTTTTGCTTGCTGGACAAGGCTAAAGTCCACGTCGGCGTCCGTCAGCGCGGCGTTTGCGCCGAGGTAGTGGAGGAAACTGCGCTCGCCGTCGCTATGGACAAGCACCATAGTGCCCGAGGTCGCAATCTCTCGGTCGCGCACGACGCCGGTGGTATCAATGCCATATCGCTGCAAGGTGTTCAGCACGAAATCGCCAAACCCGTCGCTACCCACCTTGCCCATCACGCCGACATCGAGACCCAACTTGGCGAGATCAATTCCTGTGTTCGCCGCGCAGCCGCCGACGTGCGTTTCCATCCGCTCCACCAGCATCAACTGTCCCCGCTGCGGATATGAGTCCACCGGGCGGGCAATGACATCAGCAACGAAAATCCCAAGGCAGAGAACGTCGGGCATGGTGCAGTGAAACGCGAAACGTAAAACGTGATACAAAGATGCAAGGATGCAAAGATGCAAGGATGCAACGGCTTATCCCTGCATCCCTGCATCCCTGTATCCCTGCATCACGTTTTACGTTTCACGAACTTACGCTTCAAAACTCGGCGTGCTAACTCCCAACAGGTTCAGCACGTTGCGCAGGGTCGTTTGGGCGGCTTGGATCAACGCGAGACGGGCGTATGACAGAGCCGCGTCATCGCTCAAAACGCGGCAGGCTGTGTAAAAGGTGTGAAACGCCGTTGCCAGTTCCATGGCGTAATGTGTCAGCCTGTGCGGTTCGCACCGCGTCACCGCTGCTTCAATTTCCTCTGGGAGTTCAGAAATCCGAGCAAGCAACTCACGTTCAACATCGGAGTTGAGCAAACTCCAGTTGAGTTGGTCAGTGACCCTGAAACCGCGTCCGGCGGCTTCGTTGAGCAAAGACGAAGAGCGCGCGTAGGCATACTGAACGTAATAAACGGGGTTCTTCTGCGATTGCTCCTTGACCAAATCGAGGTCAAAGTCCAGCGGCGCATTGGGGCTGTAAATGAGATAGAAAAACCGCGCCGCATCCTTCCCCACCTCATCCAACAATTCGTCCAGGGTCGTCAATTCGCCCTCGTATTTGGAGACGCGGACAAACTCGCCGACGCTGAACAGCCGCACGATTTGATACATGAAAATTTCCAGCCGCTCGGGGTCGTAGCCCAGCGACTGGAGGGCGGCTTTGGTGCGAGTGACGTAGGTTTGGTAGTCCGGTCCCCAGATATTGATCACTTTATCAAAACCGCGCTCGAACTTGGTGACGTGATAGGCGATGTCCGACGCGAAGTAGGAAAACGTGCCGCCCGGGCGCACGAGCGGGCGGTCTTGGTCGTCGCCAAACGTCGTCGTGCGCAGCCACACTGCGCCGTCCACGTTGTAGGTATGTCCAGATGCCTTCAGGCGTTCAACGACCTCCGCGACCTTGCCGCTCTCGTGCATGTCCTGTTCGCTAAACCATGAATCAAACGTCACGCCAAAGCGCTCCAGCGACGCCCGCTGCTGGGCGAGAATTTTATCCTTCGCCAACTGCATGAAGCGCAGCGTGCGCGCTTCCTGTTCCAGCGTCGCCAGGCGGTCGCCGTGCTCGGACAAAATACTCCGAGCGATGTCGACCACGTACTGCCCGCGATAGCCATTTTCTGGCAGAGAGACATCGCGCCCCAGCAGGCGGAGATACTGCGCTTCGACGGAGTGAGCCAGATTGAGAATCGGGGTGCTGGTGGGCGCGTCGTTGACGTAGAACTCGCGTTTCACCTCATAGCCCAGCGCGGCGAGCAGGTTGGCGAGGACGTCGCCAATCGCCGCGCACCGCCCATGTCCAATGTGAATGGGGCTGTTGGGGTCCGCGCTGACGAACTCCACCAACACCTTTTTGCCCCTTCCGATGTCGCTGTATCCGTAACGTTCGCCTTCGCGCAAAACGCGCCGCCCCACGTCCCATAGCCAATCCGGTTTGAGATGGAAATTGATGAAGCCGGGACCGGCGACGTCCACTTTGTCAGCGATGTCGGAAAGGTTCAAAAAAGGCAAAAGGCTTTCCGCGACGCGGCGCGGGGAGGCGTGCATGTCGCTGGCAAGCACCAGCGCAGCGTTCGTCGAAAAATCGCCGAACTCCTTCTGGGGCGGACGTTCCACCGTGAAAGACGGGAGCGTCTGGAACTCCACCAGTCCCGCCTGCCGCGCGCCTTCCAACGCCTGCTGAATGGCTTGAGCAATGATATGTCTCATCGCCGATCACTCCCGTCCAAGACGTCAAGCGTAAAGCGTAGTGCGTAAAACGTCAATGCTCCTCCCTCTTTCCATCATAGCCTCACCGACCAGACGGCAAGGTAGTTCATGAACTCTTGCCACGGAAGAACCACCGTCCACGCTCCCGCTAACACCTGCGGCAGCCCCATGTTCACGAGGCGCTGAAAGAGCGAAGAGGGCGGTTCGGGATACTCGCGGTATTGGCGCAGCAGTTCCTCTCCGGCGCGGATGCCGCTGAGGAGTTGCTTGTCGTTGGCGGGTTTGGTGGTGAAGTGTTGCTGCATCCAACCGCCAATGGTGCGCCATCCCAGAACGGTCACCACAACGCCGACTAAACAGAGCAATCGAGGCAGGTGCATCAGACTGAAGTAAAGCAGCCCCAGTCCCACCACGAGGTTCGTCCCACAGCGCGGGTGGGGGCGCGGCATCGTGCGGACAATTTCTGGAATCAAAGGCTCGGCGCGTTCAATGGCGTGAACGACCTGATGCTCCGCCGCGTGATAGCCGGCAAGTCCCGACAAGCGGATGAGCAGCATGAACAGAAATATGGAACACAGCGTAAACACCAACCCGATACCCCACGGGGGCAGTGCCTCGGCTCGTTGGTATAATTCGACGTAGGAAATCTCGTTGGGCGCGTTCCGCCATCGGTCAACCAACAGGAGAATAACCGTGAGGATGATTTGCGTGAGGATGATACGCGTGCCCATGAAAACGCCCGTCAGAAAAAGCCCCAGATGTCCTGCCCCGGCGCGCAGCGCGCCCGTCGTCAGATAGACGCCCAACGGCGTCGCCATGCCGCCGATGATGGGCGGGCGAATGACTTCGCACTGCGCGGCAACCACGTCGGCGCGGCTAATCATGCCGCGATACTGTCCGAAGGCATCCACGACCGGGAGGGCATCCATCGGTTGCTGGTCGAAATAGGTCGACAGCGTCGACAGCGAAAGCGAGTCCGGCACGGGCAGCACGTCCCGCCGCATGATGAGGTCAACGGTCGGTTTGTCCTGCCCGCTGCCGTTGCTGGAGTTCGAGGAAATCAGAGGGAACAAACGACGCAGGTTCTCCTCCGTGACGATGCCAATCAGCCGCCCATTCTCAACGACCGGCAGGGCGGAGTAGACCGAAAACCGCAGCGCCTCCGCCGCCCGCCCCACCGGGTCCGTCGGACGCAGCACGGACGCCTCCCGCATCAGTTGTCCCACCGTCATATTTTTACTCATACTTGACAAAGCCCCTTGCGCGACGACAGGGGTTGGATTAGAATTACTGTCGTCTTTCAAAACCATAGAGTCAAGAGTTACGCAGTTGAGCACACAAGAAGGGGTTCTCACCCCTCCCCGCACGCGGAGAGGAGAGGGTAAGAAGCAGTTTTTGCCCCCAGAACGGCTTTGTTTCCGCCTCCAGCCCCCCTCCCTCCCCTCCCCGCACGCGGGGAGGGGCTGGGGGTGGGGTTAAAAGCGGTGGAAGCAACCGCGTAACTCTTGGACTTTTCTTCGCGCCCAAGAGGAAGGCTTGCTTTCCTGACGAAAATCAAACCATCACAATTTGAGAGCAACGGAGGTTACGTCGTGAAAGACGGCAAAATCGCTTTTGGCATTATCGGCTGCGGCGTGATTGGTCCCTGGCACGCGGGGGCGATTGCGCGGGTGGAGAACGCGACGCTGGTCGCGGTGTGCGACGAGATTGAAGAGCGCGCGAAAAATCTGGCGGAGAAGCATGGAGCGGATTTCTACACTGACTATCGTCAATTACTGGAGCGCAAGGAGATTGACGTGGTGTGCATCTGCCTCCCCAGCGGGCAGCACGCGGAGGTCGGGATTCAGTGCGCGCAGGCGGGCAAGCACATCATCAGCGAGAAGCCGCTGGACATCACGCTGGAAAAGATTGACGCCTTCATCGCCGCGGCGCGGGAAAACAAGGTGAAGTTGGCGGGCATCTTCCAGCGGCGCTTTCAGCCCAGCTCTATCCGCATTAAGCAAGCGATTGAAAGCGGACGGCTGGGCAGAATTCACACGGCAGACTGTTTCATCAAATGGTATCGTTCGCAAGCCTACTACGACTCCGGCGACTGGCGCGGGACGTGGGCGCTGGACGGCGGCGGCTGCCTGATGAATCAGGGCGTGCATGGGATTGACCTGCTGCAATGGCTGGTCGGCAAAGTGAAGTCTATTTATGCGGTGACGGACTGCGTCTCGCATGAACGCATCGAAGTTGAAGACCAAGCCTTCGCCATTGTCGAATTTGAAAATGGCGCGAAGGGCATCATCGAAGGTTCAACGTCCTGCTACCCCGGGCTGCCGACCATTCACCAGATTCACGGCACGAACGGCAGCGTCGGGTTGGAGGAGGAAAAACTATCGCTCTGGAAGTTCGTGGACATGGACGAAAAAGTCAAAGCCGCCCGCGAGCAGGCGAAGGCGGAGAGTCTCGACCCCGAATCATTCTTCGACGACGAGGTGCGCGAGTACTTCCATATCCTGCACACGGCGAACGAGAAAAAAGCCGCCGCCGACACCGGCGACCCGCAAGCGGTTCTGGGCTTGCCCGGCAGCAGTCATTATCCACAAATCAAGGACATGGTGGAAGCGATTCTCGAAGACCGCAAACCCGCTTGCACCGGCGAGGACGCGCGCCACGCGGTGGAAATTATCTTAGCGATTTACAAGTCGTCGCGGGAAGGACGGAAGGTAGAGTTGCCGCTGTAAACGGCAGAGCGATGGAGTAGTGGAGTAAATGGAGTGATGGAATCTGGGAAGGTCAGCCTCCAATACTCCAATACTCCATCGCTCCATTACTCCGTATCAATATGTCCATCATCTACTCAACCTACCACCCCTCCGACATCCCTGCTCTCATCGCGCTCTGGAACGCTTGCCTCGGTGAGAACTTCCCGATGACCGAGCGGCTGATGCGGCAGAATTTGGAGGGCGATTTCATGCTACGCCCCGAAGGTTCATGGGTAGCGCGGGAGGGCGAGCGCGTGGTCGGATGGGTGCTGTCAAAAGCGATGATGAACCCGCCGCCGATTTTGCAGCGTTTTCACGGGCGGGGCGGCATTGGCGCGTTATGCGTGCATCCAGAGTATCGTCGGCAGGGCATCGGCAGCGAACTGCTGCGACGGGCGGAAGCATATCTCCAGTCGCAAGGGTTGACGAAAGTGGAGACGTTGTATTTTCCGTATCATTTCCTGCCCGGCGTCCCTGTGGAGTGCGTCGAGTTAATTGACTTCCTCAAAAAGCGCGGCTACACGGGCTTTAGCGAGTGCGTGGATTTGGAGCGCGACATCACGGACTTCGAGACGCCGCCGCACGTCATTGAACGCTGGCGGCGCGACGCGCCCCGCGCTGAGATTCGTCCGCTGCGGGCGGATGAAAAACAAAAAGCGATTGATTTCGTCGCCCGCGAGTTCCCCGGCGGTTGGCACTTCAGCACCCAGCGACATTTCGACAGCGGCGGCGACCCCGGCGATTTCGTTGTCGTGGTGGAAGACGATGAGATAATCGGCTTTTGCCACACCTTTACCAAAGATTCGGTGCGTCTGGGCGGCAGCACGCTCTGGCATCCGCTGCTCGGCGAGAACTACGGAGGCTTGGGTCCCATCGGCATCGCCGCCGCCCACCGCAAGCGCGGGCTGGGACTCGCGCTCTTGTGCGAATCGGTCATGCACAACAAACGCCGTGGCGTGCAGCGCATGGCGATTGACTGGACGGGACTGGTCGACTTCTACGGCAGCATTGGGTTCAAAGTTTGGAAGCGCTACTTACAAGCCTCAAAAAACGTGGAGCCGTGAAGGGATGGAATGATGGAGGAGTAAACAACATGACTCCATGACTCCATCCCTCCTCTGGATTTCTTATGAACGTTGCCTCTATTGCTGCGTCGAGACGTTTCAGCGCGGACAAGATGCAGAAGGTCAACCTCTTCGACACACCGCGCATGTTTTGTGACATTTACTGCTTCGAGCCGGGGCAGGAACAGAAAGTCCACGCGCACAAAAAGGAAGACAAAGTCTACTTCGTGCTCGAAGGTCAAGCCACGTTCATCATTGGCGACGAAGAAAAGACCGTCGGCGCAGGACACGCCGTTCTCGCGCCATTAGGCGTTCCGCACGGCGCGCGGAATGACAGCGATGAGCGGGTTGTGTTGCTCGTGTTTATGTCGCCAAATCCAAACTACTGAACGGCATGGAGTGGTGGAGTGATGGAGTGATGGGCTGTAACTTGCTACTGTCCAATACTCCAATGCTCCAATACTCCAATACTCCATCACTCCATCACTCCACTAATCCAGAAAGGACTTGAAGATGCTGCTCCCTACCACCGTCATCGGCAGTTACTCGCTGCCCCGATGGCTGGAGTTTGTACGTGATGAGCACCGCATCGGCAACCTGACCGACGAAGAGTTGGAAGAAGCGCACGATAACGCGGTCAAGTCATGTCTGAAAGACCAAGAACTCGCGGGCGTGGACATCATCACCGACGGCGAACTGCGCCGCGAGACGATGGTTTACTTCTTCAACGCGCACATCCAAGGCTTTCGCCTCTACGGACCCCAAAAGCCCATCGGCACGCTACATCAGCATATCACCATGCCCGACCCCGTCGTGGAATCCAAAGTCGAACGCGGCAACCTCGGCGCGGTCATGGCGCGGCATTTCCAGTATGCGCAGGCGCACACGACGAAGAAGGTCAAAGTCTGCGTCACCGGTCCGCACATGCTGACCAAGCGGGCGTGGAACGAAGCCTACAACGGCGATGATCGCGCGCTCTGTTTCGACTTAGCCGAGATCATGAACGCCGACTTGAAACAACTCGTCGCCGCTGGCTGCGACTTCATTCAGATTGACGAACCTGTATTTGTCGGCTACCCCGACGAGGTGCGCCAGTGGGCGGTCACCGCTTTCAACCGTCTGGTGGACGGCGTGAACGCCAAAATCACGCTGCACGTCTGCTACGGCAACTACCAGCGCACGCGCCTGTTCCCCGGCACCTACCGCGATTTGTTTCCCTGGATTCTCAAAGCCAACGCTTCTCAATTTGTGTTCGAGTTCGCGATCAACGACTTCGCCGACTTCGACCTCTTCAAGCAATTCCCCCCCGACCGCGAGTTAGGCGTCGGCGTGATTGACGTGAAGAGCGACAACATCGAAACGCCCGAACAAGTCGCCGCCCGCATCCGCAAAGCGCTGGAAATCTTCCCGCCCGACAAACTCTACATCAACCCCGACTGCGGCTTGAAGTTCACCCCGCGCCGCATTGCCTTCGCCAAGTTGAAAGCGATGTGCGAAGGGGCAGCGATGGTGCGGGCAGAGTTGGAAGGGAAGTAGTCTGGTGAGTGGTGAGTGGTAGCCTCACCCCTTGTGGGCAATGGCATTAAGAGCCTATCCGAAAAATGTAGTCCGTCGTTCCGCGACGGAGTCGCGGGCTACTTTTCGGATAGGCTCTAAGTTAAGGAACGCAGGCTGTTCTCACCGACAAGGGAGTGCCTCCCGGCACGTCAAATCGCCAACCACGCGCCAGGAGGCGCTACCTTGTCAGGCTTAGAGCCTATCCCAAAAAGTGGCATCGGCGTCTCGCCGATGGCAGCAGGGGCAGGATGCCCCTGCCACAGAAAGCGTTTTTGGGATAGGCTTTTAACTTAATGCCATTGCCCCTTATGGGCGTCATTTGCGCCCTCGTCACTCGGCGCGTGAAATCGCACCCTCCTTCCAGCGTATGAGAGAGGTGGAAGGGAGGTGTCCACATGACGCGCGCTGAAGTGCTGGCTCCTGTCGCCGAAAGGGACGAGGCGGACGGGCAGGCGTTGCCCCTCGTCGTCACCCACGACCCGCAGGTAGAGCAACTCCTGCGGCAGTGGGAAGCGGAACGCAAAGCCGCTGCGCCGCCGCAGCCCGCCCCGCGCTTAACCCCGCGCCGCGAGCCATACGCCTACGATTGAAGGAAGAACAGAGGAGAGAGGAGGGATAAGGGATCATCCCTCATCCCTCCTCCATTCTCCGGCACACCATGCTCTGCCACCTGACCCTCACCGAACTTGCGTTCCGTCAACTCGTGGACGGATTGACCGACAATCCGACGCGCATCGCCGCGTGTCCCGCTGGCGTGAGCCGCCTGCCCGACCGCGTGGAATTTCTCGTCCACACCGTCCGCTGGCAACCCGCCGGGACGGTGAGGCTCCCGCCGAACCCATCGCCTCCGCAGGAGCGTCGCCCTCCCGATGTCACCGCCCCGCACGTCTTCGTCCTCGGCGCGGACAACGCCGCGCACCTCACTCACGCCCTTCACACCGCGCTCTCCCGCTGCCCTGCTGACACCACGAACGCCTTCCTCGCCTTGGGCATCGGCGCCGCGACCGGTCACCTCGCAGGAATCTGCCATACTCCGCATGGCGCCGAACCCCTGCGCACCCTCACCCTCATCGGTGCAGGACTGCACGCTGTCAGGCTCAGTGACCCATTCCCAATGACCAATGCCCCATCATTAGACACTGGACATTGGGCATTGGACATTGCATCGGAACGATGGAGTCGCACCCTCGGCGCGCTCGGTTCTGACACCTATCATCGCCTTGCCGCCCTCCATCCCTGCCTCATCGGCTGCGGACGCTCAGGCTCCCTCGTCGCCACCGCGCTCACCCGCTTTGGTGGCCAGCGCCTCACCCTCATTGACCCCGACCTCCTTGAACCCCACAACCTCGGCGAAATGGACGCCGTGCCCCCCGCCGACCTCGGACGTCCAAAGGTGGACGCTGTCGCTGACCGCCTGCGCACCCAATTCCCCAATTTCCCAATTTCCCAATTTCCTGTCCCTGATTCCATCCTCTCCCTCTCCGCCCTTGTCGCCGTCAAACGCGCCGACCTGCTGATTTGCTGCGTGGACAACCCCACCGCCCGCCTCGTCACCACCTTCTTAGCCGCGCTCTATCTGAAGCCCCTGCTTGACATCGGCACCGGCATCTTCTATGACGCTACCGCACAGGATGATTCCGCTCCGTCACCGTCGCGGCTCGGATTCCGCAATCCCCCATCCCCCATCCCCAATCGAACGATGGGCGCCGACGTTCGCCTCCTCCTCCCCTCCCGCTGCCTCCTCTGCTTCGGCGGCATCGCCAATTTAGACCGTGCCCGCGTCGAACTCCTGTCTGATTCACCGATTCACCGATTCACCGATTCACCGATTCACCGATTCGTCCCTTCTGGCGCGAGCGCGCCGGCAGCCTCCGCTCCCTCAACACCCTCGCCGTCGGCTTCGCGCTGCGGCTGTTAGAAGATTTCATCGGCGGGCGACTGAAAGAAAGCGTGTGGCTGCACGTAGAATTCAATGACAGCGGTATTCCGACGCTGGAACACCACGCCCCGCCCGCCAACCCGCGCTGCCCGCTGTGCGCGTTGACCGGACGCGGCGACGACGGCATCCGTTCGCTGCCGTCGGTGTTGGAGCGGGTGTGAAAATTCAGAGGGCACGTCACGTAAAAGAGGTTAGCACCAAGACCGGAGGGAACCCCGTTCGGCGGGGGTCTCCTGACCCCGCCGAAACGCTTGACCGTAGGTCTCCCCACC
>FWPU01013307.1_pt1 | contig 10441 bp, 10 predicted proteins | sample 2228361 | NCBI WGS metagenome assembly FWPU01 (sample SAMEA103939777, study PRJEB20133) | metagenome | reverse complement strand
TACGTGAAGATTGCTCAAGAGTACCACCCCGATCTGGTCAAGAACCTTGTGTAGATAATTTACCCCTTTGTGACAGGTGTCTCAACTGTAACTTTTCCCGCCGGAAGAATTTTACTGGCAAAGCGCCAGGTCTGTGCTGAGTAAATGGGCTGACAGGACGCTCAAGAAAGGACATGACTGGCTATTGCAGATGTCGGCGCCCTTTCTTTCGCCTGCCTACGAAGAGGACCGCCCTCGCCTCCAGCGGCGTGACGCCCTCTTCAGGAGCCTGTACATGGACTTCCACTTCACGCAATTGCCTATGAACCTGCGGGATTTCGACCGCCTCTCGATGGCACACGGCGTGGAAGTGCGTTCCCCGTTCATGGATTGGCGGCTGGTGACGTTTACTTTCTCCCTACCATCGGAGAGCAAAATCGGCGGCGGCTTCACCAAGCGCATCCTGCGCGACGCGCTGAAGGATCTCCTGCCGGAAGCGATTCGCCTGCGGACACGTAAATTGGGCTTCCCGAACATGGCCGAAGCCTGGTCTTCGCCCCGCGCTCAGACATTCATCCGCGGCATGTTTGCGAGCCTCGCTTTCCAAAACTCAACGATATGGAATGGCGAACGCATCCGCGCCGACCTCGAGGCTGCCAGCCGCCGAGGAGATACATCTCCCCTTCAGAAGGCCTGGGTCTATGTACAGGCCATGTCGTTGATGGACATGTTCCAAAAACGGAGAGTTCCCTTATGATCACCATCGTTGACTATGGCGTCGGGAATTTAGGCTCGATCCTCAACATGCTCAAGAAGGTGGGGGCCAGGGCCGAGGCGTCTTCCGACCCGGATGTGCTGCGGCGGGCCGAGAAGTTGATTCTGCCGGGCGTGGGCGCCTTCGACGCCGGTATGCGCAAGTTGCGCGAGACCGGGCTGATTCCGCTCTTGAACGAACTGGTCCTGGAGAAGAAGGTGCCGGTCATCGGGCTGTGTTTGGGGATGCAGTTGATGACGAAGCGCAGCGCCGAGGGTACGGAAGCAGGCCTGGGGTGGTTCGATGCGGAGACGCTCCGCTTCCAGTTCGGGCCAGAGAACGCCCATCTCAAAGTCCCGCACATGGGCTGGAATACGCTCGAAGTGCGTCGTCCGCACCCGCTCGTCGCCGACCTGGGGCCGGAGCCGCGTTTCTACTTCGTCCACTCCTATCACGTCGTCTGCGCCGACCCGGCCGACGTGGTGGCCTGCACCGATTACGGGCATGCGGTCACGGCGGTCATCGCCCGCAGGAACATCCTGGGCGCGCAGTTCCATCCCGAGAAGAGCCACAAGTTCGGGATGCAGTTGTTCCGCAATTTCGTGGAGCGTGTGTCATGATCCGCCCGCGCGTCATCCCGGCCTTGTTGCTCAAGGGGCAGGGACTGGTCAAGACGGTCAGGTTCAAAGAGCCTAAGTATCTGGGCGACCCGATCAACATCGTGCGCATTTTCAACGACAAGGAAGTGGATGAACTGATTTTCCTGGACATCACTGCCACCAACGAGAATCGCCGCCCGCCGTTCGAGATGCTCGCTAAGATCACCAGCGAGTGTTTCATGCCGCTGGGCTATGGCGGCGGGATTCGTTCGCTGGAGGATGTGAAAACGCTGCTTGGCCTGGGCGTCGAGAAGGTGATTTTGAATACCGCGGCGGTGGAAATCCCGGCCCTGGTGACCGAAGCGGCCGAATACGCCGGCAGCCAGGCGGTGGTGATTTCGATGGACGTCAAGCGCGGTTTGTTGGGGAGGTACGAGGTCTTTACGCGCAGCGGGACGAAAGCCACCGGCCTGGACCCCGTCCGGCACGCGCAAGAGATGGAGCGGCGCGGCGCAGGTGAGTTGTTCGTCAATTCCATTGACCGCGACGGCACGATGCAGGGCTACGACCTCGATCTGGTGCGCCGGGTGGCAGAGGCGGTGGGCATCCCCGTCATTGCCTGCGGCGGGGCGGGCAACCTCCAGCATCTGGCCGAGGCCATCCGGGCGGGCGCCTCGGCGGCCGCGGCCGGCAGTATGTTCGTCTTCCAGGGGCCGCTGCGCGGCGTGCTCATCAGTTACCCGTCGCAGGAGGAACTCAGGCGGGTGTTGCCGTAAAGGGAGTTCATGATGTAAATCTGTTTTTATGCTTATACAACTACCATTCATGGGAAGGGATGGAAGTCGTGCCTGCTGAAACATCTTCGCAGAATTGCTGTCTTGCTGTTGCCCCGCTTGTATGTGACACATGCCCGCTGACGTTATCCGCCGCGTCGCCGGTGATGATGCTGAGGAAAAGGCAGTATTGTCTTTGCTTTTCGGTCTTGTTCCAAATGCCTGCCATCGCTTCGGGCGGCGGTTCGTTGGGGAACTTGTTTCTGTGGCGGTAGCGGTTAATCCACGCAATCAGCGTCAGCGCCGGGTTATTCTCGTGACGGTGCAGTCCTGAAATTCCTGATTCGGAATCTACAGCCAAGCCTGTCGCGAAAGCCAAATGGACCGAGGTCCGAATATACCTCCTGCGCGCGGAAAATGAGTCCGTTGTGTTTGCGCAGCCGATACGGATACGCGCCTTTGGCGGTCAGATTTGCGCCTGCTTCGTCTTGAAAATTCCAAAATTTGTGTGCCTTGTGCCATCCTCAAACAAAATCGCCCTTGGAACCCGGCCCTTTCCGCTGGTCATCCTTGACAGATAACGCAGTTACTTTGTGGCAGGGAAAAGTCCAAGCCGGAAAGTTTGCCAATGCAAAAAAATCCCCGCGCAAATTGTATGGGGATGCAAGAAAGGTGGAAGGGCGCCGCCGCTTGCATTCGTTTTCGGAATTTATACCCATATACCAGAATATACCACGGGGCATCTCTTCCCCGCCTGAAAATTCATCATTCGCCGTTATGCCCTACTTCGATTATAGTTAACCCATGTCCCTGCGCACACGTCTGATCATCTTTGTCCTGCTTTTCGGCTCTGCGGTGCTGGTCAACGTTTCGGCGTTGATCTACCTGGCGCGTTCTATCTCGCAATCGCTGGGCGCCATCGAGATGATTCGCCAGCGGCAACTTGTCACGGTGCAGATGAACGTCCACCTACGCGACGCCGAAGCGGCCTTGTATCGTTACCAGATCAACGGGGAGGCGGGATTCAAGACTCAATTCCGCGAACAACTCAATCAATTCTCCAGTGAAATCGCGCAGTATCGTTTGCTAGCAACCCGGCCCGACGAACAACAGTGGGCCTCCGAGTTGGAGATCGCCTATCAACAAGCGCTGACAACAGGCGACCGCTTGATCGGTTTGCACGACCAACAGATCATCCAGATGGATAGTTTCTTGAAGATTCAGTCTCAGCTCTCAGCATTTTTGTCCGACGAGGTGATGTCCAGCCGCCCGGATGACGCCGCATACAAGGCTATTGTCACAGATATGTACGACTCCTTGCGCGCCATGGTGACGGCGGTGACTGGCTACCTCGCTTCGCCCGACGAAACCAAGCGCGGACAATTCACCGACGCGGTTGTCTCCTTCCAGCGGGGTATGAACGATTATTCCAGCATCGCCCAATTGCAAAAAGAGAAAGCATGGGCGGCGGACATCCTTGCGCAGTTTAATCAATTGAAGTCGCTCGGAACCAGTCTCATCAGCGGGCGCGACCTGCAACAATCCCTTTACGCCAATTTCATTTCCATCATCTTCAACGCCGGGCAGCAAACCATCGTCGGCAAGATCCAGCCTTACGAAACGAGCAAATTCGAGCAGGAACGACAGACTCTATCGAACGCGGTCAGCGCCGCAAGCGTGGCCAGCATCCTGGCGACGGTCATCATTTCCGTGTTTGCCATTTTGTTCATGTTCCAACTTTCGCGGCAGGTCAACACGCGCGTTGCGTCCCTGCTGGATGGCGCGGCGCGTGTCACTGCGGGAAATTTGGATGAGCCTGTCACGATCACAGGGAAGGATGAGTTTGTCCGGCTGGCGGAATCCTTCAATGCGATGATGGTCGGTCTTGCGAGCCGCGAAGAACGCTTGCGCGCCTTGATCGGCAGGCTGGCGCACATCCAGGATGAAGAACGCCGCCTCATCGGACTCGACCTGCACGACGGCCTGACCCAACTCATCATCTCGGCCAACATGCACTTGAACGCGCTCAACTCGCAGATCGGATCCAAACTCAACGCCCAGTCGCTTCAATCCCTGGACGTGAGCCGGACTCTCGTCAAACAAGCCATTGACGAAGCCCGGCGCGTCATCTCCGAACTGCGCCCGACGATGGTGGACGATCTCGGCCTCGAGCAGGGATTACGCCAGTACGTGAATGAAATCAGCGAGGAGCAGCATTGGCAGGCGGAGATCGTCACCGACACGCGCGGGCTGGAGATCGCGCCCGCGGTGCAGGCCGCCATCTTCCGCATCGCGCAGGAGGCGCTGACCAACGTCCGCAAGCATGCGCATACGGAGCGGGTGCGCGTGGAACTTTCGGCGGACGATCAAAGCCTGATGTTGCGCGTGCAGGACTGGGGTCAGGGTTTCGACGCGAATTTGATCGGGAAGGATGAGGCACGTCACCTGGGATTAATCAGCATGGAGGAGCGCGCCCAGATGATCAACGGTGTTTGTACCATCGAAAGCAAAGTGGGGGAGGGGACGCGCATCGAGGTGAAAATCCCTCTGGAGTATTTAACGCCGAGGAGAGAATATGGAAAATGAAATCACTCTGTTGATCGCCGATGACCACCCGATGGTGCGGGCGGGGCTGCGAAGTATGTTGAACGATTCGCGCATCCGCATTGTGGGCGAGGCGGGCAACGGACGCGAAGCGCTGGAAATGGTGATGACACTCAAGCCGCGTGTCGCGTTGATGGATATCCGTATGCCCGACATGGACGGCATTCAGGCGCTGGAGGCGATCAAGGCTGCCAGGTTGGAGACGCGCGTCATCATGGTCACCACGTATCGAAGCACGGCGTATTTATTGCGGTCACTTTCGGCGGGCGCGGCGGGATTTGTGTTGAAGGATATTTCGCGCGAGGAATTAGTGGCAGCGGTGTATTCGGTGGCGCAGGGGACTTCGCTGGTGGACAATCAATTTTTGCAGGATGTGTTGCGCTCGCTCGAAAGCGCGGAGAAAACGAACGAATCCCCCGAGGCGTTGGTGGAGCCGCTTACCGCGCGCGAGATGGACATCCTGCGTCTGATGGTGGAGGGACTGACTAATCAAGCCATCGGCGATGTGCTGAGCTTGAGCGCGGGGACGGTAAAGGGTTATGCTCAAACGGTGATGCACAAACTGGGAACGAACGACCGCACACAGGCGGCGGTGAAGGCGATTCGGCTGGGGTTGGTGAAGTAAGTTCTGATGGTCGAGTAGGCGGCGCTTGTCTGCCGTATCGAGACCATCAGATTTTCAAGTAACTTCTTCGTTGCATGTAACTTGTGGTCTCGATATGCCCTTCGCAAGGATCGCTCAGGGCTACTCGACCACCAAAGCATCCCACTCCCAAACGGAGGGATAAATTCCAGCCGTTTGGGAGTTTTGCATTTTGACGCTTGTCAGTATTCTTTTATTTGGAATGACAGCACAGGTGTTACGGACTCTCCTCTCACAACCCGAAATTCTGGTTGTGCCTGGCGCGGCGGACGCGCTCTCTGCCCGCATTGTGGAAGACGCGGGCTTTGGCGCGGTCTATGCCAGCGGCGCGGGGATTGCTAACGTGCAATTTGCCCTGCCCGATATTGGTCTGTTGACGATGACCGAAATGATTGAGCCGATACGCCGCATCGTCGAGGCGGTCAACCTACCCGTCCTGGCGGACGCGGACACGGGCTATGGCAACGCCGTCAATGTGACGCGCACCGTCCAGGTCTATGAAGACGCGGGCGTGGCGGCGATCCAACTCGAAGACCAGGTGACGCCCAAAAAGTGCGGTCACTTCAACGGCAAGGAAGTCATCCCCGCCGAGGAGATGATCCAGAAAATCCACGCGGCGGTAAGGGCGCGCAGGGAAATGCTCGTCATCGCCCGCACCGATGTCATCGCCACGCACGGCATGGACGAAGCCGTGCGCCGTGCCAACCTCTACGCCCGCGCCGGCGCGGACATCCTCTTCGTCGAAGCGCCTACGCAAAAAGAACAGATCGCCGAACTGCCGCGCAAAATCCAGGCACCCCTACTTTTCAACATGACCGAAGGCGCGAAGACGCCCATCATCTCGCACGACGAACTGCAAGAGATGGGTTATCGCATTGTGATTCATCCGAACCTTGCCATGCGCGTGGCGGCGCGCGCCATGCAAAGCGCGCTCGCCGTTTTGCAAAAGGCGCGTTCCAGCGAACTACTCATTCCTTCCATGCTGGAGTGGAACGAGCGGCAACGTCTCGTCCGCCTGCCAGAATGGGAGGCGCTCGACCACGAATTGAGCCGCTTCGAAATAGCGGATTCAAGCAAACCAATTCACTAAAGGAGAAGAACTATGAATCGCAAGTTGAATGTGTTCGTGTCCCTGACGCTGGTGCTGATTTTCGTTCTCGCAGCCTGCGCCCCCGCTTCCACCCCGACGCCCGCGCCTGCCACCGAACCCCTGACCACCGAGGCGCCGACAGACGTTCCCGTCGCGACCGAGGCTCCCACGGAGCCGCCTTATGCTTATCCAACCGAGGCAATCAACATCATGGCGCCCGCCTCTCCGGGCGGCGGCTGGGATGGAACGGCCAGGGCCATGCAATCCATCCTTGCCAACATCACGGGGCAGACTGTCCAAGTCTATAATGTGCCTGGCGCAGGCGGTACAGTTGGGTTGGCCCAGTTCGTCAGCGAAGCAAAGGGAGACCCCCACGAATTGATGGTGGGCGGCTTGGTGATGATCGGGGCGATCCAAACCAACAAATCGCCGGTGAACCTGTCGCAGGTCACGCCGATTGCCCGTCTTACGGCGGAGGCGGAAGCGATCGTCGTGCCGGCCGACTCGAAGTACGAGACCCTCCAGCAACTTATTGACGACTTCAAAGTCGATCCCACCTCCATCAGTTGGGGCGGTGGTTCGGCCGGCGGCACGGATCACATCCTGGTCGGCCTGATCGCCAAGGAAGTGGGCGTTGACCCATCCAAGATTAACTATATTGCCCATTCCGGCGGCGGCGAAGCTACGGCGGCCATCCTTTCGGGAGCGGTTACGGCCGGGGTGTCGGGTGTCTCCGAGTTCGCCGACCAGGTTGAAGCGGGCGCGATGCGCATCCTGGCTGTCTCCAGCGAGGAACGTCTCGAAGGCGTTGACGCACCGACCATTATTGAGGCGGGTGTGAATGTCTCGTTGATCAACTGGCGCGCGATCTTTGCTGCGGGCGACCTCACCCCCGAACAGCGCGACGCGGTTGTGGCGATGTTCAATCAAATGCACGACAGGCCGGAATGGCAGCAGGCTTTGGAGACGAATGGCTGGTCCGATTTCTACCTGGCTGGCGATGAGTTTTCTGCCTTCCTTACCAATGAGATCACGCGCATTGAAGGCGTGTTGCGCGACATTGGATTGATCGAATGACATCGGGTGACCTGAAACCCGCATTGTCAGGCCGCGCGCTGTTTGGCTTGCGCCTGGCCGCTCTGGCTGTGTTCATCCTGGGTGGGATCATTCTCACCCAGGTACCACAGATTGGAACGGGCGCGGGCTACATTGTGGTGGGGCCGCGCGTCTTCTCAACGGTCATTGGGATTGGGCTCTTGGTTCTGGGCCTGTTGTTTCTTCTGCGAACCACGTTTGTGTTGGACAAAGATCTCGTGGCAGAATTTGCAATGGAGGAAGCGATCACAGACTGGCGCACCACCATCCTGACCCTGCTCTCGCTCGTGGGGTATGCCTCCCTGCTTCATCCGCTGGGTTATACAATTGCCACTGCCCTCTTTTTCCCGGTCGTGGGGCGCATCCTAGGTAGCAGGCGGTTGAAGCGCGATATCATCATTGGCGTAGCGCTGGGACTTATCATTTACCTGGCCTTTACCCGAATTCTCGGCGTGCGACTCCCGGCTGGGCTGCTCGCAGGCATTTTATGAGGGCCTCAATATGGATGTCTTGACCAATTTGCTCCATGGCTTTGCCAACGCGCTAACCCTCCAGTACCTGCTATTGGCGGCTTTCGGCGTCACGCTGGGAACCGCCATTGGCGTCTTGCCGGGCATTGGCCCAGCGTTGACCGTGGCATTGCTCCTGCCGCTCACCTACAACTTTGACCCCACCGGCGCGCTCATCATGTTTGCGAGCATTTATTACGGTGCCATGTACGGCGGTTCCACCACTTCCATCCTGTTGAACACACCCGGCGAATCTGCCTCGGTGGCGACCACATTCGAGGGATTTGCCATGGCAAAATCAGGTCGCGGCGGGGCGGCGCTGGCCACCGCCGCGATCGGCTCGTTCGTTGCCGGCACCATTTCCACCCTGCTGCTGACCTTCGTGGCCCCGCTGATAGCCAAACTTGCCCTGCTCTTCCAGCCTGCCGATTACTTCTCATTGACGGTGCTGGCTTTCATGAGCGTTACGGCGCTGGTTGGAAAGTCTCTGTTGCGCGGGATGGTCAGCCTTTTCATCGGCCTGTTCATTGGGCTGATCGGCATTGACGTGTTGACCGGCCAGCCGCGCCTGACCTTCGGCATGCCCGAATTGCTGGACGGCATTGACGTTGTCGTGGTGGCGGTGGGCCTCTTCGCGGTCGGCGAGGCATTGTACGTCGCATCTCAAATGCGGCATACCAAGGAAGAAATCCTGCCCGTAAAAAGCCGCGTCGGGATGACCCGCGAAGAGTGGCGCCGCTCCTGGCCCGCCTGGCTGCGCGGCACACTGTTTGGGTTCCCGTTCGGAGCCCTGCCGGCCGGCGGGGCAGAAATTCCAACCTTCCTGAGTTACACCATTGAAAAACGGCTGTCGAAGCACAAAGATGAGTGGGGGCACGGAGCCATAGAGGGCGTGGCTGGCCCGGAGGCAGCCAACAACGCAGCCTTCTCCGGCGTGCTTGTGCCGCTGCTTACGCTGGGGCTTCCCACTTCGGCCACCGCCGCCATCCTGCTGGTGGCCTTTCAGATTTATAATTTACAGCCTGGCCCGCTCCTGTTCCAAAAATCACCGGACCTGGTCTGGGCGTTGATCGCCAGCCTGTACATCGGGAACGTGATGCTGCTGGTTTTGAACCTGCCGCTGATCCGCATCTGGATCAAGATTCTGGCGATCCCACGCTCGGCGCTCTATGCAGGCATTCTGGTATTTGGCACCCTGGGCGTGTACAGCATCTCCAACAGTTTCGTGGACGTGATGATCATGTACACGATCGGTGTCGTGGGCTTTTTCATGCGCCGCTATGGGTTCCCGATCGGGCCGACCATCCTCGGTGTGATCCTCCTGCCGATGGCTGAAGCCCAATTCCGCCGCGCCCTCTCGATCAGTCAGGGCGACCCAAGTGTGTTCTTCACTCGTCCCCTTTCGCTGGGACTCCTGCTCGCGGCGGCGGGCGCCGTTCTTCTGCCTTACCTCCCGGCGCTGATCGCGCGCATCAGGCGGAAAGGGGTCGAGGCTGGCCGTGTGGTCTTTGGAGAAGGTCGGGAGGATTGAGCCGGGCAGCGTATCAGTCGAGCAGCAAGACAAGGCAGTTTGCAGATAGAATCAGAATATGCAACACTCTCTTGCAACTTGCATGATAAGCAAAGCTGCCGCGTTCGTCTTGACGATGACCCTCGCGGCGTCTTGCGCGCCTGCCCCCACCTCTCCGCTTCCGACTCCGACCGCGCCTGCTCCCACCTCGACAGATTCATCTTCATTGAAGATCATCCCTTTCTTCACCACCGAAAGTGACCCGAACCAACTGGCGGTTTTACAAGCGCTGATCGCAGAATACCAGTCCCAGCATCCCAACTTGGAAGTGGATATCGTGATGGCGTCGCCCGCCTCGCGCGGACAGCGCCTGCTCAGCGCGCTCGCCTCGGGCGCGGACCTCGGCATCTTCGAAGTGGAACCGACGCTCATGCCGCAGTGGGTGGAAGCGGGCTATCTGCTGCCGTTGAACGACATCGTGGCGAATATCGGCGCGGACGATTTTGTGACAGGCAGCCTTTACCAACAGAACGGACAGGTGTACGCCGTGCCGTATGCCGTCAGTGTGTACGGCTTGTGGGTGCGGAAGGATCTGTTCGAGCAGGCTGGGCTTCCGATTCCGAACACGTACGATGAAGTTTTGAACGCCGCTCGTGTCCTGACCAAAGACGGACACATGTACGGCATCGCCTTGCCTGCAGGACAGAACATCGCCGCCGTCAATTATTTTTCCATCTTCCTGTGGCAGAACGGCGGCGATTATTTTTCCTGTGACGGGCTTTGGTGCATAAATCGATGAGCAGGCACAATGCGCCCATCCATCTTCGCAAAGGTCAGGCAGTTTCTCCGGAAACGGGTACTTTGTAGCTTTCCGGCATGCCCAGA
>FWPU01005273.1_pt1 | contig 10442 bp, 8 predicted proteins | sample 2228361 | NCBI WGS metagenome assembly FWPU01 (sample SAMEA103939777, study PRJEB20133) | metagenome | reverse complement strand
GGTCTCTTTACGGACAAGATCTTGCCATCCATGATTCGATATATTCGATCGGTCTGTCTGGCAATCGCAGGGTCGTGTGTGACAACTATAACAGTCTTTCCAAGTTCTTTGTTCACACTATGAAGAAGTTGAACGACTTTGGCACCTGTATCAGTATCAAGATCGCCAGTTGGTTCGTCACAGATGAGAATTGGGGGGTCGTTGGCAAGCGCAGCGGCGATTGCAACACGTTGTTTCTCACCCCCACTGAGTTCATCTGGTTTGTGCTGTGCCCTCAACTCGAGACCGACTACCTTAAGGAGTTCGGAGACCCGTTTATGTCTCTGTTGTGCGTCTGCTCTTATTGCAAGAAGTGGCAGTTCGACATTCTCGTATGCCGTCAAGGTGGGTATGAGATTGAGTGTCTGAAAGATATGGCCTACCACTCTCTGGCGGAGTACACCCAGTTCCGCGTTGGTTGCATTGGTTATCTCTCTACCAGCAACCCATGTCTGACCCGCAGCTGCCCGAGTCAACCCGCCGATGATGTTTAAGAGCGTAGTCTTTCCAGAGCCGCTTGGACCTATAATAGATACCATCTCACCCTTCTCAATCTTGATAGACAGGCCACGAAGAGCCTGTACCTCGACACGACCGATACGATATACTTTCACTAGATCCTTTGTTTCAATGTATGAGACCATATATTTCACTCCCTTAGGACATCTATCTTGCGTTCATTGAACCGAACTGTGAACAACACAGGTATCAATGCAGACACAAATACAACTCCTACCAATCCAACAGACAACAGCATGGGTACAACATCTAGTAGCACTCTTGGCCGGACTAATGACTGTGTATTCTGACTGGAGTTAGAAATGGTTCCAAAGAGTTGGATTATACCTGTGCCACTGCCGAGCAGTAGAGAGAACATCACCATGACCATGATCTCTGCAATGAGAACCTTTAGTGTCTGTGAACGTGTAAAACCTCGTACCTGCAATAGAGTCGTCTCATACTCTTTCTCACGCAGTGTGAGACCCACAACAAGACCCGTTCCCATGACTGCCAGTACTCCTGCAAAGGCAACACCCAACCAGCGTGCACGAATACCGCCCATCTCAAACTCAGACTCCGTTCGAGCCTTCAGACGCGAAGTCACAGAGTCTGTGGACTTGACTGATGGCACGATTGTACGAATGTTCTCTTCAACTAGGGTCCCATTCACTCCGGGTACCGTCTTGATTAGAAGATGCATCTCGGAGTAGTCAAAAAGTCCCGTGGTGTTCAGGAAGTCAACAGGGACAAAGGAGGGATAGTCACCAGAGAATGCAAATTGACCTATCAGGTCCTCAAGAGGACTTGTGTACCCTACTAGACCCACGATATTCATTGGATATGGCTTGCCTGTCACCGGGTGCTTGACAGTGATATTGTTTCCAACTCTGAGTTCTAATGCTCTTGCCACAACAACAGAGAGCAGTATCTTATGACCACTGAAGTTCTTCAATATATCCGGGAATACACATCCACTGAACCACGCAGACTCGTAGAATGCGGACTGCAGCCATTCGGAGGAGTTGATCCCTCTAGTAGCAAGGGCACCCCTTGTTGTACCAAGTGTTATATGATATTCAATAGTCTGGGACAAAACACCATCAAGACCAGCAAGATCCAACTCAAGTTGTGTGAGATTGGTATCACTAGGCAGTATTGCAGACACGTCGGAACCCACTGTGAACATTGTGGTCCTATAGACTCGGTCCTCCTCAGAGTACAGGTCACCAATCGTAGCGATACCATAGGAGACTATCAGAGCTATCACAAAGACAAGGGCTGCATTTCTTGAGGGGTTGCGTTGAACATTGCGTGTGGCTAGACCACCAAATGCACCAAAGAAACGTTTTCCTGCCGTCACTACCCATTGTTGAAACTTCTGAGAACCACGGAGTAGTATCTTTGTGACACCGTAGAGGAAGAATATGGGGCCCACGAAGTTGAGAAGACTGTCAACAGGAGTCCATAATGCCACGGCAATCAACAGAATAAAGTTCGTACTCAGTGCAGTGGCAAGTAGTACCTGCATGTCAATACCAAGCATCCACACCACAATCTTGTAAGTGCCAAGCAACAGTGCAATAGTGGGCAACAGACGACGATATTCGCGTTGTTCTTCAACGTAGATGTATTGTTTAAGGCTATCCAGTGGTTCTAGTTTTGATGCTCTGTCTGAAGGACCTCTGACTGACCACCAACCCAGAATGCCACCAAATATCACTGCGACTATGGCATTGATAGGACTTGTAGCAAGAACAATGAATGGGGTCTCTATAGGAACACCAACAATCAGATGTGCAATCACGGTACCCAGAATCAGGCCAGACAATCCACCAAAAACACCAATTATTATTCCCTCAAATACAAGCATCGATTTGATAGACCTGGGTCCAAAGCCCTTTGTCTGAAGCAGACCAAACTCGCGTCTACGAAGATTGTAACTCACATCACTCAGCATTGTAGACGAGTACCAGCTCATGAATATGATCGGAGCAGCCAGTGCAACGTAACTGAGAACAAGTACACCTGCCAATAATGACATCATAGCCAGAGTGGATCCAATGAGATTGTAGACCTCGGTGTTATAGACTGCCGTACGATCCTCTATCTTTGCAAGTGCATTTCCTACATTAGTTGAAGAGACACCAATGTCGTAGGGGTTGATCAAGAGGTCCCTGTTGAGTTCCAAAAAGAGCCCCTGTGTCATCATGAGTTGAGTTACATTATTCTGAGTGGAATACCACTCGAGGATCGGCCTTATTGTGAGAGCCCAGTCGACAATCAAGAGGTTATACTTCCGCCAGTCGCCAATCTCAATCTCAACGAGTCCCAAATTGACAGTCATTGGAGGATTCAAGAGGCGTGACGCGCGCGATGGAATATCCACAAAGCCGGCAACAGTCAGATTGAGATATATCGTTCTGTAGAATGGTATAGTCGTGGTCTTCAGGACTATCGGAACATGAAGGGTCTGACCAATTGTCAGAAGAGAGGCATTCTCAGAACTGGCAACAACATAGGTCTGATTGGTCGCAAGATCAGTCGTCCCGTTTATATATTCAAGTGTGTTCCAGACACGACTATCTCGTTCTATACCCACAATATCAAAACTCTGACGCAGACTCTGATTGTACATGAACGTCATCTTGCTGTATCTGTCTGTGTTGTTGACCTCAACCAGTCCATCAATTATGGACTCCAGATTATCATAGTCTGTTGGTGTCCATGTGACATTATTGGCAACTATTCTGCCATCATAGTCAATATCACGCAACGTTTCTTTGAGCGCCTCTTTAGACAGTACGTCTGCAGAGACCATCATGCTAGCAAAGAAGGTCGTGGCTATGAGAACGCCGATTGTCAGAGCAATAAACAATCGGTAACCGCGGAAGACCCTCTTGAGTGCGTATCTGAACATCCAGCCCACATCCCGACACAGGAAATCACCATTTGTATATAAGGTTAGTGAATAACGTATCCTGTTCGAAAGCGAACTATTGCGGACTATCTTGGTGATACACCTATTCCATGCCTACGATCGTAGATACATGCCACAATGGAGACTGCAACCATCATAATAATGCTTGATGTGATGACTACTGGTGCTGTCTTGTTTGGATCTATCGGAGTAGTGGCACTGGATCGCCGATCGACTGTACGTGAATAGCTCTCTGCAGAGTTGTTTGCCATGTCGAAGGCACTTATCTTTAGTGTGTAGACACGATCCGCCTCCAGTGAGGGTATGATATCAGTATACAGGGTCCCATTGAAGGCCAGAGGGAATAACGTTGTATTTTCCCACCCAGGCCATACCACTAAAGTGACATTCCTCACACCCGACTCGTAATCAGACACATTCGCCCATGCAATGAATGGCATACCACTTGATGCTGCGGCACTGTCAAATCCCCATGCTGCGATCTCTGGACGAAGTGTATCATCAGCCATGACATGGGGGCCTATCTCAGTGAATACCAGCATTAGTGACAGAAACACAGTGACTAATATTACACGACTTGCATCTGGCAAATTTACCACTTCACGTAGAGTATCACATATAGAGTATCAGTTCTGTCCTAATGACGTGTTCTGTCTCGGCATCAACACAGTTCGAACACGCACAGTACGACATGGGCTAGATTGTTGCAGCAAGTCCATCTCCTCAAGATGCGATTATTATTATGCATCACTGATGTAGTGGTACTACTCAGATATGTTACGGAGATATGAAAGAGGGGTGGGCACAGTGAACGCGGGTAACACAACGCTTGCCGCGCCACCACCTATGAATTTTGGGCGTTATGTTCCAGCACATCTATTTTGAGATGCCTGCAAGTCACCCCGGCGCACGCCATACCGGAGGAACGACCCGGCTCAATATCACTGTGCCCTATGTGTGACTATATGCACAACGACAAATTATAATTTGCGGTTGATTATAACAGTCGTTTATGCAGTCTAGCCACTGTAAAATACACATCTCTGTATAAAAATCATCCTATTATATGCTATTTTATACACGTAAACCGATACTACACCAGGATGTTCTCTCTGGCGCCTCATCTCAGGTAATACATCTCTGGATCAAACATCCGAAGAATACGAAGTTCATCTCTTGTCGGCATGGCGCGTATAATAACATCAGGAGGAGGACTTATGTCCCAGCCTGTGTTCTCCTGGACATAGACGGTCATCTCTTCAACTGTAGATTGACTGTCCATGGCAGGGCGTATCAGTGTTGACAGAAGTAATGGACCGGCGGGTGTTCGTCTCTTAAAGACAGCACGGGTCGTGACCAGTGCAGACACATGGTCACCGCGTCCTGTTATGTATGGTACTTCCGGCCATAGCCTGCGCAGGTCTTGCGGACAGCAGAGTACGATCTCTTCCGCACAACTGAGTACATCACATGCCCCACCACTGCCCAATAGCCATGTCTTCAACTCTGGAATACATGTGGAGTCTACATTTCCATATTGATCGCTCTTTGCTGCACTGAGCAGGGCTATACACTGATGACGTCTGGCACCAGACACCTGTACGCCAAGGATGTCCACACACGTACCGACCCCCTCACATGTTGTTATGTTTGCAGAGTTGAATATGAGAGGCTGTGGTGGAAGCGGAGAATAACCGTAGAGACCTATCTCAGCCATGAGACTCACATGAATGCCCTCGGCTGCAAGTCTATAGTATGCAACCCATGCAGCAAGATTTGATGTGCCCTGTCCCGCAAGGATGGTCTCATAGCCCTGTTCACGTACGCGTTCAACACAGAGGTCTGCCATTGCAAGTATCATCTGTTCATTTGGTGTTGCAGGAGCATCCCAGTCTACATTGGCTGTGCGAATCTGTGTCTCTCGTCGCCATGCTCTGGGTGACGCCCGGTCAGATAACGCCTTGAGTCGTCTTGGACCGAGTCTAGCAAGATATTGTTCATGGTCAGTTCTCAGTACCCATCTCTGAATCCATTTGTCAAGTTCTTCAAGACTGCGACTTGCAGTACGGAAATCCAAGAGAAACTGTTCGTCCTCGGCGTAGCCCCAATCAGGTGGATAGCCACGTGATGGAGAAGGATGCGCTCCGTAGGGCATCTCAACAACAGCCAGTGTTCTTGAGGAGGTTATCAATAGATCCTCACTGTATCGACGAATGTGACTGATGTCAACTATTCGGTCCACAGATGCTATGACACCTCTTCGTGCAGCCATTGCTCCATAGTTTGCCTCACTCCTCGGAGGACGTGCAAGTACATTTCCACTTGGGTCCGCAGCCCAACCATGCACCAATGTATAGTCTGGCACAAGAGGACTGACAACAACCTGCGGGCGGTCATCAAACGGACTGGGAACTCTTGCAACACCAGAGCCACTGTTCTCAATCTCAATTGAGGTGGCGGATAGACTGTTGGTCGGCATGAATGACAGACCCAATGCGCCTGCCATCAACCGCTGTGTCAGAGTGAGTAGAGACCAGTTCTCAATAGTCACACTACCAGAACGATAGTTCTCCTGAAACACTGTTGCTGGAGATGGAGATGGATATACATTCCCTGCATATGAGGTGATTATCCGATCTAGAAAGCCAGGATCCCTGAGCATGACCTGTGCGTTGACACCTGCTCCAAGACAGACTAGAACAAAGTGGGGCTGCTGTCCCCAGAACTGACGAGTGAGTTCATAGGCAAGCCCAAAAGGAACCGAGTGGGTCGTGGCAAGGTGTACTACTGAGCCAGGTGTGATAAGACGCACTGCATCTTGAGCACTCATGAGACGGGACTTTCCAGTCACTCTGCCAAGACGTTCAAGTCGTTCAAGGACCCGGCGTTCCATGATATATCATTCGCATGACTGGCTCATGAGCCTTCCCATCTCTATACTCAGCCAGTCTCGGCCTGCATGCCGTTTCCAGACAAGTCCAGCATCCCGTTTTGCAATACGAATGTGCAACCTCGCAGAAGAGTGGACTGGATCGCGGTCTAGACCTTTATCAGCATGTCAACTATCAACAACTTAAGTCGTGAAGCACCTTGACAAGAATCATATGATACATGGCATTGGAATTTGAATTATTGATAGACATGTAGTACTCACGAGAGTCTACGAATTGCCAACAGGTCCTCAGCAAATAGAAGACCAAATATCAGATCTCCGGTGACCACCAGAGCCACCCAGACTGTTGCCTGTCCAACAAGGAAGTAGTAGACTCCCATTATAAACACCCAACACTTCTCAAATATTGCAGCCTTGATGAGTCCATGGTTTTGTTTTACATCAAGACTCACAAAGAAGAAACCAATACCAAAGGCAAAGATGAGTCCCATGAGAGAATCAAACCACAAAAGAGTAGGCGGAATAGTGTCTCCTGCAATATAGAAGTTGTTGATGTCTATTCGAGGCAATATAAGAAAGATGATTGCAAGTATCCAGTTCCATAGAGCAGCAATCGTGTACATCACTCGATGGTATCGGATTCGATCCAATAAGCAACACCTCGAGAGGTCGGCGAGTCACGGCCAGATATAACTACTCCGACTGCAATAACACCAGTTCAACTACTGCTCCGCTGTTGAAGATAGTACATCCTACATTGCAGATAGCGCCGCTCTAATTGCATCATGCAGTATTGTATATACTGCCTCCGCCACATTCATTCCGTTTTTGGCAATTATTTTGAAGACTCGAATAGACTCAGGTATCTTTAGATGTTGTCGTAGTTCCAACTCACTAATGGGGTCTGAGAGATCCTGTTTGTTCAGACACACAACAATGGGCATATTCACATTTGCTTCGGAGATCATCTTATTGATTTCTAGCCAACTCTCTAGATTACTGTGCAAGAGATCTCTAGACGAATCTGCAACAAACACAATACCGTCTGTACCATACATAACGGTCTCACGCGTAGATGCATAGTAGTCCTGTCCTGTTGCAGACCAAATGTGTGCATTCACAGTCCAATCCTTTGAGAGTGGTATTGAGACAGACCCATAGTCAAAAAACATCGTTCTGCCAGTTGTAGTCTCTATTGATGTGAGCCTGTCTTCTACACCAAGCGCTCCAAACAACCATCGCACTGCAGTGGTCTTTCCACTCATAGCAGGACCAAAGAACACTAACTTCACAGAGATAGTCCGTGTCTCGTTGTCAATGAGCAAACACAGTGACCTCCGATACTATATGAGTTCAATATCAGGGGCTTTATACTCTTCTGAATCTGAACAGAGTCTATTAGGATTCACTCAGAGTTAGACAGAGACCAGTAATATTGTGATTAACGGAGGACATCTCACTGTTGAAAATGCTTGTATAAGAGAATACGCAGAGAATATATACCTGAGGGAGGGCTTTGTTGATGCAGGAACCACTGACAGAAAAATACCACCTGAGATCCGCCATATGACAGTCTGACAGCAAATTATAATGGCAGGAGAATGCGTAAGAAGAAGGCTTATACACCACCTCAAACAGAGATATACAACACAGTAGACTAGGAGAAAGAGATGAATGAGTCAGCGAGAGTATCGAAAGATCGATTCTGCCACAATCGAACGTACTGAGACACAACAACAGAGACTTGCATCGTACAATAAAAAATTGGGGCGGTATCTGTTATACATACTACCACTAGTCCTTGTGGTACTGACTGGCCTCTCTATCATTAAGATTATTGATGCCATGATATTGTTAGGCTGGTTCATTTTAGTTCTTGCAATCTTTGGTTGCAATACTCTGTTTCTAGGACTTTTAGTGACTAAGACGAGATCTGCGTTCACAGGACGACTAAATCTTGAGAGGCAGAACGGGCGCCCACTTGACAGTCTACAGGGATTCACTACTATCAAGAACAACATGAACCGGACCCTCATTACAATAAGAGCAGTGTTTCTACTCAGTCTACTGGTGTTATTGCTATACATTGTATATGTCATTCTTGCACTGAGTCAGAGCGACCTCTCTACAACTGTTGCAGTATTAGGTCTAGGTCTTGCGCTTGTCTGTTTTGGAGCCTCGCTTCTGGTCAAGACTGTGACTGTAGACGTGGCATCTGTGACGGGAATGTCTGACTTCTATAGACCATCCGCACATGAACTCATCCTAGAGAACTTCTTTAGTGATGTATTTAGATGTCATCTGGATCCGATTGCCAGACTGAAGTGGGACGAGTTCGTAGAGACAATACGTGTCAGTATGCGACAAGAGTTTGTTGACACCATACTGCGTACGGAGCCTGGCGAGAGTCCGGTCTCTTTTGCTGTGGAGAAGATACTATACCTTCATTATATGGAGTATAGTGGTGTCTTGTCCCATGAGGGGGTCATTGAAGAACTCAAAGAGGTTGTGAACCTTGATAGGGATAGATACCATCCGGACACAGGTGTGTTGATAGGCGGTCGACTGTATTTTAATACTGAAGACATATTCAAGGTACTTCGCCTGATTGAATGCATGACGCCTTCATTCGATAGACTTCAACTTGAACTGATCGATAACATATCTGTCATGTCAAGAGATCCAATCTATGTAGATGCCGCTGTCCAAGAGGTCTGCAGAAAGGATGACGAGTGCCATGTCATGGTGATGCTCTTTAATAACAGTGATAGTCCTAAAGACTACGTTGTAAGGGTAACAGTATCAGGTCTGGAACCAAAGGAGATAGAGATGCGTGTCTCCGCCGAGGGAAGAGGCACCAACGAGATACCATCTGAGCGATAGCGGTACTGATGTTGCTCATGTGCTCGCAACAATGTTCAAAAACAGTGTGACGATATGGCTCACACTGGAGCCCAGGGAGATCGGTGTTCAGACACTGCAAGTGTTTGTAAAAGATTCAGAAGGGCATGTTGTTGAGGGGAAAACAATGCCGGTCACAGTGATACGCAATATTGAGTATCTGCTCAAGAGAATCACTTCTGGTACCTCAATCCTGACCGGTGCAATGACCCCCGCCTTAAACATGGTATTAGGTGCCTAATGAGACAAGAGACCATCTTTATTCAATACCACGCAGAGGTCAAGTCTATCCGAAATAAGAGATAGACCTGTCAGACAACATATCTATACTTGGTAGACAATCACATGAAGACCGCATAATATCAATAATGGATGCAATGGCCGCACATATACTATTACTAGAGCACACCGATTAGATATGACGATGACCAAATTCAACACCCGGATCATGCTGTACATGGACAAGAATAGTGAGGACATCAACATGATAGACTGTATAGAAGACTGCCTGCGAGGCAGACGCAGTATACGGAGGTTCACAGACAACGAGGTCTCTGAAGATGTTCTACGTCGAATGATAGAGTGTGCAATACATGCACCATCTGCACACAACTCCCAACCAACAAGGTTTGTCATCATCAGAAGAGGAGGTATACGAGAGAGGCTAGTGCAGAGGATGAACGCGGCCTACGAGAGAGATCTTCACGCGGACGGAGTTGATTCGGAGACTGCCAGAACAAGGCTAAATATATCAAGACAACGCCTGACTGAGGCGCCCGTATTGATAGTAGTCTGTATGACAATGCGGGACATGTGGAGATATCCGGACAGAGCAAGACAGGAGGCGGAACACATAATGGCAACTCAGAGTGTCGCTGCATCAATACAGAACCTTCTTCTTGCAGCTCATGCGGAGGGGCTTGGTGCATGTTGGATGTGTGCTCCACTTTTTTGTCCAGAGATAGTCAAGAATGTGTGTGGACTGCCGGATGACTATGAACCACAGGCATTTGTAATACTCGGGCAACCCGCAGAACAGCCCGTACCAAAGACACTCCGCACTCTAGATGAGGTCAGACATTGGATCAGTTGAGAGGTGATATTGAAGATGCGACCGCTGAGATGGCGTACCATAGAGCGGGCTGCGGACTTGCAGCAATTGAACACGCT
>FWPU01013303.1_pt1 | contig 10445 bp, 8 predicted proteins | sample 2228361 | NCBI WGS metagenome assembly FWPU01 (sample SAMEA103939777, study PRJEB20133) | metagenome | reverse complement strand
GATGATGGCCTGGGCCAGCACCGTGGCCGTGGTGGTGCCGTCCCCCGCCACGTCGTTGGTCTTGCTGGCCGCCTCCTTCAAAAGCTGGGCACCCATGTTCTCGAAGGGGTCCTCAAGCTCGATCTCCTTGGCGATGGTCACCCCGTCGGAGCAGACCTGGGGCGGCCCGAACTTCTTGTCCAGCACCACGTTGCGCCCCTTGGGCCCCAAGGTCACCCCAACGGTGCTGGCCATGGTGTCTATGCCGCGCTTCATGGCGGCCCGTGCTTCCTCGCTGAAGGTAATCTGCTTGGCTGGCATGTCTATCTCCTTTAAGGCTTACTTGACGAAGAGGATGTCGTCTTCCCGCAGCACCAGGTACTCGGTGTCGCCCTCTTTGTACTCGGTGCCCGAGTACTTGGAGTAGACGACGGTGTCGCCCACCTTGAGCTCCATGGGGATGCGCTTGCCGTCCTCGGTCATGCGGCCTGGGCCTACGGCGACGACCTTCCCCTCCTGGGGCTTTTCCTTGGCGGTGTCGGGGATGTAGATGCCCCCCGAACTCATCTGCTCCTGCTGCTTGAGGGGCTGGACGACCACGCGGTTGCCCAGGGGCTTGAAGGAGACTTTGGCCTGCGTAGCCATTCGACGATGACCTCCTTGAGCTTGTATAGGTGTCCCTGTGTGAGCAGTATTAGCAGTCCCAGGGAGGGACTGCTAATGTGATGTTAGTAAAGCTCCTGAGAGTTGTCAATATGCCCTCGGCAGCCTTGTCAGGCCCTGCAAGGGCAGGGCGAGTGTGGCCTGCCCTGGTCATGGTTGTCCCAGGATGGGGGCCTCACAGGGGTAACAGGGCCGTTGCCTGCAACGCCCCCACGAAATCGAATAAATGACATCGGCCAGCTTTGGCTTGTGTGGCCCTGCCCTATCTGGTATATTCCTACTGGCTATCAGCCGTCTCCACTTGAGGTAGCTAGCATGCTAGACCATGATGTCCTTATCGTAGGCGCGGGGCTTGCGGGCATGCGGGCGGCGCTGGCTGCCCGCAACAATGGGGCCGACGTCGCCGTCGTGACCAAGGTGTACCCGGTCCGGAGCCATTCCAATGCCGCCCAGGGCGGCATCAACGCGGCCCTTACTGACAGGGGCGACAACTGGGAAGACCATGCCTTCGACACCATCAAGGGCAGCGACTACCTGGCGGACCAGGACGCCGTTGAGGTCATGTGCCGGGAGGCCGGCCAGGAGGTCATCAACGCCGAGCACATGGGCGTCATCTTCAACAGGGATGAGAACGGCAGGCTCGGCACCCGGGCCTTCGGCGGCCAGCGCCAGGCCCGCACCTTCTTCGTGGCCGACTTCACCGGCCAGGCCCTCCTGCACGTGCTCCACGAGCAGGTCCTCAAGGCAGGCGTCAGGGTGTACGAAGAGTGGTTCGTGCTCTCCCTCCTGGTGGAGGACGGCGAGTGCTGCGGCGTGGTAGCCCTGGAGATAAAGACGGGCGAGATCCACGTCATCCGGGCCAAGGCGGTCATCATGGCCACCGGCGGACTGGGCCGCGTCTTCGAGCCCAGCACCAACGCCCTCATCTGCACCGGCGACGGCATGGCCCTGGCCTACCGCGCCGGCGCGCCGCTGATGGACATGGAGATGGTCCAGTACCATCCCACCACCCTCAAGGGCAGCGGCGTGCTCATCACCGAGGGCGCCCGCGGCGAGGGTGCCTACCTGCTGAACAAGGACGGCGAGCGCTTTATGAAGCGCTACGCCCCCAACATGATGGAGCTGGCCTCCCGCGACGTGGTCTCCAGGGCAGAGCAGACGGAGATCAACGAGGGACGCGGCGTGGACGGCTGCGTCCTCCTGGACTGCCGCCACCTGGGGGAGAAGGTCATCGAGACCAAGCTGATGCAGATCCTCCAGATAGCCCACGACTTCGCCAACGTGGACATCCGCAAGGAGCCTATACCGGTAAGGCCGGGCATGCATTACCAGATGGGCGGCATCAAGACCGACATCAACGGCTTGACGCCGCTGCCTGGCCTGTACGCCGCTGGCGAGTGCGCCTGCGTCAGCGTCCACGGCGGCAACCGCCTGGGCGCCAACTCGCTGCTGGACACGCTGGTCTTCGGGCGGCGCGCCGGCGAGCACGCCTCCGACGCCGTCAAGGGCAAGCCCCACAAGAACATAACCGACGCTGCCGCCGATGAAGACCGCCGCCGCATCCAGGAGCTCCTGTCCCATGACAGCAGCGGCGAGCTGTTCGGCAAGGTAAGGCTGGACATGGGCAGGACGATGAACCAGCACCTGTCGGTCTTCCGCAACCAGCAGGGCATGGAGCAGGCGCTCCACAAGATCGGCGAGTTGAGAGAGCGCTACCGCCGTGTGTACGTGGCCGACAAGGGCAAGACCTTCAACACCAACCTCATCTTCACCCTGGAGCTTGGCTTCATGCTGGACTGCGCCGAGACCATCGTGGTGAGCGCCCTGGAGCGCAAGGAGAGCCGCGGCGCTCACACGCGCACCGATATGCCCAGGCGCGATGACGCCAACTGGCTCAAGCATATCCTGGTAAAGAAGGGGCCCGAGGGGCCGGAGATAAGCTACCTTCCAGTAGTCACCACCAAGTGGCCGCCGCAGGTCCGCAGCTACTAGGCACTGCCAGGACAAGACATCGGTGGAGAGGACTGCACTGCATGAAAGTAACCTTCAGCATCAGGCGCTATAACCCCGACTCGGAGCGGCCTGCCCCGCACTACCAGCAATACACGCTGGAGCTGGACAACTCCTCTACGGTCCTGGACGGGCTGCTCAGGGTCCGGGAGGAGATTGACGGGACCCTGGCCCTGCGGTGCTCCTGCCGCAGCGCCATCTGCGGCTCCTGCGGCATGAAGATCAATGGCTACACCAGGCTGGCCTGCAACACCAAGATAGTGGACATCCAGAAGGACGGCACGCCCATTACAGTCGAGCCAATGGGCAACATGCCGGTCATCAAGGACCTGGTGACGGACATATCCATCCACTGGAACAAGCTGCGGGCCATCGAGCCCTGGCTCCAGCACCACGGCGCGGTGCCCCAGGGGGAGTTTATCGCCTCCAACGAGGCCATGCTGCACCTGGCGGGCGTCATGGCCTGCATTCAGTGCAGCGCCTGCGTATCGGAATGCACCGTACTCCAGGTGGACCCCAATTTCCTTGGCCCGGCGGCCCTGGCCAAGGCCTACCGCTTCGTGGCCGACCCCCGCGACGACGCCGACAGGAACCGCCTGGCCAAGCTGACGCGTTACGGCGGCATCTGGGACTGCACCCGCTGCTACCAGTGCGTGCAGGTGTGTCCCAAGGGTGTGGACCCCATGGGCCGCATCATGGCGCTGCGGGACAGGGCCATCGAGGCAGGCTACACCAACAGCTACGGGGCGCGCCACGCTATGGCCTTCGCCGAGTCGGTGAAGCACAGCGGCTGGCTGGACGAGCTGCGGCTGCCCATCAAGACCTTCGGGGTCACCAACGTCAAGGAGATGCTGAAGCTCCTGCCCGTCGGCATACGCGCCCAGCTTGTGGGCAAGCGTCCGCCTATCTTCCACAAGAGCATTCCGGGCGTCAAGAACGTCCAGCGCATCTTTGAGAAGGTCGAGAAGAAGAGATGAAATATGCCTTTTACCCGGGCTGCGTGTCCCGTGGCGCATGCCCCGAGCTATACGCGGCCACCATAGAAGTCTGCAAACGCCTGGGCATCGAGCTGGAAATAGAGGCCATGCGCAGCGCCTCCTGCACCGGCTCGGGCGTGCTGCAGGAGAAGAACCTGCGCCTGGGCGACACCCTCAACGCCCGCAACCTGGCGCTGGCCGAGCGCACCGGCCTGCCCCTCATGACCATATGCAGCACCTGCCAGGGCGTCATGTCCCAGGCCAACAAGCGGCTCAAGGACAGCAGCGACTACCTGGCCAGCATCAACGCGGACCTGGCCGAGGAGGGCATCCAGTACAGGGGGACGGCCGAGCCAAGGCACCTCCTGTGGGTCCTCATCGAAGACGTCGGGCTGGACACCCTCCGGTCAAAGGTGGTGCGCCCGCTGAAGGACCTGAAGGTGGCGCCCTTCTATGGCTGCTACATCGTGCGGCCCACGTCCGCCCTGGGGTTCCAGGAGCACCCCGAGCGGCGCGAGGCGCTGGAGGCAGTCATAGACGCCGTGGGCGCCCAGGTGGTGGACTTCCCGGGCAAGACCCTCTGCTGCGGCTTCCCCATCCTGACCATCAACGAGCAGAACTCCATGAAGATGGTGGCCAACCACACGCTGGACGCCAGAAGCCGAGGCGCCGACGCCATGGTGACGCCGTGCCCGCTGTGCCACCTGAACCTGGACGGCTACCAGCCCAGGGCCGCGGCGCTGCGCCACACGGCCATAGACCTTCCCATTCTGCACCTGCCGCAACTGATTGGGCTGGCGCTGGGCATAGACCCCCAGGCCATGCGCCTCAACAGGCACATCGTCTCCACCCGGCGCCTGCTGTCCCAGGTGGCCCTGACACCGTAGAGTCAGCCGTGCAGCCAGGGGTATTGACAAACGGGCCTGGCGGTAGTATAAATGAAGGAGCGTTCGTTTTTAAAAACGGACGCTCCTTCATTTAGTAGCGGAGGAAGCTATTGCCCAAGGTCACCGAGGCCTACCTGGAGGCCCGGCGCCAGCAGGTGCTGGACGCGGCCATGGCCTGCTTCGCCCGCAAGGGGTTCCACGAGACCACCATGCAGGACATCTGCCGCGAGGCCGGCCTGAGTCCCGGCGCGGTCTATCGCTACTTCTCCAGCAAAGAGGACATCGTGGAGGCCTGCTGCATCGGGACGGAACAGCGCAGCCTCATGCTCATCGCCGCGGCCAGCGAGTACGACGACACCCTCGCCGTGCTGGACAGTCTGGCGGAATACTTCTTCAACTTGCTGGCTGAGGAGCAGTCCGCCCCGGGCATGCGCCTGGAGGTCCAGCTTTGGGCCGAGGCCCTGCGCAATCCTCGCATCCTGGAAATCTACCGGCGCAGCCTCAATCGCGTCCACGGGCCGCTGACCCAGATCATACGGCGCGCCCAGGAGCGCGGGGAGATAGGCCCTGCCCTCGATGCTGGCGCCGTGGCGCGCGTCATGATAGCCATGTGGGAGGGGCTTGTCCTCCAGATGGGCTTCGAGCCTGACGTGGACATCCAGCGTTACCTGGCGGCAGTGAAGGCCCTCTACAGCGGCCAGTTCTGGCGAGGCCCCAGCAGGGCCGAGGACAGCCGTCCCTGGTGAGCCCCACCCTTCCCCGAAGCACACCAGGGAGCAGGCTGCGAGACTCAATAAAAATCGGAGCTTCGTTTTTTATGCAAAACCCAGTCCATGAGGTATACCCATGCCGCTGAAGCTCAACCTGTCTACCGAGGCGCTGGCCCGGGCCAGCACCAGAAGGCCATGGACGGTCATCGGCGCCTGGGCGGTGGCCCTGGTGGTTGCCCTGGCCCTCATGTCAAGACTGCTGCCCAGCGCCCTGACCACGGAGTTCACCTTCACCAACAGCCCCGAGTCGGTCCAGGCCGACAAGCTCCTGGAAGACAGAATGCGCGGCCCCAGGAAGGTCAGCGAGATAGTCATCGTCCGGTCCGAGACCCTGACCGTGGACGACCCGGCCTTCCAGGCCCACGTGCAGGACCTGTATGCCCGCGTCATGGCCCTCGGCCCCCAGGTCGTGGAGGGCGGCGTCACCTACTATATGACCGGAGCCGAGAAGCTGGTCTCCGGGGACAGGCACGCCACCATCCTGCCCATCACCATGGCCGGCACCTACGACGACGCCTCCCGCAACATAGGCCGCCTCATCGAGGTGGTGCGGGAGGCCAACGGCACCGACGGCTTCCAGACCTGGCTCACCGGCGAGGCCAGCATCGGCAAGGACTTCCAGGAAGTGGCTGAGCGGGACCTCCAGTTCGCGGAACTCTTCGGCATACCTGTGGCGCTGGTTATCCTGGTGGTGGTGTTTGGGGCGCTGGTAGCCGCCTTCGTGCCCCTGGTGCTGGCCCTCTTCGCCATCGCCATTGCCACGGGCGCCACGGCCATCATAGGCCAGGGCTTCCAGCTCTCCTTCTTCGTGACCAACATGATCACCATGATGGGCCTGGCCGTGGGCATTGACTACTCCCTCTTCGTCGTCTCGCGCTACCGGGAGGAGCGCCGGCGTGGCCTGCCCAGGGACGAGGCCATCGCCATGGCCGGCGCCACGGCCAGCCGGGCAGTGCTCTTCAGCGGCATGACCGTCGTGCTGGCGCTCATAGGCATGTTCATCGTGCCCACCACCGTATTCCGCAGCCTGTCCACGGGGGCCATCCTGGTTGTGGTCACCTCGGTGCTGGCGGCAATAACGCTGCTGCCCGCCGTCCTGAGGCTCCTGGGCGACAGGGTCAACTCCCTGCGGGTGCCTCTCCTCAACCGGCGCTCCCCGGCGGCCCAGGAGGCATCCGGCGGGTTCTGGACGTGGACCGCCCGCACGGTCATGCGCCATCCCGTGGTCAGCCTGCTGGCGACGTCAGGACTGCTGATAGCCGCCGCCGTGCCCATGCTGGACATCCACATCGGCGCCGCTGGCATCAGCACCCTCAGCGAGGAATTGCCTTCCAGGCAAGGCTTCGATGTGTTGCAGCGGGACTTCGGCTTCGGGCTGCTCAGCCCGGCGGAGATCGTGGTAGACGGGGACGTGGACTCGGCGCCAGTGCAGGCCGCCATCCAGCGGCTGCAGCAGGCGCTGGCCTCCGACCCGGCCTTTGGCCCCATGCAGTACCAGGCCAACGCCGCGGGCGACCTGGCGCTGCTTGTCGTGCCGGTCAAAGGCGACGCCAACAGCGATGAGGCAATAAGCGCGGTGAGGGCGCTGCGCTCCCAGTACATTCCCCAGGCCTTCGCGGGCGTGGACGCCAGGGCGCTGGTGACGGGCGCCACGGCCTTCAACATAGACTTCTTCGACCTGACCGACCACTATACACCCATCGTCTTCGCCTTCGTGCTGGGCCTGAGCTTCGTCCTCCTGACCATCGTCTTCCGGTCCATCGTGGTGCCCCTGAAGGCCATCATCCTCAACCTGCTCTCGGTGGGCGCGGCCTACGGCCTGGTGGTGCTGGTCTCCCAGAAGGGCGTGGGCGCCGGGCTGCTGGGCTTCCAGCAGGTGGACATCATCGAAGCGTGGATACCGCTGTTCATGTTCTCGGTGCTCTTCGGCCTGTCCATGGACTACCACGTGTTCCTGCTCAGCCGCATCCGGGAGCGCTATGACCAGACCCACGACAACACCGACGCGGTGGCCTTTGGGCTGCGCTCCACGGGAGGCATCATCACCGGCGCCGCTCTCATCATGGTGGCTGCCTTCGGTGCCTTCGCCAGCGGCGAGCTGGTCATGTTCCAGCAGGTGGGCTTCGGCCTGGCCGTGGCGGTGCTGCTGGATGCCACCATAGTCCGCTCCGTGCTGGTGCCGTCGGCCATGAAGCTGCTGGGCAGCGCCAACTGGTACGTGCCCAGGGCACTGCGCTGGCTGCCCCAGATGCGGGTGGAGCGCCTGGAGCCAAGCCACGCCGGCCAGTCGGGCGACTAGCGCCGGACGGCGGACCTCGCCCCCGCAGGGGGATGGACTGTTCTCGCCCCCTCTGGGGAAGAGCTGGAGAAGGGGCCATAGATAGGCCGACGCTGTGCCCCTGAACATCAGGGGTGAGGTCCCGCGCCTGGCAGGTGCCTTTGACCGCCTGGGGCCGACCTGGGGCCTCACTGCAGCGGCAGGGGCGGCTGCCACCAGGCCGGTATGCTACTCACCTCGATGCGCTCCACCCACTTGACCCACTGGAAGCCGCGGTGGCCCGGCGCCACCAGGCGGGCAGGGAAGCCGTGGCTGTGGGACAGCGCCTCGCCGCCGACGTGGGTGGCCAGCAGTAAGCCCTGGGCTTCCTCCAGGGAAAACCTGCGGTAGTAGCCGGTGACCGAGGTGAAGGTGACGCTACGGGCACCGGCTGGCCGGCCCAGCCGGGCCAGTAGCTCGCCTACTGGTACGCCCCGCCAGACCTGGGTGGAGTACCAGCCGCCGGTGCAGTCCAGCGTAGCCGTCACCTCCGCCGTGGGCGACAGGTCGGCGTAGGCCAGCGGCAGCGTCCGGCCATCGGCGCCCCGGAGCAGCAGGCGCCAGTTGCCCACGTCCACGGGCGAGGGGCTGTCATTGAGCCACGAGGTCACCGGGAAGGCGTTGCCCGAGAAGCTGCCGGCAGGATAGGAGCCTGTGAACCTGCGGGAGGCGCCAGCGGAGCCTCCCAGCCTCAACGCCAGCTCGCCCAGTTGCCAGGATGCCAGCCCGAAGGCGGCCAGGCCCATCAAGCGCAGGAAGGAGCGTCGCCCCGCCCAGTAGGCCAGGGGAAAGCCCCGCGTGTGATAGCGGGCATGCCACAGCAGCACAGGCACCAGGGCCGCGCCGACGTAGATGTGCCAGCTCAGGCCGCTGAAGGGCGAAAAGCTGAAGCGCCCCACCAGGGACCAGGCGAAGCCCAGGCCCAGGGTCACGCCCAGCAGGCCCAGCAGCAGGAGCGACGCACCCCTGGGAGCGGCAGCCCGCCTCCAGCGCAGCGAGAACAGGATGTTGCGGGCCTTCCAGGCCAGGACGCCCAGGATGCCATAGCCGGCCACGCGGTGCGCCTGCATGAAGATGGCCCTGTCCGGCGAGCCGCCAGAGACAAGCCCCAGGAAGCCGCTGACCAGCTCGGCCAGTATGAACAGGAGCAGCAGGGTGTTGGCCCACGGGAACTTCATGGGTGCATGGCCTCGTCCCCTGGCGGCCTGTCCCAGGGACAGCCGGGTGAGGCACCTCTCTTACCTGGAAAGACGCCTCCAGTCCTAATGTAGCACCTCCATGTTACTGTCACCATCAGCAAATGGGGATGGCGCCGCTGGCGCAGGAGGAAGGGGACCACCGGGCGCGACGCGCCGAAAGACTAACAGGGTATTGACATATTGCACCAGAAGTGTATAGTAATGACAATATGAAGATGCTTCAGTCGTTCTGGTTTGGCTACTACTTTTACTTTGCCGGCAGCGCCGCTGTCGGTCAGGGGGTAGTGCCAGTCAGATAGGCTGAGCCAGTCCAGACTCATACGAAAGCCCCGACCGACAGCGGTCGGGGCTTTTGGTTTGGCGAAAATCAGGCGAGGCAGGCCCAGAATAATCGTGGTGCCAGAAGGCACGGAAAGGAGTCCTGTATGAAAGACCCGGAGTTGCTGGACGTGAACATCAAGGAGATCACGCCGATCATCAGCCCCCGCGAGCTGATAAGCCAGTTGCCCATCACCCCTGGCATCAGGGAGACGGTGCTCAAGGGCAGGAGGGAGATTCAGCAGGTCCTGGACGGCAAGGATGACCGCCTCCTGATGATTGTTGGCCCCTGCTCCATCCACGACACCAGGGCTGGGTTTGAGTATGCTTCCCGCCTCACAGAGCTGGCCCAGCGCGTCAGCGACCGCATCCTCGTTGTCATGCGCGTCTATTTTGAGAAGCCTCGCACCAGCGTTGGCTGGAAGGGGCTGATCCACGACCCGTACCTCAATGGCACCTTCGATATGGCCAAGGGCCTCTACCTCGCCCGCGAGTTCTTGCTGCAGGTGGGCAGCCTGGGCATACCAGCAGCCACCGAGTTCGTGGACACCAGCACTCCCCAGTACATCGGAGACCTCATCTCCTGGGCCGCCATCGGCGCCCGCACCACGGAGAGCCAGACGCACCGCCAGATGGCCAGCGGCCTGAGCATGCCCGTGGGCTTCAAGAATGGCACCGGCGGCACCATCCAGATCGCGGTGGACGGCATTGTCGCCGCCAGGTCGGTGCATAGCTTCCTGGGGATTGACTACGAGGGCCAGAACTCCCAGGTGATTACCAAAGGCAATCCCTGGGGACACCTGGTGCTGCGAGGCGGCGCCCGAGGCCCCAACTACGACGCCCAGTCGGTGGCCTACTCGGTGGACTTGCTGAAGAAGGCCGGCGTCCGGCCATACCTGCTCATTGACTGCTCCCACGGCAATTCCGGCAAAGACCACACCAGGCAGCCCATCGTCTTTCACGACGTGCTGGGCCAGCGGGTCAACGGCAACAGGCACATCGTGGGGATGATGCTGGAGAGCCACCTGCACCCCGGCAACCAGAAGCTGGAGGGCGACCCCTCCAGGCTCAAGTACGGTGTCTCCATCACCGACGCCTGCATCGGCTGGGAGGAGACCGAGGCGCTGCTTCTGGAGGCGCGGGAGGCGCTGAGCAGGACCGTGGCCTACAGCGCCACAGCGGACAACTAGTAGTCTGTCACATGTGTTTTGATGGAGTCTGTCTTCCCCAGCCGAGGGGGCAGGCTCCGAGCTTGCCGAGGGGATGAGGGGGAGGGTAGCTGGAAGCTGGCCAGGCCGGACTGACCTCACCCCCAGTGCTTAAGG
>FWPU01006967.1_pt1 | contig 10448 bp, 9 predicted proteins | sample 2228361 | NCBI WGS metagenome assembly FWPU01 (sample SAMEA103939777, study PRJEB20133) | metagenome | reverse complement strand
GTAATAGATCGGATATAGCGGCCTCCTGTTGCGAGGGCGATCTTTTGAAGTATGGTCTCATCCAGTTTGGTTAACACGACATTTCCCTCTCGGTCCTTTTTAAACCCTCCTGAACCATCCTGCAACGGAATCGGGGCACCGGCCTCTGAGCCGATTCCGACGGTGAAGATGGTTACACCATTGGCTTTTGCTTCCTCAGCAGCAGCCTCGGCATTTCCTTCATGGTCTTCTCCGTCGGTAATGAGGATTAGTACCCGTGAAGCGCGTCTGCCCGGCACAAAGGCCTTGAGCGCAGTCTTGATTGCCTCTGCCAGTGCTGTACCCTGGACAGGAATGAGGTCGGTGTCCAGGTAGTCGAGAAAGATCTTGAATGCACCATAGTCCAATGTGAGGGGACACTGGAGAAAGCTCATCCCTGCGAACGCAACAAGACCAACCCTGTCGCCTTTTAGGACCTCCAGGAGGTCGGTAATCTCTCGTTTGGCACGTTCGAGCCTGTTGGGACTTACATCTTGGGCGCGCATGCTTTCAGAGACATCAAGTGCGACGATAATGTCTACGCCTTTTCTGGTAATCTCTTCCCAGTGGAATCCCCAGCGTGGCTGTAGCAGTGCTACTATGATGGCAAGGACGCCGAGGATCAAAAGGATCGTCTTGATAATTGGCTGGCGTCTCGAGAGGTGGTCGGTCAGACGGGGGGCCAGATCTGGACCGCAGAAGATCCTCATGCTGTGAGCCTTCTTACGGAAGGAATAGATGGCCAGCATGATCATGGCTGGCACAATCCACAGAAGGTACAGATACGCAAGATTGCCGAACTTCACCAGATCGCTCCTTACGGTATTTTACGGAATCGCGTCGTTGCCAGAACAAACTCGACGAGCATAAGACTGAGGCCGGCTAGTGCGAACCCGTGAAAGCGTTCATTGTACTCTCCGTACTCCTTGATCTTTGTCTCGGTTCTTTCCATGGCGTCGATTTGTCGGTATATATCGTCGAGGGATGCCGTGTCAGTAGCACGAAAGTAACTACCGCCTGTTTGGTGGGCAATGGCACGCAAGGTGTCTTCGTCGAGGTCGACCTTCTGGTAGACGTAACGTTTTCCAAACAGCGTATCGACAAGGAACGGTGACTCACCCTCGCTCCCTACTCCTATCGTATACACCTTGATGCCGTACGTCTTTGCAAGTTCTGTTGAAGTCTGCGGGGTTATTTTTCCGGCATTGTGTCTGCCGTCAGTAAGGAGGATGATGATCTTGCTTTTTGCATCGAGGTCCTTGAGCCGCTTGACACCAGTTGCGAGTCCAGAGCCCAAGGCCGTTGTATCGCCTGCCATACCTATTTCCAGCCGATCGAGAAAGCTCAAGAGGACCCCATAGTCGAGCGTGAGCGGACACTGGGTGAATGCGTACTCGCCGAACACGACCATGCCGATGCGGTCGTTTTTGCGCCGCTTGATGAACTCTCCGACCACTTTCTTGACCACAGCGAGTCTGTCCACACGTTTTCCGTCGAGTTGAAAATCCAATGCCCTCATACTGCCAGAGGTATCCAGACAGAGCACAATGTCGACACCTTGGCTCACAATTTCAGTCTCTGTTCGTCCGGTTTGTGGTCTTGCCAAGGCAAGAAGCAGCAGCAGTATCCCTACACTTCTTAGTACGATAAGGCTCATTCGCGCGGCAGAGGAAGGACGTCCTGGAAGCTTGGCAAGATGCACCACAGAGGAGAACTGGATGGTGGCACTCCCGGTGCGGCGAACAAAGCGCGCAATAAGGGGAACAAGCAAGACTGACAGACCGAGCACCCAAGGATCTTCAAACCGGAAATTCATATCAGGCGGCCTCCTCCATGGCTTCACCGTGGATTGGCGAGGTTGGCACCTGGATAAAGGATTCCAGACGGCTCACCCAGCCCTGTACTTCTTCTAGTGATGGTTCGACCCCCCTGTATTTGACCGGATCTATTTCCATGAGGAAAGCTCGCGTGAGCCCTTTTTTTTCTTCTTCAATGAGCTCCGAGGTTCGGAGGTCTCTCAAGATTTCCTCGGTAGTATGCTCTACTGCCCTGATAGCGTACTTCCTCTCAAGGTAACGCCTGAAGAGCAATGAGAGATGGAATACAAATGCTCGAAGGCGTCCTTCTTCAAGGAGCCCACTTGCTAAAAGGTCCTGAAGTTCTGCCTGCGCACACTCCTCAGGAGAAAGAACTCGTTGCATGTCTCTTTTGCGTCTCCTGTGCCACAAGAGTCCGAGCACAAAGAGTGCGACAGCAGCGACTGAACAAAGAAGCACAGCGATCAGTGCCTTTGGCCGCGGCCTTATTATGGTCTCCAGAGGTTTTATGTCTCTCAGGCCTTGTTCTTGCGCCTTTGAGATCTCTGATACGGGATGTGTTACCTTGATGAAGATCTGGCCTGTTGTAGCAGTGTGTTCTTTGCCTTCGGCGTCCTTGTATGGGATGGACAAGGAAGGCAGTATGTACGATCCTTCAAGATCTGCTTTGAGTCGAAAGATCTTTTCGAGCCGTTTTCTTCCATCAACCAGGCGGGGTCCCTCATCGGCCACGTCTACGATCCGTAGCCCCTCTATGCGGGAGCCAATTTCAGGCAGGGAGACATCGAGATCAGGGTCGGTCTCGAGTACGACGGTGAAGGTCACGGTATCGTCCGGGCTCAGCTCTGCTTTGTCTACCTCAGCTCGCAGTTCCACTGGTGGCCTGGTGTCCTCAGGCGATGTGGTCGTGGAGACTGTGTGGCGCGTGCACGCCGACATCCCGATGAGCAGGAGCGGTACGACAAGGATCACCGTGAGAAGACAGGAGAGTTCTCTACGGATCCTAAGACGATACCGGTCTGTCCGAGGTATGCGACCCAGACAATGCATCTGCCGTCTCCACCTGGCATCCCGTATCAGCACCGAGGATATGGCAAGCAGGACCATGCGCCTATTCTTTCGGTGTGCCGTTGCCTTCAGAAGAGCATTCATTGTCTGCTGTCCTGTGGTGATTGCCTTTTTTCGTGTCCGCTCTTCACCTGTTCAGGAAAGAACTCCACGTCTGATGCCTGCAAGGTTTGTTGGATCAATTCTTTGTATGTCGTCTCCACTCGTTCCCGATAGAGATCCTGTCTGACTCGGTCTTTTACCTGTTCAAATGGGAGCGTCCGTTCAGCCCTCCTGTCAATGATCTTGAAAAAGTACCAATGGGCGTCTGCTTGAACAGGAGGCGTGACCTCAGATGTATTAGTTTCTGAGAGCGTTTTCCATAAGGCTTCAGGACTGCCAGTGTTAAACGGGTCTGATCCTTTTTCGATCCATCCCGGATACTCGCCTCCGTTATGTGTGCCATGTTCGTCAACCGAATACTGCCTTGCCAGGTCCTCCCAGCGGGTTTTTTTTGCAAGGGCATCTACCACAGCAGCCTTGTCTTTATCCGCAACTTTGAGGACCTGCACTCGAACAGCCTCTTTTTCCGTATAACGATCTTGGTTCGCCTTGTGGTATAGAGCTATATCATCGTCTGTGATCTTGATCTTGTCCTTGACCTCCTTTTCCAAGACCTTTTGGATCATGATCTGACGTAAAGCCATTTCAGCCTGTGTGCGTACCTGCGGATCTTTGTCATATTCCAGACGCTGGGCTTTTCGAAAGAGGAGCTCCTCAGCAACGTAGTGCCTAACAAATTCTTCTTTCTTTGCAGGGTCTTTGAGCGTTTCTCTCATCCATTCAGGCAAGGTGTCGATAGCACGATCGATTGCCTCGAGGGTGATGACGTCGTTGCCGATCTTTGCAACCACCTTCGTGCCTCTTGTACCCTCTTGCTTGTCGGACCCGGACGAGGTGCGGGCTTCGAGCGTGTACGCTGCAGCTGAATACTTGCCCAAGCGCTCCAGACAGGAGACGATCTTTGAGGCAACCTCGGTCTTGTGCGGTGTCGTAGGATCGAGCATTTCAACCTGGTAGAGCCAGGTCAAGGCATCTTCATACCTGCCTTGTTCTGCACAAAGTTTTCCGATGGTAAAGGCAATATCAGCCCGTGTGGCCGGGGCAAGGTCGTTCTCTTTGAGGTAGAGTTGATACTGCTCTACAGCCTGGTTTATAAGGCCCACGGACAGGAGTTTCCCTGCAAGCTCTCTCCTAAATTCGCTGCCTCCTGCGAATTGCCTTTTGGATTCAGTGCGTGGTGGAAGCACGCCCGTGACCCAGAGAAGGACACAAACCGTGGTCACGACCAGCAGCACGAGACAGACCAGCAGCACACGAAAACTCCATCTCGTATACGGCCGTGGTGGTGTTGACGTATAGATCATTTTTGGTGATGATCCACTCGCTACCATGTGTATTGCCCTTTTCACATACTCACTGTGTGTGATGTCCTACGAAGCTCTGTCGCTCCTGATGGTTCACCTGCTAGAGCCTTTTCTCTCTGGTTCGGAAGAAAGCCAGGAGTGGGTCAATATATGAGCCAACCGTACTCAGGGCCACATGATCTATGTCCATGGATCGGAATGCCGAGGCCAAGGCGAGCGCATCCTGTGCTGCCAGGCGGGCAAAGGTTTTCCTTACCTCGGCATCACGGGTATCCACCAGGACGGTCTGGCCGGTCTCTGCATCCTCGAGCTCGACAAAGCCGACCTTTGGTAATTCCCGCTCTCGTGGATCGGTAAGCGAGATAGCGACCATATCATGTCGTTTGTTTGAGATCCGCAGGGCCCTTTCAAAGCCTGAGGCCAAAAAGTCAGAGATGAGAAAGCATATGCAGCGCCGTCGCACCACTCTCCCGAGGTAATCGAGTGCCTGGCCAATATCGGTCATCCGACGCTCGGGGACAAATTGCATAATTTCCTTTATGAGACGCCATACATGACCTCGTCCTTTTTGGGGTGGCACGTATTTTTCTACTCTTTCGGTAAAGAGGATAAGGCCGACCTTGTCATTGTTGCGTATGGCTGCATAGGCCAGCACCGCTGCGATTTCTGCTGCAACCTCGTTTTTGAGCTTATGATGCGACCCGAATCGTTGAGAGGAACTTACGTCGACCATGAGCATGACGATCAGCTCACGTTCTTCTCGAAATAGTTTGACGAACGGCCTTCCCATGCGTGCTGTCACATTCCAGTCAATGGCGCGAATATCATCCCCCGCCTGATACTCTCTCACTTCTTCGAATTCCATCCCCCGGCCGCGGAAGGCACTCTCGTACTCCCCTGCCATAATATCGTTCACCAGATAGTTGGTGTGGATGTGTATGAGATGGATCTTCTTCAGGACGTCTTCTGGGATCATCTTTCCTTGTACCCCTTTGCCTGCATCCATCTAATCCAATGGCAGAACAACGTCCAGGGAGCCTCCTGCTGGGGCTAGGGTACTTCGATGTGTTCGAGTATTTTTGCAATGACGTCATCGGTGGTGAGTTCTTCTGCCTCAGCCTCGTATGAGAGGATGATTCTGTGACGTAGCACGTCTGGGCCTACCGTTTTGACGTCTTGTGGAGTTACATATCCTCTTCCTTGAATGAAGGCATATGCCTTAGCTGCCTGGTTGAGGTAGATCGAGGCCCGTGGCGAGGCACCGTACTGCACAAGGCGGCCGATATCCAATCCGTATGCCTTGGGCTCTCTTGTGGCCATCACGATATCCACTATATAGCCTTGGATCTTTTCGTCCACATAGACGGCATCGACCACTTCCCGGGCTGCAAGTATGTCCTCAGGATTCATGACGTGGTTGACCTCTGGTTTGTGGCGCTTGGCTTGTGCATTCATGATAGCCAGTTCCTCACTACGGTTCGGATAGTTGATCTTGAGCTTGAGCATAAATCGGTCTACTTGGGCCTCAGGAAGTGGATAGGTCCCTTCCTGCTCAATGGGGTTTTGGGTAGCCATCACCATAAATGGTTCTTGCAGTGGAAATGTCTGTTCGCCGATTGTTACCTGTCGCTCCTGCATGGCCTCAAGTAGGGCACTTTGCACCTTGGCCGGGGCCCTGTTTATCTCGTCGGCCAGGATAATGTTGCTGAAGATAGGCCCCTTCTTGACGACAAAGTCACCTTCACGAGGTCTATAGATCTGAGTGCCTATGAGGTCTGCAGGAAGAAGGTCAGGGGTGAACTGAATTCATTGGAATCGTGTGTTGATCGTCTTTGCCATTGTCTTGACTGCAGTGGTCTTTGCCAAACCAGGGACACCTTCAACGAGGATATGGCCATCGGCGAGGATACCAATAAGGAGCCTCTCGATCATCTCGCGCTGGCCGACAATGACCTTTTCCATTTCTTTGAACACCGCAGCCACCAACGCGCTTTTTTCTTGAACTGCACGTGTAACTTCCTGCACTCTTGTTTCCATGTCGTAACGACCTCCACAGTGGTGATGCTCATGCTCCTGCCGCGCTCGTCGTACGGCCCCTGTCAGTGTACATCAACATGGTCCCTTTTCCTTGGAAACTGTTGGTTGATCCTCCGTGCGAACGATCGGTACATCCTTTCGAGCTCCTGCGGTTCAGGCCTAAAGCCTCCGTACCGAGTCTTTTCAACCAGGGGAACCAATTCAGACGATAGTGCTGGTTCCTTTTCCTGCAAATAGTGCTCAATTGTAAGGAGCGTTTCGAGAAAGGACAAGGAGTCACCCCGGATGAGATACGTATGGGCCTCATCCAGAAACTGCCAGAGGTGGTCTCCTGTGCGTTGTCGGTCTTCCATGGTCGAAATGGTTTTTTTTCTGGCCTGTCGTCTGACAATCAGTATTCCTGCGACAACGGCAAAGGCAGTTCCCAGACATGCCAGTGGTACAAGGTATCGAATGGGTATGGTAGTACGTGGCCCTTTGGGTATGGTCAAGGGATCGGTCTTGACCACCATGGTGGATGGTTGAGAAGACTCCCTTTCGTAGACCACAAAGGAGATCGGAATAGGGTCGAATGTCCCTTCCTGCTCTGAAAGCAACGTCACGGTATACGTGAGAAATGTCTCTTCGCCTCTTGAATACGTAGAAGATGACAACCGTGTAAGTGATATGCCCTCTGGGAGATCCAACTCAGGGGTACTGATAGCGAATCGGTCAGCCGCACCTGTCCAGTGAACGTCTATGAGGAGCAGGAAAGGTGAACCCCTGCGCGGGGCCTTGTTGTCCCACCTTGTCTCTATCTGAAGTGCTGCCTGTGCTTGCCCAAGGTGGAGGCAGACCAGAGAAAGCAGTAAGAAAAAGAGCCCCCTGCGCACGGTACCTGGTAACAATCGTGATGGTGCAACCATGTATGATGTCGTAGATGCGCTTCTCTGTTATACTTGTACAGGCTGCTCGCCGGCCCTGGGTAGGTGTCTCGGAGAGACTCAGAAGGGCTGCCGGAGCATCACTGAAAAATATCGTATTCATTTGACCCACTACAATAAAGAGAGTTCCCTACGCAGACAGAAGGCAGCACATGTGGTGCGTGGCAAGGCGGCTATATGGATCGTGCAGTACAAAGATCCAGTGCGTGTGGCGATAGAGGATGACGAGCTATGAAAGGAGCCAGGCATCCCTATGGCTCATGGGTTTGGGAGGCATCAGTGGGCAGTTTCATTGTGCACCATACGACACCTCAGGCCCTCAGTCCATACTTTTTTGCCTTTCGGTAAAGCGTTGCTTGGCCAAGGCCGAGCCGCTGCGCTGCTTCCCTCATGTTCCCACGACACATCTCTATCGCACGAAGTATGGTATGCCTCTCGAGTTCTCTAAGGGGGATAATCTCCTGAATGTGAGGAGGTTCCTTCTGGGCAAGATGGTGTACCATTCCTTTTCGTGGTGTGGGGGTGTATGTTCTGATCGATTCTGGCAAAAATCTTTCGAACACCTGAGCGCCTGTGCTCAGGGCCACGACCTGCTCGATGGTGTTCCTCAGTTCTCTTACATTGCCGGGCCAAGGATAGGCGATGAGTCTTTCCATGGCCTCGGGCGAGAAATCATAAAAGTATTTGTCGTACCGGGCAGAGAATTCTCCGAGGAATTTCATCGCCAGAATGGGTATGTCCTCTTTTCGGTGCCTCAACGGTGGGATCTCCAAGGGGATCACTGCAATGCGATAGTAGAGATCCTCCCGTAGTCTTCCTTTTTGTATTTCTTGCAGCGGATTCCTATTCGTCGCACAAATTACCCTTATATCCACCTCTACAAGGTGCGAGCTTCCCAAAGGTCGGAATGTCTTTTCCTGCAAAAAGCGGAGCAACTTGGCCTGGAGGTCATAGTCTATCTCGCAGATTTCATCGAGAAATAGTGTGCCGTGATGTGCCTCATGGCACCGTCCGGTCTGGCGTGTGGCTGCACCGGTAAATGCGCCTTTGTCGTGTCCGAACAGTTCGTTTTCCAGTAGGTCCTTAGGGATATTGGCACAGTTGATGGCGACAAATGGTTTGTCTCGTCTGAGGCTGCGGCGGTGTATGGCTCGAGCTGCAAGCTCCTTGCCAACGCCACTTTCTCCTGTGATCAGAACTGTAGCGTCTCCATATGCGATATGTTCAATGGTTTTGTAGATCTGTTGCATGGCAGGACTTATGCCAACAAGCTCTTCGAACTGTCCTCGTGTGTGGTACGCTGTTTGGAGCCTGTTGACACGCTTGAGCAAATGATATTCCCTGGCCGCCTGGAGGACAGCCTTTTCCAGTCCGCTTTGGTCCAGGGGCTTTACCAGGTAGTCTCGTGCACCTCTCTTCATGGCTTCCACTGCTTCTGGTACGCCTCCATTGTTGCTCACCATGATGACCGGAAGCTCTCCGTAGCTCCTCTTCATTTCCTCCAAGACCTCCAGTGGATGGAGGGTCCATGTCGAAGACAAGACAACGACGTCAGGGACACGCTGCCTGAGATATGCAGAGAGCTCCTCGCTGGTGCTGCAGGTGAATATGCTGTCGTTTGCCCTTCGAAACCGTTGCATAAGAAATGCAAGGGTCTCTGGATCATGATCAAGGACCAAGATGGCAAGGCCTTCCATGTGAAACCAGTCCTCTGTGCTCGGATGCTCGTAGGGGTGGAGAGGTCCTACGCTGCTTCTTCTTTTGACTTGTTCGACAGAAAAGGTGCTTTTCTTGAGGCCAGAGGAAGTGGTTACCGTAAGGTTTCCCGTGAAATGACGATGCGTTGGACCTCTGAAGTCCCTTCGTAGAGAGTAGTTACCCGGGCATCTCGGTAAAGGCGCTCGACCTTGAAGTGTTTTGTGTATCCGTAGCCACCGTGAATTTGCACTGCTTTGTAGGCAAGCCGATTTGCCATCTCTGACGCATACAGCTTTGCCATCGATGCCTCTTTGGTGAAAGGGACTGCCTTGTCTTTGAGGTGTGCTGCCTGGAAGGTAAGAAGCCGGGCTGCCTCGAGCTCAGTCGCCATATCGGCAATCATCCAGGCAATGGCCTGGAAATTCGCGATGTATCTTCCAAATTGTTTTCGCCCAAGGGCATATGTGACTGCCTCGTCTAGACAGGCCCTTCCCAACCCGCACGCCTGTGATGCTATGCCGATCCTTCCCCCATCAAGGGCCTTCATGGCGACCAGAAACCCCTGGCCTTCCTCGCCAAGCCGTTGCTCCACAGGGACAGTACACTCGTCAAAGATCAATTCCACGGTATTGGACGCCCTGAGTCCCATCTTTTCCTCTACAGCGCCTCTGCTCAGACCTGGGGCCGTTCCGTCGACAATGAAGGCGCTAAGTCCTTTGCTCCCTGTTCCAGCTGTAGTTCGGGCAATGACAATGATGGTTCCTGCATAACTGCCGTTTGTAATAAATACCTTTGCGCCTGAGAGCTTATAGTAATCCCCTTTCCGGGTGGCACGTGTCCTCACGCTACCTGCATCTGAACCTGCCTCAGGTTCTGTGATTGCAAATGCGCCGATCACCCTGCCGCTGGCCAGCGGTGGCAGCCAAATCTTTTTCTGTTCTTCTGTGCCAAAGAGCAGGATCGGTTCACAAGATAGGTTGGAAACGCTCATGGTGACCGCAGTGGATGCACATGCATAGGCAATCTCTTGCACAGCAATGGAATAGCTCACAGCCCCCACATCAGAGCCGCCGTAGCAGGCTGGGACCATCATTCCCATGAGACCGAGGTTTGCCATTTTGACCACAAGCTCCATGGGAAAAGTACCCTGACGGTCGTTTTCAGCTGCAACGGGTTCTATCTCCTTTCGTGCAAACTCGCGAACCATTAGCTGGATCATCTGTTGTTCTTCAGTAAGCTCCCACGACATCTGCCACCTCTCATTTTTGGTTCTCTACGCTTCGAACCTGCAGCTTAGGGTTAGGAAGTTGTGCTCAAGGCGTGTAGAGGACCACGAGTAGCTGTGTGTTTCTACTGCCAGGGTTTCTCAGCATGTGGCGAATGCTGGAATTGAAATGATAACTCATGCCAGGTGTGAGCAGGTGAACTGCAGAGCCTACGGTGAGCTCCAAATTCCCCTTGAGGACATAAATGAATTCTTC
>FWPU01013300.1_pt1 | contig 10450 bp, 9 predicted proteins | sample 2228361 | NCBI WGS metagenome assembly FWPU01 (sample SAMEA103939777, study PRJEB20133) | metagenome | reverse complement strand
CCCCCGAGAACGCCGCCACCAGGCGCACCCTGCGCCGCCGCCGCGCGGCTGGCCGCCACGAGCTCGTTTGCGATCGCGGCCGCCCGGCGCGCCGCGCGGCGGACCTGCTCCAGCTCCCGCCGGATCGGCGCGTCCTCGGCGACCTGCGCCAGCGCGAGCTCGCCAAATCCGCTGATCGCGGCAAGCGTGTTCCTCAGGTCGTGCCCGAGCCGCCGCACCTCCGCGACGAACGCTTCCAGGGATTCCGAGGATCCGGGCGGGCGCCCGGGGCCAGAACTCACTTCTTTACCGCTCACGACACACCTCCGCAGGTCCGATAACCGCAAGAATCGGACCCGCCGCGGAGGCGCTACTTACCGCGCGATTTTGTCGGAACGCGTGCAACAGGGGCCGCCACAGCGCCCGAGATGGTGCACGCGCGGGCCTTCCCACCCACTTCCCGGCGCCAGCGACGGTGCGCGCGCGGGCCTATCCCACCCACTTCACGTTGGAGGGCGCCCCGGGCGCGGCAGGAAGGCGCGCGGAAATCGAGCGATCCACGTACTGGCGAATCGCGAGATCGTGCTCCTCCAGAGCCCGACGGACCTGCACCAAGAATGCGCCGCGGGTGAGCTTGTCCTCGATCGCCTGGTCGAGCCGCCCCTGGAATCCTGTGCGCTCGAACACCTCCTCGGCCTCGCGGCGGACGGCGCGCCGCACCTCCTCGCCCATCTCGCGCTGGGCTTCTTCGAAGGCGCGCCACGCGCACCGGGACAGCTCGCGCTCGATCTCGCGGTTGACGTACCCAGAGAGGGACTCGCCGGGCGGCAAATCGCCCACGAACCGACAGAGCTCCCGCTCGCTCTGCGTAAGACGCATGTTAAGGAGCACCACCTGAATCCCGAGCGCGACGACGATTCCGGCGAGCACGATGACCACGAGGGTATCGAACATGCCAATGAGGATAACACCCAGCCAGAGGAGATTCAAGTGTTCACCCTAATTCCTGGCCCGCCCGCGCGTTATGTACGTCGAGATGGCGTCCTCGACCTCTGGGTCAATGTCCTCGAAGTGCACCCCCAGGTGCGGAACTCCGCGCACCGTCTCCATGCGGACGACGCGTGTCCGGATGTGCCGCCGCTCGCCGCGGGCGGCGATGCCAACCTGGTCGGGCGTGACCGGGCCGATTGGCAGCACGAGCATGAGCGGCCCGGCACCCGAGGCGAAGTAGCGGAACTCCTCGGGCCCGAGCTCCACGTCGAGCTGCTTGAGATACGCGCCGCTCTTGCTCAGGTTTCCGACGATCGCTTTCCCGAAGCGCTCCCCGCGCGGAGACTGAAACCAGAGCCGCGAGCGCAGCGCCGTCTCGATGCGCGGGTAGCGCCGCTTCTCCGTGGGGCGATCGCGCGGGACGCCGCGCGAATCGAGCCCGAGCGCGAGCAGCGCGTGCCGCTCGGAGGCGTAGACGGTGACCGACACGTCGATCCGTCGCCCCACGCCGGCGAACCAGCCGGGCTGCGGCGGCGGGATGAGGCCGACGTCGCGGCCAGGCGGAACCCCCTCGAGGATCGCTTCGAGCGTGCGGCCCCCGACCGTGATCACCTGCGAGAGGTCGAGGATAAAGCGCTGCGGCGGCGGCAGGCCGGGCGCGGGCTCGGCCGCGAACGCCTCGCGCACCGCGCGAGTCACGATCTCGGCGGAAGTCGCCGTCGCCGCGCCCGAAGGCTCCACCCAGCGGAGGTCGCCGTTTTCGTACGTCCGCACCTTGTAGCCGACGGCCATGCCTCGTTCCTTCCCTTGCCTTCCCTGGCCCGGCGCTGCGCCGCGCCGCGCGCCGTGCGGCGCGATCGCGATGCCGCAGAGCGACATTCCGGGCCTACCCCTGTGTAGCGGCGGCGGCGACGCGGGCGTTCACCCGTGGCTGCAGGTTTCGGAGCGCTTGGCGTTTCATATGGCGAGCGCTTGACTTGGGGCGGCCGCGGCGGTAGGCTTGCAACCGGCACCGGTGGCGCGAGTCGTGCGAGTCATCGTGAAGGGGTCGGCGAACGGCGCGTTCGCGCTCTCGCGGGACTCTCCCATCGTGATCGGGCGCGGCGGCGGCGCGAAGCTCTGGGTGAACGACCGCCGCGTCTCCCGCGCGCACTGCCGCATCGAGCTATCCGGCCGCGGCGTCGAGGTCGTCGATCTCGGGAGCGCCAACGGGACCTTTCTCAACGGGCAGCTCGTCATGCGCGCGCCGCTCCGCGACCGCGACGAGCTGCGCGTGGGCGACTCGGTGCTGCGCGTGCGGATCGAGGACGAGGAGCGAATCGAGGAATCGCGCGCGCGCGGCGAGAGCGTCTTCGACCAGGAGTTCGCGTGCGCGGAGTGCGGGCGCTCGATCGCGCTCGAAAGCTTTGCGGAGGGCGAGGTCCTCGAGACCGCGGGGCGCTTCATATGCCCCCGGTGCGCGCGGCGCGCCGCGGCGGAGGACGGCGCGGGCGCGACGCTCGAGCGCCGGATCGTCGAGCAGCTCCGGGCGGACGGCTTCGTCGACATCGAGCGGCTGCCCGTGGCCGGCTCGGCCCCGATCTTTCGCGCGAAGCGGACCGCGCTCGGGCAGCCCGTGGCCATCAAGGCGATCGCGCCCGGGCGCGGCGTCGGGGAAAAGCGGGTGCTCCGCTTCTTGCGCGAGGCGCGGATCATCGCGCAGCTCAACCACCCGAACATCGTCCGCGTGTTCGACGTCCGCCGGTCGGGAAAGATCCTCTACATTCTCATGGAGGCGCTCGAGGGGCGCACGCTTCTCGAGGAAATCGAGTCGCGCGGCCGCCTGGAGGTGCGGCGCGCGCTGGCCGTGGCGCTGCCGATCGCCCGGGCGCTCGAGCACGCGCACGCCCTCGGCGTGGTGCACCGCGACCTTAAGCCTGCGAACGTCATGATCGCCGGTACCGCGGAGGTGAAGCTCATCGACTTCGGGCTGGCGAAGATGCTGCGCTCCATGGCCGACCGCTCGCTCACGCTGCCGGGGGAGGCGCTCGGCACGCTCGCCTACGCCGCGCCCGAGCAACTGCGGGATGCGGGCGCGGTGGACCCGCGGGCGGACTTCTTTTCCTTCGGGGCGACGCTCTACCACGCGCTCTGCGGGCGGCCGCCCTTCGTCGGGCCGCGCGAGGCGCAAGACCCGCCCGAGCCCATCGAGCGCTACGCTCCCGCCCTCCCGAAGGAGGTCGTGGCGCTGATCGGGCGCGCGATGGCGATCGATCCGGAGGCGCGCTTCCCCAACGCGGCGGACCTGGCGGTCGCCGTTGAGGACGCGATCCGCCGCGTGCACGGCTTCCCGGTGGGGCGCGCCAACGTGGACGTGCTCTTGCACCTCGAGCGCGAGCGAGACCGAGACCGCGCGCGCGAGCGCGGCGCCGGGGCCGGGGCCGGAGTCGACGAAAGGACGCGCCGCATGCCCGCGTTCGCGGCCCCTCCGCTCGAGGCGCCGCTGCCGGCGAGCGGTTTCTTCGGGCTCTTCGCGCGATCGGAGCTCTTCGAGCTCTTCCAGATGATCGAGCAAAACCAGAAGAGCGGGCGGCTCGAGATCTCCGACCCGCCCGGGAACACCGGGCTCGTGCTCTTCCGCGAGGGGCGCATCGTGCGCGCGAGCTACCGCGACCGCGCGGGCGCCGAGGCCGTGCTCGCGCTTCTCGATCTCGAAGAAGGGCACTTCCGCTTCCTCACGCAGCCCATCGAGGACGCCGGAGAGCGCGGCGCCGGCCCGATCGCGGTGCAGCCGCTCCTCGTCGAGGCGCTGCGCCGCCGCGACGAGCGGGGGAAGGCGACCGCGAGCGAGACCATGCACTGAAAAGGAAAACGCGGGCGCGCCGGGCGGCCGCCCCGCGCCGCGCGTCACTCCTCGCGGCAGAGGACGAACCACGCGTTTTCCGGCTGGTCCGGGCGGAAGGCGCGGCCGACGGTCACGTGCTTCGAGACGCGGCGGAGGTGGTCCACCATGTTCCCGTAGACGAGCTTCGCCAGGCCGCGGTCGTTCGGGCGCGGCGGCGGCCAGCCTTCCGGGACGCGGTCGGGAATTTCGCGGTAGTCGATCCAGACTTCCCCGTTCGGGCCGGGATAGGCGACCATGGACCCCGGCCCCGTGGCCCACGCGAGCCGCTGGTGGTTGTATCCGAAGAGGCGCCTACTTCCAAGCTCCCCCTCGGGGCGGCAGAAGCGCTTCTCGAAGCACCGGAAGAGCGGGAGCGAGTTCCGCCCGAAGTGGCGCACCGGCCGCATGGGCGGGACGCCCGCGGGGACGAGGTCTTCGAGCCCAAGCGGCGGGCGCGCGGCGGCGGCCTCGAAGAGGCGCGCCTGGAGGCGGCCCGGAATCGCGCGCGCGGCGGCGAGGCGCCGCTCGGCGGAAAGCGCGTCGAGCCGCGCGGCCACCTCGTCGATCGGAATCGGGTCGCGCTCGAGCAGCGCGAGGTCGAACGGCTCTCCCATGGCGGCCCGAGTATCGTGCGTTCCGAGGGGGCCGTCAAGAGGCTTGCCGCCGCGGCGGCGCCGGCGATAGAATCGCCCCGCCTTGCAAGACCCAACAACCCGCAAGCCATGAACGGCGGCGACGCGATCGCGGTCCGCGACCTCGCGAAGGAGTACCGGAGCGGCGCCTTCCGGAGGCGCCGGACGCGCGCGCTCGCGGGCGTCTCGCTCTCCGTGCGGCGCGGGGAGATCTTCGGCCTCCTCGGGCCGAACGGGGCCGGCAAGACCACGCTCGTGAAGATCCTCCTCGGAATCGCGTGGAAGACCGTCGGGGAGGCGGAGCTGCTCGGGGAGCCCGTCCCGAGCGCGGCGGCCCGGCGGCGCGTGGGCTTCCTTCCCGAAAACCACCGCCTCCCCGGGTACCTCAGCGGCGCGCAGGCGATCGACTTCTTCGGCGCGCTCTCGGGCGCCGGGCGGCGCGAGCGAAGGGCGCGCGGGGCGGAGCTGCTCGCGCGCCTCGGGCTCGCGGAGGCGGCGGGGCGCAAGCTCCGCAGCTACTCGAAGGGAATGCTCCAGCGGCTCGGGCTCGCGCTCGCGCTCGTTCACGACCCGGAGGTCGTGATCCTCGACGAGCCGACGGACGGCGTCGATCCGGTCGGGAGGCGGGAGATCCGCGACATGCTCGTGGAGCTGCGCCGCGCCGGGAAGAGCGTGCTCGTGAGCTCGCACATCCTCACGGAGATCGAGCTCATCTGCGACCGGATCGCGCTGATCGACCGCGGCCACCTCATCTACGAGGGGAGCGTCGGCGCGCTCACCGAGCGGCGCGGGGAGTGGGACATCGCCGTCGCGCGCCCGGCGCCGGACCTCGAGGCCGCGCTGCGCGCCCGCGCGCGCGAGGTCCGCCCGCGCGAGGGCGGCGGCTGGACGGTCGTCGTCGAGCGCGAGGAGGAGATCGACGCGATTGTCGACGCGATTCGCGAGCGCAGGGCGGGGCTGCGCGCCCTTGCGCCGCGGCGCTCGACGCTCGAGGAGCGCGTGATCGCGATGCTTCGGACGCCGCAGGGCTCGACGCCCGAGGAGCGCGCGATCGAGATGCTTCGGCCGCCGCGGGGCGGCGGGGACCCGGCGCCGTGAAGATCCTTGCGCTCGTGGAGGATGGCTTCCGGGAGGCGCGCGACCGGCGCATCTCCACGGTCCTCTTCGCGCTCTCGCTCCTCGTGGCCGGCATGTGCGCGAGCGTCGCCTTCGAGCCCCCGGGACCGGGCGACCTCGAGTACGCGGCGGCGCAGGCGCTCTCCGAGCGATCCGCCACGCGCTCCCTGCGCTGGACGATCGAGCCCGCGGGGTCGGGCGCGGTCGCGGTGCGGGCGGAGGACTTCGAACGCGCGCGCCGCGCGCTCGAGGCGAATGGGTTTTCCGTGGAGCCGCTCGGGCACGGCCTTCTTCGCGCCACCGCCGCCGATCCGCTCGCGCTCCCCGGCGCCTCGCTTCGCTTTGCCTTCTCCGAGAGAAAGTTCCCGCTCGGGTCGCTCTCCGTGCGGGGGGCGATCGCGGAGTTCGAGCTCTTTCTCGCCAACGCCATCGCGGGCTGGATTGGCGTGATCATCGCGATCGTGGTCACGTCGGGGTTTGTCCCGTCCATGCTGCAATCGGGCTCGATCCACGTGCTCCTCGCGAAGCCGGTCCGGAGGCCCTTTTTCATCCTCGGAAAGTACGCCGGAGGGGTCGTCTTCGTGCTCGCCCACGCGGGAGTTCTGATCGGGCTCTCCTGGGTGGCGCTGTCGGCGCGCGCCGGCTGGTGGGATCCGAGCTTTCTCTGGCTTGTCGCCGTCGCCGGCGGCACCTTCGCCGTCGTCTACGCCGTCTCCGTGCTCGTGGGCGTGCTCTTCAAGTCGGGCACGCTCGCCGCGCTTCTCTCCCTCGGGCTCTGGGCGATCTCCTCGATCGCGAATCAGGCGCGCACCGCGCTCGCCGCGTTCGGCGAGGCGGGCGAGCCGGTCCCGTCCTGGGTGCGCGATGGGGTCGAAATCGTCTACTGGATGCTCCCGAAGACCCACGACCTCGGGATCCTCGCCCGCAAGATCGTCGCCCCCGATTCCGCCGCTCGCGTCTCCGAGGAGTTCGCGCATGCGCTCGCCGGGGTCGACCACGCCGCGTCGCTCGGGTCCACCGCGGCGTTCGCGGCCGCGATGCTCGCCGCAGCCTGCCTCGCGTTCTGGCGGAAGGACTACTGACCGGGTCGCCACGCCCGGGGGCGCCCGCACGGACGGAGCGGCGCCGCGAACGATCCGCGTCCTTGCCCGGCTATACGTGGTCTATGCGGCAGCGTTCGAAAGCACTCCTTGCGGCCGCGCTCGGGCTCGCGCTCTCCGCCGCGCCCGTCTCGGCGGGCGGCATGGCCGTTGGCTACAACCAGGCGTGGTTCAAGGGCGACTACGGGAGCGACCTCACGTCGCGCTTCGACCCGATCCACGTGGATCTCCTCTTCCACAAGATGGCGCTCGGCGGCGCGTACGTCGTCCGGATGTGGATCTTCGAGGGGGCGAGGAAGGAGGGGCTCCTCTTTACCGAGCGCACCCGGACCCGCGGGCTCGTGCCCGGGTTCACCGACAACATCGAGCGAGTGTGCGAATCGGCGCGGCGCCACGGGCTGAAAATTTACTGGACCGTCTTCGACGGAAACTGGTTCTGGGATCGCCACGGATTCGAGGCGCACGTCCACTACAACATCCTCAACAACCGCTGGGCGGAGGGCGACTCCTTCAACCACAATGCGCTCGCCCCGGTGCTCGACGTGCTGGCGCGCCACGCCGACACGGTCTTCGCGCTCGACCTCATGAACGAGGTGCAGGGCTCGCTCGCGCACTGGTTCTGGCCGGACGGGTGGTTGGGAGCGCGGCGCTGGATCGCGCGCACGGCGGCGTTCGTGAAGGCGCGGGCGCCCTGGCTGCGCGTGACCGCGAGCGCGGGCTGGCACACGGGGCCGTTCGACTTGACGGCGGGGATGTATGGCGGCCTCGGGCTCGACTTCTTTGACCTTCACGTGTACGACGACGACGGGCGGATTCCCCTCGCGTTCCCGCTGCGCGTTCTATGCTGGGTGAGCGGCCGGCAGATCGTCCTCGGGGAGTTCGGGCAGCGCACGAAGCGCGTTGACGACGCGATGCAGGCGCGCGCGACGGCCCGCTTTATCGCGGCCGCGCGCTCCCTCGGATTCGCGGGGGCGCTCGGGTGGCGCTTCGACGACGAGCGCCCGTGGGACCCGGCCTTCGTGCCGTATCTCTCCTATCTCCGCAACGGTCAGCCGCGCCCTGCGGTCGCCGAGGTCGCCCGCGCCGCTGCCGAGCCCTGGGCTACCGCCGACCCCTGGCGGCCCTGACCGCGCGCCGATCCGCGGCGGGGCCGCCCTGCGCCCGTCGCGCGCCGCGCCGTCCGGAGCTTTTCGAAGCGCCGCCAAGCGGCACGATCGGCGCGCGAAGAAGCGACACGTGTCGCGCCCGGGAGGCGGGCAGGCGCGCGAGCACCTAAAAGAAGCGACACGTGTCGCGCGTCGCGGGGCGGGATGCGCGGGGCACCGAGGAGCGACACGTGTCGCACGCGTCGGAGCGGCGCCGCCGCGAATGGGGTGAATGTGGCAATCCGGCCGGGGCGCGGCGCGCCCGCTCACGGGTCGAGCAGCTTGAGGAGGTGCTCGAAGAGCAGGATCTTCGAAAGCGGCTTCGTCCGCAGGCGCCGCACGATTCGCCGGACCGCGGCTTCCTCGCGCGTGAGGCGCGGGCGCGCGGCGGAGAACCCCCGAGGAGCTCGGAGAGAGGAATCCCCAGCCCCTCTGCGACAATGGCGACGGTGGTGACGGACGGGCACGCTTCGCCCCGCTCAAGCATGCCCACAAAGTTCCGGTGGAGTCCGGCGCGCCGCGCGAGCTCGTCCTGCGAAAGGCCCTGCGCCCACAGGCTCGGCGCCGGCGCGCTCGCCGCGCTGCGAATCCCCGCGGACCGCGTGAGCGCGCTCGCTCCGGCCGGCTCGTTTCTCTTCGCGCGCCTCTCGATGGACGAAGGGGCCGCGGGCGAGGGTTTCCTCTGCGTCGCGGAAAAGCGCTCCGGAGCGCGCTTTACCGAGGCCGACGCAAGTTTCCTTGACCTCGTGCGCGTGCCGATCGCGACGCGGCCGAGGAGGAGGAGGAGCGCCGGCTGCGCGAGGGGATCGCGATGCTCGCGTCGCTCTTCGACGCGCGCTGGGGGACGATCGAGCTCTCGGGCGGAGCGTCGCCCCGCTGCGCCCGGACGTTGACGAGATCCGCGAGGCCGCCGCGCGCGCCACGCGCCGCGAGGCCCGCCCCGGCCCCCACGTCGCGCTCATGGTGGCGGACACGGACTGCGGCATGACCGAGGACGTCATCGCGCACATCTTCGAGCCCTTCTTCACCACCAAGGCGGGGCGCGGGTTCGGGCTCGGCCTCGCGACCGTGTACGGGATCGTGAAGCAGAGCGGCGGGCACATCGCCGTGACCAGCGAGCCGGGGCGCGGGTCGACGTCCGCGGTATACCTTCCGCGATGCGAGGCCGCCTCATCGTCGAGGACGAAGACCCGGTGCGCAAGGTGCTCAAGCGCGCGCTCGAGACCCACGGCTACCGCGTGATCGGCGCCCGCAACGGCGCCGAGGCGCTCGGGATCGCGCTCGGGTGCGCGGAGCCGATCCACGCGCTCGTGAGCGACGTGGTCATGCCGGAGATGACCGGCGCCGACCTCGCGCGCAGGCTCGCCGCGCTCGGGCCGGGGCTCCGCGTGCTGCTCGTCTCCTGGCGGCTGAGGCGCCGCTGCGGGCTCCCGGCGGAGGCCAGCCGGGGTTATGGAAGAAGCTACAGCGCACGAGAGAGGAGGACAGGCGGCAAGCTGGGGTCTGGGCCGAGGGGGCGAACGCCCAGCGAGTCAGGCGGTGCGCCGCATTGCGCCGAGGGCTTGGCGGGCGCCAGGCGAACCGCGCAAGATGGGAGGGCCGTGGAAGACCTGCGCGCCCTCGCGGACCAGGCGTTCTCGCGGGCGGCCGGAGCGCCGCTCGTCGGGGGGAACCAGGTCCGCCTCCTTCGCGACGCGACCGAGAACTACCCGGCGTGGCTCGCCGCGATCGCGTCCGCGCGCCGCCACGTGCACTTCGAAAACTACATCATCCACGAGGACGCGTGCGGGCAGACGTTCGCGAGCGCGCTCCTCGAGCGGGCGCGCGCGGGCGTGCGCGTGCGGCTGATCTACGACTGGCCGGGTGGCTTTCGCGCGACCACCGGAAGTCGATCTCCGTGGACGGCGAGGTCGCGTTTGTGACGGGCCTCTGCGTGGGGAGCGTCTGGGAGGGCGACCCCGCGAACGGCGTGGAGCCGTGGCGGGACACGGGCGTCGAGATCCGCGGCCCCGCCGTCGCCGAGGTCGAGCGCGCCTTCGCGCGGCTCTGGGGGACTCTCGGAGCGCCGATTCCCGAGGAAGACGCGCCGCGCGCGCCCGCGCCCGCGGCCGCGGCGTCTGGAACCGTGAGCGTCCGCATCGTCGCCACCGAGCCCGCGGCCGCGGGCATGCTCCGGCTCGGCCAGCTCGTCGCCGCCCTCGCGCGCGAGCGCGTATGGCTCACGGACGCGTACTACGCGGGGACAGCGAGCTACACGCAGGCGCTCTGCGCCGCGGCGCGCCACGGCGTGGACGTCCGCCTGCTCGTCCCGGGCGCGACGGATATCCCGCTCTTGCGGCCGCTCTCGCGCGCGGGCTACCGGACCCTCCTCGAAGCGGGCGTGCGGATCTTCGAATGGAACGGGCCCATGCTCCACGCCAAGACGGCGGTGGCGGACGGGCGGTGGGCGCGGGTCGGCTCGACGAACCTCAACCTGTCGAGCTGGCTCGGGAACTACGAGCTCGACGCCGTGATCGAGGACGAGGCGTTCGCCCGCGAGATGGAGGCCGTGTTCCTTCGCGACCTCGAGAACGCCACGGAGCTCGTGCTCGCGGCCAGCCGGCGCCGGCGGCTCGAGGCGCGCGG
>FWPU01006602.1_pt1 | contig 10450 bp, 9 predicted proteins | sample 2228361 | NCBI WGS metagenome assembly FWPU01 (sample SAMEA103939777, study PRJEB20133) | metagenome | reverse complement strand
CTGGACGATTTGATGAATTTGGCAGGCCAGTTGGTCATCAGCCGGGCGCGCTTCTTCGAATTGGGAGACAAATTGAAGGCCCGCGTGGGAGATATGCGGGCCGTGCAGTTGCTCCGCGGCATCCAGGACACGCTGGCTCGGGTCCTTTCCCGCAATGATCGCCGCGCCGCCGGGCTTGGCGAGGTCGATGCCCATCTCCGCCGCATCGAGAAGGACCTCCAGGTATTGCACGAGGAAATGTCGTCGCTGTTGGAGATTCGCGCGGCGGTCCATCAACTCTCCGAGGCGATCCACCAATTCGACCGCATCACGGGCGACCTTCAACGGAGCGTCATGCAGACCCGCATGGTGCCCATCGGTCCCTTGTTCCAGCGATTCAAACGCGTCGTTCGCGACGTCACCCGCGCCAACGGCAAGACCATCCAATTGGTCATCCGCGGAGAAAAGACGGAGCTGGACAAGCGGATGATCGACGAACTCGGCGACCCCTTGATCCACCTGGTTCGCAACAGCGCGGATCACGGCATCGAACCGCCCGAGGAACGCAAGAAGCTCGGCAAGCCGATGGTCGGGACCATCACCCTCGATGCCTACCAGCGCGGCAATTCGATCGTCATCGAGGTCATCGACGACGGCAAGGGTCTCGACGCCGATCGCATTCTCCGCAAGGCGATCGACCGCGGCCTCGTTTCGCAAGGGGACGCGGAAAAGCTCAGCCGCCAAGAGCTCTACCAAATGATCTTCCTACCCGGCCTGAGTACCGCCGAAAAGGTCACGGAGGTCTCCGGCCGCGGCATGGGCATGGACATCGTCAAGAGCAAGATCGAAGAGCTGAGCGGCGTCATCGAGTTGGACAGCACGCCGGGGGTGGGCACCAAGATTTCCATCCGCCTGCCGTTGACTTTGGCCATCCTCCCGAGCTTGCTGGTGGAAATCGGCGCCGAGGTGTACGCCATGCCGATCGAGGTCGTGCGCGAAATCGTTTGCGCCCGGCGGGAGAACATCCTGACGGTGCACGGCCTGCGCACCGCCCGCATCCGTCAACGCGTCATTTCACTCGTGGAGCTGGACGAATTATTCCGGGGGCTGGGAAGCCGCCGCGACGTCGGGCAAGACGCCGCGGAGACGACCCTGGTCGTGCTCGGCGATCAAAATCACGAGTTGGGATTGGTCGTCGATCGCGTGCTCGGAGAACAAGACGTCGTCATCAAATCGGTGGCGGAAAACTACCAGAACGTGCCGGGCATCGCCGGGGCCAGCATCCTGGGTAACGGCCGCGTTTCGCTGATTCTGGACGTCGGCGCCCTGATGCAAGCCGTGGTACGGCGCGGCGCAGGAAACTTCGCCGCCCCGTGACCCCGATGAAATCCGTATCAGCCGCAAAAAAAGCGATCCCGATCCCGAAGGCGTAGGCTAAGGTTTTGATATGGAAAGGAAATCGACGACCATGACCACTCTCACCAATAACAGCCGCGCGGCGGTGCTGGAACCCGTCTTCGCAGCAGCCACTCACGAGGCCTCGACCGCCATGTGCCGTTGGACCAACGGCGAAATCCAGCTTTCCCTCGACGAGGTCTTGGAAGTCCCGCTGGATCGCGTGACGCAAGTTCTGGAGTTGGGCGACGACCTGCTGACCATGGTGGCGCTGGAACTGCTGTCCGATCCCGGGACGGTCATCCTCTTGATCTTCGACGAGATCAACGGCCGACAGTTGGCCTCCACGTTGCTCCGGCAACCATGCGATCCCGACGCCGCATGGTCGGAACTGGAAAAGTCGGCATTGACGGAGACGGGCAATATCCTGGGCTGCGCCTACATGAACGCCCTAACGAAATTGGTAGGGCACCCGCTCGTGCCCTCCCCTCCCTATTTCATCCAGGATTACGGCGCCAGCGTCGTCGAGCAGGCCCTGCTGGCTCAAGCCATGCAGTCGGACACCGTGCTGGTGTGCCGCACCGGCTTTCACCGCCGGGACGAGGACTTGAACTGGCATGTGATCTTCCTCCCGTCCGTTCCATTGCGGCAAAACCTGGAACGTGTCATGGCACGTACTCCGTCGCAACACGGTTGACATTTTCCTCGCAAGACGGCAGGGTGCCGGACGGGCGCGGGCCGCATCATCCGGCTGCAATTCCCTCGGGACCCTCGGATATTAGGAGTGGAACTCATGGCGATTTCCGCAACCGCCGCCACGGATGCCAAACAGGTGAAGACACTGTCCGTGGGAATGGGCCAAGCGATCGCGGGCGACCGAGAGACGCAATTGACGGCCATCCTCGGCTCCTGCGTCGCGGTCGTGCTGTGGCATCCTCGCATGAATCTGGGGGCCATGGCCCATGTGGTCTTGCCCGACTCGCACGGCAAGAGCGACATGCCGGCCAAGTTCGCCGACACCGCCGTCCCTCACCTCGTGCGCATGCTGGAGGGCAAGGGCTGCAACCGAAGCGGCTTGACGGCCAAACTGGCCGGCGGGGCCTGCATGTTCCGCGGCGGCGGTCCGCTTCAGATCGGCGACGACAACATCGCGGCCTGCCGCACTTACCTCCAGCGAATGGGCATTCCCATCGCCGCGGAAGACCTCGGCGGCACCGGCGGGCGCAAGGTAACCATGGATTTTGCGACCGGCCGTTTCACGATCGAAATCGCCGGCAAAGTAGCGCGCGTCATTTGAAGCGCGAAGCTCTCCGATCGAAGCAACCGCCCTCGGTCGTCGCCCGATCCCCGGAACGGTTTCGTATCCGACGCCGCGCCTCTCCAACCCGTCGGATGACGAACCCGAACGCAAGCCCCACGCCGCGGCCTCCGCACGGCTCTCATCATTTCTCTTCGATGCGGCGGTGGCGGACGACCTTCGGGCGGAGAACGCCGCCAACCCCTTGCCACACGTCCCCCGCGCGGTAACACTGATTGCCTATCCGGCGCAAGCCGCAGCCTGCATACTGCCTTCGAAGCAAGGGAGACACCGCCATGACCCAGCCGCCTTCACGCCGCGATTTTTTGACTTGGACGGCCGGCGGTTTGACCGCTGCCATTGCCGCCCAAAAGGACCTTGCGGCAGATGAGCCGGAAGCGATCGCGGAAAGCCGAGTTTCGCAACGTCCCGGCCTGTTTCGAGAACAAGCCCGCGACGTGCCGATCGTCGAATCCGCCGACGTCGTGGTCTGCGGCGGAGGGCCGGCCATCACGGCGGCCCGTGCCGGAGCCGTAGTCCGCCTGCTGGAGGTTCACGGTTGCTTGGGCGGGGTGTGGACCGCCGGACTCCTCTCGTGGGTCCTCGACTACCGCAACAAGACCGGCATCATGCGGGAAATCGCCGCGCGGTTGGAAGCCCGTGGGGCCGCCGTTCGCTTTCCCGAGGGCGCGGGTGGGGCGCTGGCGTATCGCCCCGAGGCCATGAAGCTGCTTTTGGAAGAGATGTGCGAGGAATCCGGGGTAAGAGTGCAACTCTTCACGCGTGTCTGCGCCGCGCACGTGGACGAGAGCGCGACGTTGCGGCTTGCGGTCTCGGAGTCCCAATCCGGACGCCAAGCTTGGCAAGGCAAAGTTTTCATCGATGCCGGCGGTGACGGCGATCTGTCCTCCTTGGCGGGCTGCCGTTTCGACTACGGAGGCGAGAACGGCGGGCCGGCGCAACCCATGAGCATGCTGGCCGTTCTCACTGGTTTGGATCCCGATCGCGTCGCGCCCTTCGTTCGGGGTTTGGCGGAACCGATGGGCGAACGCAATCCCAAGGGTAGGTTTCTGGCTGAGATTCGGCGCGGGGGACATGACCCGTCCTACCAGGCACCCACGCTTTTCTACTTGGGACGCGGGTTCTTCGCCATGATGGCCAACCACGAATACGGTGTCTGCGGGTTCGACGCCGCACAGGTGACGGACGCCACCATCCGTGCGCGGCGCGAAGTCCACCGCATCGTCGAGGCCTTGCGGGGTCTGGGCGAACCTTGGAACAACGTCGAGATCGCCGCCACGGCCGAGCAAATCGGCATCCGCGAAGGGCGCCGCCCCTACGGCAGGTATCGAGTTACCGCTTCCGACTTGATCCGAGGCACGCGCCACGAAGACGGCGTGTGCACGGTGACCTTTCCCGTGGACATCCACTCCCCCGACCCGACCAAGAACAAGGCGATCGAAGCCCGTGATTTTCGCACTCAGCCCTACGACATCCCTTTCCGCGCCTTGCTTTCGGCGGACGTAACGGGGCTGCTTTTCGCGGGGCGTTGCATCAGCGGCGATTTCACGGCCCATTCCAGCTATCGCGTCACCGGCAACGCCGTAGCGATGGGCGAGGCGGCGGGGGCCGCCGCGGCCTTGGCCGCCCGGCGCGGCATACCCCCGCACGAACTGCCCTGGCCCGACGTGGCCGAACTCCGCCGGGACCTGGCCCGCTCAACGGAATAGGCCCGGCAATATCCGCCCGTCGTTTTCGCCGGCGCCCGGGATTTGCGGCACCCCTTTCGTGCCCGCGTTGCGTTCCAAGGCCCCGCGCACCCCGAGCATCTCCGGATGCCGCGCGATCTTATCGCTGAATACCCGCATATCGCTAATGATGGGACGCAAGTCCTGCGTCAACTGCTGCACGTTGCCCATCGTGCGATCCAGCTTCTCATACAAATCGGGATCGCGAATCAAGCGTCCCAAGGTACCGTCTTCCTGATTCAGGTTGGCCGAAAGTCTCCAATTCCGCCATCAACTGATCCAGCTTCTGCAAGCTCCCATCCAGCCGCTGCACGATGGCGGGCCCCCGCTCTGAAAGGCTGTCCGTGAAGCTGCGGAGATTTTCCAGGTTTCCGCGGGCGGCCGCGATGGTCTGATTCGTCTCGTTCAACGTCGCGCGAATGTCGTCTACCAAAGTGGGAATGCGGTCCAGGGCCTCCTTCAGTCGCGCCTTGAGCTCCGGATCGCCGACCAAATCATTGGCGTTTCTCACGGTCGCGCGCGCCTCCACCACGGTTTCGTTGGCGTTGCGCACCAATTCCGCCACGGCCTGACGATTGTCGTCGATCACGCTGCTGACGGAGCGAACGGCCCCGCCCAATTCGTTACTCGTGGTCGTCACCGAGTCGATCGCCGCGACGAGCCGCTCTTGGAGATTGGTAAAGACCACGACCGGATCCGGGGGAACGATCCCCTGCATCACGTCGCCCTCGCGGACGGGATCCGAAGGAGCGTTGGGATCCGATGACCGCGAGAATTCCAACATCGAGTCGCCCAAAATGGCGCGATTCAAGCGGCAGACCTCGTTGCGTCGAAGGAGGTACCGGCGCTCGATCCGGGCCGTCACCAGAACCTCGCCCTCCGGCGTCAACTTGACTTCCGTGACGCGTCCGATCACGATTCCGCTCTTTCGCAACGGAGTTCGTTCGGCCACCCCGGGGGCCTCCGTGAACTTGATGTAAATGGTGTATTCGGAGGGAAAAGGCCAGCGCCATTCCCCGAAGGTAACGACCAGAATGGCGGCGATCATGATGCTGGCCAGCACCATCACACCGATCCGAAATTGCATCAGCCGTTCATCCATGGCCGGCTTCTCCTTGCGCCTTTTGTCGGGAGCGCATCTCCATGAGCCGCTCGCCGGCCTCCCCGCGAACGAACTGGATCACGCGGATGTCGGCCGCCTCCTCGATCGCCTGAGGCGGACCGTCATAAAGAATCTGCCTTTCCCCCGGTTCCAAGCGAGCCAAGGGGTATAACATCACGACGCGATCCGCCACCTTGACGGCCGTTCGCATGTCGTGCGTCACGATGATACTCGTTACGGAGTGCGCGGCTCGCGTCCGCAGCATCAGCTCGTTGATGACGTCGCTCATGATCGGATCCAGGCCGGTCGTCGGCTCGTCGTAGAGCATGACCTCAGGCTCCAGTGCCAAGGCACGGGCCAGGCCCACCCGTTTTCGCATTCCCCCCGACAGTTCTCCCGGTTTTTTCGTCAGGACCGATTCCGGCAGCCCCGCCTCCGCCAAGCGCCGGAGCACGACCTCGGCGATCCGCTCTCGACTCATGTCAGTATGTTGCCGCAGGGGAAAAGCGATGTTCTCGCCGATCGTCATGCTGTCAAAGAGCGCGGCCTGCTGAAAGACGAAACCGAAGCGGGTTCGCTGCCGGGCCAATTCGGCCGCCGCCAATTGCTGGAGATTCCGGCCGTCGAAGAGCACGCGACCCATGCTCGGCCGCTGCAAGCCCACGATCGTCTTGAGCAAGACCGTCTTTCCACAACCGCTCTCGCCAAGGATGGCTACCGTTTCTCCGCGCCTTATGTCCAGGTTGATGTCGCGGAGCACCGTTTGCCGGCCGAAACGGACGTGCAACCCCTCGATTCGCAGCAAAGGCGAATCGCCGTCGGCCGACGTCGTCATGGCCTCCGCCGTGGATACCGCCATGTGCCGGCAAGCCCTCTCCCTACCGAACTCGTGCGCGGGCCGGCCTCACGCTCCTAGACCAACCGGGGAGCCGTGGACCAAAGCATGCCGTAGATCGCCTCGAGCATGATCCCCAAAACCAAATCCAGCAAGAGAATCGCCACGAAGGAATGAACGAAGGCGTACGTGGCGGCGCGGCCCACGCCCTCCGCGCCCGGCTCGCAATGAAAGCCGTGGTGGCAGGCGATCACGGCAATCGACGCGCCGAAGAAGAGCGTTTTCGCCGTGCCGGCCGCCAAATCGAACAGTCCCACGTATTGAGCCGAGTTTTGCAAATAATAATACGCGTCGATATTGAGGATGTGGACGCTGTAGAAATAGCCTCCCACCACGCCCATGAAGTCGGCCATCAACGTCAACGCGGGGATCAGGAACAGGCAGGCCAGGAACCGCGGGACGACCAAGTAATGGATCGGGTCGGCCCCCATCACGGTCAGAGCGTCGATCTGCTCGGTAACTCGCATGGTCCCCAATTCGGCGGCCATGGCGCTTCCCACGCGGCCCGCCAGCATAGTCGCAGCCAGAACCGGTCCCAATTCGCGGACCAGCGACATATTGATCACCGCTCCCAGCCGCGTCTCCAAATTCAGCATCTTGAACTGGGCGTAACTCTGGACGGCCAAGACCATGCCGATAAACATGCCGGTCATGGCGACCACGGGCAGACTCAAGACTCCGATATGATAGAAATTCCAAAGGATGGTCTCGCGCTGCGGCCGCTTGCTGACCAACCAGCGCAACATACGGCCGGCGAAGATCGACACACTCCCCAAGGCTACCAGCCATTCGATAGTCCGGTCCCCGACATCCGCCACCCATTGGGCGAGGTCGTTGACCAGGGATCCCGGCGCCCCGGGTAAACCGTCACCGCTCACCTGAGTTCCCGAACTCATGAAGCCTCGTTTCCTGAGCTGGTTGCGGGCGAACCACCTCCGATAGGTCGCGTCTTCCGTTCCACCGACCTTGCGCGGCACTTGCGCAGGACATACCGACCGGGCATGCCCCACCGAGTCTTACTTCGTCGTCTTCGGCGGTTCGACTTGAACCAATCGTGGCAGGATAATCGAATAACGCGACTAGGCTATTTGGGCCGAGATTGCCGCACCCGGCTACCGGCAGCCACAGGTCCCCCCGTTCAGCGTCGCCGCGGCATCGCGATCCGCGCGCAGGAAGCGGCCGGAAGAGCGCGCGGCCCACCAGGGGCTCCCGTCCGAATCGGCGACCGCCGCCTCGCTCCGCAAGGCCTGAAAGGACGCGCTCCTTTGCGTGCGCTCCACGACGCAAACCCTCCGCTCGGTCGCGATTTCGGCTCGGCAGGGAGCTCACCCTTCCCCACCGCCGATCGATTCCACTTCTTGGTCACGGAGGGACGGAAGAGTCCGCTCAAGCATATTCCTGGTAGAGCGGAGTCATGATCACCTCCCAGACGTGCGCCCGGGGCGGCAATTCCGCGATCGTCGCCACGATTTGTGCGATGTCCTCTCCTTGCAGCATCGCCGCGCGGCGTTCTTCGGGGACGGGCGTCGGCCGCTGCTCCAAGATCGGCGTATTGACCTCGCCGGGACAGATGTTCGTCACCCGAATGCCGTTCTTCCGCTCTTCCAGCCCCACGGCGAAGCTGAGAGCCGTCACGGCGAATTTCGACGCACAATATGCCGTTCCCGCCAACTCCAGCGCCCGCTTGCCGGCAATCGATGAGATATTGACGATCAATCCGTCACGTGCCGCCCGCATACCGGGCAAGACCGCTCGCATGCAATTGTAGGCGCCGGTGGCATTGACCGTCAGAACGCGATCCCAATCCTCGGGAGCCAACTCCGCCATGGCGCGGCGGACGACATTGATCCCCGCCGCATGAACCAGAATCGCGATCCCGCCCAATCGGCGGGTGACGGCCTCGACGACCCGTTCCACGGCGGCACGGTCGCCGACGTCGCAGGGGAAAGGATGCAAGGGCCTTTCGGGTACCGCGGCCGCCGCGGCGCAGAGCTTTTCCGCCGTCCTGCCGACAATGGCGACCTTGGCGCCCCGGTCGGCCAAACAGCGAGCTACCGCCAGACCGATCCCGCTTCCTCCCCCCGTGACCAAAACCGTCTTGTCTTGCAACGCCATCGACGCCGGCTCCTTCTCCAGGCTGATTACGACGTTGGACAAAACACCGCGGGCGAGGACGGTCGACCGCGGATAAGACCTCCGTCAGCGGCATTGGACGCGGCTGCGCAAGCGAGCGATCCATCGGGACAACAGCCCGCAACGCTTTGCCGGGGCGCTCGCCAACGCCGTCAGGTCACGAATCCAAACGTTGCGGAACTCGACCAAATGTCCGTGGTTCTGCACCGAAATGTAGCCGCACAAGGGCTTGCCGCGAAGTTCGTCGATCTTGCTTTGATCGACGTCTTGAACCAACTGCCCGTTGAGAACGACGCGAATCCTCGGGCCGCGGGCCGTGATCTCCACGACATTCCATTCGCCCGCCGGTTTGATCGCATTCTTCAACGGGGCCACATACCGGTAGAGCGACATATTGGAGTGGACATCGGGCTTCTTGCCCGCGTCATCGAGGATCTGCACTTCGAACCCCGATATCGAGGGTCGCGTGTCGGGCTTTTTGGGATCGTACTTATCGGCTCGAATGCCGATGCCGCTGTTGCAATTGGGCGACATGCGGAATTCCAGGTGCAACGTAAAGTCGCAAAAGGTGCGGTCGAAGCGGAGGAACCCGAAGCCCTTGCCCGCGCAGACGATCTTGCCGTCCTCCACGAACCAATTGGGCTTTTCCTCGCCGCGCTCCTTAAAAGTCGCCTGCCCTTCGACCACCCAGTCGGACAGGTCGGAGCCGTTGAAAATCGCCTGCCAAGCGGGCTGGAGGGTCCTGCTGCAACGCGGCCGAGCCTCCACGACCGCCCCCCACATCAACGTGCTTACGCATGCCGAGAGCGCCATCCCCAACCGAAGTGCATGTTTCACGGTGCCGATCCTTAAGCTGCAAAAACCAAGAACGAAAAACGCTACCCGCTGCCGTCGATGTTTATCCCTTCACTTTAATTCGAATCGCGTCCCAAGTCTCGGGCCGACCTTAGGCCGCACCAAGGCGAAGGGAACGGCCGATGCGTCCCGCGGCGGGGCCTGCACGCAGAACTCGATCACGCTCGCGCCACGGGTGAGAACCGACCGCTGCGCGTAATCGTCGCCTGAAGATTCTTCAGCAGCCGGACCTCGCGCGAGACCGTCTCGACGGCCTGCTCCGGGGTCAGACCGCCCAGTGCCTCGTTTTCGATGCACAGGTCGTTGGAATAGCCCGCCTTGCGGAGGATGGCGAGCACGCGCCCGAAGTCGATGTCACCGCGGTCGATCGGGCAGTGGAACTCGGCGTAACGGTATCCCATCGGACGCCGCCGGTCCCGATCCTCCGGCGGATAGGCGATGCTCTTGCAATGCGTGTGGAAAGCCCGGGGAGCGAAGGTCTCGTAGATTCCGTAGAGCTCGCTCAAGGGATGACCGAACCAATAGAAATTGCCGGTGTCCAGGGTCAGGCCCAGGTTGGCGGAATCGACCGCGGCGAACAAGTTGCTGAGGAACTCGGGATCATTGGTCGTATTGCCGTGGTTTTCGATGGCCCAGCGTACGCCGGTCTCTGCGGTGGCGGCGGTTACCTTCTTCAAGATATCCGCCGCGAAGGCAGGGAACTCCTCGCGGGAAAGCCGTCGCGGAACGACGTCAATACGAACGGCGGGGATGCCCATCGCCCGAGCCGCGGCCGCCGTTTTGCGGCACCACTCCAGCTCGTCTTCCGGCCGTTCGTCGAAACGATTGTGCATGCACAGGGCCGTGATCCTCCGGCCCGATTGTTGCAAGGCCTCCCGCAGCTTCGCCTGTTGATCGCCGTCCGCCAGGCCGTGCGAGACGTCGCCCTCGAACAGATTGGGCAGCTTCAAATCTTCCGTGACGTCGCATTCCACGCCGTCCACGCCGTAGGCCTCCATCGCGGCCCAGCAGTCGGACTTGCCGGTCCGGCGAAGCATCACGTCACG
>FWPU01013298.1_pt1 | contig 10452 bp, 9 predicted proteins | sample 2228361 | NCBI WGS metagenome assembly FWPU01 (sample SAMEA103939777, study PRJEB20133) | metagenome | reverse complement strand
CGCGACGAGCGCCGTCGCCGGTGAAATAGTATCCGGGGAACATCTGGAAATAGGTTTCCTGCATGCGCCTGGGATCCCCGTAGACCGTCCGCATCATCCCGGGCCAGGGTTCCTGAATGCAGAGGAGCCCGCCTTCGTTCACGCCGGCTTCGGTCCCGTCCTCCTTGAGGATGACGGGCTTGACGCCGAAGTAGGGCAAGGTCGCGCTGCCGGGCTTGAGCGGAAAGGCCGCCGGCAGAGGCGTGATCAGGATTCCGCCCGTTTCGGTCTGCCACCAGGTGTCGACGATCGGACAGCGGCCTCTGCCCACGACCGAGTGATACCAGATCCAGGCCTCTGGATTGATGGGCTCGCCCACCGTGCCCAGGAGACGAAGGCTGCTGAGATCGTGCTTGTCCACCCACTCGTTTCCCTCCCGGGCCAGGGCCCGGATGGCCGTCGGAGCCGTGTAGAAAATCGTCACCCTGTACTTGTCGACCACATCCCAGAAACGGCCCGGATCCGGATACACGGGAATTCCCTCGAACATGACGCTCGTGGCTCCGCTGCAAAGGGGGCCGTAAACGATGTAGGAATGGCCCGTGACCCAGCCGATGTCGGCCGTGCACCAGAAGAGATCCTCGTCGTGGTAGTCGAAGATGTGCTTGAAAGTCGTTGCCGTGTAGACCATATAGCCGCCCGTGGTATGGAGAACGCCTTTGGGCTTTCCTGTGGATCCAGAGGTGTAAAGGATGAAAAGCGGATCCTCGGCGTCCATCACCTCGGGCGCACACTCCGCGGAAGCCTTTTCCACGAGGTCGTACCACCAGAGATCCCGTCCGGCGGCCATGGAGACCGGCTCCCCGGTGCGGCGCACCACGATGCATCGTTTCACCTTGACGCCCCGGCCCGCAGCGAGCTCCACGGCCCGATCCGCGTTGCTCTTCATCGGAACCGCCTTGGCGCCCCGAAAGACCCCGTCGCAGGTAACAAGGGTCTCGCTCTTGGCGTCCACCATGCGGTCAGCCAAAGACTCGGCGCTGAAGCCCCCGAACACCACGCTGTGAATCGCGCCGATCCTTGCGCACGCCAGCATGGCGATCGGAAGCTCCGGGATCATGGGCAGGTAGATCGTCACCCGGTCTCCTTTTGCGACTCCCATGCTCTTGAGCACGTTGGCGAAGCGGCATACAAGATCCTTGAGTTCGCCGTAAGTAAAGGACTTGCCGGGCTCAGCCGGGTCGTTGGGCTCCCAGAGGAATGCCGTCCGGCCGCTCTTGCCGGCCTCCAGATGCCGGTCCAGACAATTTACGCTGATGTTGGTTTGGGCGCCTTCGAAAAAGCGGACATACACCTCTCCATGGAAGGAATACGAACGCACCTTGTCCCACTTCCTGTACCAGGAAAAGTCCTGCGCGATCTCGCCCCAGAAGCCCTCCGGGTCCTCGATGCTCCTTTTGTACATTTCCTTGTATTGATCCATCGTTCGGATCCAGGCTCGCTCGAATCCCTGGCTGGGCGGAGGGAAGACCCTCTGTTCTGCGAAAACCGACTGGATGCCTTTCGCTTCGACCATGCCGACCTCCATTTCGACAGGGTGGGAATGGGGAAAGGGTACCGTACTTTTTCCATATTAGAAGAATCGATTTTCGGAATGCAACCGCTCGGCCCCGAAGCGGCCCCTCGGCCTGCCGGTCCGGGTAGCGCTTTTCCTTTCGGCCGTGTAACATACCTGCCGTGCGCTTTGACTACGGCCATATCCAACAGGGACGGACAAATGCCTGCCACGGTCCGGATCCACCTGCTCACATCAAAGGGGATGCTTCAGGAAAGGATCGAGATTCCGGTCGGAGCCGGCATGCGGCTCGACCGGTTTTTCGATCTCCTGGACAAGCGATTCCCGGTGGAGAAGGGATTCTTCCGTTCGGTCCTGAAGGGACGCCGGCCGGTCACGGTGCTTCTCAACGGGGAGCGGCTCGATATTGAGGAAAACCGAAAGACCGAGATCCGCGAAGGGGACGAGCTCGTCGTTCTCTCTCCGGTTACGGGCGGCTGAAACGATCGCCGCGGCCCTGGTCTTCGCCTGTTCGTGCGGAGCCTGCGGGGACGACAAGCACCCGGACGAAGGCGACTTCGACCGCTGGGACGCCTGCGAGAGAACGGTGAGCCTGTGCCGCTACGAGCGAAGCGCTTTGTCCGAGTGCGTGGAACGGATCGAGACGCAGTACCCGGACCTGCAGGACCGGATCGATCTCGTGCTCTGCGTACGGGACGCCCAGACGTGCCAGGACATTCTCGAAGGCTGCGGACTGCCCTTCCCGTAGGCAAGACGACCGGAACCATCCCGTCGCGGAAGGAAAGCATGCCTGCCCCGGCAAGCGCCTCGACCGAAAGCACAAACGCGACCCGGCTGTTTCTGCTCGCCGCGGCCGTCTCCCTTGTCTGGATTTACGGGTACCGGATCGCGGCCAACGCCCTGGTCTGGGAAGAGCCCCGCAGGTGCCTGGTCGCCATGGAGATGATCCAACGGGGCGACTACGTGGTTCCAAGGCTCCTTGGAGAGATCTACCGGAACAAGCCGCCGTTGCAGAACTGGCTTCTGGTCCTGCTCTCCGGAAACCGCGTGGACCGGGTCACAGCCCTGCCCCTGCGTCTCACAAGTCTCCTCGCCCTCGCCGGAATCGCGATCCTCTTGCGGTCCCTCTGCCGGACCCCGGGATGTCCCGGCCCTCCATGGGCGCCTGTCGTCGTCTTTCTGTCGACCGGCATCGTGATGCAGTACGGCCGGACAGGCGAGGTGGATGCGCTCTTCGCCCTCTGGGTTGCTGCGGCTCTGTGGGCCTTCGAGACGGGCAGGAGAGAGAAATCCCCCTGGAGGCAATGGTTCCTCTCTCAGGCTTTGCTGGGCCTTGGAATTCTCACCAAGGGGATCTCTCCTCTGTTTTTCTATCCGCCCGTGCTCTGGCTGGCCGTCCGGGACCGGCGGGATTTCCCCTTCTCTCCAATCCCCTTCCTGGCAGGGCTGGCTGCCGAGGTCTGTCTTGCAGCCGCCTGGCTGATCCCCTACGGCTCGGCCGCATCTGTCCCGTCCCTGGTCGAGAATATCTGGTCTGGCGAGGCCCTGCCCAGAACCCCTTTCGGATCGAACGCCACGGCCTTGCTCAGGCACCTGCTTGTCTTTCCCTTCGAATGTCTGGGAAGCCTGCTGCCATGGTCCGCCGCATTCCTGTTGTGGCTCTCGCCCGGGATCCGCTCCTCTTGCCTTCGCCGGATCCGGTCGACTGTCACTCTGCGAGTTTGTTTCGCGGTTTCTCTCTGGGGCCTCCTTCTGTTCTGGTTCATGCCCGGAGCCAAAGGCAGATATCTGATTCCGGTTTATCCTTTTCTTTCGGTCCTGGCCGTCCTGACCCTGGAGAGCGCTTCCTCGACCGAGGCACCCGGGCCAGTTGTTGCCACCCGGGCATTCCGATTCCTGGAGAAGTTCTTTGTCGAAGGTTCTTCTGGCTGGGCGGTTGTGGCGCTCCTGTGGAGCGCGGCTCTCGGTGTGGTCCGGGCGGCGGAACCGAATCTTCCCGTTGCCCAGCCCCTTGCGGCGGGCCTGTTCCTCGTGGCCGCGGGCGCCTGGTGGGTTCGAAGGACCTCTTCTCTCCGGATCCTGCAAGCCCTGCTTCTTTGCTCCCTTCTCTACGGCACGGCCTACGCGGGTTTCGTGGCCGTGCACAGAGGGCTTAAACAGCAACGGTCGCTCGATCCAGTGGAAAGGATCATCCCGGCCATTGCCGGGGACCTGCCTGTGGTGTGCGCAAAGGGCATCGACCGGGGCGGGATCCATCTTGTGGCGGTCCGGTTGGGCCGGGTGCCGCAGAAGTCTCCTCCAACCGACGGACCATACTACCTGATCGGCTCGATCTCAGAGCCGCCCGGCACCGAGGTCACTCCCCTTGTCCAGGCCCCGCCCCTGGCGTTGTGGCGCGTAGAGAAGAAGGAAGCCGGCCCCTGAGCTTCGGTTCCTTCAGAGTTCTCCAGGCCCGGGGATCCAACGGTTCTTCTGGTACCAGGCCATGGTGCGCTCCCAGCCCTTCCGAAAGGTCGGATAGCGCAACCGGAAGCCTAGGGAGCGAAGCTTACCGCAGTCGAGGATGAGGTCCCGTTTTCCGAAAACAGCGATTTCGCGCTCAAGGCCTGCCGACAGGGCCTTTTTCAGGGCCCGTTTGCGGACCATCCGCTCCCACAGCGTCTGCCCCACGCGATCCAGAGGGTCAAACATTTCGCCCGGCTCGGTCCGGGGCATGATCGACCGGAGAAGCGTGGAAGGCGGATACGGCGCCCCCGGTTTCAGGGGCTTGAGGCCGTAAGCCTCCATGGCGATGTTGATGCACTCGCCCAGAGAAAGAGGCTCCCGGTCCGCCACATTGAAGACCTCTCCGTAGGATCGGGGGTGAAAGAGAAGGAACACAGCAGCGCGGGCCGCATCTTCGGCATGAACAAGACTGAGCCTCGGGCCGGCGCCGGAGGGAATGTAACGAGGCCCCATGGCTCTGGCAAGGGGCGGCAGGGTTGCCAAGGAAGAAAAAACGGCTCGGTTTCTGGGGCCGTACGGCACGGCGAGCCGGAGCACCGTCACAAGAGGCAGCCCGGGTTCAGGGTCAGCCAGAAAGATCCGTTCCGCCTCCAGGAAGGTCTGCTCGAAATCCGTTTCCGGCTCGAGGGTACCCTGCTCGGCGATGGGGCCCTGGACTCTCCTGTACACCAGAGCCGAACTGAAATGGAAAAACCTCTTGACCCCCCTCCGGCGGGCCTCCCGGTACAGAAGGCGTGGGGCCTCAACGTTCATCGGCGCCAGAGCGCCGTACGGGAGAAGGGGATCCGCCAGGCAAAGGGCGTGGAAGACGGCATCCACCCCTTCCAGGCACTCGGAGACAAAGGCGGGCGACGTGAGGTCCCCGGTGAGCGATTTCACCCGGAATGCAGGCTGCGGGACCGGGATTTCCGAGCCCGTCTGGTCCGCCGCCACCACCTGGTAGCCCTCGCGGGCAAGGTGGTGAACAAGAAAAGCGCCGATCGGGCCGCCCGCGCCCGTGACGAGAACCGTCGAGACATCCCTGCGAAGATCCTGGGAGAGCGAGCCGGAAGGCGGGCCGGCCGGCCTTGCGGCCCGGGTTTTCCTTTTCCGGTCCGCAGCGGCCCCTTGCGGCCTCCGGGTGACAGCGCGTTTTGCCCGAGAGGACTTGCCTGCCGGCCCCATGGCTTTTCCTCCCCAGACACGAGCTCGGCGTTGACTTTTCGGCCCTCGCTCCCTATAGTGAGCGGCCCGAGAAAACCCTTCAAACACTCAATGGCCCACGTTCTGCGGGGGCAACGCAAGGCCTACGATGAAACCTGTCCCGCTGCTCTTCGCCGGCTCTCTTCTTCTTGCATCTCTTCTTCTGGCGCCCTATGCAAGAACGGCCGACCCGGGCCGAGGCGCCGGATCGGCTCCGCCGGAAGAAATCCTGATCCATTCCCGGGTATGGCCCGAAAAGAAATATCAAGATAGTAAATTCCCCCACAAAAAGCACGCCACGGAATTCCAGGTTTCCTGCAGCGAATGCCATCACCTGTACGAAAACGGCGGCAACGTCTGGAAAGAGGGTGATCCTGTCGCCAAGTGCGAGTCCTGCCACACAAGCCCCAAGACCGGCAAGGCCCTGAAGGACGCCCCGCCGGAAGAGCAGAGGCTCAGTCTCTACAACGCCTTTCACCGCAATTGCCTGAACTGCCACAAAGAAAAGGCCAAGGGCCCGACCCAGTGTACCGACTGTCACTCCAAGAAGAAACCGACTCCCTAGCCCCACGGGCTGCGGCAGGTTCTCCCCGGCCCGCCCGCGGCTGAAACCGATTGCAGAAACAGAAAGGTTTGCTGCCGTGAGCGTCAACATCGTGGAAAAGATCGACGACGCCGTCAGGGTCCGCCGCGCTCTCGTGAGCGTCTCCGACAAGCGGGGCCTGGATTTGCTGGTCAAGGGACTTCTGGAGATCGTGCCGGACATGAAAATCCTTTCGACGGGCGGAACGTTCTCCAGGATCCGGGACATCCTGGGAGCCGGGAGCGACGAAAGCCTCCTGCAGGTGTCGGATTATACCGGGCAGCCCGAAACCCAGGGCGGGCTGGTCAAGACCCTGGACTTCAAGATCTATCTCGGCCTCCTCACCGAGACCTACAACGAGGCGCACCGCCAGGACCTGGAACGAACCCGCTCGGTGCCGATCGATCTGGTCGTGGTGAACCTCTATCCTTTCAGGAGCACCATCGAGAAGCCAGGCGTGACCGTCGAGAAGGCACGGGCGAACATCGACATTGGAGGCCCCTGCATGATCAGGGCCGCGGCCAAGAATTACTTGCGGGTGGCGGTCTTGGTGGATCCTGAGGACTACGGCCCGTTCCTGGCGTCTCTGCGGGAGAACCGGGGCGCCCCCCGTCTGGACCAGCGGTTCCGGCTCGCGGCAAAGGCATTCCGGCACACCGCGGATTACGACCGCGTGATCGCCGGCTACCTCGGAGCTGTCAGGTTCGAGCATGCCCGCGGCTGCTACCAGATCCAGAACGAAGGCTGACCGAAAAGGGGATTGGAAGCGGGCCGGTAAACCCCGAGGGACGAAGAGGCCGGACGCGTTCGGAGACCGGACAGACCGGAGGCGGATGCCCTGCCGTCCCGAAGACGGACGCGACAGAGCGCGTCCCTCCAAAAAACTTCAAGATGAAGGGCCACGCCCCGCCGGAACCGCAGGGCCGGGGCGGTCCCCGGAGGCGTATCCGTAAAATGAAGGACTGACCCGTTGAACACGGGGTGCGGGGGAGCACGATGGTCGAGGATCTCAAGAAGGCCTACAGGACGTTTGCCAAAGAAGACTTCCCGGAGCGGATGGAAATTTCCTTCGTGGAGGCAGGCGAGCGCCGGACCCTGGTTTTCGAAAAGGTCACCTGGGAAATCGGCGGAGAACGAAAAGGGCTCCGGTACGGCGAAAACCCGGGGCAGCCCGCAGCGCTCTACAGGCCCCTGAACGCGAACCTCGCCCTCGGAGATGTTGTCACCTTGCAGTACGGCCGATACCTGGTTTCAGACGCCGAAATCCTCCAGTCCGGGAAACACCCGGGCAAGATCAACCTCACGGACGCCGACAACGCCCTGAACATCCTCCGCTATCTCCACGACGCGCCGACCGTGGCCATCATGAAACACAACAACCCCTGCGGAGTCGCCCAGGCAGACACCCTGGAGGAAGCCTACCTGCGAGCAGACCGGGCGGATCGGGTCGCCGCCTTCGGCGGCTGCATCGCCCTCAACCGCCCGGTGGACCGCGCCACGGCAGAGGCGATCGCCTCCCGATACGCGGAGGTCGTGGTCGCCCCGGAATACGAGGAGGGCGTTCTCGACCTGTTCCGCCGCAAGACGAACCTGAGGGTCCTTCGAATCCGCGCCATGGAACGGCTCGAGGAGTTCGTTCCTTTCCCATGCCTGGACTTCAAGAGCCTGGTGGACGGCGGGATCGTGGTTCAGACCTCGTTCGAGTCCAAGGTCCGAGGCAAGGAGGACCTCCAGATCGCGGCCTGCGTCCACCGGGGCAAGGAGTACCGGGTGCTCAGGGCTCCCACAGAGGAGGAGTACCGCGACATGCTCTTCGGGTGGTGGGTCGAGCTCGGCGTCACTTCCAACTCGGTCCTCTACGTCAAGGACCGAGCCACGGTCGGGATCGGCACAGGCGAGCAGGACCGGGTCGGCGTGGCCGAGATCGCCCGCGACAAGGCCTACCGCAAGCTCGCCGACAGGATCTGCTTCGAGGAACGAGGCATCCCCTTCAACGACCTCAAGGACGACGAAATTCGCGGCGAGATCCTGGAGCGGGTCCGGAAGGTCAAAGGAGGCCTGGAAGGCTCGGTCATGGTGAGCGACGCCTTCTTTCCTTTCCGCGACGGCGTCGAAGTGGGCCTGCGGGAGGGCGTGCGAGCCGTGATCCAGCCCGGCGGTTCCGAGCGGGACCATGAAAGCATCGAGGCCTGCAACGAGTATGGCGCCACGATGGTCTTTACGGGCCAGCGCTGCTTCAAACACTGACGGGCAAGGAGTTGCTCCATGTGCGAGTCCCACGCGTACGTGCTGCGGGGCGGAACGGAACAGAAGATCCTCGACGACGTGACCTTTCTCAAACCCGAGGACGGTTCCATCCTCCTGAGGAACCTCTTCGGCGACGAAGTGAGAATCCGGGGCCGGGTGGAGGAGATCCGGTTCATGGACCACAAGATCCTCCTGCGCGAGGAAGGATCCCCCCGGGAGGAATGACGCCTCGCCCGACCTTCAGGCAGACCGTTTCCCGGCAGCCTCCATGAGCCTGTCGATCATCTTTCCCGCAAGCGCTACAAGATCCTCGGCGCCGTCGAAGGGAGGCCGGGACTCCATGTCGGCACGGATCAGAGACTCCCGGAACGGGACGACTCCGATCAGCGGAATCGTGCCGAGCTGCGCCTTGAGGTAGGCCTCATCTTCGGGCGTCCGGATCTTGTTCCCCACGGCAGCGATCTTCTCCAGCCGGATATGCCGGGCGAGTTCCCGAATCTTTTCCGCGGTCTCCACGCTCCGCCTGCCGGGCTCCACCACCACGAGCAGCCAGTCCACGAAGCCGGAGGTGCCTCTGCCCAGATGCTCGATCCCGGCTTCCATGTCCATCAGAACCACGTCCTTCCTCTCCATCAGAAGATGTTGAACGAGAGCGCGCAGGAGCGTGCTCTCCGGGCAGGCGCATCCGCCCCCGCCCCTCTTGATGGTTCCCATGCGCATGACCCGGATGCCATGGATCTCGGCACTGAGCTTTTCCGGCAGATCGTCCACCTTGGGGTTCAGCCGGAACACGCCGCCCACGGTTCCCGGCCTGGCGCCGGTCCGCTCCTCGATGAGCTCGCCCATTTCGGCGATCGGGTGGATGGACTCGGGATTCGGATGTCCCAGAGCCGCTGCGAGGTTCGCATCCGGGTCAGCGTCAATGGCCAGAACGCGGTATCCTTTCTCGACGAAAGCCTTGGCGAGCAAGACCGTCAGTGTGGTCTTGCCCACACCGCCCTTACCACTGATGGCAAGCTTCATGAACATCCTCCCATTGTTCCGGCGCGCGGGTCTGAAACCTTTTCAGGGGCCTAAACCCAAATTGTCATCGCCGCGGTCGAAAAACCCTTGCAACCTCTGGCGGGAAATCCTAGAATTTTCTATACGTTAGGGCTCTTTGTCTCGATTCTTCCCCTTTTCTCCCCAGCGATCCCTTGTGGCATAACCCTTGCAGGCCGCTCCGAGCAAGGTTCAAACCGTTTCAAGAGGCAGGAGCCCAACAGGCCGTCGCAACCTGGCAATCACATCCAAGAGGCCTCATGTCGATGAAGTTCTTCACGGTTACAGCGGTTTGCGTCCTCGTCTTTTGCCTGCTCCTGGCGCTGAGCGGCACAACGGACCTGTCCCAGCAAAATGCCGCCCCGCCATCCTCCGCAGGTCTCTCGGCCTCGGCTCCCGACACAGCGGCAGGCCAGGCCGTCGCGCGGCCCGCCCCTCGCCGCCCCCTTCCGGAATGGAGCGAAGAGAGCCGCGCCCTCCCTTCAGGCCTGGCGGCGCTTCGAGAGATCAGCCGGAACCGGCAGATCCGCCTGATCGGGCTCTTTTTCATCGCCGGCTGGATCTTCCTGAGCTTCAAACTCCTCTCGACGGACTAACGGCCCTCCCTCTTGCCAGGCCCACCAGACGGAACGCGAGCATCTGGCTCGCCAGCACCATGTCCTCGGTCGGCAGGTAATGGGAGATGGAGCTGTCGAAAAGCAAGTTGACCCGCGCCGGGAACTCCTCGTCGGGCCTCCAGAAGACCACCGTGACAGGCACTCTGGGAAAGACCGGCACCGTAATCGCCAGGTCGCCGAGTTCCACCGGCCTGCCGCCGATGGCCTGCGCGCAGAGGAGCGCTTCGCCTGGGTTGGCCCCAAAGGCCGCAAGAAGGGGCGCAACGGCCCGCTTTTCAAAATTCGGCTGATAAAGCCTGCCGTCCGGAATTTCCTTGAAGCTGATGTACCTCCCGGCAACAGGGGTTCCGTCTGCCTGATTCAGGTAATGGAGCACGAGAATCTTTTCCCACAGAGCCGGTTCCTTCTGCGGCGTTCCCTCGGCCGCCACGTATTCCACGTCCCCGTCAGGCGCACGCACCTCGTAGGGGGTGCTCAGAAAAGGTACCTGTATGCGGCCCTTTCCGGCCCCTCCCCCGGGTTCCGGCATCCACTCTGCGCCGGCCCTCGCTGCCTGATGCGCCGGGTCACGCTGGCGGAAGGCCTCGCGCGCCAGATCCAAGGCCTGCTCGAAATCTTCCCGGGTGGGCATGGTGCCGACTCCGATCAGCAAGGCGGGGCAGGCGCTCGACTTCCGAAGGCCTCGCCTTTTCCTGCGCACAAGGAGAAAAGGACGGACGCCA
>FWPU01013297.1_pt1 | contig 10453 bp, 7 predicted proteins | sample 2228361 | NCBI WGS metagenome assembly FWPU01 (sample SAMEA103939777, study PRJEB20133) | metagenome | reverse complement strand
CACGATCAGAAGCAGCATCGGCCCCAGGATCAGCTGCCAATATTCCTTTGCCGCGGCGATCTCCTTGCCCGTCGTGAAGAAGGTGACGACACCGATCAGATGCGGCAGCGCCTCCTCCAGCACCAGAAGCGTAATGGCGCCGATCACCGGACCGAACACGCTGCCCATGCCCCCCATCACCGCCATCACGATCAGGTCGCCCGAGCGCGTCCAGTGCATCAGCGCCGGGCTGATGAAATTCGTGTGATTGGCCAACAGCACGCCGGCCAAGCCGCACAGCACACCGGCAATGACGAAGCAGACGAGCTTGTAGCGGAAAGTCGGGAAGCCGATGGCCCGCATGCGCCGATCGTTGGAACGCGCTCCCTGGATTACCAGTCCGAACCGGGAATTGACGATGCGCCAGACGAGATACAGCGTTGCCAGCAGGATTGCCAGGCAGAGGTAGTAGAACGCCGTCCGGTTCGACAGATCGATCAGCACGCCGAAGTCGCTGCGCCGCTGAATGGTCAGCCCGTCGTCGCCGCCGTAGCGGTCGAGTCCGTTGGCTACGTAATAGACCACCTGCGCGAAGGCGAGCGTAATCATGATGAAATAAACCCCGCGCGTGCGCAGGCTGAGCGCGCCGACCCCGAGTGCGAACAGCCCCGACAGGAGCAGCGCCAGCGGCCATTGCACGAAGCCGGAGCCGACGCCTTCCTTCGCCAGGATTCCGACTACATAGCCGCCGATGCCGAGGTAGGCGGCGTGGCCGAAACTCACCATGCCGCCGAAGCCCATGATCAGGTTCAGGCTCACCGCCGCGATCGCCAGAATGACGATGCGGGTGAACAACGTGAGCAGGAAGGTGTTGCCGGTCGCGCCCGAATACAGCGGCAGCAGCGCCAGCACCGCGATCACGGCAGCCACGACGGTGTTGCGCGGTGTGAGCAGGGCCTTCATTTGCCTGACGCCGGGAACAGACCTTCCGGTCGCAAGATCAGGATTGCGGCCATCAGCGTATAGATCAGCATCGAGGACAGTGCGGGGCCCGCGCTCGAACCGGCGGCGTAACTGACAAAATGGCGTATCAGGTCGGGCAGGAACACCCGCCCCATGGTATCGATCATTCCCACCAGGATCGCGGCGACGAACGCGCCGCGGATCGAGCCGATCCCGCCGATGATGATCACGACGAAGGCGAGGATCAGGATGTTTTCGCCCATGCCGATCTGCACATAGCCGATCGGCGCCTGCATCATCCCGGCGAAGCCGGCGAGCGCGGCGCCAAGCCCGAACACCAGCGTGTAGAGCAGCTTGATGTTGACGCCGAGCGCCCCGACCATCTCCCGGTTCGATGCGCCGGCGCGGATCAGCATCCCGATTCGCGTGCGCATCACCAGCACGTAAAGCAGCAGTGCCACCGCGAGCGTCGTCAGGATGATGATCAGCCGATAGAGCGGATAGTAGACGCCCGGCAGCACCTGCACCGCCGTCAGCATTTCCGGCGGCAGCAGGATGGTCAGGCCTTCCGGACCCCAGATCAGTCGCACGAACTCATTGAAGAAGATGAGCAGACCAAAGGTGCCGAGCACGTGGTCGAGATGATCGCGCCCGTAGAGCGGTCGAACCGCGATCACCTCCATGACAACACCGGCAATGAACGTCGCCAGCAGGCCGAGCCCAATCCCCGCCACAAAGCTTCCCGTCGCCAGAACAAAGGTGGCGGCGAAATAGGCGCCGAGCATGTACAGCGACCCGTGCGCCAGGTTCACCAAATCCATGATGCCGAAGATCAGCGTCAGCCCGGCCGCGAGCAGAAACAACAGCATGCCGAGCTGGATGCCGTTCAGGCATTGTTCGAAGAGATAGAGCATATCGCCCCCGCCGCCTTGTACCCTGCCGATTTTCCTCTCCGCCCCGTGGCGCCCGGGGGCGCAAGCCAACGGCTGCGCGCGGCCACCTCCGGGCGCCGGCAATCCGTTATTCGCGTCCGCGTAGTCCGCACCCCGGTCCCGATCAGGCCCCACCCGCGTGCAAAAGACAAGACGGCAGAAGCGCACGCACGCTTCCGCCGCCCGTCGGTCGCCGCATCAGATGCCGCTCAGTTCGGCATCTTGCATTTCTGCCAATGCCGATCCTGATCCATCTCGACGATGGTCGCCACCGTCTTCATGCGGTACTCGTCGCCTTCCTTCACCGCCTCCTGCAGATAGAAGTTCTGGATCGGGATGTGGTTCGGCCCGTACTTGAACTTGCCGCGCACCGACGGGAAGTTGGCCTTGCGCACTTCGTTTTTCATGCCGTCCTTGTTCTTGAGGTCGCCCTTCACCGCGGTGACCGCCGCATTCAGCAGCGCCACCGCGTCATAGGTCTGCGCGCCGTAGAACGCCGGGTCGGACTTATGCCGGGCCCGGTAGTCGGCGACATACCGCTTGTTGGTCTCGTTCGGCAGGTCGCGCACCCAGTGCTGCGCGCCGGGTATGCCGAGGGCGAGGTCCTTGAGCCGCGGCAGCGACAGCGCGTCGATGGTGAACGCGGTGTAGAGCGGGATCTGCCCCTTCAGGCCGGACTGCGCATACTGCGTCAGGAACTGCACGCCGGGCGCTCCGGGGTAGAAGGCGAAGATCGCATCCGGCTTCAGCGTGCGCGCCTTCGACAGCTCGGCGTTGAAGTCGACCTGGGTCGGCCACGTGGTTAGCTCGCGGCCGACGATCTTGCCCTTGAAGGTGGCGGCGACGCCTTCGAGCATGTCCTTGCCCGCCGCGTAGTTCGGCCCGATCAGAAAGGCGGTCTTGATGCCTTTCTGGTTCATGTAAAGCCCGACCGCCTGCGGCGTCTGGTCGTTCTGCCAGGAGGTCGAGAACACGTAAGGCGAGCACATCTCGCCGGCGAACTGCGAGGCGCCGGCGTTGGTGACGACCGTAAACGTCTTGGAGTCAATGATCGGCTTGAGCGAAGCGACCAGCACGTTCGACCAGATGTAGCCGACGATGAAGTCCACCTTGTCGGATTCGATCAGCTTCTGGGTCTTCTGCAACCCGATCTCCGGCTTGACCTGGTCGTCCTCGTAGATCACCTCGACCGGCAGGCCGCCGATCTTGCGGCCGTGGTGATCGAGAGCAAGCTCGAACGAGTTGCGCATGTCGGCGCCGATCACCGCCTGCGGCCCGCTGAACGTGCTGATGAATCCGATCTTGATCGTCTTGCCCTGCGTCAGCGCCGGCGCGGCGGCCAGCACCATGACGGCCGCGGCTGCCACCCCGCCTAACAGCAATTTCTTGTACATCGAGTACCTCCCAGGTTGATGTTGGTCGCCAGTCTAGCGCGCCGTGCTTTCGGCGCGCAATTTGAAGCGCTGGATCTTGCCGGTCGCCGTCTTCGGCAAATCGCGACGAAATTCGATCCATCGCGGGTATTTGTAGGGCGCGAGGCGGCTCTTGACGTGATTTTGAAGCTCCCGCGACAGCGTGTCGCCCGCCTTTGCCGGGTCCTTGAGCACCACGAAGGCCTTCGGCTTGATCAGTCCGTCGGCGTCGCGCCAGGCCACCACGGCGCATTCCAGCACCTCCGGGTGACTCTGCAGCGCGCTCTCCACTTCAAACGGCGAAACATAGAGGCCCGACACTTTCAGCATGTCGTCGTTGCGGCCGCAGTAGACGAGATAGCCCTGCTCGTCCTCCAGATACTTGTCGCCCGAGCGCGTCCATTCGCCGAGGAAGGTGCGGCGCGACTGCTCGCGGTTGTTCCAATACATGATCGCGCTTGTGGGACCGCTCACCAGAAGTTCGCCCATCTCGCCTTTCTTCACCGGCTGGCCGTCTTCGCCCACGATCTTGACCGCATAGCCGGGCGCGGGCTTGCCGCTGGTGCCGTACTTCACGTCGCCGGGCCGATTGGTCACGAAGATATGCAGCATCTCCGTGGAGCCGAGCCCGTCGAGAATGTCCACGCCGTAGCGGTCGAGCCACCGCCGGCCGACCTCCTCCGGCAAAGCCTCGCCCGCCGAAATGCAGCGCCGCAACTTCAGCTCCTCGCGCTTGGGCGCCGCCGGACTGGCGAGAAACGCTGCGTAGAACGTCGGCACGCCGTAGAACACGGTGACGCCGTGCTTCCTCAGCAGTTCCGCCACCGCATCGGGAGTGGGACGATCCGCAAGCAGCACCGTGCAGGCGCCCGCCGACATGGGAAAGGTCAGCGCATTGCCGAGCCCGTAGGCGAAGAACAGTTTCGCCACCGAGTAGCACACGTCGCCTTCCGTGATCCCGATGATCGGCGCGGCATACAGTTCGTTGGTCAGCCGCAGGTCGGCATGCACATGCACCGCGCCTTTGGGCTTTCCGGTCGAGCCCGAGGTGTACAGCCAGAAGCACATATCGTCGCGCACGGTCTTGGCCGTGAACGGTTCGGGGCTCGCCTGCGCGATCGCGTCTTCGAACCGCAGATGCCCCTGCGCGTTCTCGCCCGAGACGATGACGTGGCGAATGCCGAACTCGCCGATCAATTTAGCGAATTTCGGATACAGCGCCTCGGACACCACCAGTGCCTGCGCCCGGCTGTCGGCCACCATGAATCGGTAGTCGTCCTCGGTCATCAGCGTGTTGACCGGCACCGCCACGATTCCCGCCTTGAGGCAGCCGAGAAACGCCGTCGGCCAGTCGATGCTGTCCAACAGACAGATCAGCACACGCTCTTCTCGCCGCACGCCGAGCGAGCGCAGGAGCGCCCCGAAGCGGTCCACGCGGTCGGCGAGCTGCCCGTAGGTCCAGCTTCCGCGACCATCGATGAAGGCGGCCTTGTTGGCGCGGCCCGCGGTGAGATTGCGTTCAAGAATGTCGGCCGCGAAGTTATATTCGCGCGGGATGTTGCCCACTGGATCGGAAGGCAAATCCGACCCTGAATGCACGCGTGCACCGGCCGCCACCGCCATTCGCCTTCCCCTCGGATAGATAAACTATTATGCAGACGCTGTGCTGTCGCCGCAATGGCGGCCGCGCGGCCTGCACCGGTCGGATGCAAAATAATTCCGGGAGGTATCGATGCTCTTCAGCCGCGACCGTATCCTCACCACGCACGTCGGCAGTCTGCCGCGCAACGAAAAGCTCTCCGATCTTTTGATGGCGCAGGAGGAGGGCAAGGATTTTGATGCCGATGTGATGGCCGACGAGATGGACAAGGCGGTGCGCCACGTCGTGCGCAAACAGATGGAGGCCGGCATCGACGTCGGCAATGACGGCGAGCAGCAGCGCGTCGGCTTTCAGACCTATGTGCCGCAGCGCATGACCGGCTTTGCCGGGGTGTCCAAGCGGCGGCGGGGCCGCGAGTTCGAGGAGTTCCCGGAGCTGTTGGCCTATCTGATGCGGCGCTTTCCGCATCAGACCAAGGGCCAGCACTCCGCGCCCGAGGCGCAGGCCGACATCAAGTACAAGGATCTCAAACCGATCCGGGAAGAGACCGCCCGCTTCATGCGCATCGCCGACGAGCTCCGCGCTTTTTCGGAGCGGTTCATGACCGCCGCCTCGCCCGGCATCATCTCCACCACGATGCTGAACGCCTATTACAAGACCCACGACGACTATCTCGACGCCATCGCGCGCGAGATGAGCAAGGAGTATCAGGCGATCCATCAGGCCGGCCTGATTCTGCAGATCGACGCGCCCGACCTCGCCATGGATCGCACCATGATGTACCGCGATCTCTCCGACGCCGAGTTCGTCGGGCGCTGCGAGCGCCACGTCGCCGCGATCAACAAGGGCATCGAGGGCATTCCGCGCGACCGCGTGCGGCTGCACGTCTGCTACGGCAACTGGGAAGGGCCGCACATTCACGACATTGCGCTGGAGAAAATTTTGCCGGCGCTGTATCAGGCCAAGGTCGGCGCCCTGTCGATCGAGTTCTCCAACCCTCGCCACGCGCACGAATACGCGGCGTTCAAGCGCTGCCCGTTTCCCAAGGACATGATCCTGATTCCCGGCGTGGTGGAGACCACGTCGAACTTTGTCGAACATCCCGAGGTGGTGGCGCGTCGCATCGAGGAGGCGGTGGCCGCGGTCGGCGACCGCGAGCGCGTGATCGCCGGCACCGACTGCGGTTTCGGCACCTTCACCAAGCGGGAGTGGGTGATTGAGCCGGTGGTCTGGCTCAAGTTGAAATCGATCCGCGAGGGCGCCGATATCGCCTCAGCCCGGCTGTGGGGCCGCAAGAGCGTGGCCTGACCGCCGTGCGGTCCGCTGTTTTGCGCCTGCAGGGCCTCCTGCGATGCGAGGCCGGATCGCGGCGGTCATGACCGACGCCGCCGACAGTTGTGCCGCCCACTTCTGCGATGGGCGAAAGCATTGCTGCGATGGGCGAAAGCATTGCTCGCGCTCCGAACCGGATTGGGCTTGACCGATGTCAACCCCCGGCGCCGGCTTTGCGTTAGGCAGGGAGGTGCGGACAACGGGCTTTTCCGTATTGATGAGAGGTATATAAGAGGGAGTGAGCCCGCGAATGCCGGCCCCGCTCGCCGCCCGACGGCGGCCAACCAAAACCAGCCAGAGCGCGGAGCGAATTAGGAGGAACCTATGGACGACATCACCACGCGCGAGCCGGTCAAGATAAAGGCCGAGGACATCAACCCGCGTTACAATTGGGGCCGCGCACTGCCGTGCCTCGGCACCATGGGCGTCGACTTCGAGGAGCGCGTCGACTACCGCCGCATGCACCGTTATCGGCTCGGCCGCGCGCTGCAGGCGCTGGAGAATTCCGACCTCGGCGCGCTCCTGCTGTTCGACGACAACAACATCCGCTACGTCACCTCGACCAAGATCGGCGAATGGGCGCGCGACAAGTTATCGCGCTGGGCGCTGCTCACCCGCGGCGGCGATCCGATCCTGTGGGACTTCGGCTCCGCAGCCGTGCATCACCGCCTGTATTCGCCGTGGCTCAAGCCCGAGAACTGCAAGGCCGGCCTGATCGGCCTGCGCGGCACGGTGCATCCCTCGTTCGGCCTGATGAAGCATCATGCCGAGGAGATCGCCTCGCTGCTGAAGGAGGCCGGCGTGCAGAAGATGCCGGTCGGCGTGGACATCATCGAGCCGCCCATGCTGGCCGAGCTGGAAAAGGCCGGGATCAAGGTCAAGGACGGCCAGCAGGTGATGCTTGAGGCGCGCGAGATCAAGTCGGCGGACGAGATCGCCCTGCTCAACCGCGCCGCCGCCATGGTCGACGGCGCCTATCACCTGATCAACGAGCAGCTCAAGCCCGGCGTACGCGAGAACGACATCGTGGCGGAGGTGAACAAGTTCCTCTACATGCACGGTTCCGACGACGTGGAGGCGATCAACGCCATCTCCGGCGAGCGCTGCAATCCGCACCCGCACAACTTCACCGACCGCCTGATCCGCCCCGGCGACCAGGCGTTCTTCGACATCCTGCAGTCGTTCCAGGGCTACCGCACCTGCTACTACCGCACCTTCAACGTCGGCCGCGCCACGCCCGCTCAGATCGACGCCTACAAGAAGTGCCGCGAGTGGCTCGACAAGGCGATCGATCTGATCAAGCCCGGCGTGACCACCGACAAGGTGTGCAGCGTGTGGCCCAAGGCGCCCGAGTTCGGCTTCCCGAACGAGCTTGCCGCCTTCGGCCTGCAGTTCGGCCACGGCCTTGGTTTGAACCTGCACGAGCGCCCGATCATCAGCCGCGTGTGCTCGATCGAGCACCCGACCGAGATCAAGGAGGGCATGGTGTTCGCGCTCGAGACCTATTGTCCGGCGACCGACGGCTACTCCGCCGCGCGCATCGAGGAGGAGGTGGTGGTCACCGACAAGGGCCACCGCGTGATCAGCCTGTTCCCGGCCGAGCAGCTCCCGATCGCCGCGAGGTATTGATGCCGGACTAATGTCCCCGGCATCGACTCTCGTCATCCGCTGAGCGGCGCCGCCCGCAAGACGGAGCGGCCCCTTCGGCGTGTCCGCTTGTCGCAAACGCCGACATCACAGCCGACATCACCCGACATCGGCGATGTGCCATTGCCGACCCCGTAGATTGTCGGACTCACTCCGGCAGCCCCGCCTTGCGCCACGCCTCCGCAAAGGGCTTGAACACGGCAGGCGAAATGCCGACCGTTATCGAAAATCTCCGAATTGTGAACGTCGGATCAAGGGCAAGCACGCGCCGCGCTTGCGCCTTCGCGTCTTCGGAACGACCAAGACCGACCAGCGCCGCGGTTAGATACAGGTGGGGCACGCTAAAGCCGGGATTGGATTCGATCCCGCGAGAGGCCGCGATGCGTGCGTCTTCGTATCTCTTTTCATGAAACGCGGCCGCGGCAAGCGCATTGTACGCGACGTAGTTCATCTGATCGAAGGGGCTAAGACGCAACGCAAGCTGCGCGCGCTCAACCGCAAGTTCCGTCTTTCCCATCCATGCGAGCGCGACCGCGCTGTTGCGAAGGGCAACAACGTTCCAGCGGCTGATTGCCAAAGCACGGTCGAAGAGGTCGAACGCCGTTGCAATATCCTGCTGGTCGAACCAGATCACAACGCCTGCGATAGCGAGCGTTGTCGCATCGTCGCTGCCGGCGGCCAGAGCCGCGCGGGCATGGTAAGTCGAGGCTTCGCGATCTTCCTGGCGGAGGCCCCCGCGGCTGAAGCGAAAATGGTAGCACCAGGCCAATAACGCATGTGCGGTCGCGTAGCCGGGTTCCAGTTCTAGCGCCTTGTTGAGCAATGGAAGTGCAGGTGCGGCACTCTCCGGCATCATCTTGTAAACGTAAGGCAGCGCCTGCAATGCCAGATCATAAGCTTCGATGCTGTCGGGCCGCTTGCGCCTTACGCGATCGATCTCGGCTTTCCGCACGCTGGGCTCGATGGCGCCAATGACGCTCATGGCAATGTCGTCCTGCATTGTGAAAATGTCGCCGAGCGCGCGATCGAAGCGATCGGCCCACAGCTGGACGCCGGTTCGCGCATCGACGAGCTGCGCCGTGATGCGGACGCGCTTTTCCGCTTTCCGCACGCCGCCTTCCAGAATGTGGCGAACGCCGAGCTCGCGGCCGATGTGTTTCACGTCCACCGACTTGCCCTTGTAAGCAAAGCTCGAATTGCGGGCGATTACGACGAGCCATTTGACGCGCGAAAGACCCGTGATGATGTCCTCGACGACACCATCTGCAAAGTATTCCTGCTCAGGGTCGCCGCCGATGTTCTGGAAAGGCAGAACTGCTATGGATGCTTTGCCGGTCGAACCATGCCGGACGCCTGACTCATCATGTTCCGCGGGCAATGAAAGCTGCAGGCCAACAAGTCGATAACCTCGGCCCGGCACCGTTACGACATGGTCCTTGCCACCGTGTCTCTGATCCAACTCCTTTCTCAGCGCAGAGATGTGGACTTGAATATTGTTCTCCTCAACCACGAGGCCGGGCCAAACTCTCGACATGAGTTCGTCCTTGCTCACCGTCTCGCCTTTGGCCTCGGCAAGGACGCACAAAATGTCGAGCGCCCGGCTGCCGAGCTTTATCGGCCTTCCGTCGCATGACAGCTCACGCCGCGTGAGGTCGAGCCGGAGCGGTCCGAATCTGACGTCCTGCAAGCCCATGGTTGCTGATCGTAGCGTTGCAGATTCAGAACTCTTAAGTCCTGGACCAAGGAACTTAAGCCGATCTCACCATACAGTCCACGGCGATGCGGCGGCGGAAGACAGCGTCGCACAAACCGGAGGATATCATGGAGCGCAATGCAGACCTTGCCGTCGGCGTGGCCTTGGTCGCAGACGAGGAAGCCATCAGGGACATCGAAAATCGGTTCAACCATGCCTGGAACGCTCACAAGCCGGCGGAGATGATCGAATCTTTGGTCGAGGATGCCCAGTTCGTCACCGTCAACGGCGTGTGGGTGAAAAGCCGCGCGGCCTTCAAGGAACTGCTGGAGCGGCTTCACGGAGGGCCGCTCAAGCATACCAGGCGCGAGACCCTCGACCTGCAAGTCCGCTTCCTCGCGCCGAGTATCGCGCTCGTGCATTCACGTTTCAGAATCACGGGCGACGTCAACGACCGGGGGGAACCTATACCGCCGCGGGAAGGCATCGGCACGCGCGTCGTCCAAAAGCAAGATAGCGGCTGGAAGACGGTCGCGGTCCAAAATACCGACGTTCTGAACAGGCGACACTAGCGAGCATAGATGGGGCTTCGCCGCGCTCAGCCCACGCTGCGGCCTCCTCACGTGTGGGGATCGCCTCTGAATTGTTCTCGCCATGCGCATCGCGCCGAGGAGCGCCGGCGCGTCTTCAAGCATGCGGCCGCCTCACCCGCGCTCGCGAATTCGTGAACGTCAAATTTATCCCCGCTCGTTCCGGCGCACCTATCTTCGCCGCTGTCTCGCTCGACCGAGGGCGCTATCTAGAGGCGTCTTGATGGCGGAGCGGGGGCGGCGCCCGCGGGCGAGGTTCGCAGCTTCGCACTCGGGACGCTCAGGGCCACCGACCGCCGGCATGA
>FWPU01006143.1_pt1 | contig 10455 bp, 13 predicted proteins | sample 2228361 | NCBI WGS metagenome assembly FWPU01 (sample SAMEA103939777, study PRJEB20133) | metagenome | reverse complement strand
GCTTTAGCCCTGTCCGAAAAGGACAAGGACAGACCCTCCGCAGAGTTCAGGGCAGGCTCTGAAGGTCTATCCCTACAAGGCCAATCCGTATCACAAGAAGGCCAATGCATGGTAAAAGAATTTCGTTTCAGCGGCACAAGGAAGTGGATAAAACTCCTGGCGGCCAAACATGCATTGAACGTGGTGAGGTTAAAAATACTAGAATGGTAAAGAAAAACACGCTGAAATGCATTGTGTAAACCTTCCTTTGCCAGTTGACAATCTCATCGGATGATACATAAACTCAAAGAGTTTGAGAAAGGCGTAATATTGATTAACAAGCCTGCTGGTATCACCTCTTTTAGGGTGGTGGCCAGGGTAAGGAGATATCTCCTTGACAGGGACATTCGTACCACCGGACGGGAGTGTCATTGCGAGCGAAGCGAAGCAATCCCTGTTGGAGGTGAAATGAGGTTACTTCGGGACTTCGTCCCTCGCAATGACAGGCGGGAGACCAGACGCCTTAAGGTGGGGCACACTGGTACGCTGGACAGCATGGCCTCAGGGTTGCTGATAATCCTGGTGGGTGAGGCCACCAAGAGACAGGGGGAGTTTACCAGACTTCCCAAAGAGTACGAGGGGGAGTTCGCCCTGGGGGTGGAGAGTGATACCTATAGCGCGGATGGGCGTCTCAGATTCTATTCCGAGCAGGAGGCACGGCCCACTGTGTCCCTGAAGGACACCCCCTCCCCTGGTGGGAGGGGGAAGGGGGAGGGGAAGCCACCTTCATCCTTCCTTCCCTCATTAAGGGATAGGGAGATTAGCCTGGAACGACTCGTCTCCGTAAAAAGGGCAGAGGTGGAAATACTCTTTAAAAGATTTCACGGCGAACAGGAACAAACAGTCCCCCCTTTTTCCGCCGTACAGGTAAAGGGCGAGAGGTTGCACAGGCTGGCGCGGAGGGGACATCCGCTCCCGGAATTGCCCAAAAGAAAGATAAAAATTGACCATCTGGAATTATTAGATTTTCGCCCCCTGGGTGTCTTGCAGCCGGAGAAACCCACTCCAGAAGAATTCCTGAACGTAGCCCCGAGGATAAGGTTCAGGGCTGGTGTCTCTTCTGGAACCTACGTAAGGGCCCTAGTAGTAGACATCGGGAGGGCGCTGGGCACAGGTGCAGTCCTCACTCAACTTACAAGGACAAAGATAGGCCCTTACAGACTCTCAGATGCAATTGATTTGCCCTCCTTGTCATTCTGAGTCCGCCTCAGGTAGACGAAGAATCCCAAAATCAAGAAACAGACCCTTTGCTCCGCTCAAGGTGAAAGAAAATTCCAAATATAGACCAAGCTCAGCACTACGAGACTTGACAAAGATGAAGGTTTAGCATATTTTTTTCGTATCGAATCTAAACGGCAGGAGAAAATGAAAATGAACATACAGAAGATATTCTGGATACTAACTTATGTCGCACTTATCCTATCGTGCTCTACAGTCGTGGCAGGGGAAAAGGTCTTTGACCCGGTATGCGAGCAAAAAATAGACAAGGATGAGTCCATCCAGGCGGAGTACGACGGTAAGGTTTACTGTTTCTGTTGTGAGGAATGTTTTGCAAAGTTTGAAAAAGACCCCGACAGTTTTGCCTGTTCCTGCCCCCCAGGGAGCAAGGATTGCGACCATTGCCTGGGCAAGGCGGCCAAATGCCCATGCGGCATAGAAAAACACGCTAAGGAACACAAAGGACATGGCCACCATCCGGAGCATGGCCATTAAAATCAGGGACCAGGGGATAGGGATTAGAGATTATGGAATTGGAAATTTATAGGATACGGGTTAAGAGGTCTTAAATCTTTAAATTCAAAATCACGGTCCCAAATCTATCTATCCCCTGAACCCTAACTCCTATAATACGGCCGTCTTCACCCTGTGGGAATGGCAATCCATATTCACCGCCACAGGCAGGCTGGCTATATGGCAGGGATACTTCTCTATATGAACTGCGAGGGCAGTCATCCTGCCACCAAAACCCTGAGGACCTATCCCAAGATTATTGATTTTCTCTAGCAGTTCCCTCTCAAGCTCAGCCGTGGCAGGTTCAGGGTGAGAACCCCCAACAGGCCTTAGCAGGGCCTTCTTAGAGATTAGGGCACATTCATCAAAGGTACCACCTATACCAACACCTACTATAACAGGCGGACAGGCGTTCACTGCACCATGCTTAACTGTCTCCACCGCAAAATCCACTACGCCTTGCCTGCCCCTGGCAGGGATGAGCATTGTAAAGCGGCTCACATTCTCGCACCCGCCCCCCTTTGCCATCACCGTAAGTTTGAGTTTATCCCCCGGCACCAATTCCGTGTGAATAACCGCAGGGGTATTATCACCCGTGTTCACCCTCTTTATTGGGTCCTTCACAATGGAGGCCCTGAGGTAGCCCTTCTCGTAGCCACGAGCCACACCGCGATTTATGGCCTCGTAGAGGTCCCCACCAGTAACCTGCACCCCCTGCCCCATCTCCAAAAAGACCACGGTAAAACCTGTATCCTGGCAGGCCGGATACTCCCCCTTCTTAGAAACCTTTGCATTCTCTATAAGTTGCGTCAGGACGTCCCTGCCCGAGGGGGATTCCTCCCGTTTTAATGCCCCCTTCAGGGCCTCCACAAGGTCATCACCCAGGATGTAGTTTGCCTCTATGCACAGTTTCTCCACCGCCTCGGTAATAATCTTTGCCTCTATCTGGCGCATTATGGTAGCTTCTCGCTCACAAGTAAGTCTTTAGATGATATAAGTTTGCAGAATACATACCCAAATACTCTTTTTAACTCAATCATCTTCACTTGTCAAAGGGCAAATCTGGAATCAACTTCCCCCCGAACCCAACGTGGTTCAGAGGGGGTAGCCCTAAACCGTTCTGGTTTAGGGCAGGAACAAAAATAATTAAATTCATCATCTTCGCCAATATACACAATAATTTCTCAAAAGAAATCCTTGCATTCCAAGAGAGTTTTTGTTAAAGTTTTGGCAAGCAGGGGTGGCTAGAATTAGAGTATAAAATTTAAACAGTTTGTCTTTTGCTCTTACTGTAGGCTCTTCCACCACCACCGAGGAAGTTTTCTGGTCTGCCACCTTCTTCCTCCTGGGACTCGTAGTCGGTAGTTTTCTGAACGTCTGCATCTGCCGCCTGCCTTTAAACAAATCCATAGTAAGTCCACCCTCTAGCTGCCCTCACTGCGGGAAATTCATACGGTGGTATGACAATATCCCTCTGATAAGTTATCTGATGCTAGGCGGGAAGTGCAGGGCATGCGGGTCCCCTATAAGCCCAATATACCCCATTGTCGAGGCCCTGACGGGGTTCATATTTGGTCTCTTTTTCTATCGCTTCGCCGTTAAAGCAGGTCAACCTCCCAGTGTATACTTTGCATATATAGCCCTTTCTGCCGCATTGATTGTCTCCAGTTTTGTAGATTTAGAATTCTACGTCGTCCCGAACGAAATCACCCATTGGGGCACTGCCCTGGGACCACTCTATACTCTACTGTTTCCCTCCTTGCATCCATCGGCAGACCCTTTAAGGGGCCTCTCGCTTATAGGCAATGACAGACTGGATGCAGTGCTGGCCTCCCTCACTGGCATCCTGGCAGGAGGAGGAATCGTCCTCCTTACCGCCCTGCTTGGGGGTCTTGTCTTTCGAAAGGAGGTCATGGGTATGGGGGATGTAAAACTCATGGCCATGGTGGGGGGCGTGGTGGGCTGGAAGTTGTCAATAATAATCTATTTTCTAGCGCCATTTTTCGCCCTGGTGGGGGCTATACCGCTATTATTGTCTGGTAAGGGACGCAGGTTGCCTTACGCACCCTTCCTGTCCGTAGCAACGCTGGTAGCCTTACCCCTTCAGACGTCTCTCATAAAATTTTTAGACTCACGATTATTTATCCTATCGGAGGTTGTAAAAGCACTCTTTTGAGGTAAAATTTTAGAAAGGAGGACGTGATGACTGAAAAAGGAACGGTGTTTAAGTGGGTAGTATTTTTGGTATTTCTTGTCTCCCTCTATGGCTGTGCCGGGAACCGCAAGGCCCTGGAAGAACAGTTAGCCTATCAGAACAATACCATCGCGGAACTGCAGAAGGTGAATTCAGACCTCCAGACCAAGCTAGCGGAAAAGGATGCAGAGTTACAGCAGGCAGCCCAGAGACCGGCACAAAACCTAGAGAATCTTAAGAAGTCGCTGGAGAGCCAGCTGGGAGGAACCGGGGTCATCGTCAGAGCAAGAGGCAATGAAATAGTACTCTCCCTTGACTCTGCCAGGCTCTTTGCCCCCGGACAATACGCCTTGAAGCCCGGAGCAAAACCCATTCTCAACAAGGTCGCCAAGGCACTCAAAAACCAACCCTCTGCAGTGATAAGGGTGGAAGGCCATACCGATAACAGGCCCATAAAAAAGCAGAAGCAACATTTCAAGTCCAACTGGGAACTCTCTGCCGCCAGGGCTAGTTCCGTACTCCACTACCTCGTGGATAAGTGCCACATGAACCCCAAGAAGGTCTACATGGCAGGCTTTGGAGAGCATCACCCAGTAGCCAGTAACTCCACCCCTTCCGGGAGACAGAAGAACCGCAGGGTAGAAATAATCGTTATCCCCCAGGAGAGTACATGATTGCAATTGTTGACTATGGCATGGGCAATCTTAGAAGTGTGCAGAAGGCCGTAGAGAGGGTAGGCTTTACAGCGACACTTGCCCATAGCCCCGAGGAGTTGGAGGGAGCGGAAAAATTGATACTCCCCGGTGTGGGGGCCTTTGCGGATGCCATGAAGGGACTTGAAGATAGGGGGCTTACAGAACCTATCGTCCAGCATATAAAACAAGGCCGTCCATTTCTGGGAATATGTCTGGGATTGCAACTCCTCTTCTCTGAGAGCATGGAGGATGGACTACACACCGGTCTCAATATTATCCCCGGTAAGGTGTTAAGATTCCCGCAAAACGGGTTAAAGGTGCCTCATATGGGATGGAACCAGGTAACGTTCCTGAGGGATGTCCCCCTGGCCAGGGACGTCCCTCAGGGGTCGTACATGTACTTTGTCCACTCCTATTACGTATGCCCGGAAGACCCAGAGGTGATAGCCGCCACTACCGATTACGGCACCACCTTCGCCTCTTTTGTCTGGAAGGACAACGTCTTTGCCACCCAGTTCCACCCAGAAAAGAGCCAGAGCATAGGTCTGACCATCTTAAGAAATTTCGCAGCCCTCTAGGAGGAATAACAACAATGAGAAACCCTTGCAAATTATGGCCCCTCATATTTTCTCTGATCCTTCTCTTTATAACAACGTCTGAGGGTTTCTCCGACGCCTCCTCGGGCTTTAAGCACTTCGACCTCGGCCCCCAGGAAGGCCTATCCGACAGCCTCTTCTCACTGGAAAGGCTGGAGTTCATACAACCTGGGGACGTAATGGCCAGAATCAAGATGAAGAACATCGGGAAGGAAGAGGCCAGCTTTGCCCTGTCCATAGCCCTCTTTGATGCAGACAAAAACCTCCTAACGGTAACCAGCTTTACCCCACACTTCCTCAGGCCCAGGGACGAAGAACACGCTACCCTGGAGTTTGCCGGTAGCGGTGAGGTCTTCCCACGCATCGAGTACTATCAAGTAAGTATCCTGAAAAGACGAGAGAAGTAGGGCACGTTGTCCGCCTCAGGCGGATGCCCCTACCAAAGACCAATGCTGGTAATCCCTGCCATTGACATTATTGGTGGTAAATGCGTCAGGCTCACCCAGGGACGCTTTGAGGAAGAGACCGTTTACTACGATGACCCAGTAGAGGCAGTCCTGATGTGGCAGGCCCAGGGGGCCCAATATCTACATGTGGTTGACCTGGATGGCGCCCGTGAGGGAGAGCCAAAGAACCTGGATTCCTTGCAGCGTATCCTCCAGTCAGCGAAGATACCCGTAGAGTTCGGGGGAGGCATCAGGACAAAAGAAACCGCTACTCAGATACTGGGGTTGGGCATAGATAGAGTCGTACTCGGCACAAAGGCAGTGGACTCTCCCGGACTTGTAGAAGAACTGTGCAAGGAGTATCCTAGAAGTATTGCCATTGGTCTTGATCACCGAGCCGGCCAGGTGGCGATAAAGGGCTGGTTAGAGGTCTCCGAATTTTCCCTGATAGACCTGGCCCGGCGTATTGAGAAGGCGGGACCTAGGGCCTTCATCGTAACCGATATATCAAGGGACGGCACACTCCAGGGCCCCGACATGACCCTCTTAAGACAACTCCTGCAGGACATAAAGACGCCGGTAATAGCCTCAGGCGGTATTGCCTCTCTTGAACACCTAAAGGCCCTTAGCCTCCTGGGTGTAGAGGGGGCAATCGTGGGTAAGGCCCTGTATACGGGGGCTATTAGGTTGCCAGAGGCGATAGAGGCCTGTAAGGCGTAATTTTCCATCCAAAATTCCTCCTTGACAAGTGGGAGGGAATATACAAAATTTAAAAGGCAACGGGCCTAGCAATAAGATCGTTCACTTTGTTTGAGTTTACTCTAAACCCAAGTTGCCTTAATTCAGCTACAAATTAGTTGAGTTAAAAGTTTGGGATAACCCAATGGACCAAGAAATACACGAGCGACTCCGAAAAATAAGCGAACGACTGAAAAAGGAATATCATGCTGAAAAGGTTATTCTTTTTGGCTCTTAGCCAGAGGGAAATACACCCAGGATAGTGATGTAGACATACTGGTCATTGCGCCCACGAAGGAGCGGTTTTTTGAGAGGATGGCAACTGTCAAACGTATTATCAGGGATTTGAAAGACGGTCAGCCGATTGCACCAATAGTGCTCACCCCAGAAGAAATTGAAAAGAGGAAAAAAGCAGGGGATCAATTCATAATTGAGATATTAGAAAAAGGGCTAACTTTATGAGCGAATGGGAAGAGTCCATATTCGCTTCTGACTGGCTGGGCATTGCCAGAAAAGATTGGACTCGGACCTTACTTATATGCTAGAGAAAGGGGATGCTGAAGCAGCGGGCTACTTTCTCCAACAATCTTTAGAAAAATATCTGAAAGCGTTTCTCTTGCAGCACGGATGGAGGTTACGGAAAATTCATGAACTTGACGCATTACTAGATGACGTCTCCAAGTACAATTCCGCCTTGGAACACTTCCGTGATTTGTGTGAACGTGTTTCAGGTTATTATTTAGCCGTCAGATACCCTCCACTTGGCATCTCAGAGCTTACCTGTACGGATGTCAAAGAGGATTTAATGGAGGCAAAGATGTTCATACTAGCAATGTTTCCAGGCGAGAAATTAGACGGCTGACGCAAAGGGGCTTCTCTTTCCTTACGTCTCTGCGGTTAGAAGGCGAAAGCCTACTATAACCCATGTGCTTCCATTAAGTTATCAACACTACCCTTGATATTTTTCTCCTACTCTGTAAAATATAACCAGCTTAAGACTTGAGACCTCTCATGGCAGTGAGGAGGGTGAGGAATGGCCGTTACGCAGGCAAGGGATATCCGCAACATTGCAGTAGTTGGACACGGGGCCTCTGGAAAGACCTCCTTACTGGAGGCCATGCTCTTCAAGACAGGAGCCACCCCCAGACTCGGCAGTGTAGACGAAGGCACTTCTGTTGCAGACTACGAACCCGAAGAGCGTGAAAAGAAGTTCACCATGAGCGCAAAGCTCCTCCCCTGTCAGTGGCAGGGAAAAATTATCAATGCAGTAGACACACCTGGCTATCCCGACTTCATTTCACACACGATATGCGCCCTGAACGCCGTGGAGACGGCCGTCGTTGCAATCCCGGCCACGGCAGGCATACAGGTCAATACCAGAAAGGTCTGGGCCCTGTCAAAGGACAGGGGGCTGGCCCGCCTTATAGTAATCACCAAGATGGACGGGGAGAACGTGGACGTTAACAAGCTCCTGGAGTCCATCAAGAGTGAACTGGGGTCTGAATGTATACCCCTGAACCTACCCATAGAATCTGGACAGAATCTCAAGGGAGTTGTGAACCTACTTGAACCTCCAAAGGAAATACCTAAAGGGATACCTGCAAACCCCAAGGCCCTCCATGAGTCCCTCATAGAGGCCGTCGTGGAGGTGGACGATGAACTCATGCAGAGGTATCTAGAGGGAAAAGAAGTAAGCCCCCAGGAGATTCAGAATTGCCTTACAAAGGCCATTGCGCAGGGCAAGGTGGTGCCCATACTCTTTGTCTCAAGCAAGAAGTTAATAGGCATAGAGGAACTCTTAAAGGTCATAGCGGACTTTACTCCTAACCCGCTGGGCGTTACAAGGAAGGGGATAGACCTGGAGAAGAATGAAGAAATAACCGTAAAAGGGCAGGAGGATGCACCTTTTAGCGCCCAGGTATTTAAATGCGTAACAGACCCCTTCGTGGGAAAGCTGGTCTTCTTCAGGGTCTTTTCGGGGGTGCTTGATGGCGATTTATCCTTCTATAACACCCACACCAAAAAGAATGAAAGGGCAGGGCAACTACTAAAGGTCTTCGGCAAGGAGCAACAGATACTCTCAAGGGCTGTTGTGGGGGACATAGTGGCCATGTCCAAGGTAGAAACCATTGGCATCTCTGATACGCTGTGCAGCCCCAAGAAACATATAAGATTTCAACCCATCACCTTTCCTACACCCATGGTATCCCTGGCTGTAGAGCCAAAGAGCCAGGGGGCTGAGCAGAAGCTCAGCGGTTCCCTCGCCAAACTGGCCGAAGAAGACCCCACCTTCCGGGTTACCAGGGATGCTCAGACGGGAGAACTGGTTGTTACTGGCACCAGCACCCTACATCTAGATATAATGCTTAACAGGCTAAAACGCCGCTTTGATGTAGAAGTCAACACCCATGAGCCAAAAATACCTTACAAGGAGACCGTCACCGCCAAGTCCAGCGCCCAGTACAAACACAAGAAACAGACCGGAGGCCGGGGACAATACGGAGAGGTATACATCAGACTGGAACCACTACAAAGAGGACAGGGGTTTGAATTTGTTGACGATATTGTGGGAGGGAAGATACCGGGGCAGTACATCCCCGCCGTGGAAAAGGGAATAAGGGAAACCCTGGCCAGGGGTGTACTGGCAGGTTATCCCGTGGTGGACATCAGAGTATCCCTCTACGATGGTTCCTTCCACACGGTGGACTCCTCTGAGGCCGCCTTCAAGCTGGCCGCCTCTAAGGCCTTCCAAAGGGCATTCATGGAGGCAAAACCCGTTCTGCTTGAACCAATAGTCAACATTGAAATCACCTTTCCTTCAGAGTTCATGGGGGAGATATCCGGGAACCTTACGAGCCGCAGGGGGCGAATTATAGGGATGGACACCGTAGGAAAGATGCAGGTCATCAAGGCCTCTGTACCCATGGCCGAGGTCACCAGATACGAGACAGAGTTGAAGTCCATAACAGGAGGCCAGGGTTCTTACAGTATGGAGTTCTCCCACTACGACGTGGTACCTTCCCATATCGCCCAGAACATCATTGCCCAGGGTAAGAAGAAAGAGGAAGAGGAATAGGAGTACAGTAAATATTAAGCGGTAGGGAGTAGGCAGGCTCCCGTACATGATGGCGCAAGACCTCTATAGAACAGTCTTCGAGAAAGGCCCAGACGCAATCCTCCTCCTCACACCCAAGGGCCTGGTAACGGGGGCCAATCTCCTCGCAAGGCGACTCTATGGCCTTAAAGAAGACGAATTTTTCAACAAACCCCTGCCCACACTCCCCGAAGAACTTAAGGAAGAATTCTTTCGCCTTCTGGAAAAGGTAAGGGAAGGGGAAGAGGTGGTGGATTGGGAGACAAGGAGGCTCAATAACAATAAAAAGGTGCTGGAAGTAAGCGTCAGCATCTCCTTTGTAGAGGATGGCGCAGGGGGACTCTTTGTGGAGAGCGCAAGGGACGTCTCCGGGAGAATTTCCTGGAGGGAGAAGGTGCTGGAGGTAGAGAGGCTGTCCGCCCTGGGCAAACTCTCCGCCAGTCTAGCCCACCAACTTAACACACCACTCACCGTCGCCCTCCTGAAGGTGGAAAAAATAAAAGAAGACATACGTGAGAACGATACCCTCTCCCCAGAGGTGGAGACACTCAAAGAAAGCCTGCAAACCCTCAAGCTCTCTGTACAGAATACCCTGGGCTTCGCCAGGAAACCTGTCCAGCAGAGATGGCCCATAGACCTAAACGGTCTCATAAAGGCGGTGTGTCAGTTCTACGAAACGGCCTTCAGACATAAAAAGGTCAAGTGTAGTATGAATGTTACCGCCACAGAAGGGATAAAGGTCCATGCTAATCCTACTGAAATTGAGACGGCCCTCTCCAGCCTCCTTATGAACAGCCTTGAGGCCCTCCCCCAGGGTGGGGAGATAAAGCTTAACTCCCGTATCCTTAACCTCAGAGAGGTGGAGGTGGTCGTGGAGGATAACGGTCCTGGTATCCCCATGGACGTATTCCCTCGTATCTTT
>FWPU01013296.1_pt1 | contig 10457 bp, 10 predicted proteins | sample 2228361 | NCBI WGS metagenome assembly FWPU01 (sample SAMEA103939777, study PRJEB20133) | metagenome | reverse complement strand
TAGTATTTGTCTTTATGTTAAAGACCAGCATATTTTGTTTACCGGTGATACGATTTTTGCTGATGGGGGTTTAGGTCGAACCGATTTTTCTTATAGCCAGCCGAAATTTTTGCTTTTATCTCTTAAAAAAATTTTTCAGCTGCCTTTGAAAACAGTAATTTATCCGGGGCACGCAGAAGCCTCCACTCTTCAAGCTGAATATCCTTATCATCAGGCATTGCTTGGTCAAGTTGACAAATCAGTCAAAATCAGGCAAGATTAAAATGTGAGAAAATACCTGCTCATTTTTATTACTTGGTTTAGTGCTACCATAAGCACGATTGTGGTGAGTTTAGTTATGTTATCAGTTTTACCTCCTTTAACTTCAGAAAAAGAAGAAATTCCCAATCAAGCAGTGTTGGCAGTTAACGAATATCAGCTTTACGCAGCCGTACCGGAAAATGTAAGCAGTTTTACTACTTTAGTAAGAACCGGTGATGCCCGGCCAGAGATTTTGCGCCGTTTTTTGGAAAAACACCGCTCACCTTTGGCTGATTATAGTCAAGCTTTAGTGGAAACAGCTGATCTTTATAATCTTGACTTCCGGCTTTTACCAGCCATTGCCATGCAGGAGTCTAATCTTTGTCATAAAATACCAGAAAACTCTTATAATTGTTGGGGTTTTGGCATTTACGGAGATAAAGTTACCAAATTTTCCTCTTATCAAGAAGCTTTTGAGACTGTGGCTAAAACTTTAAGAAATCAGTATATTGATAAAGGTCTGCTAACACCAGAGGAGATTCAGTCAAGATACACGCCTTCAAGCAACGGCAGTTGGGCACAAGCAGTGACGCATTTTATTGAACAGATGAAATAACTTTTCAATTTTTCCTGCCTCATTAATTTTTTTTAACATCCTTCCCATGTTAAATTTGACAAAACCTATAGTATATGTTATACTACCAGTTAGATCCTAAGGTTTGGAAGAAATTCCAGGCTTTAGGATTTTTTTTAAGCTTAATTATGAAAAGACTTATAGTTTATTTTATTATTTTATTTGGCTTTTTGATTATTAGGTGGCCGGTTCAAGCTTCTTCGGCTAAATTAGTTATGGTGGTTTCGGAGAATCAAGCAGAATCGGCAAAAAACGAAAAAATAATTAAGTTAACTTCTTTTTTAAAAGAGAAAAAATCACCGCTTACTCCTTATGCCCGAATTTTAGTTGAGGAAGCCGAAAAAAATGATCTTGATTGGCGACTGGTACCCGCTATTGCCGGTGTTGAATCTAGTTTTGGTAAGTTTATTCCTGAAGGTTCTTATAATGCTTACGGCTGGGCTAACGGCAATTACTTTTTCTCAAGCTGGGAAGAGGGAATAAAAATAGTCACCCAAACATTAAATGAAAAATACAGCAAAGTTTGGCAAGCTAAAACACCTTGGGAAATTGGTAAGTATTATGCTGCTTCGCCTACCTGGCCAAACCGCGTTAGTTTTTTTATGGAACAGATTGAAAATCACACTCCCAAACCTGCTGATTTTACCCTCAATCTTTAAGCAAAATTCTGCTATAATTTGTTCTATACGGATAAAAACGCCGGGGTGGCGAAATTGGTAGACGCGCAGGGCTTAGGACTCTGTTCCCAATTTATTGGGATTGGAGGTTCGATTCCTCTCCCCGGCACAAAAAACGATAAACAGCTGTTTTTCTTCCTCAAGCAGTTTTTAAGAAGATGTTTAGCAGCTTAAAGTTAGTTGCTAAATAAATATACTGTTAGCTTTAGGCTTGAAAAAATCAAAGAAAATTTTGATAGTGTTATAATTAGCTTTATGAAAAAAATTAAATCTTTTTGGCGAATTTCGTTAATTATTTTTTTAATAATAATAGTTGCCGGTTTGATTATTTGGCGGTTTTTCCAGCCAAAAAACAAAGAAAGCTTAACAGCACAAGTTAAAAGAGGAGATTTGACCAAGACTTTAACGCTTTCCGGTAAAATTGAAGCAGAAGAAAAAGTAACACTGACTTTTCAGACTTCAGGCCGGCTAAGCTGGGTCGGTGTTAAAGAAGGGGATCAGGTTAAAAAATACCAAGCAATTGCTTCTTTGGATAAGAGAGAACTACAGAAGAAGTTGGAACGTTATCTTAATGACTATCGCAAAACCCGCAATGATTTTGATCAAATAACTAAAGATGACTATCAAAATCAGATAATCACTGACAAAATTAAAAGAATTTTGGAAAAAAGCCAAGCTGATCTTAACAAATCAGTGATTGATGTTGAACTTCAAGCTTTGGCTATGGAGTATGCAACCATCTGGTCGCCAATTGATGGAATAGTTACCAAAATTACTTCAGCTTGGCCCGGTCTGGATACTACCTTGGCTAATCCAGCTAAATTTGAAATTGTTAATCCCCAAAGTCTTTATTTTTCCGCCAGTGTTGAACAAGCCGAACTTAAGGATATAAAAGAAGGTATGGAGGGCACTTTAGTGCTTGATGCTTATCCGCAGAAAGTAATTAACGGACAAATCAAACAAATCTCTTTTAGTCCAAAAGAAGGAGAAACAGGCACTGTTTATGAGATTAAGTTTACTTTTGAGGCGGATAACCACGATTATTCTTATCGTTTAGGAATGACGGGTGATTTAACTTTGACAATAGCCAAAAAAGAAAATGTTTTATTTTTACCCTTAACTTTTGTTAAAGAAGAAGCTGATAAAAAGTTTGTTAAAGTGAAAAAAAACGGCCGCTGGGAAAAAGTGTATATTACTACCGGACTGGAGACTGAAGAAGCAATTGAAATTGTTTCTGGTTTGACTGAAAACGAGGTAGTTTATGATTAAATTAAGCCAGGTGAGCAAAGAATATAGGTTAGATGGTGAAACTCTTACGGTTTTAAAAAATATCAATTTAGAGATCAAAACTGGTGAATTAGTCGCTGTGATGGGACCTTCTGGCTCTGGTAAATCAACCTTAATGCATATTATTGGTTTGTTGGATACGCCCAGTTCTGGTCAAGTTTTTCTTAATCAGCAAGATGTAGGTAAATTAACTGATGAAAAGCTTTCCCGTTTAAGAAATAAATATATTGGTTTTGTTTTTCAGCAATTTAATCTGCTTAATAAACTAACCGTTTTGGAAAACATTCTTTTACCCACTATTTATCTTAAAGAAAGATTTAATTTTAATCCGAAAGAACGAGCTTTAGCTTTAATGAAGCGTTTTGGTATTGCTGATAAAGCTTACAGTTTGCCCAATAAAATTTCCGGCGGACAGCAGCAAAGAGCCGCGATTGCCCGAGCTTTGATTAACCAGCCGCGCTTAATTTTAGCCGATGAACCAACCGGTAATCTTGATTCCAAAAACGGTCAGATTATTCTTAATTTGCTTAAAGATCTTAATCAAAAAGATAACATTACAGTGGTTGTGGTTACTCATGATCCGCAGGTGGCTAAAATTGCCAAAAGAATTATTAAAATTAAAGACGGTCAGCTGGTAGATTAAAAAGTCATGGGTTATTTATCTTTCATTTTAAGATCAACTTTTGATGATTTTAAGAAAAACAAATTAAGAACCTTCTTAACCAGTTTGGGCATTTTAATTGGCGTTTTTGCCGTTATCCTGCTTAATGCTTTGGGTTTAGGTCTTAAAGAATATATCAAACAGCAATTTGAAAGTTTAGGTTCAAACACCCTTTATCTTATACCGGGTAATTTTCAAAGCAGTGCCTCTTTTCGCAGTTACAGTAGTTTAGCCACAGGTATTAGATTTGATGAGGAGGATGTCAAAACCTTAACCAAAATTAAAAAAATTAGCTTTATTTCGCCGTTATTAAACAATACAGCCAAAGTAGTGGGTACTAAAGAATCAAAGCTGACGAGTTTTGTTGGTGCTAATGCTCAAATTTTCTCAATTCTTAATTTGCAGATTGAACATGGTCGTTTATTTGATAAAAACGATGTTGCTAAAAAAAACAAAGTGGCTGTTTTAGGCTACAAAATTGCCGAAAAATTATATGGTAGTAAAACAGCTGCTTTAGGTCGCTCTTTAAAAATGAACAACCAGAATTTTAAAGTCATTGGAGTTTTAGGACACATTGCTGGTGTTGAGGCGCTTGACGATCACAATTTTTTAATTTTTGTGCCTTATACTAGTTTGCCTACTTTAAATGGTAAGCATGAGTTCTTAACCATTTACCTTAAGGCGCAAGATAATCAATCAATTGAGGAAGTGAAAAAAGAAGCAAAAGTTCTACTTCTTAAAAAATATAAAGAAAAAGATTTTACTATTTTGGACCAAAGAGAAATTTTAGAGTCGGTGGTGGCAATTTTTAACATTCTAAATAGTGCGTTAATTGCTATTGCTGCTGTTTCTCTTATTGTAGGTGGTGTGGGGATTATGAACATTATGTATGTTTCAGTAACGGAAAAAATTAATGAAATTGGTTTAAGAAGATGTGTTGGAGCAACTAAAAAAGATATTTTATTTCAATTCTTACTGGAAGCGGTTATTTTGTCTTTAGCTGGCGGTTTGATTGGTTTAACACTAACTTTTTTAGTGGTTTTTGTCATTCAAAATTTTTTTCCAGCTTATATTAACTTTCAGGCAGTTTTGCTGACTTTATTTATTACCAGCGGTATCGGTATTTTTTTTGGTATTTTGCCAGCCAAAAAAGCTGCTAGTTTAACACCTATTGAGGCAATAAAAACTACTTAATTAACATGAATTACTTTTTAAATAATTTAAAGCTAGTTTTGCTTAATTTTCAAAGAAACAAATTAAGAACTTTTCTGACCTCTTTGGGTATTTTAATTGGAGTCTGTTCAGTTGTTCTTTTAATTTCTTTTGGTTTAGGTCTGAAGAAATACATTCAAAACCAATTTACAAATTTAGGTACGAATTTAATTATAGTCAGACCAGGTAAAACTTTTGGTGAGGGCGGTTTTCAACAAGGCGCAGGTATTTTTGGCGGAATTAAATTTGACGAAAAAGATGTAAAAGCACTGCAGAGACTTTCCAGTTATCAATATCTGGCGCCAACTTTAATTAAAACTGTTAGTATTGAAGCTAAAGGTAAAACAGAATTAGCTGATCTTTACGCCACTAACGAAGAAATTTTTCCTCTGCGTAATTTTGAAAAAGCCCTAGGTGAGTTTTTTACTCAAAACGATTTGACAAAAACCAATAAAGTGGCGGTTTTAGGTCCAAAAATAGCGGAAAAGTTATTTGGTAAAAAAGAATTTGCTCTGAATCAAACAATTAAAGTTGAGAATTTAAATTTTCGAGTAATTGGTGTTTTTAAAGCCAAAGGTGGGGGCGGTTTTGGCGGGCCGGATTTTGATTCGTTTGTGATTGTGCCTTATACTTCAGTTACCAGCTTAAATCCACAAAATCAGTTTTTCACTATTTTAATCAAAGCGCCAAATCAAGAAAGCATTGCTAAAATTAAAAAAGAAGTTACTTCAATTCTTCTTAAACGTTACAAGGAAGATGATTTTTCAGTCAGTGAACAGACAGAAATTATCAAAACGATCTTTTCTATTCTTAGTGTTCTTAATTTAATTTTAATTGCTATCGCTGCCATCTCACTTATTGTTGGCGGGGTGGGCATTATGAACATTATGTATGTTTCAGTAATTGAGAGAATAACGGAAGTTGGTTTAAGACGCTGTTTGGGTGCTACCAAAAATGATATTCTGTGGCAGTTTTTAACCGAGGCGGTTATTCTTTCTTTAGCTGGCGGAATTCTTGGTTTGACAGTGGCTTTTTTACTGGTTTTTTTAATTCAGAATTTTTTTCCGGCTTATATTAATTTTGAGTCGGTGGTTGCTTCTTTAGTTATTTCAAGTCTGATTGGGATTTTTTTTGGCGTCAAACCAGCCAAAAAAGCTGCTGATTTAAACCCCATTGATGCTTTAAGATATGAATAAATTTTCAGCTTTTTATTTTTTACGGCTGTGTTTGTGGACTAAAACCTTATCTACTCGGTTGCCATCCATATCCATCACTTCAAAAACAAAACAATCCCAAATAAATTTATCGCCTGTTTGCGGTACCCGACCCAGCCGGTTAATAATAAAACCGCCTAAAGTTTGATAAGAAGTTTTTTCTTCGGGAAAGGGTTCTTTAATCTGAAAATAATCCCGAAATCGATCAAGATAAAGTAATCCGTCAATTAAATAAGAACCATCACTTCTTTTAATAATTGCTTCTTCTTTTGGTTCATCAATAATAGGCAGGTGACCCACAATACCTTCAAAGATGTTAGTTAAAGAAATTAAACCAACAATACTACCGTATTCGTTAATAATTAAAGCCATATAAATACCTGATTTTTTAAAAAGTTCCAAAACTTTTAAAGCTGGTGTAGTTTCGGGGATTAAAATAGGCTTAAGTAAAGCTTGTTTTAAGTCAATTTTTTTCTCAACTAAATAATGTTTTAAAATGTCTTCTGTTCTAATTACCCCTAAAACATTATCCAATGATTGCCGACAAACCGGATAATAAGAACGGGGGTTTTGACTTAATTCTTTTTTGATTTTGGTAAAGTCATAGTTAATATCAAGCCAAATAATTTTATGGCGCGGAGTCATTAATGATTTGGCTTTTTTATCACCTAATTTAAAAGTTCTTTCAACAATTTCTTTTTCGATTTTTTCAAACACTCCTAATTTTGTTCCTTCCTGAATTAGAATCTTAACCTCCTCCTCTGAAACTTTAAATTCCTGACTGGTTTTAACACCGATCAATTTTAAAAAAGCCTCAGTAGAACTGCTTAATAGATCAATTAAAGACGAAACAATTTTGGCAAAGACAATTAAAAAAGGAGCAGTTAAACGGGCAATTTTTTCCGGCTTATACAAAGCTAAACGTTTAGGAACTAACTCACCAAAAATTAAACTTAAATAAGTAATAAAAATTACTACCAAAATCAAAGCTAACGGCTGACTAAAGGAAGAAATCAGCGGTATTTTTTTTAAAAAACCGGCTAAAGATTGAGCAATGGTTGCTCCGCCAAAAACACCAGTCAAAATACTAATTAAAGTGATACCAACCTGAATAGTGGAAAGAAAGCGAGAAGGATTTTTAATCAGCTGTAAAATTTTACTCTCTTGATTAGTCAGGAAAGTGGATCGCCGCAAGGAAACCATCGCCATTTCCGCCATGGCAAAAACACCGTTTAAAAAAATTAAAAGAAAAATAACTAGCAATTCCATAAAAACTTGATTACGAAATTTAATTAAATTATGATATAATTTAACCCTTATGACAAGTGCCTTAATCCGTTTACCAAAACAAACCATTAAATTAACCATTACCTTAAGCTGGTCGGAAATTAAAAAGACTTACGAAGAAATTTTAAAACAGGTGGTAAAAAATACCCAAATTTCTGGCTTTCGCAAAGGCAAAGCACCGCGCAAATTGATTGAGGAAAAAGTAGATAAAACCAAAATCTATGAGGAAGTTATTAAAGAAATTGTACCCAAAGCTTACGCTGATGCTTTAAAAGAACATAACTTAACACCAATTATTTCACCGCAGATTAAAGTGATTAAAGCCAAAGAAGGTGAGGACTGGCAATTTGAGGCTTTAACTTGCCTGGCGCCAATTGTAAAACTTAATAATTACAAAACAGAAATTGCCAAACTTAAAGCTGCCAAAAAAATCTGGGTACCGGGGAAAGACCCCAAAAAACCAAGCGAGGAGGAGAAAAAAGGAGTAGAGTTATCCCAAGTTTTACAAGTTCTGCTTAAACAAACTGAAGTTGAGATTTCTGATCTCTTAGTTGAGGCTCAAGTTAACCGCCGACTGGCTGATTTAATTGATGAGGTAAAAAGGCTGGGAATGACCGTTGAACAATATCTTTTGTCCAAGGGCTTAACTAGTGAAGCTTTAAGGGTGCAATATACTAAGGAGGCAACCGAAACTTTAAAATTGGAGTTTATTCTGGAAAAAATTGCCGATGAGGAAAAAATTACCGTCACTGATGCCGAAATTGAAGCTGTTTTGCAAAAAATTGATAACCTCCAGCAAAAAGAAGCTTTGCAGAAAGAACGGTACTACTTAGCCATGCTCTTAAGACGGCAAAAAGCACTTGACAGTCTTCTAAAGCCTATAGTATAATAGGGCTGTTTTTCCAGTCAGGAGTAAAGTCAAAATTTTTTAAAGCCTTTTTATGTTGCAAAATCAAACCAAATCAAACAAATCAAATCCTATCTCATTTAACGAACAAGTTAAAACTATCGGAACAGGTTTGAAAAGATCTATTAAAAGGGATCTGATTACCAACAGTGCTAAAACTGCGTGGAATCAGTTTTGGGGTTTTCATAACAACGAAAATTTTGAACATTTTCCCTCTCTGCCAAAAACAGAAAGAAAAGAAGCTCAAAAACAAGCTGCTTACGAAACTAAAAGAGAATTTATTGTTTTTACTGCTCAAGAACGAGCGGTCAGTCAAGAAATTGAGGCGATTCGAAAAGAATTAATGGCTGTGATTAAAGCTGTTAAAGAAGTGGATTTTGAGATTGAAAAAACTGTTATGGCCATACCAGTTAAACCGGGAGTTTATCATGTGCGTTTTTTGGAAAGAATCAAAAGAATTCTGCGTTTAGTCAGAGAAAAATTGGAAAATTCCCGAACGTGGTTAAAACTAGCCAACACAAAAAGAAAACAAAAACACTACTGGTTTCTTTACAAGAAAAAAGGGACTAGTTTTGGTTTATCCAACGAGCGAACAGTGGCTACACAAATTGGTTAAAATCTTGACAATAAAAAAAGGATTTGTTATTTTAGAAAAATAATTATGGTTAATTTATTCCTCCTTATTAACCTTAACAACCTTCTTATTATTAAGAAGGCTTAAGGTTGTGGGAGGAATAAAAACCAAAAATTAAACTTTTAAAAAGGAGGACCTCCCACAAAAGGGAGGTTTTTTTTATTATGGCAAATTTAAAAAATTTTCCTTATATCTTTTTTAATAATCAATTTGTTAAAGCAGAAGAGGCAAAAGTTTCAGTGATGACTAATGCGCTGCAATATGGGACAGCTGTTTTTGGCGGAATTAGAGGTTATTTTAATCAAAAAGGTAATTTTATTTCGCTTTTTCGCATTGATGATCATCTTAATCGACTGCTGCAGGCATTAAATATCTTAGGCGTTCCTTTTAATTATACTCACCGGCAGTTAAAGGAAATAATTATCAAACTGGTGAAAAAAAATCGCCCCAAAACTGATATTTATTTAAGACCATTTGCCTATGCCGCAAACCTTGGTTTAACTCCAACACTTAACTCAAACGAGCCTTTTGCTTTTACTGTTTATATGATTCCTTTAGGAGATTATTTACCCACTCATAAAGGTCTTTCTGTTTGTGTTTCTTCTTGGCGCCGAATTGCTGATAATGCTATTCCTTCCCGAGCCAAAATAGCCGGTGGTTATATTAATTCAGCTTTAGCCAAAGCTGAAGCAGTTAATCAAGGTTTTGATGAGGCAATTTTTCTTAATCAGGAAGGCCATGTAGCTGAGGGATCAGCAGAAAACATTTTTTTGGTCAAAAATGGCGTTTTGATTACACCAGCGGTCAGTGAGGAAATTCTTGAGGGCATAACCAGACGAAGTCTTATTCAAATTGCTAATGATCTTAATATTCCGGTTGAGGAAAGAGTTGTTGACCGTTCGGAACTTTATGTTTGTCAGGAGGCATTTTTTGCTGGCACTGGTGTACAAATTGCCTGGATTGCTAGTATTGACAAGCGTCAAGTCGGTAACGGTCAAAGAGGTAAAATTACCAGTCGTTTGCAAGATTTATATTTTCAGATTCTACGCGGTAACGAACCGCGTTATGAAAAGTGGTGTACTAAAATTTGTTTAAAACTAATATGAAAATAACTGGTGCGGAAGCAGTAATTCGTTGCTTATTAGCCGAAAAAGTTAAATTGATTTTTGGCTATCCGGGTGGTGCGATTATTCCGGTTTATGATGCTTTATACCATTATCGGCAGAAATTAACTCATATTTTAGTCAGACACGAGCAAGGTGCTGTTCATGCCGCTGAAGGTTATGCTCGCTTAACTGGCCAAACTGGTGTTTGCTTAACTACTTCAGGCCCGGGTGCTACCAATTTGGTAACCGGCATTACTGATGCTTTGATGGACTCAACGCCTTTAGTTTGTCTTTGCGGCCAAGTAGCTAGTCATCTTTTAGGCAAAGGAGCATTTCAGGAAGCAGATATTGTTGGCATTACCAAACCAATTACCAAATGGAACTACCAGGTTAAAAAAGCCGCAGAAATTCCTTCTGTATTGGCCAAAGCCTTTCTTATAGCTCAAACCGGCCGACCAGGACCAGTAGTAATTGATCTTACTAAAAGTGCCCAAACTGAAATGCTGGATTTTAATTATCAGTCTTTGATTAAAAAACAAGCGAATCAAGCTGAAGATAAAGAATTAACTGAGAAATTAAAAGAAGTAACGTGGCTTAT
>FWPU01013295.1_pt1 | contig 10457 bp, 9 predicted proteins | sample 2228361 | NCBI WGS metagenome assembly FWPU01 (sample SAMEA103939777, study PRJEB20133) | metagenome | reverse complement strand
CTCCTGTTCGTCGCAACACGAACCCACCGCAAAAACGGTCGCACTTATTCGTGCGACCAGCGGCCCTCGCTTTCCTGAAAAATTTTTTCAACAGATCACTACACTTCTCTTGTAATTCTGGCTTGACATTTCTTATTTTGAAAGAGCATTTCTTACTCAATTTATAATAATTGCTTTTACATCCATAAATTACTTCTGAAATCCTTGACTGCTCAATTGCAGAACTGCACATTCTACATGGCTGAACTGTAGTGTAGAGTATACAATTTGTCAGTCGCCAGTTTTTTAATTTTTTTGTTGCCAGGCGGATTGCAATTATCTCAGCATGTGCGGTAGGGTCTTTCAAAGTTTCAATAAGATTATGGCCACGACTTATAATTTTATCATCTTTTACTATCAAAGAGCCAACAGGAACTTCACCTTTTTTGAATGCCTTTTTTGCTTCCTTTAGTGCTTCCTTTATATATTTTGAATGAGAGATATTCAATTTTCTATCTGACTTCAGTCGAGAACTGTACCGATGCGATTTATCGCACATTATTTGTTGTTTTCTATATACTTGCGCCCGGCGCGACTCGAACGCGCAACCTACTGGTTCGTAGCCAGGCGCTCTATCCAGTTGAGCTACGGGCGCCCTTCTATAAATCTAATTATATAAAAATTTAAAATGATTGTCAAAAATAAGACAAAATTTTTTATTTTTATAGCGTAATTTTTGCAGTAACTATTCCTTCTGTCGCCCCTATCCTTGAAATAACTTTTGCGGTAGGGTCAACAATCATACTATGTCCAAAATAATATTTGCCAACAGCATCTCTTCCGAGTAAGTTTACTGAAACCACATAAACTTTATTATCAAATGCCCTTGCTCTATTTACCAGAAACCATATTTCAGAATCAATAGTAACTGCACTTGGTCTTATAATAACTTCTGCACCTTTCAAAGCACAAAATCTTGAAAGTTCAGAAAATTTTTCATTACTGCAAACAATGACACCTATTTTTGCAGATGATAAATTGAAAATCTTAAATCCTTCACCAGAAATTGTCCAGTATTCTTCTCTGGAAATATGATTTTTTCTTGATTTTCCTATAATTTTTCCTTCAGAAGATATCAAAAAAGCAGTGTTATATACTCTCAATTTATTTTCACAGGGCTCGTAACTTGGCCAGATTGTCCAGACCTTCTTATTTTTAGATACCTTTTTTATCATATCAAGAGAATTTTTTATATTTTTTGTCAATAGTTGATGAAATTTTCTTAAGTTCATTCCGGGAGTAAATCCTGTTAGGACTGTTTCTGGAAATACAATCAAATCAGGTTTGAATTGAGAACAAACTTTTTCTATCCAGTCACAGCACTTTTCAGTATTCTCTTTTATTTTGTTTGGCTCAATAGAAATTTGAATCCCGCAAATAGTAAGTTCTTTCATTATTTTATTTTTTGAGATAAAAAGATTTTATTTCTCTTGTTCCAGAATTTTTACTGCTTCAATTGCAATTTTTATTGCTTCTTCAATCCCTACTTTTTTAACTATTGGTTTCTTTGACCAGGTTGTGCCGATTATGGCTAGAACCTCACCTGCATGTAATTTTCTTATTGATGAGATGACAAAAATTGCTGATGATTCCATATTTGTAGCAAGGGCATTACCTCTCATCCATGTTTTCCAGAGAATTTCGTTATATTCCTGAAGTGGAATTTTAGGTGTGTTTTTCTCTTGCTCAATGTAAAATGCATCTTTACAGTGGACAATTCCAGAATGCCACCTTGTCCCAAGTTTTTTTGCTGATGAAATAAGAGCATTTGTAACATTAAGTGAGGCAACTGCTGGATAAGACAATGGAATATACTGACGGGTAGTTCCTTCTTCTCTTATTGCTGCGGTTGAGATAACAACATCACCAATTTTGACTTCTCTTTGAAGAGAACCAGCAGTTCCAACTCTTATGAATGTCTCTGCTCCAATTTTTGCAAGTTCTTCAACACAGATTGCTGCTGACGGACAACCAATTCCAGTAGATGTTGTTGATATTTTTATTTTTTCTTTATTGTAGCCGGTTATGTATCCTGTAAAAGTCCTAAATTCTCTATTGAAGGCAGTTTCTTTTGCGCTATCAAAAAATTTTGCAATCAATTCAGTTCTTTTAGGGTCACCTGTAAGAATAACATATTTTCCAACATCACCTCTACCAAGTGCTATGTGATATTCTTTTTTTGTTTTTGCCATTACAAAAAAGAATATAAAATTTATAGAATTTTTTCAAGGTTTTGACAAACCTAAAAATTTTTAGTATTATTTTTTGTGAAATCCAGTGCAAAAGTGGAGAGGTGGCCGAGTGGTTTAAGGCAGACGCCTGCTAAGCGTTTGTAGTGCCAAAAGCGCTACCCTGGGTTCGAATCCCAGCCTCTCCGTTTTTTTACCCCTTGCTTTTCTTTCTAAATTTTTATATAATCTTTCTAACAGTCGGCTTTATCCACTGAAAACATCAACAGGAGATAATTTTATGAATAGAAAATTCTTTATTTTTATATTGCTTTTTTTTGCAGTTAATCTTTATGCTGTAAAAAAAGATGCTTATGACAAATTAGCAAAAGAACTATCTGAATCTGCAAGTTTGTTAGAAAAACCAAAAGTTGCAATATTACCATTTTCTTATGCTGATGGTAGAAAATCTCCGGGTGGGAATATAGTATCTGAGCGTCTTACAACACGTATAGTTAAACTGAAAAAATTACAGGTCATAGAAAGGCAACTTCTTGATAAGGTCATACAGGAACTTCATCTTGAAACAACAGGAGTTGTTGATGCAGAGACAACAAAACAACTTGGTAAAGTTCTTGGTGTTGATGCAATAATTACTGGTTCTCTTGTTGATATTGGCAACAATAAAGTAGAAGTAAATGCAAGAGTAATAAAAACAGATACAGCAGAAGTAATTACTACTGCTTCTGGAGAAATAGATAAAATCTGGATAGATGTTTTAACTGGTCCACCATTTAGACAGGTAAAACCACGACAGCCATTATATCAACCAGTTGTAACTCAACCTGTTCAGCATGGACTAACAGTTGGCTTTATTGATTTTTTCATAGGACAGAGTGGCGGAAAGATGGATTTAACATTTGAAAGTGATAGTTACTCTATAAGTGAAATTGACCTTAATCTGGATCTGGATGGTTCTGGTACATTAGATGGAAATGTAAAACACAGCAAAATAAGTTTTAAAGATTTAGATACAGAAAATGTAACTATACCCATAGGGTTAAGAATTGGCAATTTTTCTGGCAAAAACTTAATAGGTTTTGATTTTGGTATATTTTATCTTACAAGACAACTGACAAAACAGAAAACATCAGTAACATATGATGATATTAAAACATATAATTTTCTTTTCTACAGGGATGGCTATATTAAAGTTAATGTTTTTGCTTTCTATGTGGATCTTTTACTTAGGTTTCCAACAAGGAAAGTCCTGCCATATGTAGGTATAGGGTTGGGTTTTTCTATTAATAGAGTATACTCCAAATATATTTATCAATATACAACTACATGGAAGAAGCCCCTTGATGAGTTATCTCTTGGATTTCTCTGGGGCATGCCTTTTGGAATTAGAGTGATTTTAAATGAACAAACTTCACTGTTTGGAGAATTTCGTATTGTTCATAATAATTTCATATTTAATAGAGGTGTGAGTTCAGAAACAAATAATATAACTCTTTCATTACCACAATTCTTATTTGGTGTAGGTTTCCATTTTTAGGTTTCTTAAATAAAAGAAACTCAATTCGTTATCAATTCTTATTGAATCAAAAATGATTAAAGTTGAGACACTTACAAAATATTATGGCGATACACTTGCAGTTGATAATGTCTCATTTGAGATTCCTCAAGGACAGATAGTTGGTTTTCTTGGACCAAATGGTGCGGGTAAAACTACTACTATGAGAATTCTCACTGGCTATCTTTCACCAACTTCAGGAAAAGCAAGTGTCTGCGGATATGATGTTTCAGAAAATCCACAGGAAGTTCAAAAAAGAATTGGATATCTTCCAGAAATGAACCCATTATATGAAGATATGACAATAGTAGAATATCTTGAATTTGTTGGTTCTGTTAGAGGATTTTCTTCAAAGGAAATTTTTAATAAGATTAAAGAGGTTGTTAATATATGCGGTCTAAAAGATGTTTTACACCAGAATATTGGAGAGCTTTCACGAGGTTATAGACAGAGAGTTGGTTTTGCATCAGCAATATTTCACAATCCTGATGTTTTGGTTCTGGATGAACCAACAAGTGGCCTTGACCCAAATCAGACAAGAGAAGTGAGAGAACTTATAAAAGAATTCAAGAAAGATAAAACGGTTATTCTTTCAACTCATATTCTTTCTGAAGTTCAAGCAATATGTGACCGTGTTTTGATTATAAATCGCGGGAAAATTGTTGCTGATGGAACAACTTCTGAACTTCAGGATATGGTTAAAGGTAAGGAAAAAATTTATCTTGAAGTTAAATGTCAGGAACCGCTAGATACTGTTAAAGAAAAATTGAAAGGGTTGCCCTATTGCGAAGAAGTTATTTTTAAAGAAGAAAAAGAAAATATAAAAATTTTTGAGTTAGAAACAGGAACTGATTTGAGAGAAGAAATTTTTACACTTTGTGTTTCTTCTGGCTGGAAAATTATAGATTTGCATAGAGAAAGAGTAACTCTTGAAGAAATTTTCAGGAAATTGACATTATAGAAATATGAATACTTTTACAGTTTTTAAGAAAGAAATAAGGACATATTTTAACTCTCCAATTGCTTATATTGTGATTGTTTTGTTTCTTTTAATCAGTGGCTATTTTTTCAGTGCTCCAATTTTTATTATAAATCAGGCATCTATAAGACATCTTATTGATTTGTTTCCATTGTTGTTTTTATTTTTTATACCAGCAATCACAATGCGTCTTTTTTCTGAAGAACAGAAGACAGGGACAATTGAGATTTTAATGACTTTGCCATTAAAAGAATATGAAATCCTTCTTGGGAAATTCCTTTCAAGTGTAGTTTTGGTTTCTATATGTGTTTTGATGACGCTGTTTTATTCTATTATTTTATCTTTTTTTGGCAAAATAGACACAGGACAGATATTTGTTTCTTATTTAGGAGTAATTCTACTTGGAATGACTTTTTCTTCAATAGGAATTTTCAGTTCTTCAATAACTAAAAATCAGATTGTCTCTTTTATAGTGGCTTTTGTAATATGTTTTGCTTTATTTATGCTTGGAAAAATCACAATTTTTATACCTTCATTTTTAGTTGGACTGGTTGAGTTTATTGGTATTGATTCACATTTTGAAAATACTGTTCGCGGGATAATAGACACAAGAGATGTGGTTTATTATTCAAGCATAAGTGTTTTGTTTTTATACATGACACTGTGCAGATTGAAGTTTAGAAAATAAAAGATAGTAAGTTGAGATTAGATCTGTAGATTCATTTATTCTACCCAACTTTAGAGGGTTAGCTTCTGGTTTCAAAAAATGAAAAAGAAATTTATTCTTTATTCCTCAACGAGTGTTTTGATACTTCTTTTAATAGTTTTTTTGGTCAATATAATTTCTTCATACTTGTTTATTCGTATTGACCTTTCAGAAGGCAAAGTTTACTCTCTTTCAAAGGCAAGTAAAAGAATATTGCGAACTCTTTCTGATAGATTAATAATAAAAGCATATTTCACTAAGGACCTGCCAAGAGAATATGGTGCTAACAGGAAATACTTAGAGGATTTACTTTCTGAATACAGAGTATACTCAAGGGGGAAAATAAAATTTGAATTTATTGACCCTGCGCTGAATAAAGAAACTTTGGCAGAAGCAAGGGCTTTGGGAATTATTCCTGTGCAGTTTACTCAGATTGAAAAAGATAAATACGAAGTTAAAGAAGGATATATGGGACTTGCATTTTTGTTTGGTTCAAAGAAAGAAGTTGTCCCTGTGGTTAAATCACCAGAAGGGCTTGAATATGATATTACAAGTAAAATTAAAAAACTTATCTCTACAGAACTTAAAACTATTGGATTTACTACTGGCCATAATGAAAATACTGAATTTGGCCAGATGGAAGATTATTTAACAAATCAATATAAAATAAATAGATTGGAAAAATCTGCTGATAAAAAATCTTTTGAAGAGTTGTCAGCACTTTTTATAATCGGACCAAAAACTAAATTTGAAGATAAAGAGATTACAAATATAGAGGAGTTTCTTAACAGTGGTAAGCCAGTTGCTTTCCTAATAGACAGATTTAACATAAATATGCAGTCATTTTATTCAAATAAAATTGAGACAGGACTTGATAAACTTCTTGAAAATTATGGAATAAAAATTTTGCCAGGTTTTGTTCTTGACTGGCAGTGCCAGAAAGTTGGTGTCAGGACAGTTCAGGGATTTGTTACAATAGAAAATATTATAAATTATCCACTTTATCCAGTTGCAACTGATATTGATAGATTTAATCCTATGGTAAAAGACCTTGAAAGTGTTTCTTTTCTGTTTGTAAGTCCAGTTGAAATTGAGAAAAAAGATAACTTTAATTATGATGTGATTATAAAATCATCAGAAAGAAGCTGGTATAAAGAAAATTTATTTAATTTAAATCCTTTCCATGATTTTTCTCCTTTAAAAAATGATAAAAGAGGACCATTTAATTTATGTGTGATAGTGAGTCCAAAATCTTCTGGCGGAAGAATTATTGTAATAGGAAATTCCAATTTTGTCCAGAACGAGCCAGAATTTTTTATGAATTTGGTTGACTACTTAACTCAGGATGAACACCTCATAGCAATAAGGTCAAAAGGAGTAAGTTATAGGCCTTTAAGACAGACAAGTTATGGTGTGAGGTTGATTTTTAAATATGTAAGTATATTTTTTGTTCCAATTGTTGTTGTAGTTTTTGGAACAGTTAAATGGAATCTCAGGAAAATATTAAAGAAAAATATCAGAAGTATTTATGCGTAAGAATATAATTATCCTTTCTGGAGTTTTAGTTTTTTGTGCTTTACTTCTTGGAGTTATAAAACTTGTTCAGCAGATAAAGAAACCTATAAGACCAATAATTAAAATTGAATCAGAAAAAATCTCTGAGTTTTCAATTACATCAAATAAAGGAACTTGTAAATTCAAAAAAGAGTTTAATGTGTGGAGAGTAAACGATTTTAAGGCTGATAAGAAACTTATAGACCAACTTTTTGACAAAATTAAGAATATTCAACTTACAGATATAATTTCAGAAAGTAAAGACAGATGGGATGAATTTGAAGTTACAGAATCCAGTGGTGTAAAACTTGAATTGCCAGGTGTTTCTTTTTTCATTGGAAAAATAGGATATAGCTGGGATTGTTTTTATTTTAGATTTGCAGATAAAGACGAGGTATGGTTATCAAAAGGACTAAGCAGAGGTTTTGTTGAAAGGCCATTTGAAGAATGGATAGATTCTACAATTCTTTCTTTAAATAAGGATGAAGTTTCTGAGATTGAAATTAGTGAATTTAAGAATAAGAAGTTATTTGAGAAAACATTATTTGTTAAAACATCTGATTACTGGATAAAACAAGGCGCTAAGGAAGAAAAATTTGAAGAAGAAAAAATATCTGAAATGTTAGATATTCTCTGCTCTCTTTACGCTGATGAAATTCCTGAAAGAAAAAGAGAACTAGAAAATATTGACTTTGTTATAAATGTTAAAACTAAAAGCGGAACAAATTACGAGATAAATATTGAAAAGGAAAGAAAAGATGAGTTTAAGTATCTGGCTAAATCAAATATAACTGATATGCCGTTTATTATTTACGATTATAAAATAAGAAAAATTATTCCTCAAAAGCAAAAACAGTAAATATATAAAGTTCTGTGTCTGGGTCTTTCCAGGCATCAGGATGTAGGCCTGCCTTCTGATAACATAGTTCACTTAAAAAATCTTCTTTTTTTGAAAAATGTTCCCACACCTGAGGTAAAAACAGTCCTGAACGTGTGCCTTTTCGTACAACAACACCATGGACATCTGGTTTTATTTCATCTACTGATTTTACTCTTTTTAATGGTGAAAGAACAGAAATTTCTATTTTTATATCTTTAAGTTCCTGTTCAGTGACAGGGGAAAATCTATAATCCTCAAATGCAGATGCAACTGCCATCTGTTGGACTGCCTGATATAAAGGTAATTGTGGAACAGTTGTCCCTATACAACCTCTTAAATTGTGAAATTTGTTAAGTGTGACAAAAACTGCAGAAGGCGTCTTTAGTTCAGGGGCATCTGTTTCAAATGGTGGAATTTTTTTTGACCTTAAATATTCTCCTATTGTTCTTCTTGCAAGTTCAAGCAAGATTTTTTGATTTTTTTCAGAAATTGAGAATTCAGGCATTTTTTCTTTTTCCCCTTTCTTTTGTGATTCCCTTTTTCCTAATACAACCGCACAATAGCCAACCACACGAGATTTATCACCATATCTAGGAGTATCTCCTGAGTTTGCATAGTGAAGAACTTTTACAGTATCAGCACCGAGAAGTTTTGCAATAAACATTCCTGTAATAACTGCTTGCTCTCCACAGAAAATACAAGAGAGATTGTTATACCCTTTTGATAGAAGTTTATCAGTAGTAGTTTTTAATAACTCAGGGTCAAATTTCTCAAGGACTTTCAGGGCTTCTTTATCAACATAATTTGCAGTTTCATAATCGGGATAGTGAGACATATCAGTTGAAATAACAAAAAGAAATTTTTTATCAGGAAATGACTTTATTACAGAAACAATTGCATCTGCTATGTGTTTACACCTTTCATTGGAGAAGCCACTTACAAGAATTGGAACAATTTTGAATTTATTTTTCAAAGCGACCTGCAAAAATGGCAATTCAACTTCAAGTGAGTGCTCATCTCTGTGGATGTTGTTATTTACTTCAAATAATTTGCTTTTTGCTAATTTTGATATAAAATCTCTGTCTATTAAAATATTACCAAGTGGTGTAGAAAATCCTTCTCCATCATAAAGAGTTGCTCTGGAGAGATAAAAGTAATGACTCTGGCCAATTAAAATAACCGTATCATAAGATTTTCCTTCTATTGTTTTGAAACCATAGCCAGCGACCTGACCTGAAAAAATATATCCTGCGTGAGGAACAATTATGCCATATATTTTGGCAGGTGCTTTTTCTTTTATAGAAGGACTAACATTTGAAAGAAATGTCTGAACAGTTTTTTGTAGTGACTCTTTATTTGAAGGATAAAACTGGCCACTGACTGCCGGTGGTCTCATTTTTGAATAAGAGCAGGCAGGTTGAAACAGGATAAAGGCGAGTAAAACTGAAAAATAAATTTTTCTCACAAAAATAGTTTATAAAAAAATATAATTCCTGTCAATATTGAAATCCCCGGTAAAAACCAAACCTTCTGGCAAGTTCAATAATTTTTAAAAACTCACCGGAAGTTATTCTTCTGTTCAATTCAGGATAGGATGATGCCTTAAACATTGGTCTGTACTGGTCCATTATGTTTATGTATGTGTCTTTTGAGATTTCATCTGATATAAATCTTAAGATTTCATATGAACCTGCAAGTTCATTTGGAAGAACAAGATGCCTTATTATTAGGCCTCTTTTTGCTATTCCATTTTCAACTATAAGGTCTCCAACCTGGCGGTGCATCTCTTTAATTGATTCTTTTACCCTTTCAAAATAGTCACCTGCATTTGAATATTTTTTTGCAATTTCATTGTCAGAATATTTTATGTCAGGCATGTATATATCAATTGTTCCTTCAAGCAATTTTATAACTTCAATGTTTTCATAACCACCACAATTGTAAACTATTGGTATGTTGAGTCCTTGTTTTTTTGCAATCTCTATTGCATGAACTATTTGCGGGACAAAATGTGTCGGTGTGACAAGATTTATATTGTGACATTCTATTTCTTGAAGAAAAAGCATCTGTTTTGCAAGTTCCTCAACTGTTATTTCTTTTCCATATCCAAGGTGGCTGATGTCATAGTTCTGGCAGTAAATGCATCCTAAATTGCAGTTAGTAAAAAAGATTGTGCCTGAGCCGTGTCTTCCGATAAGTTCCGGTTCTTCGCCAAAATGTGGGCTAACGCTTGAAACTGCAGGATTGAACCCTGACCTGCATACACCTTTTTGTCCTTTTGTTCTGTCAACCCTGCATTTTCTCGGGCAGAGTTCACATGACTTTAATATTTCGTATAGTTTTTCAAGTTTGTTCATATTATGTCTGGTTCTTTATGTTCTCAACTTGTAATAACAATTCATAATTAAAAATGCAAAATTGAAAATTCTTTAACCACAGAGAGCACAGAGATTTTTTGCCACTGAAATTCAATCTTCTAATCTTTTAATCTTCTTAATCAGTTTCTTTTATCTTCTCTGTGTCCTCTCTGGTTTTTGTTCTCTGTGTCCTCTGTG
>FWPU01006039.1_pt1 | contig 10457 bp, 9 predicted proteins | sample 2228361 | NCBI WGS metagenome assembly FWPU01 (sample SAMEA103939777, study PRJEB20133) | metagenome | reverse complement strand
GCCCGACTCGTACACGGCATGGTTAAGTAAGGAAAACGGCACGGCCACATAAAACACACCCAGAAAGGTAAAGGCTATGTTGGTAAAAGGCTTCTTTTCGTTTGTATACAGTTTAATGAGATAAGCCAACGAAAGCAAAGGAAAGATAAAAAAGTAATAGCGGTATGAAAGCAACTCTTTTTCAATAAGAAAAGAAAGCACGAATGTTCCGATGCCGGCCAGCAGGCCTACAGATTTTTGTGGAATCATACCATCAATTCCGGCCAACCGATAAAATTCCAACAACGACAGCAGGCAGATAATAAAAAATACGCTAAAGTAGGTCCATTCGCTGTACACCACACCGAAAATGATGAGGGCGGCACCCGCCACTCCGGTTGCTGCACGCTGCGCCAGGTTAGGATACTTAGTTAGCGGCTTCATGAAACATGAGGACGATCAAACAATTTTTGCAAATAAAAAGATATTGCTATAAACACAGCCGTACAGACTGCCACAAGCCAGACTGGTGCGGGCTCTGCCTGTTCAGGGTGAATAGAGGAAAGGTTAAGTTGGTACAGGTAAATCATCGTTAAGGTGATGGCATTGTGCGTAAAGTGAGCAAAAACGGGCACAGCCAGGTTACCCGATCCATAATACAAATAACCAAAAAACGCACCCAACAACATGCGGGGAATGAAGCCGAAAAACTGCAGATGGATGGCACTGAACAACAAGGCGCTAACCCAAACCGCTGCATGCACGTTGCGGGTAAGTTGGTGCAGTCGATTTTGTACAATGCCTCTGAATACCAGTTCTTCGCCTATGCCGGGCAGTACTGCAATAATCAACACGGCTATTAAAAACTGGCTGTGCGAGGTAAAGGTGGTAAGCAGGCGGGTAAGTTCCAGGCGTGCGTCTTCCTGCCTGCGGGCCCATTCTTCAAAGGGTTTCAGAAATTCCGGCAAGTGAATGCGCATGTTCCAGTCTACAACAGGCGAGAGCATGATTTGAAGACACAGGCCGGCCAGCAAAACAGTCACCAACACCGGCCCGTTGGCACGGCCGCGAAAAAATGCCGACAGGTTCTGTTGTTCGGCTGCGGTAATGAACAGCAAGGGTACAAGTATAAGCCCCAAAGTTGCTGCTGTGCCCTGAACAATCATGAGTGCCTGAAAGATTTCAGGACGGGCCGAAGCTGGGTTAAGCAGGTCGTTTAGCAGGTTGCCCGGGTAAAAAGGTGCAGCCAAGGCCATACCCAGCGCCGGACCCAGCAACGTAAATACTCCGGTTATCAAGAGCATAGCAATTAAAAGCGACCGGAACGGATGCGCCACCTTAAGCTGGTCATTCATGCCGCAATGGTAGGCAAAAACTTCAAAAAGCTAAACGTGGTTATCTTTGCACCAAATAAAATGGTCTGTATTGGTAATCTTAAACTGGATGATTTTCCGTTGCTGCTCGCACCGATGGAAGACGTGAGCGACCCCCCTTTTCGTGCCGTTTGTAAGGAAGGCGGGGCTGACCTGATGTACACCGAGTTTATTTCTTCCGAGGGCCTTATCAGGCAGGCGGTAAAAAGCCGGCAAAAACTCGATATTTTTGAATACGAGCGCCCCATCGGCATTCAGTTGTTCGGCAGCAACATTGAGCACATGCGCCAGTCGGCCGAAATAGCCACTGCGGTTCATCCGGATTTGATTGATATTAACTATGGTTGTCCGGTAAAGAACGTGGCCTGCCGCGGAGCCGGAGCAGCCCTACTTCAGGATATTCCCAAGATGGTGCGCATGACCGAGGTTGTAGTAAAGGCCACCCATTTGCCGGTAACGGTTAAAACCCGGTTGGGATGGGACGAACACACCAAAAACATAGTGGAGGTGGCCGAACGCTTGCAGGATGTAGGCATACAGGCGCTTACCATCCACGGACGCACGCGCGTACAGATGTACAAAGGTGTGGCCGACTGGACTTTGATAGCCCGCGTTAAAGAAAATCCGCGTATGCGTATTCCCATATTCGGGAATGGCGATATCGATTCGCCCGAAAAAGCGCTGGAGTACAAAAACCGCTACGGTGTTGACGGCATCATGATTGGGCGGGCGGCCATTGGCTACCCGTGGATTTTCAATGAAATAAAAACCTATCTGCGCACCGGCTGTAAGCCTGCACCTCCTGACCTGGCCGAGCGCATGCGCGTAATCCGCAAGCACCTTGAATTTTCAGTGCGATGGAAGGGCGAGCGAACCGGCATTTTTGAGATGCGCCGGCATTACACCAGCTACCTGCGCGGGTTGCCCGATGTAAAATCCTTCCGCATTAGGTTGGTTAACGCCATGAGTGTAAATGAAATCCATCAGATTCTGCAGGAACTCGAAAATCATGTTTCCGAAACGGTGATCTAAAGCCTCCTTTCTGTACAGGTGGTTTGTTTATCATGCAGTAAAAGTTTCTCTTTGCGCCTTTCGGTCAACAAATCATGAATCGGATTTCAGGTCTGGCCATCGCTTTACTGGTGGTCTTGTCGCTTATGTGGGGAACCTCTTTTATCCTTATCAAAAAAGGATTAACCGTATTTACTCCCGAGGTGGTTGGCGCTTTGCGTATATCTGCCGCCTCGTTGTTTATGTTGCCGGTAGCCATACCCCGGTTAAGGCAACTTAGTGTAAAACACCTGGGTAAAATGCTTGCCTCGGGTATGATGGGCATTTTTATTCCGGCGTTTCTTTTTGCCGTGGCGCAAACCCGAATACCCAGTTCGGTAGCAGGCATTCTGAATACCCTTACCCCGGCCTTTACGTTGTTGATTGGCGTTATGTTTTTTCAACAGCGCTTTCGTTTGATAGCCGCTATAGGCCTGTTGCTTGCCTTTGCGGGCACGGTGTTGCTTATACTGGCGCGCGACAACGGCAAGGTTGCGGGATTAAATTTGTTTGCCCTGCTTATTGTTGCGGCCTGTGCTTTGTATGGCACCAACCTGAATTTCGTAAAGTTTAAAATGGCTGACCTCCACCCTTTAACCATTACCAGTGTGGCCCTTATGTTACTGGGGCCGCTGGCCTGGGTTTACCTGTTGGGCTTTACGCCGTTTCTTTATTCGCTTAACCATGTGGCCGGGGCATGGAAAGCGGCCGGATATGTGGTGCTGCTGGGCATTATGAGCACGGCTCTGGCTACGTACCTGTTCTATCGTTTGGTGAAAATCAGCACGCCCCTGCTGGCCAGTTCGGTTACCTACTTTATGCCGGTAGTGGCCGTACTGTGGGGTGTGCTGGACCATGAAGTGCTCTATCCGGGTCACCTGGCGGGTATGGCGGCCATAGTGGCGGGGGTGTATCTGGCAAACCGAAAATAGCTATAAGCCCATGGGCCGGTAGCTTTTCGTGTTACCTTTGCCCCGCTTATTGTGTATGAACCCACCCATTCAATGTGCCCTTATTTCTGTTTATAATAAGGAAGGCCTTGAGCCCATAGTTCATGTTTTGGGGAAAGCAGGCGTTACTTTTGTTTCTACCGGAGGAACCAGGCAATTTATTGAACGCCTGGGCTATCCGGTAACACCGGTTGAGGAGCTTACCGGCTATCCTTCGGTTTTCGGTGGGCGGGTTAAGACCCTACATCCGGCTGTTTTTGGCGGGCTGCTCTTCCGGCGGCAAAATGATGACGATGTGCGCGAAGCCCGACAGCTTCGCATCAGCCCCATTGATCTGGTTATTGTTGATCTGTATCCGTTTGAAGACGTTGCAGCTACCGGTGCAACGGAAGAGGAGATTATTGAAAAGATTGACATTGGGGGGGTATCACTCATACGGGCTGCTGCTAAAAACTACAGCCATGTTACCGTGGTATCTTCGCGCAGCCAGTACGCCTATTTGCTCGACCTGCTGCAGCAAACCGGCTGTGCTCCGGAACTGCACCACCGCAGGTATCTGGCAACCCTGGCCTTTGATGTAACCTCGCATTACGATACAGCCATCTTCAACTGGTTTAACCGGCAGGGCCAGGTAGTTTCTTTTAAAAAAAGCATTCCGGGGGGGCGCACGCTTCGATATGGCGAAAATCCGCATCAGTGGGGTCGCTTTTATGGACCTTTGGATGAAATATTCGAACAACTGCACGGTAAGGAGTTATCGTACAACAACCTGGTGGATATTGATGCTGCCTGCGGCTTACTGAATGAATTTGCTGCGGAAACCACCTTCGTAATCATTAAACATACCAATGCCTGCGGAGTAGCCACCGGCAGTTCGGTAAAGGAAGCCTACTTAAAAGCCCTTCAGGCCGACCCCGTATCGGCATTTGGCGGCATTCTGGCTACCAACCGTGTTGTAGATGCCGCAGCAGCCGAAGAGCTGCACAAGCTCTTTTTTGAAATACTCATTGCACCGGCCTTTACACCAGAGGCACTTGCACTGCTTACCACCCGAAAAAACCGCATTCTGCTGGTGCAGAAAAAAAGTATGCAGGTGCTTACGAATTTCCGTAGTCTGCTTAACGGCGTTTTGGAACAACAAGCCGATAACCACACCGAAACCGAAGCCGATTTGAAAGTGGTAACTCTGCGCCAACCCACTCCTGACGAAGTGAAGGCAATGCTCTTTGCTGCGCGCATTGCCAAGCACAGCAAGTCGAATACCATTGTACTGGCTGTTAACGGACAAATGCTGGCCAGTGGGGTAGGGCAAACTTCACGGGTAGATGCGCTAAAACAAGCCATCGAAAAAGCGCGGACTTTCGGTTTTTCGTTGCAAGGTGCCGTTATGGCCTCGGATGCTTTCTTTCCTTTTCCCGACTGTGTGGAGATAGCCTGCCAGGCCGGCATAACGGCTGTTATTCAACCGGGAGGATCGGTGCGCGACCAGGAGTCGGTTAACTACTGCAACGCGCACCATATGGCCATGGTCTTTACCGGCTACCGGCATTTCAGGCATTAACCACCACTTTCAGGTAAATTGACTCCGTCATGTAAGTTTTCAACGGCGAACTCATGAAAAACAGTTGATTATTTATTTACTTTCGGGCAATTTTTTCACCCCGTAAGGCATGGCACTGTTCGACTACTTTACCTCTGATATTGCGATTGACCTGGGAACTGCCAACACGTTAATCATCTACAAAGACAAAATAGTAGTTGACGAACCCTCTATCATTGCTATTGATAAAAACACCAACCGCGTGCTGGCCCTGGGCCGCGAGGCCATGCAGATGCACGAAAAAACCCACGATAACATCAAAACCATAAGGCCGCTCAAAGAAGGTGTTATTGCCGATTTTCAGGCGGCCGAGATGATGATACGCGGTTTGATTAAGATGATTGATACGGGCAGGCGGTTGTTTCCGCCCTCTTACCGCATGGTGATTTGCATACCCAGCGGCATTACCGAAGTGGAGAAACGGGCCGTGCGCGACAGTGCCGAGCATGCCGGAGCCAAAGAGGTGTACATGATTCACGAGCCCATTGCTGCAGCGCTGGGCATAGGCATTGATATTGAACAACCGGTGGGGAACATGATTGTAGATATTGGCGGAGGCACTACCGATATTGCTGTCATAGCCCTGTCGGGTATTGTGTGCGACCAATCCATACGCGTTGCAGGCGATACGTTTAACCGCGACATTTTGGATTATATGCGCCGGCAGCACAATTTGCTGATCGGGGAACGCTCAGCCGAGCGGGTTAAGATAGAAGTAGGCTCGGCCCTTACCGAACTGGACGACGGCCCTGATGATTACGAAATCAGGGGTCGTGACCTGATGACCGGCATTCCAAAAACCATTAAAATATCCTACTCCGAGGTGGCCTTCGCCCTCGACAAGTCGGTGTCCAAACTCGAAGAGGCTGTGCTTAAAGCCCTCGAGACTTCACCTCCCGAGCTCTCGGCCGATATTTACGAACGCGGTATATACCTTACCGGCGGGGGGGCACTGCTGCGCGGCTTGGGTAAAAGGCTAAGCTTAAAAACCAAACTGCCGGTTCACGTAGCCGATGACCCCCTACGGGCTGTGGTGCGTGGTACCGGCGTAGCCCTAAAAAACCTGCATCATTACCGTTCCGTGCTCATGACCTGATATGCAGCGGATACTGTTGTTTATTTTTCAATACCGCGCATTCTTCACGTTTCTTGTACTGGAGCTGATAAGCATTGCGCTGTATGTGAACAACAACAGCTATATCGGAGCACGGTTTTTCAATTCTACCAACCGGCTGGCAACCGCTATTAACGGCTTTACCTATGGCATAAAGGAATATTTTGCTTTACGACAAGTTAACCAAAACCTGGCCGAAGAAAACCGCCGCCTGCGCGAGCAGCTGCAAGTGCAGCACCAAATGCGGTACTATGCGGCCGACTCAATAGCCGATTCCACCCGGCTGGACCAGTTTCGGTTTATCTCGGCACGGGTGATAAATAACTCGGTAAGCAGGTTTACCAATTTCCTTACCATTGACCGCGGAGAACAAGACGGACTACGGCCCGGCATGGCCGTGATTGGTCCTGATGGTGTGGTAGGCAAAATAAAAGCTACCGGCAGGCGGTTTAGCATAGTAACCTCGCTGCTCAACGTGGATGTTATGGTATCGGCCCGGCTAAAGCGCACCGGTCACTTCGGCACCACCCAATGGGACGGAGCCGACCCCGATTACACTTTGTTTAAGTACCTGCCACGCCATGTACAGCCTGTGGTGGGCGACACCATTGTAACGGCAGGCTTTAGCGGTGTTTTTCCCGAAGGCCTGCTGATAGGTACCATTGCCGAGGCGGCGTTGCCGCCCGGTGCTCCATTTTATCACATCCGCGTAAAACTGATGCAAGATTTCCGGAAGCTAACCTTTGTTACCGTTATCCATAACCGGCTGCTGCCCGAACTGGATTCACTTGAACTGCGTGTACCTGATTTTCGCCAATGAGCCGACAGTTGTTTTCAAATATCATTTCGTTCATCACCTTTTTCGGGTTTCAGGTAATATTCTTCAAGAATGCAGTGTTTATGCACACGGCCTTTTGTTTTGTTTATCTGGCCTTTTTTCTGCGGTTGCCGGTAGATACCAACCCCCTTACCGGCATGCTGGCCGCTTTTGCAATGGGCTTGCTGGTAGATATGTTTTACGACAGCCCCGGGCTTCATGCCATGGCCACCGTGCTGTTGGTCTACCTGCGCAGCCTTTGGCTTACCATTCTTACCCCACAGGGTGGTTTCGATATTGGGGCCCGACCTTCGCTGTCCCAAAACGGCACCTTATGGTACGTACTCTACTCCTTTCCCTTAATTTTTGTGCATCATGCCGTATTGTTCTTTACTGAAGCCGGAGGGTTTCAGTATTTTTGGACTACCATCGCAAAAGTCATGGCCAGCACGGTTTACACATTGCTGGTGGTAATGGGTCTGGAATGGCTTAGGCCGCCTAAACGGATATGAACGAAGGACGTAAAGAAGTTATACAGGTGCTGATTGTGCTTACCGGCATCGTCTTCCTGGCCAAGTTGTTTTACATCCAACTGATAGACGACCGGTATGCCCGCTTAGCCGAAAGCAATACCATTGTAAAGGAAACGGAGTATCCCTTCCGCGGGCTCATTTACGACCGTCATGGTAATCTGTTGGTTTACAATACCCCCGAATTCGACTTGTTTGTAATAAGGAGGGAAGTAACTCACCTGGATACAACTTTGTTTTGTTCAGTATTCAATATGACACCCGCGCAGCTACGACAGGCTTTTGCCGACATGCGCGCCCGAAAAGAATATTCTCCGGTAAAACCAACACTCTTTTTAAAACAATTATCAAACTACGATTTTGCCCGCATTCAGGACCATATTGATGAATTTCCCGGTTTTTACGTACAACCCCGTACAGCCCGTGCCTACACCACCCCGGCGCTGGCCAACGTGCTGGGCTATGTAAGCGAAATAAGCCGTGCCCAATTGGAAACCGATACAACCCATTTTTACCGTCAGGGCGACTATGTTGGCCAAAGCGGACTGGAAGCGCATTATGAAATTTTTTTGAGGGGCAAACGCGGTGTTCGGTACAAGTTGCGCAATGTAGATGGCGTAGATAAAGGTTCTTTTAAAAACGGTGAATTCGATACGCTTTCTGTGCCGGGTCATGATTTAATAACCACTATTGATCTGAGCCTGCAGGAGTACGGTGAGAAACTTATGCGCGGCAAAGTGGGCAGTGTGGTGGCCATTGAACCCGCCTCAGGCGAGGTGCTGTCGATGATCTCCGGGCCATCGTACAACCCAGAATTGTTAACCGGCCGTAACTTCAGTACCAATTTTGTATTGGTAAGCCGCGATTCTGCAAAACCCCTGTTTACCCGTCCGCTCATGGCCATGTACCCGCCAGGCTCTATCTTCAAAATTGTGCAGACCCTGATTGCCCTGCAGGAAGGGGTGGTTACTTTCGATACGCGCTTTCCGTGCGACCGCACAGTAGTAAACTGCCACGACCACCCGCAACCTTGCAACCTGCACATGGCTGTACAGTACTCTTGTAACCCTTACTTTCATCAGGTTTTTCGCAGAATCATCAACCAAAACAAATCGCCTAACACCTTTACCGACTCCCGCATTGGGCTCGAAAACTGGCATGCGTATGTGTCGCGTTTTGGATTAGGCCAACCGTTGGGTATTGACCTGCCCAGCGAAAAGGGCGGACAAATGCCCGGACCCCGCCTCTATAACCACATATACGGTGAAGGACGATGGAAATTTTCAACCATTTATTCGCTGGCCATTGGCCAGGGCGAGATGTTAATTACACCTGTACAAATGGCCAACCTGGCGGCCATCATGGCCAACAAAGGCTTTTATTACACGCCGCATTTGGTAAAAGAAATCCGCGGCAGTGAGCAGCAACCCCGAATTCAGCGCCATGAAACCGGTATAGATGCCCGGCATTTTGATTTTGTTCAGAATGCCATGAGCGATGCTATTTACGGAACAGCCCAGCGTGCCGTTATACCCGGCATAGAATTGTGCGGTAAAACCGGAACGGCCCAGAATCCGCATGGCCACGACCACTCTGTGTTTATGGCTTTTGCGCCCAAAGACGATCCGAAGATAGCCATTGCCGTGTATGTAGAAAACGCCGGCTGGGGCGGAAGGGCAGCTGCTTCTATTGCCAGCCTGATGATTGAAAAATATTTAACCGGCCAGGTAAAACGGCAGGCCCTTGAAGAGTATGTGTTGCGCGGTCAGTTTCTCGATGTGGCAGTCAGATCGGTTCAGGTAAACAATTAAACATGCGCAGAGACGTATTAACCGGCAAGTTGGATTGGGTAACCGTTTTGATTTACGCAGTAATGGTACTGTTAGGATGGCTGAATATTTATGCAGTTGTGTACGATGAATCGGTCAATCCGGGCCTGTTCGATTTAAGCCTAAACAGCGGCCGCCAGCTGATGTTTATAGCCGCTTCGGTGGCCATCATTTTTTATATTCTGATTGTGGATGTAAGATTTTACGAAGCCACTGCTTATTTGGTCTATGCCCTGGTACTAGCGCTGTTGATATTGGTGTTGGTAGCAGGTAAGGAGGTGGGCGGTAACAAAGCCTGGTTGGGTATCGGATCATTCGGCATACAGCCGTCGGAGTTTGCCAAGTTTGCCACCGCCCTGGCTGTGGCCAAATACATCGGTTCGGTAAACTTCCGCATGAATGTGCTGAGGCACCAAATCATGCTTTTTGTGCTAATGGGTCTTCCTATGCTCATCACCCTAGGTCAGAAAGATACGGGTACGGCTTTGGTGTTTCTGGCCTTCATTATTGTGTTTTTCCGCGAAGGGCTTTCGCCTGTGCTCCCCGCAGCCGGCCTGGCAGTGGCTGCAGTGTTTATTCTTACCTTGTTGGTTAACAAAGTGTATTTATATGTTGCCATTGGCCTGTTGTGGCTTGTACTGATATTGGCCGGCAGAAAAAAACTGAAGCGTTTGTTTTCGATAACCGCCGGTGCCTTAACGCTGGCGGCGGTAATACAAAGCGTGGATTATGTAATTGACCATGTATTGAAGCCCCACCAGCAAAACCGCATACGTGCGCTCATCAATCCCGAGGCCGACCCCCTGGGTTACGGCTGGAACGTTACCCAATCTAAAATTGCCATTGGCAGCGGAGGCTTTTCGGGAAAAGGATTTCTGGAAGGTACGCTAACCAAGTTTGACTTTGTTCCGGCACAAAGCACCGACTTTATTTTTTGCACCATTGGCGAGCCTGGCGGTAGTTGGATTGTTTGTCGTGCTGTTGTTGCGGTTAATTTATCTGGCCGAACGCCAGCGCAACCGGTTTGCCCGTGCGTATGGCTACGGCGTGGTAGCTGTATTCTTTTTTCATTTTGCCATTAACATCGGTATGACCATCGGACTGTTTCCTGTAATTGGCATACCCTTGCCTTTTTTCAGCTATGGGGGTTCGGCCCTGTGGGGCTTTACCATCCTGTTGTTTATTTTATTGAAGATCGATGCACACCGTGGCGAA
>FWPU01013293.1_pt1 | contig 10458 bp, 7 predicted proteins | sample 2228361 | NCBI WGS metagenome assembly FWPU01 (sample SAMEA103939777, study PRJEB20133) | metagenome | reverse complement strand
GTCCGCGCGCGGCCCCGTCCGCGAGCGACCCGCCCTCGCGCGCGACCCCGTCCGCGCGCGGCCCCCATCCGCGGGTGGCTCGCCCCCCCGCGAGCGCAAAATGATACACGGGCAGGGCAGGGGACGCAAACCCCAATCGGTGTTGCGGTGCCGCGGCCGCCAAGAAGCCGGGACGGGGACTCGCTTCTGAGCGACACGTGTCGCCCTTGCGCCCGTTCGCCGGTTCGCGGAGGAGTCGCCTTCGCGGCGGGGCGCCCCGGTCGATCTGGCCTCCGGATCGCGCGCGGTTGCGCCCGCCCGAGGGGCCGGACAGCGCGTTTACTGCGTCTGGAAGAGGGGCCACGTCGCAGAGACGGCCGGGGGCGGGCTTCCGCCGGACGCGTTGAACCCCGCGACGTCGATGGTCGTCCCGATCCCCCAGCCCGTCGCGTCGAGCGCCACGACGTGCCACACGAACGCGCCCTGGTTGGCGAGCGCGGAATTGGCGAACTCCGTGAGCGCGGAAGACGACGTGACCGTAAACGTCATTTGCGAGCCGGCCGGCGCCACTTCCACGGCGACCGGGAGGTCCGTGATGACGACCTGATTCTGCTGATTGAGGCCGAGCTCGAAGACGATCGCCTGATAGCTCGCGGCCTGGGCGGCCGCGGTGAAGATCAGGTCCGGACCGGTGAAGACGCCGGTATCCCCGTCGGCCGGGCTCACGGTCTTGAAACCCCCGGCCGGGGTGTTGCCCTGTGCGAACGGGCCGGCCTTCACGTTAATCGTGTTGGAGCTGTTGACGACGTTGCCCTGCTGGTCGACCACGACCGCCTGGATCGTCGCGCCCGCGCTCGGGGCCGGGGTCAAGAAGAAGAGCAGTCCCGTGCCCGAGCCGAGCTGGATCGGCTGCCCGGCGGCCGCCCCGAGCCGCTGCCCGTTCACCTCGATGTTGAGCGTGCCGCCGAAGAGCTGCCCCTGGTCCTCGACGAAAAGCCAGACCTCGTTCGCGCCGCCCCCCGTCGGGAGGACGTCATCCGCGTTCCATGCGACGATCCGGATCGATCCCGGCCCCGTCGTGCCGCCGCCGCTGCCGCTGCCGCCGCCCGACCCGCTCCCGCCCCCGGACGTTGCGCCACCTGTGCTCTTTGTGCCGGAGGGGGTGCCCCCGTCGCACCCGGCCGCGCCGAGGAGCGCGGCCACCATGGCGGTGGCGATCCAGAAGGTGAACGCCCCGAACATATTACAGAAACGATGCATGAAACTCCTCGCCTCCCGTTCGTAGCGGTTGCTCACCGCTTGTCGCAAGTTGCGGCGCACGCAATGCGTCTCGCATGCGTCGCGTTGCGTTTCTTGGGGGCGTTACTTCGCCGGCCCGCGCTTCGCCTCCATCTCGGCCTCTTCCTGCTTCGTGACCTTCTTCAGCGAGAGGCCGATCTTTCGCTCCTCAGCGTCGATCTTGATGACCTTCACGTCGACCTGCTGTCCCACCTGGAGGAGGTCCGCCGGGTTCTCGACCTTGCGGTCGCTGATCTCGGAGACATGGAGGAGCCCTTCGAGGTTTTCTTCCAGCTCCACGAACACTCCGAAGTTCGTGATCTTGGTGACCTTTCCCCGGTGGACCGACCCGGGGCGGTAGCGGTGCGGGATCTCGCGGTCCCACGGGTCCTCCTCGAGCTGCTTCATCCCGAGCGCGACCCGCTTCTTCTCCTGGTCCACCGAGAGCACCATGCACCGCACCTTGTCGCCCTTCTTCAGGACCTCGGAGGGGTGCATGACCTTCTTCGTCCAGCTCATGTCGGAGATATGGAGGAGCCCGTCGATCCCTTCCTCCAGCTCGACAAACGCGCCGTAGTTGGTGAGGTTGCGGACGCGGCCCTCGATGATCGTACCGACCGGGTACTTCCGCTCCACCTCGTCCCACGGGTTCGCCTGGGCCTGCTTCATCCCGAGGGAGATTTCCTGCTTGTCCTGGTTGATCTCCAGGACGACGACCTCGACCTCGTCGCCGACGTTGACCACCTCCGAGGGGTGATTGATGCGGCGCGTCCACGACATCTCGCTCACGTGGACGAGGCCCTCGATCCCCTCGTCGAGCTTGACGAACGCTCCGTAGGAGAGCACGTTCACAACTTTCCCGCGCACGCGCGATCCGACGGGGAACTTCTTCTCCACTTCCTGCCAGGGCGACGCCTGCTTCTGCTTGAGGCCGAGCGAGATTCGCTCCTGGACCTTGTCGATCTTGATGACCTTGACCTCGATCTCGTCGTCGATATTGAGGATCTCGGAGGGGTGCGAGATGCGGCCCCACGACATGTCCGTGATGTGAAGGAGCCCGTCGATCCCGCCGAGGTCGATGAACGCGCCGAAGTCGGCAATGTTCTTCACGACGCCCGTGACCGTGTCGCCCTCCTTGAGGCGCTCGAGCAACTCCTTCTTCTGCTCCTCGCGGCGCTCTTCGATCAGGCGGCGGCGCGACACCACGATGTTCATGCGCGGCTCGTCGACCTTGATGATCTTGCAGAGGAGGTTCTGGCCGATGTACTCGCCGACGTCGGGGATCCGGCGAATTGAGATCTGCGAGGCGGGGAGGAACACCGGCACGCCGATGTCCACGAGCAGCCCGCCCTTGATCTTCCGGGTCACGCGGCCCGCGACGGTGTCCCCGCGCTGGTAGGTGGCGATCACCCGCTCCCAGCCGCGCTTTCGGTCCGCCTTGCGCTTGGAGAGGACGACGAGGCCCGATTCGTCCTCGACGGATTCGAGCAGGACCTCCACGGGGTCCCCCGGCTGGAGCTCCTGCCAGTTCTCCCACTGATCCTTGGGGACCACGCCTTCCGACTTGTAGCCGATGTCGACGATGACGTCGTCGCCGCTCACGTTGACGACCTTGCCCGTGAGGATCTGCTCGGGCTCGAAGTGCCGGACGGACTCGTCGTAGAGCTTTTCGAGCTGCTTCTCGTCGGCATCGCCCAGGATCTCCCGCACTTGACGATCGAGCTCGTCATCGGGAAGGTCGAGCTGCTTTACCCGTTCGTTTGTCGCCATGAGTCTCGCGCAATTCGGACAGCGTGGTTGCCCCGGCGCCGTGCGCGCCGCGTCCGCCAGTCGGACCGACCCCGCCGGGAACCGCGCTATTATACGCGGGGGCGCACCGGCGTCAAGAAGCTCGGTGTCCGTGTGTCCGTCCTGTCCCCCGTGTCCCCCGTGTCGTGTCGTTCGCGTCGTCTATGTCGTCAACCAAAGAAATGTCCGCCCCCTTCACCCAATAGAAATGCCCGCTTTCGCCGCCGAGAGAGGGGCTTCCTCCTCCGCAGGCTCCGAGCACAAGGGGTCGTCATGGGACGCCACGATCTCGGCCTTTCCCCCGGCCCGCCCCTTCGAAGCGACACGTGTCGCGTCCGGCGGCGGCGCCGCGCCGCCCAAAAGCAACTCGTCGCCCCCGCGAACAGGCCTCGTCTCGCCGTTCCCGCAGCGACATGTGTCGCCGCTGCGACGGCGACCAAAAGGCACGCCGCACGCCGTCGCCCACCGGCCGCATCCCGTCTACCCCGACGCCACCCGCAAGACCCCGCCGCCCCCCGACAAGCCCCGTCCCGCCGCCGTGGCGTCGACGCGCCTCCTCGGCCACGTCTCGCTTGCCCGAGCGCCGCCCACAAGGCCGGCGACGCAAGTCGGACCCGCAGGCCGCGACGCGCCAGCGGCACGCACGACCCGCGAACACCCGTGCCTTTCGAGCCGCAGCGGCGTCACCGCGCCGCAGGAACGCCGTCTTCCAGGAGCGACACGTGTCGCACGTCGCGGGAGCAGGGGCGCGCGGGCAACACACTTTCTCCCTCATGGTCGACGAAAGGCCGCCCGCGCAACTCCTGCCTTCCCGCCGTCCCGCCGCGGAGCCGCGTGTCGTGACTACACTGGTTCCCGCTCGACCCAGGAGGCGGACATTGTCGCGCCGTCGCTCGCGCCGCCCGCGTCGTTCGTCCGCGGCGTCCGCGATCGATCATCCCTCCAGCCGCCCCCCCGGCGGCTCGCGGCGCGGGCGGTCGCAGCGGGCGCGCAGGAAGGCGGCGAGGCGCTCGATCTCCGCGCGCAGGCGTTCGAGGAGGCTCGGGTCATCGGGGGGAATCGCGGGGCCGATCGCGACCGCGCAGGGCCGCCCGAGCCGCGGGAGGGCGCGGTGGCGCGGCCACGCCTCGAAGGCGCCGTCCACGGCGACCGGAACGACCGGAACGCGCGCGCGCCGCGCGAGCGCGGCCACGCCCGGCTGAAAGGGACCGAGCGCCCCGGTTGCGGTGCGCGTCCCCTCCGGAAAGACGAGCAGCACGCGCCCAGCGCGCAGGCGCTCGATCGCCCCGCGAATGGCCGCCGCGGTCGACGCGCGACCTTCCTCCGGCGCGCGCGCGCCCGCGGCCGCGCCCGCCGGCTCTCGCTCTGCGGCCCCGCGCCCGGCGCGCTCGCGCGCGCGCTCGACAGGAAACGCGTTGAGCGCCCGGATCAGCGGCGCGAGGGGGCCGCGGAAGAGCGAGCTCCTCGCGAAGTAGTCGATTTCTCGATCCACCGCCGCCCCGATCAGGATGGGGTCGAGAAAGCTCTGGTGGTTCGAGGCGAGGATCGCTCCGCCGGCGCGCGGCACGTGCTCGCGGCCGTACGCGCGCAGGCGAAATGCGGCCGCGAGGGCCGGCCGGACGAGGATCTTCAGTCCGCCGTAGAAGAGGCGTCCCATGTCGTCGCGCGCGTGCGCCGGCGCACCTCCGCGAGGAGCTTCTCCACGACCTCCTCCGGGGCGAGCCCCGTCGTGTCCACGTAGATCGCGTCGGGCGCCCGCACGAGCGGGCCCGCGGCGCGCTCGCGGTCGCGGAGGTCGCGCTCGCGGATCTGGTCGAGCAGGGTCTCGAACGGGACCGGCGTGCCGCGCGCCTGGAGCTCGAGCGCGCGCCGGCGCGCCCGCTCTTCGGGCGCCGCGTCGATGTAGAACTTCACGTCCGCGTTCGGGAAGATCACCGTGGTCGCATCCCGCCCCTCGGCGACAACGTCCTTCCCGCGGGCAAGCGCGCGGACGATCTCCGTCACGCGCTCCCGCACGGCCGGCGCGCGCGCCAGCCAGTGAACCTCGTTCGTGACCTGCGGGGTGCGGATCTCCCGCGTGACGTCGCCCCCGTCGAGGCGCACCGCGCCGCCGGGCCCGAGCGCGACCGCGTCCGGCTCGACGAGCGCCGCGAGTGCCGCCTCGTCCGAAAGGTCCGCTCCGCGCCGCAGCGCGCGCAGCGTGAACGCCCGGTAGAGCGCGCCCGTGTCGAGGTGCACGAACCCGAGCCGCTCCGCGAGGCGCCGCGCGACGCTCGATTTCCCCGACCCGGACGGCCCGTCGATGGCGACGATCACGGCGCGAAAGTCTAACAGGGCCGCCGGAGCGGTTCAACCGCGGCGCGCGCGAGCGCAGGCGCGGTTGCGAAAAGGGAAGGGCCGCGGCCATGTCAAGGGAAATCGCGGCCCCCCCCCGCGGGCACCCGCAGCGCGACGGGGGGCGCACGCCGGTCCACCGCGAGGCGCGCGAATAATTCGGCGGGACGCGAGTCAAAGGGGAAGGGAGGAGGAAGAACGGCCATGATGCGAGGTCGGTGCTTCGCGGCGGTCTTCGCGCGGGCGGGGCTCGTCGCGCTCGCGGTCGTCGCCGCGGCCGCGGCCGCGGCGCAGGCGGCGGGCTGTCACGCGCACTATCACCGCGCGCACCGCCACCATCCCGACGCGTGGGTGCACGTTCACGCGACCGGGTGCGGGCATTTCTACTGGCACGGCGCGTGGCACGACGATCCCCACCCGTTCGACTGTACGGCGTGCGCGCCGGCCCGGCCCGGGGCGGCCGCCGGCGTCGAGCTGGCGGCGCCACCGCCGCCACCGCCGCCTCCCCCGCCTCCGCAGCCCCCGCCTCCCCCTGCTCCCGTCGCCCACGTGCGCGTCGAGATCGCGCACGTGCACGGGCCGGGCTGCGGACATTACTTCTGGCACGGCGGCTGGTGGGCGACCCCGCACCCCTTCGACTGCGCGATCTGCTGGCGGCCCACCCCGCGCCGGACGATCGTCGTCGCGCACGTGCACGGGCCGGGCTGCGGACATTACTTCTGGCACGGCGGCTGGTGGGCGACCCCGCACCCCGCGTGGTGTTGTCGCCCGGCGTTTCGCTCCGGCGTGTCGGTGGGCGTTCGGTTCGGGGGCGGCGATTGCCCGCCCCACCGCCTGCGGCGCGGCGGCCGCTATGGGCGCTGAGCCAGGCTGAGCCAGGGCGATGCGCGCCGTGTCCCCCGCCTCCCTCGTTGTTTCGGCCAGCGTCACGTTCCTCGCTGCGCCCGCGGCCCTTTGCGGCGGCGGGGGGGCGCCGGGCGAGCCGCCGCGCGCGCCCGCGCCGCCCGCGGGGCCGGAGGCTGCGCCCCCCGCCCAGATCGAGCGCGCCGCCGGCCCCTACCGCCTGCGGATCGACCGGAGCCGGCAGGTGCTCGCGCTCGATCTTCCCGAGGACCGCGAGTTCGGCGAGGGCGAGGGGCCGCAGGAGGCGCCGCTCGCTCCCACCTTGCGCGAGGCCGGGGCCGGCGCGTTCGTCTCCGCCTCCGCGCTCGCGCAGAAAGCGAAGCTCTTCGACGATGGCCTTCTCGCCGCCGTGGAGATCGCGGCGCAGCGGGGCGCGGGGCGCTTCCCCGGGAAGGCGCGCATCGTCGAACGGCTTGCGGCGCGCGCCCCGCTCGCGGAGCTTTACGCGGCCGCCGCTCTCGGCGGGCTCGACCTTGGCGCTCCCCCGCCGGACGCGCGGGTCGCGGAGCGCGCGCAGGCGCTGCTCGCGGAGTTTCGCGCGGACCCGCGCCGCTCGAAGCCGCTCGGGTTCTACGCGTGGACGCCCGAGCTCCGCGCGATCTTCCAGCAGGACCGCATGCTCCAAACCCCGATCGAGGGGCCCGAGCGAATCGCCGCGCTCGGGGCGGCGCTGCGCGCGGACGCGGAGCTCCGGGCGGCGTACGAGGCCTACCTCGGGCTCGTGGCGCGGCTCACGAACCCGTTTCCTCCCGAGGTCCTCGACCTGCGCGCGGCGGCGGCCGCCGCCGACACCGCCGCGGGGGCGGAGGAGGGCGCCGGGGCGCGCACGGCGGCGCCGCTCCCCGAGCGCGTCCACGTTTTCCCGCCCTCGCGCTCGCACGAGGCGGAGCTCGCGAAGCGACTCTTCGGCAACCGGCCGATCCCCGAAGGATTTCAGCTCCTCGACGAGCTGATCGAGCGCGTGCGCGCCGGGACGCTCGACCTCGCCCCGCGCGCGGATTCGGGGTGGTACGATCGCGTCGCGTGGGCGCTCGAGCCCCTCGCCGCGCCCGAGCGCGCGCCGGAGGGCGCGCGGCTCGCGCTCTCGGAGAGCTACCGCAAGCACCTCGAAGATCTCTCCAAGGCGATTCTCGCCCTCGCGCGCGAGACGCACGTGAAGCAGCTCGAGCTCCCCTTGGCCGGCTCCGCGATCCCGCGGCCCTCCCTCGACGTCGATCCGGACCTCGCGACAGAGCCGCTCGCGACGCACTACCTGCGCCGCGCGCTCGCGTACCGCTTCGTCCGCGGGGCGCTCCTCGCCGCCTTCGGGGAGGAAGCGCTCGCCGAGCTGCGGCGGCCCGGGCCGGGCGGGGCGCCGCCCTCGCCCGATGCGCCGGGGCTCCTCGAGGAGCTCGCGCGCATGGAATCGCTCTTCCTCGGCGCGTATCTCGCGACGTGCCGCGACATCGGGCTCGCCCCGGACGCGGCCGCGGTGAGCGCGGGCGGCCCCGGCGGCGCGTCGGCGGCGCACCTCGACGCCTTCGAGCGCTGGGCGCGCGAGCACGCGGCCGATCCGGACCTCGCGCAGGACGCGCGCATGATGGTTCCGCTCTTCTACGACGCGGGGCGCAAGAAGACGAAGGTCGCGCTCTTCCTCGGGTGGGCGGCGCGGCCCCTCCGCATCCGGTTCGCCGAGCCGCCCGCGGTCGAGATCTTCGATGCGGCCGGAAACCGCGTCGATCCCGGCGACGCTGGCCTCCGGTTTCGCGCGCAGACCGCGCGGATCGCCTACCCCGCCGTCGCCGAAACCTACGTGACCCGGCTTCTCGACCGCGACGAGTTCCGCGCCCTCTGCGACCGCAAGAAGACGCGAGCGGCGATCCTTACCGCGCTCGAGCGGGACGAGTGAGTTGCCGTTCCCGGGGAGAACGCGCGGGGCTTCAGTCGCGGTCGTGCTCGCGGCCCTCGTCGGGAATCGTGGCGCCCTCGCCCTCCTGGAAGAAGTGGTAGATCGCTTCGGCCTGGGCGGGCGTGATGGTCGGGCACGCGGCGATCTCCGCGATCGAGGCCTCGCGGAGCTTGCGCAGCGACCCGAAGTGCTCGAGCAGCGCGTTGCGCCGCCTGGGGCCAATCCCCGGGATCTCTTCAAGCCCGGTGCGGAAGGAGCGCGCCCGCCGCAGCTCGCGGTGGTAGCCGACGGCGAAGCGGTGTGCCTCGTCGCGCAGGCGCTGGAGCAGCAGCATCTCGGGCGACCCCTCGGCGAGCAGGACCGGCTCGTCCCGCCCGGGCACGAACACGCGCTCGGCCCCGAGCGCGCCCGGGGCGCGGATCACGCGGCCGCCCTCGGCGCGCGACTTCGCGATCGCGGCCACGGCGACGCGCTCGCGCGCCTCCGGCCAGCGCGCGAGCACGCGCTCGGCGGCCCCAAGCTGCGCTTTTCCGCCGTCGATGAGGAAGAGGTCGGGGAGGTCGCGCTCGCGCACGCCGCGCCGCACGCGCCGCTCCAGCACCTCCGAGAGCATCGCGACGTCGTCCTGCTTTCCGACCGTGCGGATCTTGAACTTCCGGTAGCGGCTCTTGTCGAGCTCGCCGCCGCGCATGCAGGCGAGCGCGCCCACCGCGAAGACGCCCATGATCGTCGAGACGTCGAAGCATTCGATCGTGTCGGGGCGGCGCGCGAGCCCGAGCCCCGCGCGCAGCGCCTCCAGCGCGCGCTCGTTGGCGGCGCGCCGCTCCGCAGCGGCGCGGAAGGCGAGGCGCGCGTTCTCGCGCGCCATCTCGATCCACTCGCGCTTCTCTCCGCGCTCGGGCGCGACGATTCGCACGCGCCGCCCCTTGCGCTCGGATAGCCACTCCTCCAGCGTCTTTCGGTCTTCGAGCTCGATCGGGAAGACGATCTCGTCGGGGAGGAACCGCTCCGCCGAGTAGAACTGCGTGAAGAAGGAGGAGAGCACCTCTTCGCGCGGGAGGTCGCTCCGCAGCGGGAAGAGGTGCGCGTTCACGAGCTTTCCCTCGCGCACGAAGTGCGCCTGAACGAGCGTGACGTCCCCCTCGCGCACGTCCCCGAAGATGTCGCGGTCGCGGAAATCGAGCGTCACGATCCGCTGCTTTTCAGCCGACGTCTCGATCCAGCGGATCTGGTCGCGCAGGCGCGCGGCGTTCTCGAAGCGGAGCGCCTCGGCCTCGGCCTCCATCTTGCGGCGCAGCGCCTCGACGAGCTCCTGGTTGCGCCCCTTGAGGAAGAGCACGACCTGGTCGACCGCCTTCGCGTACTCGGCCTCGCCGACGTAGCCCACGCACGGCGCGCCGCAGCGGCCCATGTCGTACTGGATGCAGGGCCGCGTGCGGTTGCGGAACTCCGCGTTCGAGCACGTCCGCAGCGGGAAGAACTTGCGGATCGTGCGCAGCGTCTGCCGGATCGCCGCCGCCGACGAATACGGACCGAAGTAGAGCGCGCCGTCCTTCTTCGCGCGCCGCACGAGCAGCGCGCGCGGAAACGGCTCGTTCGTCGTGATCTTGATCGAGAGGTACGTCTTGTCGTCGACGAGCTTCACGTTGAAGCGCGGCCGGTGCTGCTTGAGGAGGTTGTTCTCGAGAAGCAGCGCCTCCTTGTCGTTCGCCGTGACGATCCAGTCGATGTCGGCGGCGTGCTTGACGATGAACGGGAAGAAGAAGCGCCCGTCCTCCGTCTTTCCGAAGTAGCTGCGGACGCGGCTCCGCAGCGAGCGCGCCTTCCCGATGTAGATCGGCTTTCCCTTCGGCCCGAGAAAGAGATAGACCCCGGGCGCCTTCGGGACGCGCTCGAGCTTTTCGGCGATGGCCGCCGCCGCCCCGTCGAGCCGCGGCCGCGCTCGCTCGTCGTGCGCCTCCGCTCCCTCGCGCTCCTCGCGCTCGCCGCCCGCGCGTTCCATGGCAAGCGGCCATCGTAGCAGCGGCCAAAGCCCCGCGCCAAGCCCGGGGGTGCCGCGCAGCTCTCGCTCGCCGTGCGCCTCTCGCCGCGCCGTGCTATCATGGCGCGCCGTGAGCGCGCTCAACCCGCTCGACCTTGCGCCGGCGGACGCCCTCGCCGCCCTCCGCCGCTACGGGCTCGCGCCGCCGGTCGCGCGGCGCGCGCTGAGCGCCCTCGTGGCGGGCGGCGGGGCGAGCGCGCTCGCGCGCATTCCCGGAATGCCGGCCGCGGCGCGCGCCGGCATCGAG
>FWPU01013288.1_pt1 | contig 10461 bp, 5 predicted proteins | sample 2228361 | NCBI WGS metagenome assembly FWPU01 (sample SAMEA103939777, study PRJEB20133) | metagenome | reverse complement strand
TAATATTTTAGTTTCAGCACCTAAATATACAACTTTCATTGGAAATCTTTTTCAATCCTAAACAACTTCAAAATAAAAAAGGTATATTGCAGATGTAACAAATAGCAGGAATTATGCCTTTTTCTATGAAATTTTTTATCTGTTTTTTTTGGTTTGTTTCGGTATGGGGCTATGCTCAAACTTGGGAAGAAAATTTACAAAAGGGTTTAGATTTACAAGAACAATCTGAATACAAGGAAGCTCAAAAGTACTTGGAGCAGGCTATAAAGCTCGCCGAAAAAAGTAAAAATTTTGAAAATTATTGGAAAGCAAAAACTTTTAATGGGTTGAATTTGTTGAAAATCAATCAATTAGAATTAGCAAAAAGTTATTTGCAAAGCAATATTACAGCTCTTTCAGATTTGGAAAAAATTGTAAAGCACTACCCAGTAATAAGTAGGTCGGTTTATTATTGGAAAATTCAAAATGAATATTTCCTGGCTGAAGCTCACTTGAATTTGGGTAAGTATGATGAAGCCAGAGAAATAGTTGAAACCAATAGCAGGCAACTTTCCGCAAGTTCATTGGCAAATCAGGAACAACTTGCAGGTTTTTACAATTTATTGGGTATTATTTTTTGGCAAGAGGGCAAAAACAATCTTGCTTTGGAGTATATTGAAAAAGGCTTGGATATTCGGAAAAAAAATGCCTTGCCTGCCGTTTCTGCTTCTTACAACGATTTAGGCTTGGTATATCAGGATATTGACAAAGGCAAAGCCCTTGAATTTTATCAGAAGGCTTATGAAAGCTACCAAAAGCAATATCCTGAAATTCACCCTAAAAATGCCATTGTTTTGAGTAATATTGGCATCATTAAGGTTTCGCAACAAGCATACGAAGAGGCTAAAAATTATTTTGAAAAATCGTTGAGTATTTGGAAACAGATTTATCCACTGCAAAGCCACCCCAGCGAGGCGTTTGTTTTGAATAATATCGGGAGAGTATTTTCAGAGCAAAAAAAATACGAAACGGCACAAGAGTATTTTTTCAAAGCACTCAAAATTTATGAGGCAAACTATGGCAAAAAACACCCCGAAGTAGCTAAAACATACAACCTTTTGGCAAAAAACTTTTTAGACGCAGGTGAGTATAAAAATGCTTTATCAAGCGTTCAGGAAGGAATTATCGCTAACTCAACCCAGTTTAATCTGAAAGAAGTAAGCCATAACCCTGCAAGTACCGATTTTATGAGCTTTAGTACAGCTTTGTATAGTCTTTTCCTGAAAGCTAATATTTTAAGAGAGCAGTATATCACAAAAACTGTGCGTTTGAAAGACCTGAACAATGCTCTTTCTACACTTGAAATTGCCGATACCTTGCTAAACAACCTCCGACAAAAGGCAAGTAGTAAAGCTGATAAAATTCTCTTGGGGCAAGTTTCTGCACAAATCTATGAGGAAGCGGTAAAAACTTGCTACCTTTTGGCAAACGAAACTTTCAGGAAAGAAAAGTTTTTCACCAAAGCCTTTTATTTCTCTGAAAAGGCAAAAGCTATTGTACTTTTGGAGGCTATCAGTGAAAGTAGGGCAAAAAGTTTTGGAAATATTCCTGATGATTTGCTCAAAAAAGAAGAAAGCTTGCGACAAAGCATAACTTTTATAGAGCAACAAATTGCACTAAAACCTGATGAAAATCAGCTAAACGCTTATAAAGCACAACTTTTTGAGTTGAACCGAGAATATGAGCGTTTCCAAAAAAATCTTGAACAAAATTATCCCAATTATTTTCAGCTCAAATATAGCTCCAAGCCCGTTGAACTCAAATCTTTACAAGCTACTCTTTCCAAAGATATGCTTTTGCTGGATTATGTGATAGGTGAGACAGAGATTTTTGTCTTCATTGTTTCAAACAACAAAATAGAGTTGCTTTCATTGCCTAAAATTGAGGATTTTGAGGGTGAAATTACAGCCCTGCTCAATGGTATTCGCTTGCGTGTAGGAAAAGTATTTACCAAACAGGCACATTTGATTTACAAAAGTATTTTTCCTAAAAATATTTCCAAGAAAGTAAAGCATATTGTTGTAATACAAGATGGGAAACTTGCAGTTTTACCAATGGAGGCACTTTTGAGCGAAAGTGTAGATTTTGAAAAAAATGGCAATTACCATTCATACCCTTATTTACTCCGAAAATACGCATTTAGCTATGGATATTCTGCAACTTTGTGGTACGATAATATAAGAAAGGAAAAAGTCAATAAAACACCGTCTGTAAATTTGATAGCTCCTGTAACTTTTGAAAGCAACGTTTCTTCTTTGCCCGCAACAGAAAATGAGGTGAAAGAAATTGCAATGGTTTGCCGACAGAAAAATTATGATGTTCGTACTTTGCTTTTTCAAGAGGCACAAGAGAAAACAATCAAAACTGAAAATTTACAAAACTACTCTGTTCTACATTTTGCCACACACGGCTACGTAGATGAAGAAAGTCCCGAACTTTCGCAGATTTATCTTTCCAAAGACGATTTGGAAGATGGGAATTTGTTTATGGGAGAAATTTTTAACTTGCGTATGAATGCAGATTTGGTTACACTTTCTGCTTGTGAGGTAGGCTTGGGAAAAATTTCCAAAGGCGAAGGGGTGATAGGTTTGGGTAGGGCATTTCTATATGCAGGGGCAAAAAATCTTATTCTTTCGCTGTGGCGTATTTCTGACGATTCTACGGCTCGCTTGATGATACTTTTTTATACCCACTATTTTCTACAAAATTCTCCCAATTATGCTTTTGCTTTGCAAAAAGCCAAATTAGAAATTCTTGCTATGAAACAGTTTGAGCGTCCTTATTATTGGGCGGCATTTTTACTTTTGGGTAAATGAGATATTCTTGCTTGTACTTTAATTATGATGCCTAACTGCAATGGGCTTTGAAAAATCCTATGTTCTAACATCTTAAAATTTGCCTTGTATCTTGGTATAGCTTACTCATTTTCCTTTTTTTCTTGCTACTGAAAACTTTTTTTCAGAAATTGCCTTGCTTTTGAAATATACCACTATGCAAGAAAATCTCCCTTCTACGCTCAGCAAAGAACTTTTAGAGGAGCTACAAAATGCCATTGAAAATCTTGATGTTGCTTTTATCAAAAGCAAAATAGAGGACGAATTGCACCCTGCCGATATTGCCGCTTTGGTGTATGAACTGCAAGAGGAAGAGGCTCATTTCTTGCTTGAAAATTTAAGTGTAGAAGTAGCCTCGGAGGTTTTAAGCGAACTTGACGAGGATATTCGCAAAGATTTTTTCAAAAAACTTTCTTATGAAAAACTGGCTGAGTACATCAATCTGATGGATTCTGATGATGCCGTGGATATTCTCAAAGAGTTGGATATTCAGGTGCGTGAGGAAGTAATTGCCACATTACGAGACCGCCAAAAAGCTCGTAACATCATTCATCTTTTACCTTATGAGGAAGGCACGGCGGGAGCACTAATGGCAAAAGAGCTTATCAAGGCGAATATCAATTGGAACATCAAGCAGTGCATTGAAGAAATCCGCCGACAGGCCGAAAAAGTGGAAAAAGTGTATTCCATTTATGTAGTAGATGATAAAAACATTTTGAAGGGTAGAGTTTCTCTGAAAAAAATTATTTTGAGTAGCGATGATACGCTCATTGCTGATATTTACGAAGATGAAGATATTGTAGCAGTAGAAAGTTATCGTACGCAAGACGAGGTTGTTGAGATAATGCAAAAATATGATTTAGAAGCTATTCCTGTGGTGAATGTGCAAGGAAAACTCTTGGGACGTATTACAATTGATGATATTGTTGATGTAATTCAGGAGAGAGCCGATGCCGAAAGACAAGCTATGTCGGGGCTTTCGGGGGATACCGAAGAAGATGATAGTGTATGGCAATCCGTAAAGGCTCGTTTGCCTTGGCTTATTATCGGAATGGCAGGAGGAATGCTTGCCGCCTCGGTTACGGATATGCTTGGGCAACCTGTGATTTTATTAGTATCTGTACTCGCCAATTTCACTACACTGATTGCAGGTACAGGGGGAAATGTAGGTATTCAGTCTTCTTCGGTGATTTTACAAAGTTTGGCTCACAAATCTGTTTTTGAATTAAGCACTTTTCAGAGGCTTTTTAAGGTGCTTTTAATCGCTCTTTTGAATGGTACGATTTTAGGAATTTTGGTGCTTTTGTTTTGCCTAATTTTTGGTTATGAAATAAAAGTAGCCATCGTAGTATCGGCGGCTTTGTTTTCGGTGATTTTGCTCGCTTCTTTCACAGGTACGCTTACGCCTCTGGTGCTAAATCGTTTAGGCTTTAATCCTGCATTAGCCGCAGGACCTTTCATCACTACGGCTAATGACCTCATTGGCTTGGCGGTGTATTTTTCGGTAGCTCGGCTCATTTATCATATCTGACCTTGCAACCATTTCTGCCCTACCCATACCTCTGTGAAAGCTCCTGTGTTGTGCTCGCCTGCGATTTTTTTAGATAAGCTCAACATTTCCTTGTTATCAGCAGAAACCATAAAAATAAACTCCTTTGATAAATTTTGCTTAACAATTTTTTCAACAGCTTGAACAATTAAAGCAATACTAGCTTTTGTCCCTCTATAATCTTTATCAACAAAATAAGACGTAACTTGCACTTGTTGCTCACCAATTTTATGTATTATAATCCAGCCGACTATTTTTTCGTTGTATCTCAAAACAAAACTACCTTCTGCTACTAATAAATCAGGTAATTGAAAAGGTGAAAGCTCATCAGGGTACCAGTTTTCGGATACTTTTTTTCGTTTGATGTAATTTAATTCTGTTTCAGTAAGTTCTACCCATTTAGTTACATAAAAGTTTGCAGGAAAATCTTTGATTTGGAACCAAGGCAAATCACAAACTTGCTTGTAAGCTAATTTTACAAGCACTGTTCTTTTTTCAGGTTTGTTCCAAGCGAGTTTCTGCAAAAGTGTGGGCATCCACTTAAAGCTCTCCCAATTGTTTTGGAAAATGATATTCAAATAATTTATTTGATTATTGAGAGCAATTTTTTCTGCAACTCTTAAAATCTGCGAAGCGATACCACGCCTGCGATGCTCTTCTTTTACCCAAAGACTTAATATTTTCATTAGGCTGTGTGGTTGGTTGTGTAAAAGTTCTAATACTGCCAATCCAACTTTTTCACCATTATAGGTGGCTTCTACTACGAAAAAAGGTTCTTTCAGGTTTCTTACTTTGCTTTTTTGTCTGAAACTTGGAAAAGTATAAGGCTCAAATTTCTGAATAACTTCTTGGGTACTCAAGTTCCGATATACATTGTAATTGTAGCTCATAATGAAAGGTTTTGAGAAAGTTTTTTTCAAAAAAACAAAAAAAAATTTGGCAAATCAAAAAAAATGTAATAATTTACACCTCAATTTTAAGAAACCACAATTTAACCATAAAACGGCGAAAAATTATGAAGCATTTTTTATCACAAAAATACAAAAACGCTGTTTGCAAGTACAAAAAATTCAGGGCACGTTTTGAAAAAAGTTTGCAGGAAGGTCTTTCTGCTCACAAAAAGCAAAGCCTCTATCAGCGTTTGAAAAAGCTCTATCAGCAAATTGTACGTTTGGAAACTCAGCTCAAATGGGCTGTTTCGGCGGGTGCTTTATCTCTGGCTCTTACAGCCTTACCCAACCCCGATGCTTTGGCACAAGGGCAAGGAAAATTCAAATATTTTGAAAGAAAAATTAAACTTGAGCCTAAAACAGGCTATGTAGCCCAATCGGCTCCTACTTATCCTACTTTTGCTGATTTGGATAATGACGGAGATAAAGATTTGATTATCGGTCAATATACTGGTGGGGCTTTATTTTATCAACGCAATGACACTACTGGTTTAGTTTATACACTTATCCCTAATGATGATGACCGTAGCCCTTTTAAGGATGCTGCCGCTGATATGCAGGGATACTCCTATTTCAATCCTTCTTTTGCAGATATGGATGGAGATGGCGACTTAGATATGATTGTGGGATATAATTACTATAAGTATGATTACGTAACTTTGTTCAAAAATGTAGATGGGAAATTTGTTCCTTTTACAGGGGCTGCCAATCCTTTTGCATTCGTAATTATGGGTGATGGAACTGGTATTGATGGTGGAGCGAGAGGCGAAATGTTTGATGCTGATGAAGATGGTGATTTAGATTTATTTGTTTCAGGTAGTGATGAGGCACTTGGAGATAAATATGGTATCAATGTTAAATATTACGAAAACTACGAAAGCGGTACAGGCGTATTTCAAGAGGTAACGGGTACTGGTAACCCGCTGGATCAGGTTAATATAACGCCAGGTCCTCTTTTCTATTACACAGGTTATGGTAGTCTTACCTTTGCCGATGGTGACAATGACGGAGATTTAGATGCTTACATCACCGAAAAGTACGGAGCAGTTTACGAATATAAAAATAACGGAAGTAATACTTTTGGACCACAGACACTGCATCCTACCTTGACTATACCAGGTATTCCTTATTATCCGTTTGCTATCGGTGCCGCTTTTGAAGACTTTGATGATGATGGAGATTTAGATGTTATCTATGGGGATAAGTATTACCAAACGCTCCCCTATAAGAAAAATAATGGCACGGGTGTTTTCTCTCTTGTTACCTACGATGTAAATGATCCTACTAATGTGGATTTTGATATAGAGCAAGAGTTGTTTCCTGCTGCATATTATACATCTAGCACTGCAACTGCAGACTTAGATGGAGACGGGGATTTAGATGCTGTAACTTTTGGAATATATGGAGATACATATCTGTTTAGAAATTTAGGTAGCACCGAAAATCCCAATTTTGAATTAGTAACAACATCTAATCCTTTTACACCATTAAATGGTTTAACATACAGACCTACGATTGACTTGGTTGATTTTGATAATGATGGTGATGCTGACCTTGTTGTAAAAGAGTTTAATGTTGCTACTCCCCGTTACTTTAGGAACAACAACAACGCGTCTTTTACTGAACTTACCGGGGCAAGTAATCCTTTATCAACTATTTCTATCAACCCTTCCCCCAATCTTGCTAAAATACAACTTATTGACTATGACAACGATGGAGATTTTGACTTAATAGCGGGCGATGATACCTCTATTAGAGTTTTTAGGAACGATGGAAGTAACTTTTCAGAGCTAACAGGTACTAATAATCCTTTTAACTCAATTAACACGGCTTTAGCCGTTACTACTCCCGCAATTAAGCGAATATCTCCCACACTCGTAGATATTGATAATGATGGGGATCTTGATTTGCTATTAGGGACTCTTAATAACTTAGATGACCCTTCAACTACTGCCAACCCCGATTTTAATAGGACATCTATCTATTACTATAAAAATAACGGAGGTGTTTATGAAGCGAATGTAGCAGATAATCCTTTTAATGGTATTGCGGTAAATAGATGGGCATTGCTGGAGTTTAATGATATAGATGGAGACAATGATTTGGACGCATTTTTAGGAGAACTTAGATTAGAAGCTCGGGTTCGCTATTTTGAGCGTGCAGGTAATAACTTCTGTCCTAAGGTGCAAGAAATTCGCCGTGAGATAAATACTAATGAAGTATATGAGTTTGCCAAAGAAGAGTTTAGAGAAGTGTATAGCGATGAACCCGATACCAAAAATAAGGATTTCCCTAAAATTAAAATCCTTATCCCACCTGCCTATGGTAAGCTAATGATTGGTGGCGAAATAGCTACTTTCGGATTAGAAATTCCTTATGCGGCTCTGGACAATATGACCTACACACCAAACAATGGCTACACAGGTATTGATAACTTCGTTTGGGCGGCTTTTGACCCTATCGGTGAGTGTTATTCTAATGGTGGCAACTTCCGTTTTGGAGTAGGTACTGATGTTACAGCTATCAACGATGACCTTGTAGGCTCCGTAGTGGTATTCCCTAACCCTGCCAAAGATAAATTCAATATCAATTTGGATAAGAATCTATCGGGTAGGGTAGAAGTGAAACTCTACAATACACTTGGCGGCGTTGTACATTCGGCTACTTACCAAAACCCTGCCGAAGTGCGTAGCATAGATGTTTCCAAATTACCTAATGGTTTGTATATCCTACAAATCAACAATGAAGGTAAAAATGGTGTGTTCAAACTCGTGAAAGAATAAAAAATCATTTCCTTTACTACCCCTCTCCTTTTTTGGAGAGGGAGTAGGGGATAAGGTTTGAAATCTCCAAACATTTGGAGATTTTTTTATTTTTTGTGTTTGTCTTTTTCTGCAATTTTTTCCAAATTAGCCGATAGATTTGAATTGGTTGCCTAATGAAAACCTCTACCCAAGAACTCAAAAATTTTGAATTTGGTAATGCCACCGATACAGGAAAGGTGCGTTCCAACAACGAAGATTATTTAGGATATTTTCAAACACCTAATGGTTATTTGTTTGTACTTTGTGATGGTATGGGAGGGCATCAGGCAGGGGAAAAAGCCTCTCAACTTGCCGTAGAAAGCCTAAAAGATTTTTTTAACAAAGAATTTTATACCAGCCCCCAAGAAGCTCTTTGGAAGGCTATTGTAGAAGCCAATCGTGTCATTTTTTCAACTTCGCAAAAATTCAGCGAATATGCAGGAATGGGTACAACCCTGGTAGCAGTGCTTATCCGAGACAATCAAGTTTTTTATGCACACGTAGGCGATAGCCGCTTATATTATTTTGAGCAAGCTACTCAAACTTTGCATCGCATTACCAAAGATCATTCCTTTGTGCAGGAACTGGTAGATAGGGGCGTTATCAAAGATGAAGACGCCGAAAAACACCCTCGTAAAAATGAAATTTTACGTGCCTTGGGTACTCACCAAGAGGTTATCCCCGAAGTGGGGGCTTTGCCTATCTTGCCTGCTGATAACGACTTGCTCTTGCTCTGCTCCGATGGCTTGAATGGTATGATAAGCGACTTTCAAATTACTGAAATTATTACGGATAAAACGCTTAACATTCTGCAACGTACCCAAAAGCTCATAGAAAAAGCCAACGAAGCAGGTGGAACAGATAATATCACCGTCCAACTGATTCGCTTCTATGCCCAACAACGCTCTCAGGCTACTTTGCCGACAGGCACCTACAAGTCGGTGGTGCTTACCCAACTACCTTCGGAAAAAAAAATCTCCTCCAAACATTACATTTTGGGGGCAGTGATAGCTGTGGTAGCCTTGCTTGTAGGAGTTTGGGCTTTTCAGCATAGTGGTTCGGCTGAAAAAAAATCTGCGGATACTTTGCAAGCCAAGCCTACTCCCGATTACTCACAACGTAAATATCCAGCGGAAAGTAAGCAAGAAAACGAAGAAGATAGCAAATCCAAAGACTCTACCGAAAAGAAAAAAGATACAAAGCCGAAAGCTAACCCAACCGAAAAAGACGAGAAAAAGCAAGAGAAAAACGAAAAAACAGATAAAAAAACTACTGAAAGTCCTAAAAAAGATACTAAAACATCAGAAGCTAAGTCCAATACCCAAAAAACTAACCCAAAAAACAATCAGCAAAATAAGCCCAAAACTGAACAAAAATGAAAGGAAGAGTAGTTGGAGATTATGTAATAGATAGTTTAATTGGTAGAGGTGGAATGGGAAGTGTGTACAGGGGTTACCATCAAAATTCAAACAAAGAAGTTGCTATAAAATTGCTTGAACCTATTTTAGCTGATAATAAGCATTTTAGGGAGCGTTTTAGGCAAGAAGCTTTTGTTATGGAAAAATTGAATCATCCTAATATAGTAGCTTTTTATGACTACATTGAACAAGAGGAAGATGTATTTTTGGTAATGGAATATGTAGAGGGAATTACTTTGGATAAAATTATAGAAAAACAAGGAAAAATTTCAGAAGCACGTGCAAAAGAATTATTAGTTCAAATGTCTAATGCTCTTGCTTATGCTCATAGCCAAGGAATTATACATCGTGATATTAAACCCTCTAACTTTATCATCAATTTGGAAACAAATAAGTTAAAAGTTTTGGACTTTGGAATTGCTAAAATGTTAGGAGAAAATGCCCAACAACTTACTAAAACGGGCATCCAAATGGGTTCTATTCTTTTTATGAGCCCTGAACAAGTAAAGGCAGAAAAAGATATTACTCATAGAACAGACATATATTCTATGGGTTTTACTTATTACTTTATGCTTACAGGTACTCACCCTCTACAACACTACTCTTCAGAATATTCTAATTATGAAGCTATTGTTAGTAAAAATGTTATAGATTTTAATAAATTAAAAAACTTTTCAAAAGTTACTAATGAAATTATTCATAGGTGTTTGCAAAAAAATCCTAAAGAAAGGTTTGCTACAACACTTGAAATCATTTCTTTATTGAAGTCTGAAAAAGTAGAAGAAAATGTATCTGAAAAAAGTTTAGACTCAAGTAAAAAAAGAGTATTAAAAAAATGGATATTTTCTATTATGTTAATAACAACTC
>FWPU01013287.1_pt1 | contig 10463 bp, 9 predicted proteins | sample 2228361 | NCBI WGS metagenome assembly FWPU01 (sample SAMEA103939777, study PRJEB20133) | metagenome | reverse complement strand
GATGACCCATCGGATGGTGAGGCGCTTGGGACGTGCGAGCACTACTAGCCCGTGACAGAATTTTTAGACACGCTCTAAAAAAAGAAGGAGTCATCCATGCGTCATTGACGCCCCCCGCCGCATGGGGATACCGTGATACCGCGGATTAGATAGGCGAACGCGCTCCGGCTTGCCGAGAGTCCCGACAAGTCGGGAGAGGCTGGCTCTCCGCCCCTGTCCGCGTCCGTCCATTAAATCCGCGGTATTTTCGGAGGATATCCCTACCAACAAAAGATTATCTCCAGCAGTCATAAGAGTCAATGGCATTGTATTGGGCAAAATGAGAGGAGGAAACCGCTATGAAGAAGCAAGCATCTCCGTCCACAGTCGTTGTCGCTATTGTTGTTGCTGTGCTCATCATTGGCGGGTTGTGGTACAAGTTCCTCGGTCCTGGATCTCAACCACCTGCCTCGCCGGAAACTGGGCCTAACCCCGCAGAACAAGCCGGCGAACCCAAGTTAGACCCCAAAGCGCCCGGAGGCACACAGGGCGGAGGAACGCCGAGCGGCGTCGCTGGAGAGCCCGTGTTACGGTAGGGGGGAATGTCTCTCTTGGTACGGGGCTGGGTTCCACGTCAAGCAAGGGCGTCGGGCGTTCCAGGATGACCTCAAGGGGAGTCTGTTGGAGAAAGTCCGAACCTGCAAACGCTTGAGTAAAGGGAGGGATGGGGCGTCACTTTTTGCATTGGATAGGTGTCATACGACGAACCCTGAAGTCGTGCTTTCCAAATTTGAAGGGAGGTCTCAAAGATGTTTGCTCAGACAAGACGGCAACGCGGTTTTACTTTGATTGAGTTGCTGGTCGTCATCGCGATTATCGCCATTTTAGCCGCCATCCTCATGCCTGTGTTTGCGCGGGCGCGAGAAAAAGCGCGGCAAGCCAGTTGTCAAAGCAACCTCAAGCAGATTGGCTTGGCGCTCGCTATGTATGTCCAGGACTACGATGAGCAGATGGTTCTTAGCGAAGGCTGCGCCACAAGCGGCATTCAGGGAAGATTAGTCGGAACGTGGCCTGATGGCACGCCAAAGTATATGTTCTGGAACGCGCAAATAGAGCCCTATACCAAAAACGCGCAGATTTTCCACTGTCCCAGTGAGGCGGCTCCGCACCGCTGGTCACCGTGTAACAACGGACCAGTGAGCGGAGTGCAATACTGGGGTGACTATGCGGTGAACATCTGGGCATTCAACCAGAGCATGGCTGCCTTCCTGACTCCTGCCACAACCGCCGCAGTGGTTGAGGCGCGCAACCACTATTACCGCGTGTGTTGCAACAATTCCATCTACCAATGCTGTTCAGGCGTGACGATTGCGCCCAACGTCACCGCCCCGCGCCCGCGCCACAATGACGGCTCCAACGTCCTGTTCATGGATGGGCACGTGAAGTATCTGAACGGTCTCAAGTCCTCGCGGGGTGAAGCCGATTATCACTTCCACCTTCAGTATCATCCCCCAGGACTCCGTAACTCCTGTCGCAGTTCCACAGAAACGGATAGTTAAAACGCCGCTTGCCCAGTGGAACGAATCACAACGCAAAAGGGGCGGGAGGATAACCATTCTCCCGCCCCTCTGTATTACACCGTCAACATCCCCTTGTTAAACACCAACTTCGTCCCCTTCGCCATCGCCTCGTTGGCCAGCAGAATCGTCGCCGCCGCGATCAAAGCCGTCTCGCCGTCGCAGAACGGCTTCTGATTTTCCAGCACGCAGCGAAAGAACGCTTCCAACTCTAACTGATAGGCGTTTTTGCGCACTTTGGCGATGTCGAGGTCTTGACCGGGGACTTTCGGTTTGTCCGCGCGCACCGTCGCGCTGGCGTCGAGCATGACGCCTTCGCGGTTCGTCTGTCCGCCTTTCGTCTTGTTCTGGGCGACCTTCATCCACGCCTCTTCTTTTTGCGGCTCGGGGAACAAGAAACCTTTGCTTTCGCCCTGCAGGATGAGCGTGCCGCGGGTGCCCAGGAACATTTCGTAATAGTCATCGTAGGAGTTCGTTGTCAGGGATTGGTAGAACACCTTAATCCCGTTGGGGTATTCGTAGATGACGTTGACGTTGTCGTAAACCTCGCGCCCGTCCTTCCAGTAATCAATGCCGCCTACGCCCATGACCGAAGTGGGCGTCGCGCCTAACATCCAGTTTACTGCGTCCAACTGGTGGCTGCCCAACTCCGCCATCAAGCCCTGCGAGTGTTCTTTGTAAAGCCGCCAGTTGACGAGGTGTTCTAAGTCCTTGTAGCCCCATTTTTTGAGGTCCACCTGCGGCGGGTTTTTGGGAAGGGCGCGCTTCCAGTTACCGTTGCGGTTCCACTGCGCGCGGACATGAGTGATTTGACCAATCGCGCCTTTTTGAATCAGGTCGTAGGCGTGATGATAAATCGGGTTGTAGCGGCGCTGATGCCCGATTTGCAGCCAGCGTTTGTTCTTCTTCGCCGCGTTCACCATCGCCTTGCACTCCTCGACGGAATACGCCATCGTCTTCTCGCAGAGGACATGCTTGCCCGCGTTCAAACAGTCCACCGCAATTGGCGAGTGAGTATTGAGCGGCGTGGCGATGAGGACCGCTTGCACGTCCTTCTCTTTTTCCAGCATTTTGCGATAATCCTCGTAGCCCCGCGCCACGCCTTTGGTCATCTTCACGCCTTCGTCAAGGTTCTGCGAGTTGATGTCCACCACCGCGACAATCTTCACGCCGGGGATGCGCAGCGCGTTCGCCATCAGCGCCCCGCGCCCCTCGTTGCCTGTGCCAATGACGGCAACCGTCACCGGCATCGGCTTGGTCGGCGGCTCGGATTCAGCGGGTTTGTTCGCTGGCTTCTCCTGCGCCAGCAACTTCTCGTTCATTCCCAACGAAAACGCCGCCGCTGCCGCCGCGACCTCCTTCAAGAAAAATCTACGGCTCCGGTCTTCACTCATGAATTGCCTCCCCTTGAGACTGTATGGGAGTATGGGAGTATGAGGGTGTGGGAGAAGTTTTAATGATACTCCCATACTCCCACACTCCCATACTCCCACACCGTTTTATACCAATCGTTTCAACGCCTCCACCCACTTCGGCACCGCCGTCATCGGGTCTTCCGCTGCCTCATATTCTAACACAACATAGCCGCGATAGCCCGCTTGCCGCAAAATTTCGACGATGCGCTTGAGGTCGGCTTCGGTCTTCTTGCCGCCCGTAGGCGTGATTTCGGTTTTGACCTGAACGTTCACGGCGTAGGGCGCGACTTTGGCGAGGTCGGCGTAAGGGTCGGCGGAGCGGAAGTTGCCCGTGTCCAGATTGACGCCGAACCAGTCGGACTTGACCGCCTTCACGATGGCGAGCAACTGGTCGGCAGTCGTCACAATGCCACCGTGATTTTCCAGCGCCAAAAATATGCCCTTCTGCCCCGCGTAAGCGCAGCACTCTTCGATACATTCAATCGCCCACTGCCGCGCCTGTTCCTCCGTCGCGTCGTTGGGTTTGTTCCCCGCAAAGATGCGGATGCACGGCGCGCCCAGCACGGCGGCGTGGTCGACCCACGACTTGACCAGCGCGATTTGCTTGTTGCGCTCCTCGCCCGGCGGCAGCGTGAAGCGGTTGCCGACCGCCGTGCCCGAAACGTCCAATCCCAGCAGAAAACACTGCTTTTTCAGGCGCAGAAGATACTCCGTCGTCACCGGTTGCGGGAAGTAATACGAGGTCAGCTCCGTGCCGTCCAAACCCATCAGCGCGCACTTTTCCACGAAGTTCTCCAGCGTCATCGTCGGATTCCTGCCCGCCAAGAACTGCCGATACGAATACGCTGCGCAACTCACCTTCATCTGCGCCGGAGCGGCACGCTTCACCGGCTCAATCGCGTGCGCCGCTGTCCCGCCCACCATACTTGCCGCCGTCAACGTCAAACTCTTCTTCAAAAACTCGCGTCGGTTGCGCATGAAATATCTCTTTCCGCCAACGGATGAAATGTGCCAACGGATAAGGTCTTTAGATTTCAAAAGATTTCATCCGTTGGGACTTTTCATCCGTTGGCAAAGTCCGGTTCATTTTATATCGGTCTTCCCCTGCACTGCCACCGATGATGGCATGGGCGCGTCCGCTTTGGTCAGCACCGGCGGTTCACGGTTGTCCGTGATTTCCAGTCGCACGGGGTCGAAGTAAGCGCGCTTGCCGCTGTGCATCGCCTGCACCGCCATCACGACGGCAGCCACCGCGCCCAAGGCGACTTCGGGCGAGGCGTTTGGCGTCCTGCGCGTGCGCACGCACTCCAGCCAGTTTTGTAGGTGACTCGTTCCCCTCGGCGAGGGCACAGCGATTTCCTCTTTGAGTTTGTTGGGACCGCCCCCTGCGCCGCTGAACTTCATCGTGCGCGTGTCGAACGTCCCATTCGTTCCCATGAACGTCAAGCCATCGCCGCAGCCCGCGTTGCCGAACGTCGTCGAGTAACTGACGAGAAACCCCTTGGGATATTCCAGCACCGCCTGAAAAGTATCGGGGTTTTCGCGCCCGTCTTTCCAGACGCACACCGACCCCTGCGCCACCGCGCTGCGCGGGAACGGCTCGCCCGTGAACCAGTGAACGATGTCAATCAGGTGGCTCATCCACTGGTCAGGAATGCCGCTGGAAAAATCGCGGTAGAGCCGCCACTCCATGAACTGGTGCGGGTCGAACGGGCGCATCCGCTTGTGCATCAAAAACCGCTTCCAGTCCACGTCCTCGGCTTTTGCCTCGCCGACGTCACTCCGCCGCCAACGCTGCTGCATCACGTTCCAAGAGATGTCCACCTTGCTCAACGTGCCTAAGATGCCCGTCTTTATCATCTGGGCGGCGGCGATAAACTGCCCGTCGCTGCGCCGCTGCGTGCCGATTTGCACGACGCGCTTCGTCTCGCGCACCGCCCGCAGCGCATCCTTCGCCTCACGCCAGTCGTTCGCCATCGGCTTCTCGCAGTAAACGTCCTTGCCCGCCCGCACCGCCTGCGTGAGATGTTGCGCGTGCTGAAAGTCGACGGTGGCGATGATGAGGGCGTCCACGTCTTTGAGTGCGCATATCTCGTCGAGGTTGCGGCACTGACGCGGCGGTGTGCCCTCGTGCCACTGCGCTATCATCGCCGCCCCCCGCTCGCGGTTCAGCCGCCAGATGTCGCACACGGCGGTCATCTCTGCGTTCATCTCTTTTTCCAGAGCGCGGAACTCATTCATCAAACTCCGCCCCCGTTGCCCCGGACCGACGATGCCGACCGACAGACGTTCATTCGCCCCAAACACGCGGCGGGCGTTGGGGATGAACAAAATGCCCGCTGTCACAGCAGACTTGGCGACAAACTCGCGTCGTGTAAGTTCAATCGCTGCCATGCGAAACATCTTCCCCGAAAACGTGGTGTTTTTTGTAGGGGCGAAGCGTTGTGGATTTGTTCAGGGAACGAATCCACAACGCTTCTCGCCCCTACTTCACGCTTCATGCACCCACACCGCTTTGACATCCTCATCCACCAAAGTTTCCGGCGCCAGCACCGCCGACACTTCGGGATGCCTCGCGCAGTATGCCCGCGCCCCTTCTTCGCCCAACACGAAAAACGCCGTCGAGAGCGCGTCGCTTTCCGTGGCAGAAGGAGCGATGACCGACGAACTCCACATCCCCCGCGCGGGAGTGCCCGTGCGGGGGTCGAGGATATGGCTGTAACGTTTGCCGTCCACCTCAAAGAACTGCTCGTAACTGCCCGATGTCGAAAGCGCTTGGTCGCGCAGCGTAACAGTCGTGATGTGCTTCTCCTCATCGAGCGGGTGGCGAATCCCAATCACCCAGCCCTCCGCGTCCGGCGGCGCGCCTAAGGCGTAAATCGTGCTGTAACCGCCGTGAATCAACGCCGCTTCCACGCCCAAATTTCGCAGCACGGCCGCCGCGCGGTCCACCGCGTAGCCTTTGCCGATGCTGCCGAGATTGATTTCAACTCCTGCGCGGTCAAAGCGCACAGTGGAATCCCCTTCGTCCAAAAGGACGTGCCTCATGCCCACGTGTTCAAGCGTTTGCGCAATCGTCTCTGCCGACGGCACGACGCCCTGCTGCCGATAAAACCCCCATGCCTTCACTAAGGGACCCGCCGTGATGTCAAACGCGCCCTGCGTTTCTTCGCTGAGGCGCGCTGACAGTTGCAGCAAATCAAACAATCGTGGTTCCACGCGCACCGGCTCAATGGCTGCCCGCTCGTTCACCCATGACACCTCGCTCGTCGGCACGTAGACGCTCAGTTGCTCCTCCAGCCGCTCCACCTCATCCAACGCCTCATGCCCCGCCGCCGCCAAAAAATCGCGGTCATCGCCGAGGAGAACGATTTCAAAGGTGGTCGCCATTGCGCGACGGCGAACAACAAGGCTATGCATCCATTGGTTCATTGGTCCCCTGGTCAATTGGTCCGTTCACTCATTGACGCATTGACTCTTTTTCCTCTGACATACGTCGCTTTCACCATCGCCCCCTTGCCCCGATAAACGAGGCGCGAGAGGAGGGCGTCCAGAGATTTATCCTCGCTATTGTCGCGGGTGGGGTCAATAATGGACGTATCAATCACCACAAAATCTGCGTCCTTGCCGGGCGCGAAGTTGCCGATGCGGTGGTCGAGTCCCAACGCCTTCGCGCCGCCCAGAGTCGCAAGGTAGAAAACGAGTTTCGGGTCGGCGACGTGAACTTCATCGTCTAATTCCAGATGCTCCAACACCCGACGGAACAACTGCGTGCCGCGTTCGCCCAACAGTCCGAACTCCGCCCAGACCTCCGTCAGCCGCTCGCGGTAGAACCGCTCCATCGCCCAGCGCGCTTTGGACGCCAGACACGCCGCGCCCATCTCGCGGAACAGCGATAAACTGGGTCCCGCGCCCACGTCGGTGCCGATGCCGACGTGAATGTGCCGCTCCATCGCCTTGACCAAATCCATGATGCCGCTCTTGAGAAAGAAGTTCGCGCTGGGGCAGTGGCAGATGCGCGTGTCCGTTTTTTGCAGCACGTCGAACTCTTCTTCCGACAGATAGACGCAGTGCGCCACCAGCGTTTTCGCGCCCAGCAAACCGGCGCGGTGGTAAACGTCGGTATAATGCTTCGCTTCTGGGAACAGCCGCTTGACCAGCATGAGTTCGTCGAGGTTCTCGCTCAGGTGCGTCTGCACGTAAGCGTCGTATTTCCGCGACAATTCTGCTGCTCGCTGCATCAGTGCCATCGAGCAGGTCGGCGCGAAACGCGGCGAGAAGGCATATTGCAGCCTCCCCCCGTCGCGTCCGTGCCACTGCTGGCAGAGTTCCTCGCTCTGTTTGAGCGAGGTTTCCGTATCTTCGAGCAGCGCGGACGGCGCGTTCTGGTCCATCATCACCTTGCCGATGACGGCGCGGATGCCGATTTGTTCGGCGACGGCAAACGCCGCGTTAGTGGCTTGCTGATGAATCGTCGCATACACCGCCGTGGTCGTCGTCCCGTGCGCCAGCATGTCGCTGAAGAAACGCTCGGCGGCATCGCGGGCTTTCTCGGCATCGGCAAAGCGCATCTCCGCTGGGAAGATGTGCGCCTGCAACCACGGCAGCAGTTCTCCCCCGTCCATCGCCACCGCGTCATATTGCGGCAAGTGGGAGTGAACGTCCACCAGACCGGGGATGAGGAGGTGGGGACGAAAATCTTGCGTATGGCGTATGGCGTGTTGCGCGTTGCGCGTTAAGTCAACGACTTCGGCGATGGTGCCGTCGGCATTGACGAGGAGCGCGCCATCAAGCAAATAGTCGAACGCCTCTCCGTCGCGCGGATTCAGGATGCGAGCGCGATAGACCGCAGCGGGTTGTGAGAGCATCTGTGGTTCACCGCAGAAAGTTATATCACGCTTGACCGGGGGTGTCAATTGACCCCTGCATCTTTTGTGCTATCCGTACAACCCCTCCGCCACTTTCTTAACCGCCTTCGCTATCATGCGGCTGTGTTTGCTCGTCATGCGTTGGTTGAGCGGCACGGCGACGGTGCGGGTGAGGACGCTCATCGTTTGTGGGCACATATCTTCGGAGTATTCGACGTTGCCTTTGTAGCGTGGGTCGCGCCATGGGTCGCGCCCGGGCGAGATGGGCACTTTGTTCAGCACGTAGTCCCAATACTTGTAGATGTGTCGGTCGGGAAAACCTTCGTTGTGAATCGTGTGGACGCGCACGCCTTCGGCGGACAACGCTTGCGCGAACCGCTTGGCTTCATCGGCGGAGTCGAAGAGAAAGTTCGCCGAGTAAGCGCACTCGCCGTCGGGGTCGGGCACGCGCATTGGTTTCAACCCCGGCGCGCCGTTGATGGAGCGTAGGAGTTCCTTTTTGCGCTGTCGGCACACTGCCACGATTTTGTCCAGTTTGTGCAACTGCGCGAAAGCCACCGCGCCCGCCAACTCGTTCATGCGATAGCCCTGCCCCGCGAACGCTTGCAGGGTGACCTTCTTCGTCAGTTCCTCGCTGAGTTTGCGCCAGAACGCGATGCCCGAATCGTGCGCAATCGCGGCGCGGGCGTAGAGGTTGTCGTCGTTGGTGATGACGACGCCCCCCTCGCCTGAGGTGATGGTCTTCGACGCCTGCAAACTGAAGCAGCCGACGTGCCCAATCGTCCCGATGCGCTTGCCCTTGTAAGTTCCGCCGTCGCACTGCGAAGCGTCCTCAATGACGGCGATTTTGTGCTTCTTCGCGATGCGCATGATTTTGTCCATGTCGCACGGAATTCCGCGCATGTGGACGGGCATGACGGCTTTCGTGTAGGGCGTAATTTTGCGCTCGAAGTCCTTCGGGTCGAGCGTGAGCGTATCGTCAATCTCCGCAATGACAGGCACCGCGCCGACCAAAATCACCGCCGACGCGCTGGCGATGTAGGTGTAACCGGGCACGATGACCTCATCGCCCGGTCCGACGCCTAGCGCGGTCAATCCCGTCACCAGCGCCGCCGTTCCTGATGATACTGCAAGGGCGTGCTTCGCGCCTGTCTTCTTCGCAAAGCCTTCTTCAAATCGCATGACGTAAGACTGCTTCGCGTCCTGCCAGCGAAACACCGCCTTGCGGTTCAGCACGTCGTTCACATACTGTTTCTCCTCGTCTCCCAACTCGTACACACCAAAGCCGACGTAGGGAATCTCTTCTGTGACTGCTTTGGGTCCGCCGTTAATGGCTAAATCTGAGGGTCTTACTTTGGGCATCAATGTTCCTCGCGTCAAGGGAAAGTAAGAGGAAAGTAAAGGGAGCAACGAAACGTCCCCCTCCGTCCTCTTATTTCCCCTGAAAATACGTCTTCACTGCTCTTCCCGTCCTTGCCGATTCATTCGCCGCCAGCGTCACGTCCAGCGTGCGCAGCGCGTCGGCGTAGTCGGATTGAATCAACGAGGCGTCGCCGGTGCGCACGGCGCGGATGAACATTTCATCAATCGAAGGGCGCGGCTGGGGGGGCTCCATGAGTTCCGCCACTGGCTCAGGAAAAGTCTTCCAGCCGTCGCGGGTCCACTCCAGGCGTAAATCGCGCAGCAGAACGTCCAGCGAACTCTTGCCGCCGCCCCGCGTCATCATGCAACTGCTGGTGAGCGTGCCGATGGCGCCGCTGGCAAATTGCAGCGTCAGCACGTGCGCGTCGGGAATGGTGAAGTTCTCCAGGTCGGTGCACACCCGCCGCGTATAACGCGCGGTGACCTCGACGATTTCACCCGCGAGGAAACGAATCAAGTCAACCTGATGCGTCGTCTGCTCCACGAGTTGCCCGCCCGATTTTTCCATCACGCGCCACCAGTGTTCGGGACCGCCTGCGACGCCGCCCCAGCGGTTGCAGACGACCATGCCAATCGTCTTGTCCGCGAGAAACTTTCTGCCGCGCTGCGCCGCGTCGAGGTAGCGCGTCTGGTAGCCGACGCAGGTAAGGATGCCCGCTTTCTCGACGGCTTCCAGGACTTTCAGCCCTGTTTCCATGTCGAGTGCGACGGGCTTCTCGATGAACAACGCGGCTTTCTTCTGCGCTGCCCGCAAGTCCACCTCGCCGTGCGCAAACGGCGGGATGCTGATGTAAATGGCGTCCAGTTCCTCTTTGTCCAGCATCTCCCGATAATCGCCGTAAGAAACCCCGCCGACCTCGTGCGCCATCGCCTGCGCCCGCTCCAACGCGACGTCACAAATCGCCGCGATCTCCACGCCTTCTATCTGCTTGACGCGGCGAATGTGTCCCTCCGCGTTGCCGCCTGCGCCGATGAAACCGACTCTGAGCATGTTCAAATTTCACTTGTCCTTTCCAATTGCGGCGCAATCATCGCCACAAATTCATCAGGCAGAAGGATAGGGAAACTCACCGCCTTCTGCACCGATGGTTTCTTGAAATGTCGCTTGTCTAACTGCTGACCGACAGCGCATCGTTCATTGTTTGACCGACAGCGCATCGTGCAGACTTTGATCCTTGATAACCGACAGCACATCGTGCAGA
>FWPU01013281.1_pt1 | contig 10471 bp, 10 predicted proteins | sample 2228361 | NCBI WGS metagenome assembly FWPU01 (sample SAMEA103939777, study PRJEB20133) | metagenome | reverse complement strand
ATGGATATATTCTCTCAAAAATATAAAAAATTATTTTAAGAAAATTCTTTCAAAAAGGTCAAGGCCAAAAGACATTGGACTTTTAATTGGCAAAAAATACATTGAAAATATTAAACTTCTTGGTAGAAGAACAGCACAGATGCATATTGCTCTTTCAAGTAGAAGCGATATTTCTGAATTCAAGCCAGAGAAATTTTCTTCAAAATATCAGAGTAGTATTTTTGAATCAGTAAAAGATTTAATAGAAAAAGTTTTTACTACTCTTAAGAAAAATATCTTTAAGTTTCCTTATGAGTTAAAAGAAGATATAATAGAAATTTTGTTTTCAAAGAAAAAAATTATAAATTGTTTCAAAAAAATTTTGGAGAAAGATATATCTTGTGTTAAGATGAGAGTCCATGGTGACTATCATCTGGGTCAGGTTTTATTTACAGGTAATGATTTTATAATTATTGACTTTGAAGGTGAGCCAGCGAGGAAATTTAAAGAAAGAAGAGAAAAACTTTCGCCAGTAAAAGATATAGCAGGAATGCTTAGGTCATTTCATTATGCAATTTATTTTGTTCTTTATAAAGATAAAAGTTTCAAGCAAAAAGATACTTCTTTTCTTAAAAGATTTATAGATATCTGGTATGAATATATAAGTAAAACTTTCTTGGATTCTTATCTTGAGACATCTAATGAGGCAAATTTTCTTTCAAAAAACAGACAGGATTTTCTAATTCTTTTAAAAATTTTTCTTTTTGAGAAAGTTATTTATGAAATTGGATATGAACTAAACAATAGACCTGACTGGGTAATAATACCTCTTGAAGGCATAAAATGTCTCTTGGATGGTAAAATTGACAATCTTGTGAGGATTTGCTAAAATTCTTCAAGTAGTTGTCTTTTTCCTTTGAAAAATGGGATTGATGGGGATTTTAAGAAACTGTTCACTATCAAAATGGAAAAAAATATTCCTGTTTTAATTGATAAAGAAAAATGTAAGGGCTGCGATTTGTGTATATATTACTGCCCTATGAAATGTCTTGCCAAATCTGACCAGATAAATAAACTGGGATATTCCCCTGCTGTGCTGGTTAAACCAGAGGAATGTAATTCCTGCGGGGTTTGTTATATTATGTGTCCTGAATATATAATTACTTGTTTTCCAAAATGAATAAAAAAACTCTACTAAAAGGAAATATAGCTCTGTGTGAAGGAGCAATTTCAGCAGGTTGTGTTGCATATTTTGGTTATCCAATTACGCCTCAGAATGAGGTTTCTGCATATATGTCAAAAAGGATGCCTGAATTAGGCAGGATTTTTCTTCAATCCGAGAGTGAACTTTCTGCAATAAACATGGTTTTTGGGGTTGCTGTTAGTGGTAAAAGAGCAATGACTTCATCTTCATCACCAGGAATAAGTTTAATGCAGGAGGGAATTTCTTATCTGGCTGGTTGTGAACTTCCCTGTGTTATAGCAAACATAGCAAGAGGCGGGCCTGGGCTTGGCAATATAAGTGGAAGCCAGGCAGATTATTTTCAGTCAGTTAAAGGTGGAGGCCATGGTGACTATAAAATGATTACACTTGCACCTTCTTCTGTTCAGGAAATGTATGACCTTACATTTCTTGCTTTTGAGCTTGCGGATAAATATAGAAACCCTGTTATGATTTTATCAGATGGGTATTTAGGTCAGATGATGGAACCAGTAGCAATTCAAAATGAAGAGTTAAAAATTAAAAATTATAATAAGGATTGGATACTTGATGGATGTGCTGGCAGAGAACCAAGAAAAATTCGGTCTCTTTTCATGGGTGAAGGCGAACTTGAGGAATTTAACTGGAAACTTCACAGAAAATATAAAGAAATTGAAAATAATGAAGTAAGACATGAAGAATATAAAACAGAAGATGCTGAATTTTTAATTGTTGCGTTTGGTATTTCTGCAAGAATCTGTAAGTCAACAATAGAAATAGCAAGAAAAGAAGGTTTAAAAATTGGGCTTATAAGGCCTATAACGCTGTGGCCTTTTCCTGAAAAACAGATTAAAGAAAATACTAAAAAAGTAAAAAAAATTATTACAGTAGAAATGAATCTTGGTCAGATGGTAGAGGATGTTAAACTTGCGGCGAATGGAGTTGTTCCAGTAGAATTTCTTGGTAAACCAGGTGGAACAATTTTTACCCCAGAAGAGATTTATGAATACATTAGAAAAATCTGTTAAGGTTATTAAAAATCAAGATATTGTAAAGTTTACGCGGCCTGAAAGCTTGAAAGCAACACAGCATTTATACTGTCCTGGTTGCGGACATGGAATAATTCATCGTCTGATAGCAGAAGTTATAGATGAACTTACTATCCGTGAAAAGACAATTGGTATTGCTCCTGTTGGCTGTGCTGTTTTTGCCTATGACTATTTTAATTTTGATGTAACAGAGGCACCTCATGGAAGACCGCCAGCAGTTGCAACAGGAATAAAAAGAGTTCTTCCAGATAGGATTGTATTTACTTATCAGGGTGATGGTGACCTTGCAGCAATAGGGACTACAGAAATTATACATGCTGCCAATAGAAGTGAAAATATAACTGTAATTTTTGTTAACAATGCAAACTATGGAATGACCGGGGGACAAATGGCTCCAACAACTCTTTTAGGACAGAAAACATTGACAACTCCTTCAGGTAGAAATGTTTCAGTAGATGGTTATCCTTTAAAGGTATGTGAACTACTGAGTTCTCTTGATGGAGTAAAGTTTTTAGCCCGTTGTGCAGTAAACAAGCCAGCAAATGTTATTCAAACAAAAAAGTTAATTAAGAAAGCATTCCAGTATCAATTAGATAATAAAGGTTTTTCTTTAGTTGAAGTTCTTTCTATGTGTCCTGTAAACTGGCAACTTACACCAATTGAAGCATGCAACTGGATAGATGAGACAATGATTAAGACATTCCCACTTGGTGTGTTTAAGGATATCCTGTAATGTTTTCTATCCAGTTTTGTAGTTGTCCAATTTATTGAGCCTATATTGGCATAAATGTGACATCTACAATTTTATCACAGGAATAAAAATGACAGAAGAAATTTTTATAGCAGGAGCAGGTGGACAAGGCATTCTTGCCTTAGGTAAAACACTTGCTCTTTCAGCAGTAGAACAGGGACTTTATGTAACATATTATCCAAGTTATGGAGCAGAAATTCGTGGTGGAACTGCAAATTGCACAGTTATAATATCAGATAAAGAAATTGCATCTCCGACAGCAAGCAAAGTAAAAACACTATTAGTGCTAAATTCTCCTTCTTTTTTGAAATTTATACCAAAGTTAGTTTCAAATGGACTTCTTATAGTAAATTCTTCTCTAATTGACATATCCAAAAGTGCAAATATAATAGGCGAGAAAATCTCAAAACTTGTTCAGATACCAGCAACTTCAATTGGAAAAAAACTTGGTGATGTAAGATGTGCAAATATGGTAATGCTTGGCATATATACTGGAGTAAAAAAAATAATTTTTCCTGAGATAGTTATGAAAGTGATAAAAAATATTTTTTCTGGTAAAAAAGAACTAATAACTCTTAATATAGAAGCATTCAATAAGGGATTAAACTATGAAACTGAGAAAAGCAAAGATTTCTGATGTTCCTCAGATGTATAAACTTATAAACTATTATGCAAACAAAAAACTAATGTTACCAAGGGCGCTCAGTGAGATATATGAGAAAATTCAAGAATTTTTTGTTATTGAACACAAGAAAAAAATCATTGGGTGTGTTGCGCTTCATGTAACATGGGAAGACCTGGCAGAAATTAAGTCACTGGCAGTTGCACCTAAATATAGAAACAAAGGGCTAGGTTCAAAACTTTTAAGAAAATGTCACAAAGAGGCAAAACAACTCGGAGTTAAAAGAATATTTGCTTTAAGTTTTGTCCCTGAGTTTTTTAAGAAACACAAGTATGGTGTAGTTTCAAAAGATGCTCTTCCCCATAAAATCTGGATAGAATGTGTTAGGTGTCCATACTTTCCAAACTGTAAAGAAGTCCCGCTTATCAAGAAAATATAAGAATCCTTTTTTATTTTTTTACATCTAATCAAAGAAGAAGTTCTTTCCCATTTGCAAAATAGGACCAGGGGAATTTTCCTTCCCTTTGTAAAAGAAGGATTGAGGGGGGATTTTAGATTTGGTGATTGGAGATTGGGAATTGAGGGGGATTTTTAGAGATGTTTAACAAATTTACTTTAAAATCGCAAGAAGCATTAATGACTGCGCAGAAGATTGTTCAGGACTATCAACATCAGGAACTTCTGCCTGAGCACTTGCTTCTTGCACTATTGGGTGGAAACGATGATTTTGCCTATATTATATTAGAAAAAATAGGTGTTCAACCATTACAGATAAAACACGAAATTGGAGAATACTTAGATACACTGCCAAAGGTTACAGGTGCTGGGCTTGAACTCTATCTTTCTTCAAGAATGAAAAAAGTTTTTGATATTGCTATTGAAGAGACAAAGAAACTCAAAGATGAATATGTTTCAGTAGAACACTTACTTATCGGAATTCTTGAAGAAGGTGGGCATTCATCAAAAGTGTTAAAAAAATATAAACTTACAAAAGAAAAAATATATCAGAGTTTGCAGACACTTCGTGGAAGTCAAAGAGTTACAGACCAGACACCTGAAGCAAAATATCAGCCACTTGAGAAATATGGTAGAGACCTGACGGAACTTGCAAATAGAGATAAACTTGACCCTGTAATTGGAAGAGACGATGAAATAAGAAGAACAATCCAGGTTTTATCAAGAAGGACAAAAAATAATCCTGTTCTGATTGGGGACCCAGGAGTAGGTAAAACAGCCATTGTTGAAGGGCTTGCCCAAAGAATCGTAAGTGGAGATGTCCCGGATACACTTAAAAATAAAAAAATATTTCAGCTTGATTTAGGTGCTCTTGTTGCAGGAACAAAGTATCGTGGTGAATTTGAAGACCGCCTTAAAGCAGTCCTTAAAGAGATAAGTGATAGTTCAGGTAATATCATACTTTTTATTGACGAACTTCATACACTTGTAGGTGCAGGTGCTGCGGAAGGTGCAATTGATGCAAGTAATATGTTAAAGCCAATGCTTGCAAGAGGAGAACTCAGATGTATTGGTGCAACAACCCTTGATGAATACAGGAAATATATTGAAAAAGATGGAGCGCTTGAAAGAAGATTTCAGCCAATTTATGTTGGAGAACCATCAATAGAAGACACAATTGCAATTTTAAGAGGCATAAAAGAAAAATATGAACTTCACCATGGAGTTAAAATTAAAGATTCCGCACTTGTTTCTGCTGTAAGACTTTCTTCAAGATACATTGCAGATAGATATCTACCTGATAAAGCGATTGACTTAATTGATGAAGCATGTTCCAGATTGCGCATAGAAATTGACTCAATGCCATCAGAACTCGATTCACTTGAAAGAAAGATAAGACAGTTTGAGATTGAAAAGCAGACATTGAAAGGTGAAGAATTAAAAAATATAGAAAAAAAATTAGATGAATTGAGAAAAGAAAGGGATGAACTTAAACAGCACTGGCAAAAAGAGAAGGAAATTATTAAGAAAATTCATCAAATAAAATCAGAAATAGAAAAACTTAAACTGGAAGAAAGTCGCGCGGAAAAAGAAGGTCAACTTGATAAAGTAGCAGAAATTCGTTATGGTAAACTTCCTGAGTTAGAAAAGTTGCTTGAAAAAGAAAATTCTGCCTTATTAGAACTCCAAAAGAAAAAAAGAATTCTAAAAGAAGAAGTTGATGAAGAAGATATTGCACAGGTTGTTGCAAAATGGACAGGTATTCCAGTGACACGACTTCTTGAAACAGAAACAGAAAAACTTAATAAAATGGAAGAAAGTTTACATTTAAGAGTAATTGGTCAGAATGAGGCAATAAAATTGGTTTCAGATGCAATAAGGCGTTCAAGAGCAGGATTATCTGACCCAAACAGACCTCTTGGTTCATTTTTATTTCTTGGTCCAACTGGCGTAGGTAAAACAGAACTTGCAAAAACACTTGCAGAATTTCTATTTGATGATGAAAAAAATTTAGTCCGCATAGATATGTCAGAATATATGGAAAAACATACTGTTAGCAGGTTGATTGGTGCTCCACCGGGCTATGTCGGATATGAAGAAGGAGGCCAACTTACAGAAGTTGTTAGAAGAAGACCTTATTCAGTTATTCTTTTTGATGAAATAGAAAAAGCACATCATGATGTTTTTAATATACTTTTACAGATTCTTGATGATGGCCGTCTCACAGATGGACAAGGAAGAACTGTCAATTTTAGAAATACTGTTATAATAATGACTTCTAATATTGGTACAGAATACATAGAGACTGTTCATTTAGGATTTGAAAGCGAGGAATCAAAAGCAAAGAAAGAGCAAAATAAAAAAATCAAAGATAAAATAAATGACGAACTCAAGAAGCATTTTAGACCAGAGTTCTTAAACAGAATTGATGAAATAGTGGTATTTCAGCGTCTGACACAAGAAGATATGAACTCAATCGTTGAATTGCAACTTAAGAATTTACAAAGACTGCTTGATGAAAAGAAAACTAAACTTATAGTTAGCGATGAAGTTAAAAGGTTTCTTGCAAAAGAGGGTTATGATGAGGTCTATGGAGCAAGACCATTAAAAAGGGCAATTCAGAGATACTTAGTTAATCCAATTTCTCAGAAGATTATTTCTGGTAAGATAAAAGAAGGGGAAAAAGTTGAAGTGGATTTTGATAAAAAAACATCCAGGATTACATTTAATGGTGAATTTTAGATAGTTCTTTTTTCAATTTCTTATATGTTTGCTCCAAACTTTCACAGATTACTTTTGTTTCACCACAAACAGGCATAAAGTTTGTATCTCCAAGCCATCTCGGGACTATATGTATGTGAAGATGCCCTGGAACTCCTGCGCCAGCAACTTTTCCTAAATTTATGCCTATATTAAAGCCCTGCGGGTGATTTGCTTTTTTCAATATTTTTGTTGAAATTTCTGTCAAATTAAAAAGTTCCAGCATTTCTTCATTATTAAGTTCTGAAAGTTGTCTTTTATGTTTTTTAGGCGCAACCATTAGATGTCCATTAGAATAAGGATATAGATTAAGAATTATAAATGCTGTTCTTCCACGATACAACACAAGATTTTTAGTGTCATTTTTTGAATTAAGTTTTTTGCAAAATAAACAGCCCTTTTCTTTTTTACCTGCGATAAATTTCATTCTCCAGGGTGCAAATAGTTTTTTCATTTTTGCCTACTTTTTAATTCTGATAATAGTTTTAAAATAAATACTCTATTTTTTATCTGTGGATGAGGAATTTTCAGATTTTTTTTGTTAATTGTTTTTCTGCCATATATAAGTATGTCTAAATCAATGACTCTTGGTCCCCATTTAAATGTTTTTTTTCTGCCAACTGTTTTTTCAATTTTTTTGAGTGTTTTTAGAAGTTTCTCAGGGGAAAGTTCTGTTTCAATTTCCCAAACAGTATTTAGAAATTTTGGTTGATTTTTATATCCCCATGGTTCAGTTTCAATTATAGAAGAAGTTTTTCTTATTTTTATTCCCTGTATGTTATTCAAAAATTTGTATGCTTTTTCAATATTTTTTTTTCTATCCCCGAGGTTACTACCAACACCTATATAAACTTTTACCATTGAATTTTACTTATTCTATTGAGTGCCTCTTTTATTCTATTGACATCAATCGTGAGAGCAAATCTGATATAATATTCTCCTGTATCGCCCATTCCAACACCTGGGGTAGCAACAACACCCGCCTGAGTTAAAAGTTTTTCGCTTGTTTCTATTGAACTTTTTCCTAAAGGTGTTTTTGCCCATAAATAAAAAGTTGCTTCTGGTTTTTTTATTTTCCAGCCAATTTTACTCAGCCCTTCACAAAGGACATCTCGTCTTTCTTTATATATTTTTCTATTTTTTTCAACACATTCCTGTGAACTTGTTAGAGCAACAACTCCAGCATATTGAATAGCAGCAAAAATGCCTGAATCGTAGTTATCTTTTACTGACCCTAGAGCTTTGACTATATCTTTATTTCCACAAACCCAACCACAACGCCAGCCCGTCATATTATATGTTTTTGAAAGTGAGTGAAATTCAATACCGATATCTTTAGCTTGTGGTATTGATAAAAAAGAAATAGGTGGATTTCTTTCATTAAAATAAATTTCAGAATATGCAGCATCGTGTGCAACAATTATGTTATACTTCTTAGCAAATTTAATCACTTCAATAAAAAACTTTTTTGGTGCAGTTGCAGCTGTTGGATTATTAGGGTAATTCAAAAAAATAATCTTTGCTTTTTTTAGTATTTTTGAAGGAATTTTTCTCAAATCAGGCAGAAAATTGTTTTTTTCGAGTAATGGCATAGGATAAGGTATTCCACCTGAGAAAATTGTTCCTGTTTTGTAGACAGGATATCCAGGATCTGGGATAAGAACAACATCGCCGGGATTTATAAAGGCAAGTGGTAAATGAGCTATTCCTTCTTTTGAACCTATAAGAGAATGTATCTCTTCATCAGGGTTAAGTGTAACATCAAATCTTTTTTTGTACCATTGTGCTACTGCTTGACGAAAAATTCTCATACCTGCACCAAAGGGATATTGATGATATGTAGGATTTTTTAGTGCTTCCTGACCAGCCACAACAATGTGTTCTGGTGTTGGCAGGTCAGGGTCGCCTACACCCATATTTATAACATCTACTCCCTTTTCAATAAGTTCTTTTTTCTTCCTGTCAATTTCAGCAAAAAGATAAGGTGGAAGTTTTTTTAATCTTTTAGATAGTTCCATTTTTTGCTTTTTCTTAGTGAGTCCTTTCTACAAAATTTATCAAACTGCCAATATTTTCTATTCTTATTTCTATCTTATCCCCGGGTTGCATAGGACCTACACCGGGTGGAGTTCCAGTGGCTATAATATCTCCTTCCTCGAGGGTCATTACTTTTGATACAAAAGATAGAATTTCTGGCACCTTAAAAATCATATTTTTTGTGTTTGAACATTGTACAATCTTATCGTTGAGTAGTGTTTCAATTTTAAGATTTGATGGGTCTACACCACTTACTATTTCAGGCCCAACAGGACAAAAAGTATCAAATGATTTTGCTCTTGTCCACTGAATATCTTTTCTCTGAATATCTCTTGCTGTTACATCATTTAGGCAGGTGTATCCAAGAATATATTCAAAAGCATTTTCAATTGGAACATTTTTTGCTTTTTTCTTTATAACTATTGCTAATTCTGCTTCGTAATGAAGTTCTTTTATACCTTCAGGATAAATAATTTTTTCAAGATGTCCAATAAGTGCTGACGGTGGCTTTAAGAAGATTATAGGTTCTTCGGGAATTTTCATGTTCAGTTCTTTTGCATGGTCAATATAGTTTAATCCAAGAGCAACTATTTTTGATGGTTTGAATTTCATTTTAGGTCAAGGACATCCATCATCTCATAAAGTCCGGGTTTTTTGTTAACTATCCATTTTGCTGCAAGTAGTGCGCCACTTGCAAATGTATCTCGCGAATGTGCCCTATGAATTAATTCTATTCTTTCACCAGTTCCTGCAAAAATAACAGTGTGCTCACCAACAATATCACCTGCCCTAACAGCAAAAATGCCTATTTCATTTGGTTTTCTTGGGCCTGTTTGTCCTTCTCTACCATAAATTTCTTTTAGTTTTGTCTGTTTTGCTATTTTTATTTTTTCCACTAATTTCAAAGCAGTGCCAGAAGGAGCATCTCTTTTCTTATTGTGATGTGCTTCAACAATTTCTACATCATAGTTATGTAAAATTTTTGCAACTTCTTCAGAAATTTTAAATAATAAATTCACTCCAATACTCATATTTGGAGAAAAGACAATTGGTATTTTTTGGCTTGTATTTTTTATAATTGAAATTTGCTCTTCAGATAGTCCTGTTGTTCCTATTACACTTGCTTTTTTAAATTTTTCTATGATTTTTATATGCTCAATTGTTGCCTGTGGATTTGTAAATTCTATTAAAACATCTGTTTTATCTATGATTTTTTCTAGGTTAGATTCAACATCTATATTTAGTGGTTGAAATCTTTTGCCAATCATTGGGTGAGTATTTACTTCAAGTCCTGCAACAACTTCAATTTCTTTATCTTGAGTTGCAAGTTCTAAAATTTTTGACCCCATTTTACCACAAACTCCAGAGATAATTATCTTTACCATTTTTTTACTCCTTGGCGTTCTTTTTTCTACTTGGCTTTAGCGGAAAGGTAATAAAAATGCAAAATTAAAAATTCTTCAACCACAGAGAGCACAGAGATTTTTTTTACCACTGAAACCACTGAATTCAATTTTCTAATCTTTCAATCTTTCAATCTTCTTAATCAGTTTCTTTTATCTTCTCTGTGTCCTCTCTGGTTTTTGTTCTCTGTGTCCTCTGTGGTTTTGGTTTTT
>FWPU01013274.1_pt1 | contig 10473 bp, 9 predicted proteins | sample 2228361 | NCBI WGS metagenome assembly FWPU01 (sample SAMEA103939777, study PRJEB20133) | metagenome | reverse complement strand
TCAACCACACCCTGTTCTGGTCCATTCTGGGACCCGGCAAGGGCGGGGAGCCGAAGGGGGAGCTCGCAAAAGGGATCGCGGACGCTTTCGGGACCTTTGAGAATTTCAAGGCCGAATTCAAGAAGGCGGCTCTCGGCCGCTTCGGAAGCGGCTGGGCCTGGCTTGTTCTCGGCAAGGACCGCAAGCTTTTCATCACGAGCACGCCGAATCAGGACAGCCCGCTCATGGAGGGCAACCCCAGGCTCGTGCTCGGGCTGGACGTCTGGGAGCACGCCTACTATCTCAAGTACCAGTACCGAAGAGCGGACTATGTGGACGCCTGGTGGAACGTGGTGGACTGGGACGAGGCTGCGGCTCGGTACGCCCGTTTCGCCAAGTAAGTGCCACCGGGCCGAGTGGCTTCGACAGGGTGCCGGGGAAGGGGACGGGGGGCGCCAGCCCGCCCTTGCCCCTTTCCTTTTGCTCCCCACAGGGATGAATCGAGCCAAGACGAGGCATACAATGCGCGCCTGCCCGCTGGAGGAGCTGCCCGCTTGCCTGGCGGGCGATTGACCGGCACAAGACCCAAATCGTATACTTGGCTTCCTGCGGGCCTGATTCCTTCCTGCCTGACCACGTTTTTTGATCCCGTGACCCCAGAGGGACCCGGTTGCGTGCAGTCATGTGTGCCGGGTCTGGGAGGGCCCGTGTGTGCCTCGAAAGGGAACGGGGGTGCGGAGAGACGAATGAAAGGCAAGCCGTTCGAGAAGGTGCTGGTGGCGAACCGGGGCGAAATCGCGATCCGGATCTGTCGGGCCGTGCAGGAGGAAGGACTGCGGGCCGTGGCCGTTTACGAAACGCCCGACCTGGAGTCCCGACATATCCGTGTGGCGGACGAGGCGATCTGGATCGGCCCCGGTCCCCGAAAGGATTACCTGGACATCGACCGAATCATCTGGGCCGCCAAGGTGAGCGGCTGCGGAGCTGTCCACCCCGGGTACGGGTTTCTGGCCGAGAATCCCGAATTTCCTCTTGCGTGCGAGGAGGAGGGTCTGGTCTTCATCGGTCCCCCTTCCGGGGTTGTCCGCGATCTGGGCGACAAGACCGTGGCCAGGGCCCTGGCAGAGGCTGCCGGCGTGCCCGTGATTCCGGGCAGCGGGATCCTGCCGGCGGGGAAGGCGGGCGTGGCCGCGGCCCGGGCGTTCGCGGACCGTTTCGGATACCCGGTCATGCTCAAGGCTGCGGCCGGGGGAGGGGGCCGGGGAATCCGCAGGATCGACAGCGCCCGGGATCTCGAGGACCAGATCGCCATGGCCGAACAGGAGGCCCGGTCGGCGTTCGGAGACGGAAGGCTGTACGTGGAGAAGGGGATTCTCAGACCCAGGCACGTGGAGGTGCAGATTCTCGCAGACGCCTTCGGGAAGGCGGTCCACCTCGGCACGCGAAACTGCTCGATCCAGCGGCGCCACCAGAAGCTGGTAGAGGTGGCTCCGGGCATGGTGGGCGAGGAGGTCGAGCGGCGGATCTGCGAGGCGGCCCTGCTGCTCTCCCAGAAAGCCGGCTACCGGAACGCAGGCACCGTCGAATTCCTGGTGGACGCCGACGGGTCTTTCTATTTTCTCGAGATCAACACCCGTCTGCAGGTCGAGCACACGGTGACCGAGATCACAACCGGGATCGACATTGTCAGGCGCCAGATCCGCGTGGCCAGAGGCCTGCCTCTGGACATCGAACAGAGTCAGATTTTCTGCAGAGGATGCGCGATCGAAATGCGAATCAATGCGGAGGACCCGAGGCAGGATTTCGCGCCCGAGAGCGGAAAGACGGTCTCGGTCTATCTTTCTCCCGGCGGGCCGGGCATCCGGCTGGACGGGTTCGTCTATCAAGGGTACACGATCCCGGCCGAGTACGACTCCCTGCTCGTCAAGCTCACCGTGTACGGGTTCACCTGGCCGGAGGCCACGAGCCGGCTGGCCAGGGCCCTCAGGAATTTCGTCATCGTGGGGCCCAAGACCACGATTCCCTTTTACCGGCGTCTTGTCGAAGAGGAGGAATTCCGCAAAGGGGAGTTCGATACGGCCTATCTCGACAGGCACCCGGAGCTTTTCGAGTATCGGCAGGAAGAGCGGGAGGAGGCCCGGCTGGCGAAACTTCTGGCCGAAATCCACCACCGGAAGCACAACCCGTTTGCCCTGTGAGCCGGGAAAAGGAGAGAGAGAACCGATGGAGCAGCGCATCACGCCGGCAACGCCAGTGGAAGAAGGCCTGAGGATCCTCCGGAACACACGGGGCTATTTTCTCACCAACACGGCCCGGGATCTTTCCCAGTCGGACTTCAAGAACAGGATCCTCGCCCACACCGATCTCGAAGTGGCCGAGGAGCGGGACGCGGCGGGTTTCTTCTCCCTCGAGATCACGGGCGGAGCGAGCGTCCACGTGGATCTTCTCCGCAAGCAGATCAGCCCTTTCGAAAGGCTCCGTCTGCTCAGAAGCCGCATGCCCCGCACCCTTTTCCAGACGCTCTGCAGGGGGGTGAACCTGTTCGGCTACCGGCCCTATCCCGAAAACGTGGTCCGCCTGACGGTGCAGGTTTTCGCCCCCTACGTGGAGGTCTGGCGGGTATTCGACTTTCTCAATCACGTGCCCAACATGGTGCCGGTTTTCGAGGAGGTCCGGCGGGCCGGCAAGTTTCTGGAGCCTGCGGTCTGCTTTTCCACCGGGCCCGAGCACACGGACGCCTACTACGTGCGAAAGGTCGGAGAGATCCTCGACGTGACGGGCCCGGAGATCCTTCTGGCGATCAAGAACCACTCGGGCCTCGGGACGCCCGCGCGGATCTACCGGCTGGTCCGGTCCCTTCTGGAGGCCTACCCGGAACTCGTCATTCACTACCACGGCCACAACACGGACGGGAACGACGTGGCGAGGATCGTGGCGGCCGTCCGGGCCGGGGCGAAGATCGTGGACGCCGGGGATCACGCCATGACAGGGTTTTTCGGGCCGCCTCCGGCCCTGACCGTGGTGCAGACCCTGGCCGAGGAAGGGTTCGACGCGGCAGGGGTGGATGTGGGAGCCCTGATCGCGACCAGCGACAAGCTCAAGAAGATCCGGCCGGCCTACCGGGAGTTCGAATCGCAGTTCAAGGGATTCGACCCGACGGTGCACATTCACAAGCTGCCCGGAGGGGCCATGGGCTCGAGCTTCGAGCAGGCGGTGAAGGGCGGCTTCCTGGATCGCATGCCGGAGATTCTCATGAAAGAGCTGCCCAGGGTGCACCAGGAGCTGGGCAATTTCTGGAGCGTCACGCCCGGTTCGCAGATTCTCTGGACCACGGCCGTGAGCCACACCCTCACCGGGGTGAGGTACGAGCAGGCCTCGGAGGACCTCAAGAGGCTTCTTCTGGGCCGGTACGGCCCCTTTCCCTTCAGGCGCCCGGACGATGACGTCTACCGGGCAGTCTTCGGTCCGGGCTGGAAAAAGACTCTCGAAGCCGAAGAAGGACTGGAGGCCTGTGAGCCCATCGACATCGAGGCTGAAAAAGGGAAGCTCGAGAAAGCCATTGGAAGACCTGCCGACAGAGAGGAGGTTGTCCTCTACCTGCAGCATCCAAGGGATGCCGTCGAGTTCTTCAAGTTCGAGGAAGAATACGGGAAGGCCTACGTGCTGCCTCCGGAGGTCTGGTTCCGAAAAGGGGGCTTCGAGCCGGGAGAGGTCGTGGCTGTAAAGGATTTCACCGGCAAGCACCACCAGATCGTCTTCGGACCAAGCCATCCGACCGAGACCGGAGGCACTCTCACGTACCTGATCGTCAACCATCACTTGGAACCTTTCCTGTATGAACCGGAGCAAAAGGCCGAGGCTGCCCGCAAGGAGGAACTGAGCGCCGAGCAGATCGCGTCGCTGGCCGAAATGGGAGAACTGAGGGCATCCACCCCGGGCGTTGTGGTGGAAGTGAAGACCGAGGTGGGCGCCTGGGTTCGCGAGGGGGATGTTTTGCTTGTGCTCGAGGCCATGAAAATGCTAAACCGTGTGACGAGCCCCATCGAGGGGACCGTGCGAGAGATTGGGGTCCGCCAGGGCCAGAAGGTCGCACGGGGCGATTTGCTGGCCAGGATTCGACCTGGCCGGGCCAAGAAGGAGGACGGTTGAAGCGCGGCAGGGAGGGCCGAGCCATGCAGGGTAGAAGAGTCGTCCGTTTCTTGCCGTTCTTGACGCTTTCGGCCGCGGCGCTTCTGGTCCCGGTGCTGTTTCGGGCGGCCGGCACGATCGTCGTCACGAGTGCGTCCTTCGAAGAAGGCAAATCGATCCCCAAGAAGCACACCTGCGACGGCGAGGACGTCTCGCCCCGGCTGGCCTGGACCGGGGTGCCCGATGGCGCAAAAAGTGTGGCCGTCATTTGCGACGATCCGGACGCTCCTGCAGGCACCTGGGTCCACTGGGTGATCTACAATCTGCCGGCCGACGCAGGGGGGCTGGGCGAGAATGTTCCGCCTCGAGAAACGCTTCCGGACGGGGCCAGACAGGGGAAGAACGATTTCGGCAGGATCGGCTACAACGGCCCCTGCCCCCCGGGCGGTACACACCGGTATTTCTTCAAAGTGTACGCCCTGGACAGCCTCCTGGACCTTCCCGCAGGGGCGACCAAGGCCCAACTCGTCCGGGCGATGGAAGGACATGTACTGGCCCAGGGGAGCCTCATGGGCACTTACAGCCGCAAGTGAAGGAGATCCGGATGGGCGAATCGCAACACAAAGGGCCCGGCCCTCTGCCGCGAGTGGAGATATCGGAGGGAGTCCGCAAGAGACTCAGGCTGCCGGCCCTGGGTCAGGTCGGCTTTGTCGTGCGCGATGCCGCTGCGACGGCCGACTTCTATCAGCGCGTCTTCGGCATCGGACCCTGGGTGATCTCGGAGGGGGAGACGGTCCGGTGCACGAACCGGGGCAAGGAAACGACCTTGCGCGGCAAGGTCGCCATGGCCCAGGCGGGATCGGTGCAGTTCGAGCTGGTTCAGATCGTGGGCGGGGAAAGCATCCACCTCGAGCATCTGGATTCCAGGGGCGAGGGCCTGCACCATCTCGGATTTTTCGTGCGGGACCTGAAGGCGCGGCTGAAGGCCTGCCGTGAGGCAGGGATCGAGGTTCTCCAGCGGGGCAGCCTGAAACAGTCCGGCCTGACCATCGAGTACGCGTACCTGGACACCGTGGCGATTGGCGGTGTGATCTTTGAATACATCGAGCCCCGCCTGGCCGGGTTCCCGGTGAGCATGCACCCCTGGGTCCTGAAGGCGATGAACCGGCTGGGCGCCGCCTTTGCCCGTTGATGCGTCCTCTGCCCGCTCCGGCCCCGGCCTACCGGCCCTCGAACAGACGCCGCGGGTTCTCCTCGACCATGGTCCGGATTTGGCCGTCCGTGACTCCGCCTGCCTTGAGAGCCGGGATCACGTTCTTGAACAGGTGCGTGGGGTGCCAGTTGCCGATGAGAGGCAGGGCGATCTCCGGGATCTTCAGCGGCCGGCCGAGCCAGTGGGCCACGTAGTCGTGGGAGAGCATGAGCTGGCCGGCGTATCCGATCCCCACGAGGCCGATGAGAACGGCGTACCGTTCCACGTCCATGGGACAGCCGGCCAGGACCTGGATCCCCATGCGATCGAAGGCCACGAACACCCCGTGCTTGAGGGTCTCGATCTGATACCGGACGTCCGTGTTGTCGCTCATGTGGCCGATCTGGACGCGCTTGGGATTCGCGCCGGCTTCGACGAGCAGCCGGGCCTGCTCGGGCCCCATGGTGCCTTCCTGGGTGTGGGTGATGATCGGAACACCCGTCTCCTTCTGCACCCGCGCCGCAGCCTCGAAGACCGTCTTTTCGTAGTCCGTGATCGCACCCCTGCTCGATCCGACCTTGATCACGCCGGCCTTGATGCCCGTGTCCCGGATTCCCTCGGTGATCTCTTTGAGGAACAGCTCGTAAAGCTCCTGCTTGATATCGCACAGGCTGCTCCGGAACTTCCAGTAGGCGTGGCCTCCTTCGGCCTCGAAGTAGTACCCGGTGGCGCACACGATGTGGACGCCGCTTTTCTCCGAGATTTCCCGGCAGAGCTCGGGGTTCCGGCCCCCGTCGGCCGGGGTGGCGTCCACGATCGTGCGGACGCCGAACGACTTGAGTTCGGCCATGAGCTCCACCGCCCTGGACACGACCTCCTTGCGGTTGAAGGGGGCCATGGTGAGGTCTCCCTCCCAGCCCGGATAACCGAAGACGATGTGTTCGTGGACGAGCGTTACACCCAGCTCTGACGATGGAACCGGGCCGCAGACCGTATGGACCTGTACCGTCGCCATTTCCGACCTCCTGGTTGGAGTGCTGCCGTCAAAGGCGAACGATACGGAACGTTTCCCGGCCCTGTCAACCCGAGGCCCTGCGGGGATGGCCCTGCGGCGCTTCTTTGCGGATCGGCAGCCCTTCCTCTAGAATTGTCTTGTCGGGTCATGGGATCCGGGCCTCGGGGCGGCCGAAGGCCAGGAGCCGGCGCCCAGGAGGCCTAATGGAGTTCAAGCCTTTTCCCGCGAGGAGAGATTGCGCATGGAACAGGGTCAGCTTGTGAGAGGGATTCAGGACATTCTGGAAATCGAGAAGGTCCCGCTCGAAGAAAGAGTGCGGGAGAAGAACGTTTACGAACTTTTCGTCAAAGGCTGCGGGATCCGGCCGGACGGGGTCGCCCTGAGTTTTCTTCTTTCCGGCGATCTCTACGAGCACCCGGTCCAGGTCACCCACCGGGAGCTGATCGGAAAGATCCGGCAGACGGCGAATTTCTTCCACGACCTGGGCGTCGGTCCTGCAGATGTCGTGACGTACCTTCTTCCGAATCTCATCGCGACCCATTACGTTCTCTGGGGGGCCGAGACCGCCGGCATCTCGAATCCCATCAACCCGCTCCTCGAGCCCTCCACGATCCGGGACATCTGCCGGGCCGCACGCACGAAGGTCCTCGTCGCGCTGGGCGAGATGCCCGGCTCGAACATCTGGGACAAGGTGAAGGAGATCCGCAAGGAAATCCCCACGCTCAAAGCCGTGGTGAGGGTCATGGGGCCTTCGGACGAGAAGGAAGGCATTTACGGTTTTGAGGAAAAGGTGGAAGCGTACCCAGGGGACCGGCTGACGTTCCGGCGCGAGATCGGTCCGGACGAGATTTCCTCCCTGTACCATACGGGCGGGACCACGGGGACGCCCAAACTTGCCCGCAGGAGCCACTTCAACGAGGTGTTTATGGCCTGGGCCATCTCGGTCATGGGCGCCATGACCAGCTCGGAGACGCTGCTGTGCGGTCTTCCCCTGTTCCATGTGAACGCCACCACCGTGACCGGCCTGGCGCCTTTTTCGGTGGGCGGGCATGTGGTCCTGCTCTCTCCCCTGGGATACAGGGACCCAACCATCATGAAGAACTTTTACAAGATCGTGGAGAAGTTCCGTGCGGGGTCGTTCTCCTGCGTTCCGACAGTCCTTTCGGTGCTTCTGGACACGCCCAAGGGGGATGCCGACATTTCGTCGCTCCGCTACGCGGTCTGCGGTGCTGCGCCCCTGAGCGTGGAGCTTTTCCGGCGCTTCGAAGCTCATTCGGGCATGAAGGTTCTCGAGGGATACGGGCTCACCGAGGGAACCTGCGCTTCGGCCATCAACCCCAAGGACGGGCAGCGAAAGGTGGGAAGCATCGGCATCCGGATGCCTTACCAGCAGATGAAAATCGTGATCCTGGACGAGGCGGGCAATTACGTCCGGGACGCTGCGGCCGGGGAGATTGGGGTGGTGGCGATCCGGGGCCCGAACGTGTTCAAAGGGTATGTGGAAGAAGCCCACAACAAGGGGATCTGGCTTCCGGACGGGTGGCTCAATACGGGCGATCTCGGCCGCATGGACGAAGACGGCTACTTCTGGCTCACCGGCAGAAAGAAGGAACTCATTATCCGGGGCGGCCACAACATCGACCCGGCCATGATCGAGGAGCCCCTGTACAGGTTCGCCGGGGTGAAGATGGCCGCTGCTGTGGGCAGGCCGGACGCTCATGCCGGCGAGGTTCCGGTGGCCTACGTCCAGCTCCAGGAGGGAGCCCGGGTGTCGCCGGAAGAGATTCTCGCCTACGCCCGCTCCGAGATCGGGGAACGGGCGGCGGTGCCGAAAGAGATCATCGTGCTCGACCAGATGCCTCTCACGCCCATCGGCAAGGTGTTCAAGCCTGCCCTCAGGTGGGACGCGACCCGGAGGGCCTATGCGGAGGAACTCAAGGCGCTGGGCGACCTTGCCCTCGAAGTGGAAGTGGATGTGGGCGAGCACAAGGTTCACGGAACGGCCGTCCGAATTCGCGTGCGCAGGGCGCCGCACATCTCGGCGGACGCCCTCCGGGAACGGGTGGCCCAGAGTCTGGCCCGGTACACGGTCTATTACGAGCTTGCGATCGAGTGAGAATCCAGGGAGCCGCACGGGCCTCGGATAGACCTACCCGGCCGGGCTTGAGCCTCAAGCGATGCGGCAAGGGCCCACGCATCCGAAGGTTCGCCCCGAGCGCCGAGGAAGAGAACAGGATCCCTCTGCAAGCTATCTGCGGCGTCCGACGGGTACGACGAGAAGAGGCTCGTGCGCCTCAGGAAGCCGCAGGCGCTCCGAGACCTTTCGATCGTCAAAGGCCCCCACAACAGCGGCCGACAGCCCGAGAGCCTCAACCTCGAGGAGAAGGTTCTGGCAGGCATGGCCTGCCTCGATGAGAGCGTATCGCCGGCCGCGTGCTCCGTATTTTCTTTCGGTCCTTGCGTATTCGGCTGTGAACACGAACAGGACGGGCGCCCGGGCCATCCATGCCTGGCCGAGGCAGGCCCGAGCCAGGGGTTCTCGAAGATCCCCGGGGGCGATCTTCCTGAGCCCGTGGCCGGAAGGCAGATAGCCATAGACACCGGCCTCCAGTCCCTGAACGCCGCCTTCGCCGGAGACAAGATACACGTCGAGCGGGTAGAGCGCGCCGGCGGACGGTGCGGTCCTGAAGCCCCCGGCAGGATCCGTTATGCCCTGGGCGGCCCACAAGAGTTGGGCCACTTCCTCGATCCGGAGGGGCCCTTGTGCGTAGGATCTACGGGTCCTTCGTGAGGCGAGGCAGTCATCGAGAGAAAGAACACCGGAGCGCCCTGGATGGGGCAACGGAAGAACCTGTTGCTGGGCCTCTTGCTCCTCCTGAGAGCGGCCAGCCGGCCCGAAAAGCAAAGGGGCAAGACAAAACGCAGGGATCAGGAACAAACAGACCCGCATCTGCGACGCGCCTTACACGGCCTCATTGCGCACCGGAAGGACCGGCCGCAGGAGCGAAGAAACCGGCTGGCTCCATGAAGGGGATCGGCTTTCAGAATGCGGGCCGCGCTCTCCCGGGCGCGGCCCGGGCCGATCAGGTCCACTCGTGGGTTCCCTGGACAACCTCCACGCCGAACTTGCCTTCCAGCATGGAAACCAGATCCTCGACCTTCCGGTACGGGCAATCCGGTTTGGCGCTCACCATGCAGGTGCTCAGGTGGATCCGGTCGGGCTTGATCTCGGAGAGCTTCATGGCATAGCCGGTGTTCGCAACGAGCGGCCTGCCCGGGCATTCGCACTTCAGGAACGCCACAACCTGGGAGGGCTCGCCGAACTTTCCCTCGCCGAGAGCGGCTGCTTTCAGGCACTTCCATTCACCCGGGCAGCCGTATCCTTCGTCCATATAAGCTCCGCAACCGATCACGACCACTTTTTTCATGGCGAATCCTCCTCCCTTCCGTTCAGGTCCTGGCCGCGCAGAGAATGTTCCGCTGCGCTTTATCAAGGTCATCATGCCTTGGACATGGGGTTTTTTCAACTTTGCGAGCCGCGACCGCCGGGCTCAGGCGGCGTTGGGGCCCCACGTCAACCTGGGATGGAAGTGAGTGAACTTTTTCATTTGTGCATTTTTCTCTGGCGCGCTGGGACCTTCTGATGCGCTCTCAGCACTACCTGGGCCTGCGGTGCCTGGCCGGCCGCTCCCTGCGCTACGTGGCCGAGTGGCACGGCCAATGGATCGCCCTGCTCGGCTGGCACGCCGCCGCGCTCAAACGCGCGCCCCGAGACGCCTGGATCGGCTGGCCCCACATCTCAAGTTTCAGCGTCTCAACCGGATTGCCAATTCGCTCCTTCTCCCCCCTTGGTTTCCCTTCTCTCTGTCCTCCCCGCGTTCGTCTTGGTTTCCGAACCCCTGGAGGGACGCGCTCCGTCGCGTCCGTCTTCCGGGACGGCGGGGCATCCGCTTCCCGTGGCTGATCAGGCAATTCGCGGTCACTCCTTCATCCTCTGGCTTCCGGGGGACCGTTGGTGCGCATTACCCCGGGACGACCCCCGCGGGCACGACAGAGCGTGCCCCTCCAAAAGGAATGCCCAATTGCGCATCGGCTGCCTTCTGGAGGGACGCGCTCCGTCGCGTCCGTCTTCGGCTATGCATCCGCAGCCAGGATCCCG
>FWPU01005716.1_pt1 | contig 10478 bp, 4 predicted proteins | sample 2228361 | NCBI WGS metagenome assembly FWPU01 (sample SAMEA103939777, study PRJEB20133) | metagenome | reverse complement strand
TTGGCCGGCACGCCGGCCGGCATCTCGGCCGGCATGTTGGCCGGCATGCCAGCCGGCATCTCGGCCGGCATGTTGGCCGGCACGCCCGCCGGCATCTCGACCGGCATGTTGGCCGGCATGCCGGCCGGCACGTCAGCCGGCTCGCTTGGCGGGGGGAGGGCCATGGGGGGCGGTACGGCCAATGGGGGCGGCTCAAAGTCGTCGGCCGGCCCCACCCACTGGCCTTCGAGTACCAGATCCACCGTCTGCGGCCAGGCTCCGAGATCGTTGCCGGGTGGGATGCCGGCGCTTGGGTCTTGTCCCCGATAGGTGGTGGGGCGATGCACGTGATGCGGGCGCGGCTGGTCGGCCACCTCGGGCTCGTCGGCCGGCAGCTCGCCGTCCGGGCGAATGATGTTGATCCGCGGGGCGATGTTCATCGCCGGATCGACTCGGAACAACCCCGAGGCCTTCAGGCGCCGTTCGCTGGCCCGCAGCTCGCGGGTATCGACAATATCGCCGGGCCGCAGCGAAAGCCGGTTGAGCACCGTGGAAATCTTGGTGTGCGGGTAGTCGCCTTTGATCTGCGGGGTGATCTTGCCCACCCGATACCGCGGGCTTTCCTGGATGCGATACACCAGGTCCAAATCGCCGGGGGTTTCGCCCAGGCGGATGTCGGGCTCGATCTTGGTGAAGATATACCCTTCGCTGCCATACAGGTCGGTCATCCTGGCGGCGTCGGCGGTCATCTCGGCCCGGTTGAAGTACTGCCCCTCTTTGAGCTTGAAGTCCTGCATCAGCTCCTCGGTGCGGAACACCTTGTTGCCCACCAGGCGGATGTGGCGAACGCGGTAGCGCGGGCCTTCGTCGATCACGAAGGTCAGCGTGGCCCAGTCCTGGTTCTCGTTGAACTCCAGGATGGGCCGGCCGACCCGCACGCTGAAGAACCCCAGGCCGTGGTAGTAGTCGGTCAGCCGGTTGACATCTTCCTCGACCTGCTGGCGGTCCAGTTCGCCCTTGAAGTACCAGAGGAAGCCGGGTTTGGAGCGGATTTGGGTGCGCAGCCGGGTGTCGTCGGCGATCGTGTTGCCGAGGAACCGGGTCCAGAGGATGCGTTGTTTCGGCCCTTCGTGGATGACGTACACCACGCCGCGGTCGTCGGGGCGGTTCCCCTCGGCAATCTCGATGAACACCTTGCTGAAGCCTTTGGAATGGTAGTAATCGAGGAGCTTGCGGCGGCCCTCTTCGACCGAGTAGGGGTCCATGCCGTCGCCGGGCTTCAGGCCGATCTCTTTGAGAAGCGTTTTCTTGCGAATCTGTTCGTTGCCCGTGATCTTGATGTACTCGATGATCGGGCGTTCGAGGAGTTCGAAGATGACGATGCGGCCGCCGGGAGCCGGTTGCGTCAGGGCGTTGACCTTGACGAACTTGCGGGTCTGGTAGAGACGGCGGACGTCTTTTTCGATTTCGTCGGGATCGTAGGGCCGGCCGGCCCGGGTGCGGATGTTAGGGATGATCTTCTCGACGGGGACGCGGTGGTTGCCGCGAATGCGGACTTCGACCACGGTGTCCTGGGCCGTCTCGGCCGCCAGGCCCCCCGCTTGCGGCGCAGAAGCGCTGTACACCAGGGAGCCGCCAAGGAGGACCAGGGCCACGTAGACCGCAAGCCAGACGCGGGCGGGAGTCTGCGGATCCAGGCGGATGGAAGCCATTGCGGGTTCGTGGGTGGACGAGAATCCCGGCACATCGCGGAGCCCGAGCGGCCACCGCAGGGGGCGCCCGATCGGCCTTGTGGCTCGCTTCCTCCGAAAGTCTTGCCCGGGGAAACGTTCGGGAGGCGTAGAAATACTCGAACCGGCCGACCGCCGCAAGCCGAGTTTACCGCAGCACGTCCGCCTCGATCTTGTAGAACAGCCCGCCCATCTCCTTTTCCGGCTCTTTGTGGAGGCTGAAAACCCCCCCGACCCCCACCATGTGGGTTGTAAACTCCGTCCGCAGGCCGTCTTTGAGCTTCACCAGGATCAACTGGGTCACCTTGGGCTTCGGGGCACAAAAGCTGCAAGCCCCGGGGTCGTCGACCAGCACGAACTCGGTGATCCCGGTTCGCTGCCGCGCTCGGAACATATACCCCCGAATAAACACCTTCTGCTTGTTCCGGTCCAGTTCCTCCGCAAAGGGGGGGACCAACTCCTCGGGTAGTGCCGGGTCCGGTTGCAGCGACTTGTAAGAGATCGGCAGATAGCCCGGCGGGGCAGCCGTGTAGTACAAGTAGGCCTGGTACCCCCACCCGGTGGCCCAAAAGCCTAGCGACAATCCCAAACCCCATTTGGCTAATGCCAACCCGGTTTGTTCTTCGGGGTTACGGCGATGCCTTCGAAACGCCAGCCATGCCAGAATCACGCCCACAAGCGGAAAGATGGCCAGCGACCACCCGACGAAGGTCACGGCCGACAGGAGGCCGAACACCAAGCTGGCCACAGCAAACCCGTTGAGTGCCCGGTACTTGGTTACGGTCGCCGAGGCAGCGTCTTGGGCGTCGAGAAGTTCGGTTGTCCCTTGGGGTTCGGTGTGCATCCGATTTCGGTCCCGTAACGTTGGGGGCGGCAAGGGGGGCGTTGCCATCTGGAGGCTTCATTGCAACCCCTCTGCCTGGTTAGCAATACGGCGGTTTGGGTGTCGTGAGCGTTTTCAATTTTTGTTGCGAGGGCTTGCCGGGTTGGTCGTGCCCCCTGGAATTGGGGGAAGGCCCGCCAACCGCTCCGCGCGTCGCCCCACTTGGGCCATGCCACCCAGTTACGACCTTACGGCGAGGCGATCAGCGATTGGGCTACATCGGTGCGGTAGGCGATGACCGCCGGCAGGTAGCCGACCGCGGAGGCCAGCACAATCAGCCCTGGGATCAAAATCAACTCGTTGGTCTGAAAATGCAACGCGCTGACCACCACGCCGGTGCGTTCGGCAATGATGGGGGCTAAAGCGCCGGTCAGGCCATGCCCCAACAGCACCCCGATGGCCCCTCCGCCCAGGGCCAGAAGGATCGATTCGACCAGGATCACGGCCATGACCGTGCTCCGCCGGGCCCCCAACGCCCGCATGATCGCGATCTCACGCCGCCGGTCGTTCATGGAATTATAAATGCTCACCATGATGCCGATGCCGGCGACGACCACGATGAGCACGGCCAGGATAAGGAGTACGACCTGGATGTCGCCCACCAAGCCGCGGAACAGGCGGTCGATTTCCTCGGCGGGGGCCACGGCCTGCACGTCCAGCTCCTCGACCACGCGCCGCGGGAAGGCCATGGCCCGCTGGTAATCGTCCTTCTGGGTGACCACCAGGATCGCCGATATTTTGTGTTCGTCTTCTTCGGCGTGGTGCGACTCGGTCGCCGGTGTGGGGGGGCTTTCCGCGGATTCGGGTGCGGTCGCCCCGCTGCCGGGCTTTTCTTCAGCCGCTTCGACCGTGTGGAGGGTGTAGAAGCCCTTGATATTGACGAAGAAGGCCCGGTCGATGGGGGTGCCGGTGGGCTCGAGGATGCCCACGATGGTGAACGGCTCGTGCTCTTCGCCTTCGCCCGACTCGCCGTGGACGGGGCGGAAGGTATCGCCCACCTTCATGCCCGTCTTGCGCGCCGCGGTCGCCCCCACCACGGCCTCGAAGGGGGCGTTCCAGTCGAAGTTCCGGCCGCCCGGCTGGAAGGTGTACTTCTGGCCGTCGAGGTACTCCAGCTTGTCGAACATATCGGGGTTCGTGCCGATGACGCGGAACCCGCTGAAGCTGTCGCCCATGCAGATGGGGACGGCGGTTTCGACATCGGCGGCAAAACGCTGGTCGGCCAGTTCGGTGTAATAGCGATAGGGGATGGTGCCCACCGGCCGACCCATGTGATACACGGTGTTCAGCACCAGGTCCAGCCGGCTGCCTTTGGGGCCGATGATGAGGTCGTAGCCTTGGGCACTGCGGCGGAAGGACTTATCGATGACACCGTGGATGACGAGGACGGCCACGACCAGGGCGACGCCCAGGGCCATGCTCACGGCGGTCAGGGTGGAAGCCAGGGACCGCTGTTGGATGCTCCGCCACGCGATTTTCCAGAGACTCATCGCAGTGCCAGGACTCGGTTGATCTCTTCCAGGGGGACGATGCGGGGGAACTGCCGTGCGACCTCAGGGGCGTGGGTGACCAGCACCAAAGCCACCTTTTCCTCGCGGCAGGTCTCCTGGAGCAGGTCCACAATGGCCTGCTGGTTGCCGGTGTCCACGTTGGCGGTGGGCTCGTCGGCCAACAGCAGGCGGGGCCGGTTGGCCAGGGCGCGGGCCAGCGCTACCCGCTGCTGTTCGCCCACCGAAAGCATCGGGGGTTTGTGGTGGATCCGGTGGCCCAGCCCCACCCGTTCCAGCAAGTGCCGGGCCCGCTCCCAGTCAGGGTTGTGCTTGGAGAAGGCCAGCGCCGGCCGCACCAGGAAGTCCACTGCGGCCCGCAGCAGGCTTCCGCCGCGGGCGAACGTCATCCCCAAAAGCACGTTCTCCAGGGCCGTGAATCCCGGCAACAGGTTGAAGGTCTGGAATACGTAGCCGATGTGCTGGGCCCGGAACTGGTCGCACTCGGCCTCGTCCATCAGGGTGATATCCCAGCCGTCGATCTTCACCTTGCCCGAGGTGGGCCGGCCAATGCCCGCAATGATGTGCAAAAGCGTGGTCTTGCCGCAGCCGCTTGGGCCCACCACGACCACTTGCTCGCCGGCCGCCACGTTGAACTCCTCGATGTCGAGGATTGGCAGCTCGCTGCCATCAGGCTGCTTGAACGACTTTTTGACATCCTTGAGCTGCAACATGGGGGCGGCCGTTTCGCGCAAGATGGGATTGTAGGAAGCCGGGGACCGAGCCCGACCGGCACCCGAGGCGCTCATAGCTCCGCAACGCCGAGTCTCATAACCACTATGCTTTCATGCCGCAAGCCGGGCTCAAACGGCTGGCTCTGCCGGCGCGAACCTCCCGGCTCCGCACGCCAAGGTGAGCTAACCCAATATGCTTACGCACGCCGGGGGAGGCTGGTTCGGGGGGCCTGATGGGGTCCCTCGCTGAAGGTATAAAAACCCCACCGCACGTGCCGGATGGCTTACACGTCCACCACGCGATCGAGGTTCAGCAGGAGCAGTCGGGCCGACACCCGTGCCGCCGGCAGTCCCGTCCACTGCATCACCGCCCGCCGATAGGACTGGAGTTGAGGCCGGTAGAACTCGACCCGTTCGTTTAAGGCGCCGGCGTTTTGGGGGATCTGGTCGGTTTTGAAGTCGATGACATCGGCCCCCACGGGTTGGTCCCCGTCGTACAGCACCACCAGGCGATCCACCTTGCCGCTGAGCAGCGTATCCCCCTCGCGCATGGCGAAGGGCCATTCGCAAAAGACCCGCCAATGGGGGCTGGCCATCGCTGGTGGGGCGTGGACCGGGGTGGCCCGGGTGCCCGGCGCCAGTGCCCGGTAGGTAGCCCGGCTCAGGACATCGCGAACAACCGGTTTTTCCACCAGGGCGCGGAACTCGGCCAGATCGGCAGCAAGGTCCCGGTGGGCAAGCTGAAGCTGCACGGCCACTTGGCGGAGGAGGTCCTCGTCGGGCAGTCCCTCCTCCAGCCAGTGGATTTTTTCCATCCAGGCATGGAGCAAGGTGCCGCGGTCGAGGGCCTCGGCGGGTTCCAAACGCAGGCGGTTCGGCAGGAACACCTGGCCGCCCCCCTCCAGGGCCGAAGGGCCCAGGCGCTGAAGCCCGCGAGCGGGTTTGCCGTCGGGCGGCGCCAACCGGATGGCGTGGGGCGCGGCCGTCGCTGGGGGCGAGGCCGGTGCTGGCATTTCGGCCGCAAGCCGCCCCGGCCCCGTCGCCGCCCGCGTGGCTTTAGCAAGTTTGGCGAACCAGCGTGGGTCGCCGCAATGGAACACCCGTTTCTCGGGCGGCAGGGGCTTTCCGCCGGTCAAGGCCACGCGAAGCACCCCGGCAAAGGTCTTGGGGATGGTTCTCTCGTTGTGGGCCGAAGGCGGGATCACCATGTGCAAGGCGTGGATGGCCCGCGTCATCGCCACATAAAGCAGGCACAACGCCTCGCCGATCGCGCTCCGCTCGTAATGCTCGAACAGGCATTGGAATTGCGGGGGCAGCAGGTGGCGGACCTCTTTGTTGACGTAGCGGAGGACCCGGCGGATCGGGCCTGCCGGGCCGTCGCGCCCTGCGACGACCAGGGGCGGCTGGCCCAGGAGCCTTACATCGAGTTCGGGGAGGACGACGATATCGAACTCCAGGCCTTTGGCCTGGTGGATGGTCATGGCCCGCACGCGCGCTGGCTGGGGGCTTTCCACCCGCGTCTGCCGGACGAGGCTCACGAAATCGTCGCATCGCAGGCTGGCCGTCCCCGTGTACGCATAAGCCATTTCTACGAGCTGTTCCAAGCGCATCTGGTCGCGGGGGGTGGCCGACGGTCGCAGCCGCTCGACCCAATCGGCCACGGCCGGCCCGTAGCCGCACTCCAGAAGCCTGCGGCGGACCTCGGCCGCCAGCCGGCAAGCCGCCTCCCGGTCGTCGTACGCAGTGAAGCCAAGTGCTCGCCCCAGCGGGGTATTGGCGAGATGAAACCTCGCGGTGGTGTCGCCGGGGTGGTCGGCCAAAGTCAAGAGGGAGAGCACGCTTTCGACCGGGGCCGAGTCGGTCAGGGCCGTGCCCCCCTCTTCGCTAGCTTCGACCCCCAGTTGGCGCAACTCGTAGATCAGCCGGGCCACCACGTCGTTCTTGCGGGCCAACACGCCGACGGTGCATCCCGGCGCCTGGCTGGCCAGGCGCTGGACCAGTTGGGCGGCATACCGGCAAGTGGCCCCGCGCTGGGTTTCGCCTTCGTCGGGAAGCGGGGCGGTCTGGAGTTCGCAATACCCGGGAAGTCCCCTGCGCGCGGTCTGGTGGGGCGCGAACCGCTTTTGCCAGTATTCGGCGGCCGCGGTCTCCGAGTCGCTCTGCTGGCCGCATTGCACCACGTGTTCGCTGAGGCTTTGAAACACCCGGTTCACCACGTCGATGATCACGGGGCTTGAGCGCCGGCTGAGGGTCAATTGTTCGGCGGTGAGGTTGGGCAGTTGCGCTTCCAGGGCATCGAAGATCTCGGCCAGGCCACCCCGCCAGCCGTAAATGGCTTGCTTGACGTCGCCCACACAGAAGAACGAGCCGTCGGGGTCGGCGCCAGCCGCACGCTGGGCCAGAGGCCGCAGCACCCGCCACTGCAAGGCCGAGGTATCCTGGAACTCATCGAGCATCAAGTGCCTCACGTGGCCGTCCAGCCGGAATGCGATGGCATCCAGCCGCTCGGCCAGCGGGCTTTCGGCCAGTGCGCGGGCAACGTCCTGGAAGTGGAGGCGCTGCCAAGCCATTTTCAGTTGCCGGAAGGCGGCATCGAAAAGCTCCAGCAGCCGGCCGGTGGCTTGCGTCTGGGCGGCGAGCTGGTTGCGCCACATGACTTTGCAGTAGTTGACCAGCTTGCGGCCCGCCTCCAACAGCGGCGGCGGCACCGGCTTGTTGTAGTACGCCGTGTTGCCGGCCGCGATGCGCGACAACAGTCCGTTGCACAACGCCGCCTGCCAGTTTTCGGCGGCCAAGAGCTCCGAAACCCTGTCGCGGGCGTTCGCCAGGCGGCGATCCCCGCCGCAATCCGCCTTGGCAAAATCATCCAGGGCTTGCTCGTACTCCTGCCGGTCCGGCGCTTTCTCGAACGGCAGCGACTTCCACGCCTCGGGCGACGACTCGACGTACAGATCGTAAAGGCCCTCGATCAATGCGCGAACCTGCTCGCTGACCGAGCGCGAGACCTCACCCTTGCTGAGCAGGCGGACCAGCTTGGTCGCCTCGGCCGGACCCTCCTGGCCAATCACGGTGCGGATCGCCTCGGTACGCAGGGCCTGGAGGTCCGGGTCCTCGGCGATCTGCCACCCAGGCGGCAGCTCCAGTTCCAGGCTGAAACTGCGGGCCATCTGGATGAAAAAACTGTCGAGTGTGCCGATCCGCAGGCGGTGCAACTGGCGGGCCAGGCTGGCCAGCATCGCCTGGCATCGCGCCTGGTCCAGGCCCGGTTCGTCGAGGTGCGTGGCCAGCTCGCGTGCCTGGGAGGGGCTGGCAGCCGCCTGCGCCAGGCGAAGCAGCACCCGCGCAAGGATCTCCCCCGCCGCCTTCCGGGTGAAGGTGGTGGCCAGGATCGTATCCAGCGGCTGGCCGGCCACCGCCAGCTTCAAAAACCGGTTGCTCAGTTGGAACGTCTTGCCCGTCCCGGCCGACGCCCGGATCACCCGATTCGGCAGCCTGCCCTCCCGCTTGCCCATGGCGCCTACCCCTCCTCGCTTTGGACCAGGGGAACGAGTTGGCCCTCGCCGCAGATGGCGGCAAACTCGGGGAATTCTTCCACCGGTCCGGCGGCCGGCGGCCAGAACTCTTCATTCCGTACCTTGCGGACTACCTCGGCGGCCACCTCGTCGGCGGACTGCAATTCTTCTTCTGTCCACTCGGCCAGGGCCTCGCCCGTGCTCCCGGGGTCTTTGGGCAGGAGGATGTATCCCAGCCTGGCATTGGACGGGATCTCCAGCGCCGGCAGCAGGTGGCGGTAAAGCGGCAACTGGAGGTCCACCCACTGCTTTTCCGAGCCCCGGCCAACACGATGAGCCTGCTCGGGCGTTTTGGGTGCGTCGGCCGTCTTATAGTCGAATACGACATATTGGCCGGTGGTCGGGTTGAAGTCGATGCGATCGATGCGGCCGCGGAGGAACATCGGCTGGCCATCCACCATCAGGCAGGCATCCTGGTTGCGCACGGTAGTTTCCACACGATGGATGTGCCAGCCCTGGGCGGCCCAGCGGGCCTGCCAGCCGGCGAAGGCCCGCAGGCGGCTGCGGAGCTGCTCGATCTGCACGCGGATCACCGGCCGGGGATCGCTGCCGAATTGGCGGGCCGACAGCTCTTCCAGCGTTTTTTCCAGAAAGGTGGCGATGGGTTCGGGGTCGGTGGCGCTGGCCAGCTCGCTTTGGCCGAAGGCCGCCAGCACCTCGTGGGCCAGCGACCCGAACTGGCCTCCGTCGAGTTCCTCGGCCGTGTCGTCCAGCGCCCCCAGCTCCAGCCGGTGGCGCAGGTAGTAGCGGTAGGGGCAGGCCAGGTAGTCGCGGAACTCGGTGACCCGCATGGAGGTCACGGGCTGGGCCAGCTTTTTCGGCCGCGGGGGTTCCCACAGGGTTGGCGCGGCGATACCGGCCGGGGCGGCCCCTGCCGGCGCCTCGGCCGGAGTTGCCCAAAGGGGGGCCGCACGCCGGCCTTCGCCCCCCGGCCCCATCAGCCGCAAGACCCGCTGGGCCAGCTTGTTTTCCGGACAGGCCATCAGCAGCCGGCTGGGGAAAAGGGGATCTCCGTCGGCACTGCGCCGGCCCAGAATCACATGCAGGCGCTGGCGCGATGCCGCCAGCACGCTCAGGGCATAGGCATCGCGGGCATAGCGACGGCGGTTGTCGTCCAGCCCCAAAGCCGTGCGCAACTGGTTGGGCAAGAACAGGTCCCCGCGGATTGCCGACGGAACAATCCCCTCGTTCATTCCCGTGACGATCAACACAGGGGCATCGTCCAGCGGCAATTCCAGCCAGCCCAGCAATTCCACCGCCTGCTGCACGGCCGGTGGCGGGACAGCCTCGGACTGCACCTCGCGCAGCAAAAGCCGCAGGGCCTGCACCCCGCCGACCTTTGGAACCAGCGGCCCAGGAATGGACCGCCAGCTTAACACCGCCTGGCGCAATGTCTCGCAAGAGGCGAGAAGTTGGCGGTCCCGCTCGGCCGTCGCGTCCAACGCCTGGTTTCCCAACAACCTGGCCAGCAGGTCGAGGATCGGCGGCCCCCATTCGACCAGGGGGCGATCCGGTCCGGCCAGCGGCCCCACCAGCGATTCCACTGCCCGATGCAATTCCGCCAGGACCTTGTTTTCCGGTTCCGGCGCGAAGCCTTGCGGCCCGACGGTCGCGGGCAGGTGGTACGAGTAATATTCGTCTAACGCCACCAGGTAGTGGGACGCGACCCGGCGGCGCAAAAGATAGGCCTCGACATCGGGGTGCCGGACCAAGGCGGCCAGGGCGGCGAATTGGCGGCTTTCGAGATAGTCGGCCACGGCCTCCAGCAGGCGAAACGCCGCCGTTTGGGAAACGGGCGTGCCGGCCGCGTAGCGCGTGGCGACTCCCTGCCGGCCCAGATAGAGTTCCAAAAATGGCACCACCGCTTCGTCGGGCACGCCCACGGTGATGTCGTCGGCCCGGTACTGGCCGTCCAGCGCCGCAATGGCCCGGACCGCGGCAGCCGCCTGATCCGGCGGGTCGTCGGCCAGCTCGATCTGCTCATCCCGCAATGCGATCTCGGTGGTCTCCCATGCCTCCGCACGCAGGCAGCCGTGCTCGTCGAAGCGATTTTTTAGCTCTTCGGGGGCCAGGACCAGGGCCGTTACCCGCTC
>FWPU01013269.1_pt1 | contig 10480 bp, 6 predicted proteins | sample 2228361 | NCBI WGS metagenome assembly FWPU01 (sample SAMEA103939777, study PRJEB20133) | metagenome | reverse complement strand
AGCAAATGAGGCCAATACTCTCGCACAAAGGCGGCGGCTACACCTGGCGGGTTGCCTTCGGATGGGGACAAAGTTGGTGTAAATGGGGTCGAGGTGCCTGCCGTGGATGAGGGAATTTGAGGGGTCAGTGTCTCCCCCGTAGTCGTTGCCTGAGTCGGATTTGGTTCGGGAGGCGGGTAACCTGCACCGGTTGGCAGGGTGGGAGTGCCCTCACCGATGGGGTAACCGTTTTGCGGCGGCAAAGTTTGTTGCGGGCTAAGGGTGCGATTGGGGGTAACGCTGCCGGTACCCAGCGGAGCGGGATAGCCTTCCAGTGTAGGCGTACCGGTGCCAGGTGTGCCGCGGAAGGGAGTAAAAGTACGCGTTGGAAAGCGGGTGCGGGTGGGCGGCAATGTGGGCGAGCGATACACCACGGTTGGATATATGACCGGCGTGCGGGTTCGTGTGCGGGTGGGAATCAGGGTAAATGTAACCGTGCGGGTGGGGGTGATGGTGCCGGTCAGGGTGATGGTGGGGGTTAGGGTGAGGGTTGCGGTTGGCGAGACCGTGGGGGTGGAAGTGAATTGAGTTCCTGTTCCGGTGGGTGTTGGGGATGACGTAGCCGTCTGAGTTGGAGATGGTGTGGAGGTGGTTGTGGCGGTCGGAGTGGGCGTAGATGTTGATGTGGCTGTCGGGGTAGGCGTGACTTGCTGCGGTATTACACTGATCACCCCGCTGAAAGAGGATTCCTGAGTGTTACTGATGATTTCCAGCCGATAGTAATACGTCGTTCCGTTGGTCAGACCGCTGTCCACCACTTCGTAAAACGCTCCACCGATACCGGAGCCGCGCCGTGCAATAAATGGACTGACCCGGCTAAATCCACCACTTTCACTCTGGCTGCGCAGCAGGTAAAAACCGCTGGTATTGACTTCACTTGCGGTGGTCCATTGTATGGCAGCTTGAGTGTCGCCTGCAATTGCCGTGAACTGACTGAAAATGACGCTCGAAGGCAGTGGCAGTAGCCCCACCACAAACGGCGTAAAGTTCAAATCATCGCTGCTATTCGGCCGGCCACTACTGTCTATAGAGACCTGAATTTCCTTAAGAACAGGGTCACAAATGGTCGTTTGACCGGTTGCCCCAGATGCGCCGCTGCCGGCAGGGTTTTGCGCGGTGGTGTCCCAGCCATCCGTAACATTCCCGGCAGGGTCGTACCACCACAGAGGAATCAGAGCCGGATTGCCACTGCCGCAGTAAGCGGTACTTTCAACAGTAGCCGTGCAGCCGCTGGTCGAGTCGTAGCGAAAGAACAAATTCAGCAAAGAAGGCGGGTTGGTAATATCATTGGAGAGAAATATGTCATAGTAATTCGAGCAGGCGGTCAGGCTGCCCGGCATTCCCCCGGTAAAGGGGACATTATCGGGACTGCCTGATCCGTGATTAATTACATAGAGATCAAAATCGCTGTCGGCAGGAGCGTGCTGAAACCCCACTTTTCCGTTGGCGATGTATGTTTTGCTGGAAGTGACGGTGACTTTCTCCGCACTTATGCCAGCGGCGTTGCTGCGCGGTAAAGCTGGTGCCCCCAGCCGTTTACCAGGAGTAAAGGTACATTGGGAAATTGCCGTAAGCGGGTCAACCCCAAATCCCCAGAAATTGTGATCCACACGGCCTTTGGTGTTACATTCCACCTGAAATCCGCTGCGATTGCCATAAAAATTGTTGGCAATGGCGAGAATGATTCCATTGCCGGTGCCGGCCTGCCGCCAAACGGCGTAACCGGTGTTCCCAGTGATATGGTTGAATTGAAGAATCACATCACCGGTGTTATCCAATACCCTCACCGCATCCTGACCACCAGTCAGGTCGTTAGAAATCAAATAAACGGATTGGGGACTTTCGACCTCGACAAGGTTGCGGTTTGTAAGGGTACAGGTGCCGTCGTTGATGTTCAAATCTCGGAGGGTGGCTGCGGCGCTAACCCGCAGCATGGGTTGGGTGCAGTTGCTGCCGAGGTAGGTGATTTGGGCATCGTTAACCCCCTGGATGATGTGGGGCTTATCCACCAGCACCGCGTTGTTCTTGATCAAGTAATTGCCGGTAATGATGATGGTGGCTGGCTGGCCAGGCAAGGGGTGAGAATCAATCGCATCTTTCAAACCGGTGCCAACCCCATTGGGCAGATCCTCACCGGAGTTGATATAGCAAGGGGAACTGGCTCCGCACGCAGCCGCATCGTTTGCCACATAGACCACATCGGCAGTGGCGGTCACATTGATGCCCAAAAATGCCTGACTGGTTTGCAGCCAGCCCCCCGCCGTTCGTTCTAATGTCCGTACCAACACCGATCCGCTGGCGCTTGCCGTACTGCCAATCCGAAATGACAAATCCAGCCAGTCTCCAAATGCGCCGGCGTCTAATGTGGCCTGTGCGCCTCCTAAAAGAGTATAACCGGCTGGCGCAATCGAACAGTTTGTAATGCTGCTCTGATAGGGGCTGCCAGTCACACCACCGGTTAAGCCGATGCGTAAGTCCGTTGCTGACCAGTTGATCGGCGTATAAATGCAAATTTGAACGTTGGTATCCGGCGGAGGCAGGTAGGCGGTCAGATCGAAGGATGCGCGCAGGTTAAGTGTTTGTCCGGCGGCGCAACCGCTTGGCGGACAGGCAGCCGGGGCTTGCAAGGTTAAACTGGTGGATTGAATGGACTGGGCGCGGATAGATTGGGGCAGGCACAGGATGCACAGGATGGCAATTGCCGCCAGAAAATTTCGTACAGTCCGTGCTTGTGTACGGTAAGGATGGAATGAAAAGAAAAGGTTTGGAAAAAAGTTCATCAAGTGTCTGGAAAAAAACACTCTATCGCACGGGTGGATTGGATTGCTTTGATTATACCTTTCCCTTTATACAAAAATCAAACCAAAATTCAAAGGCCTTGATGAGGTGGGTAGGATTTATACTTGTGTATCAATGAAGGACTTTACTGAGGAAGGTTTTAGTGCGTTCCTGTTTCGGGTTGGTGAACAGTACATCCGGCGGGGCTTCTTCGACGATTTGGCCTTCATCCATCAAAATGGCACGGTGAGCAGCCGCACGGGCAAAGCCCATCTCGTGCGAGACGACGACCATGGTCATCCCCTCACGTGCAAGCGCAAGCATGACATCCAGCACCTCTTGAATCATCTCCGGGTCAAGAGCACTGGTAGGTTCATCGAACAGCATGATCTTCGGATTCATCGCCAGCGCACGGGCTATGGCTACTCGCTGCTGCTGTCCACCGGACAACTGGATGGGGTAATTGTTCGCTTTATCTGGAATGCCAACTTTTTGGAGCAGGTCTAACGCAATCCGCGTGGCTTCCTCCTTGCTGCGCTTGCGGACGATCCTTTGCGCCAGCAGGATATTTTCCAGCACGGTTAAATGCGGGAAGAGGTTGAACTGCTGAAAAACCATACCTACTTCGGTGCGGACGGCGTTGATGTTGGCGGCCGTATCCAGCGGTATGCCATCCACCACAATCCTGCCTTCGTCGAATTCTTCCAGCCGGTTGATGCAGCGCAGCAAGGTGGATTTTCCTGAACCGGAAGGGCCGATGATAACAATTACTTCGCCCTTATAGACATCCAGGTTTACACCCCGCAGGGCGTGAACATTGCCGAAACGTTTGTGGACGTTTTCAATATGAATGATGGGTTCAGAGGTCATGCGGCCTACCTCTCGATTTTGGTTTTTTGTTCAATGTAATGAACAATTCGCGCCGAGATAAGGGTCATCACCAGATAAAGTAAGGATACCATGATCCAGGGTTGAATCGGGATGAAATTGGATGCCATAAACTCGCGGCCACGACGGGTGAGGTCAGAGACGGCGACCACGCTGATGAGGGAGGTATCCTTGAGCAGGGTGATAAATTCATTCCCAACCGGGGGCAGAATAACGCGGATGGCTTGTGGAAGAATAACATAACGCATGGCTTGAAAGTAAGTCATTCCCAAACTGCGGGCGGCTTCCATCTGACCTTTGGGTATGCTCTGAATGCCGGCCCGGTACACTTCGCTCATGTAGGCGGCGTAACAAATGGTCAAACCAAGGATGGCCATAAAATTAGGGTCGGCTTTGTAGTTGATTAATGCCGGGCTGTTCAGTGAAGTTCCCAAATTTTGAATGATGGGGGGAAAGGCAAAATACCAGAAGAGCAGCTGAACCAGTACCGGAATACCGCGAATAATTTCCACATACACGGTAAAAATGCCGCGCAATAACCATAATTTCGATAAGCGCGCCAGTGCAACCACCAGGCCCAAAATCAGCACCAAGGCGAAAGAAATCATGGTCGTACGCAGGGTAACCCAAACCCCGTCCTGAACAAAAATGAGGATGCGCTGATATGGATTGGGCTGAGCAACCACCAAAATTACGATCAAAGCAACGACAGCAATTACCAGCAGCCACCACTGGTCTATGCTGGTCTTACGCGCGCTTGGGCTTGCCGGGGAGGGATTAACCATTTGCATGCCAGAGTATCTCCTCGAAAAACGATTCAAATCTCATTGGAATTCAACAAAGCACGGGCAGCGGCGGTTATGAAACATCCCTGCCATCTGCCCGTGCGGATCTACTTCACCAATGATGCGGGTTATTCACCCGCCAGCCATTTCATTTCCAGGTCAGAAATTACCCCTTCATTTTTGAGCTCGGCCAGGGCAGCGTTGATTGGAGCAATCAGGTCTTCACGGTTCTTGCAAATAGCAATTCCGTAGGATTCATCCGTGAAAACTTCGCCAACGGTAGTCAATTTTTCGGGATTTTGACCAATGAACCCCAGGGCGGTTGGGTAATCGGCGATCACGGCATCTACCTGACCGTTGGCCAGATCGAGGAATGCCAGATCGTAGGTGTCATATGGTTTGTAATTGACATTGGGAATCTTGCGGGCTTCAATTTCGCCGGTTGTTCCCAGCTGAGCGGCGACGGTCTTGCCTGCCAGGTCGTCTTTGGATTGGATGGTTTCATCGCCTTTGCGAATAACCACAATCTGACCGGCGTTGATGTAGGGATCGGAAAAGAGCATTTGCTGCTTTCGCTCATCGGTGATGGTAATGGCAGCAATGGCCAGATCAAACTGGCACTGAGACAGACCAGCCAGCACCGAATCAAAAGGCAGGTTGCTCCATTCGAGCTGGAAGCCGGCTTTTTCGGCGATTGCCTTCATTAGTTCTACATCGAAACCGGTCAATTCCTTGGTGGCTTCATCCACAATTTCAAAAGGCGGAAAAGTGGCATCTGTTGCTACCCGAATCGTTGCGGTGGATGGGGCGGGATAGGCTTCCTGTTGCGGCGGAGCAGTCGGCTGGGGTTGTTGTTCGACGGGGTACCCCTCCTGCGGAGCAGCAGTGGGGGTGGCGGATGGCTGGCAAGCAGCCAGCACCAAGGCTGCCAGAAACAAAGCGGATAGAATCAAATATATTGAGCGTTTCACGTTTCTCCTCCTGCAAATTGTTGATGTGGGGATTTTGGCTTATGGGTAATGTGGTCTCGTCCAATCGCCACAAATTACATTTTTTATTATACCATGCCCCTTGAACGGCTTTTTGAATCGGGCGACTGTAGAATTGTTCAGGTATAATCGGTGACATGTCCGCTAATTCGAGTGATAACTCATCTGCCAAAAAAACATCTGTTCTGCGAAAAATGCTACCCGGTTTGCTGCTTGGGATCGTGGTCATGGTTGGTTTGACTTTGCTGGGGGATGTGCGGGAAGTGGGGGCTCTTTTACAGACCTTTGATTGGCGAATTTTCCCATTGGCTTTGCTGTTTACATTACTTAATTACACGCTGCGTTTCTTGAAGTGGCAGTATTATTTGCGTCAGGTGGGGGTTCGTGATTTTAACTGGCGGCGTAGTTTGCAAATATTCGTTGCCGGTTTTCCGCTGGCGGTTACCCCAGGGAAGGTTGGAGAGGTTTTTAAAGGCATCTGGTTAGAACAACAAACCGGCTTGCCGGTGGCGCGCGGGGTATCCCTGATCGTTGCCGAGCGGGTCAGCGATGGCCTGGCGGTGTTGATGCTCTCAGTGCTGGGAGTCATTGCGCATCCCCAATATTGGCCGGCATTCAGCCTGATTTTGGGAATCTTGCTAGCGGGCATTGTCATTTCTCAAATTCGGCCACTGGCATTGGGACTGTTAGGATTTGCCGAACGTTTACCGCTGATCGGTAAAGCCGTGCCGGCACTGCGTGAGTTTTATGAGGGTAGTTTCGTTCTCTTTCGTCCGCAGGCTGCACTGGTAGGGGTTGGACTGGGAACGGTTTCGTGGTTCGGCGAAGGCGTCGGCTTTTATTTCATCTTAACCGGCTTGGGTATGCCAGCCAACATGGAAACTTTTTCGAACGCTGTCTTCATCCTGGCGTTTTCCACGGTGATTGGCGCAGTTTCAGCGTTGCCGGGTGGTCTGGGTGCTTCGGAGGCCTCGATAGCCGGAATGCTGGTCCTGGTTGGCGGGGCAGCACCAGCCATTGCTTCTGCTGCTACGGTGATTATCCGGCTGGCTACACTTTGGTTCGGGGTCACCCTTGGGCTGATCACCTGGGCATTTTCCACCCGTTTGCTTAATTTACAGGAAGAACCGGCTTTACCCGTAAATTGAGCTGTGGAAATAGAGTAGCCCATCTTCATTCCAGCATGGTTTTCAAAGCCATGGCGGTCTCTTCGTTGATGCCCTTTACGCTCATCAATTCTGCAAGGCTAGCTTGCTGAATAGCCTCAATGCTGCCAAATTTTTGCAACAAGGCTTTGCGCCGTGCCGGTCCGATACCGGGCACCGCATCCAACCGCGAAGCCAACCCGGCTTTGCTGCGCCGATTGCGGTGGGCGGTAATCGCAAAGCGATGGGCTTCATCTCGAATGCGTTGAATCAGGAAGAGGGCCTGAGAGTGGCGAGGCAGCAAGAGTGATTCTTTGTGGCCGGGCCGAAAGATTTCTTCCTGTTGTTTTGCCAGCCCAACCACGGCAACCTTATCTTGCAATTCAAAAGATTGCAGCACAGCTACGGCACGGGAAAGCTGACCTTTTCCACCGTCTACAATCAACAAATCTGGCAGGAAGGCGAATGCCGGATCCAGCTTACTGCCGGGGGCTTCACGCTCTTGCTGAGCCGCCAAAAAGCGCCGAAAACGACGAGTAAGTACCTCCTCCATGCTGGCAAAATCGTCCGGTCCGCTGACGGTTTGAATGTTGAACCGGCGGTACAGCGATTTACGGGGTACGCCCTGTTCGAAGACCACCATGCTGCCCACGGCTGCCGTGCCCTGCGTGTTCGAGATGTCGTAACACTCGATTCGGTTTGGCGGTTCAGGTAATCCAAGGGCTTGTTGCAACTCGGCCAGAGCCTGGGATTGCCGGTTGGTATCGGCTTCCCATTGGGCTTTGAGCGCCCGCAGGGTTTCCACTGCATTTTCGGTGGCCAGTTGCAGCAGTTCCTGGGGCGGGCCGTTGCGCGGGACGAGTAATTCCACCTTTTCGCCTCCGCGCCGGTTGTGCAGCCATTGGCTGATGATTTGGGCTTCTTCGACTTCCTGAGGCAGTAAGACCTGCTGGGGAATGCTGGCGGCTTCGGAATAAAATTGTTTGATGAATTCCTCAATGACCGCTCTATCCGGCTCGCCCATCGCTCCTTCGAGGATGAAGTACTCCCGCCCAATCAATTTACCTTGACGGATGAAGAAGACCTGTACGCATGCTTCGCCGTTATCCCGGGCAATGGCAATTACGTCCGAGTCGATTTGTTCGTTGCTGATGACTTTTTGTTTTTCTACCACTCGTTCAATTGCGTGAATCTGATCGCGCAATGCGGCTGCCCGTTCAAAGCGCAGTTCTTCGGCAGCCAGTTCCATCTCGTTGCGCAAACGTTCCACGATTGGGGCAGTGCGCCCTTCCAGAAATTCGCACAGGTCGCCGATCATCTGGCGGTAAGATGCCTGATCTATTGCGCCGATGCACGGGCCGCTACACAACTTAATGTCGTAATAGAGGCAGGGACGCTCGTCTTGACCGGTGATGACCCGGTCGCAGGTCAGGTAAGGGAAAATGCGCCGAAGTACATCCAGCGTTTGATGCACAGCCCAAACGCTGGTGTAAGGACCAAAATAACGAGAGCCATCCCGCACCATTTGGCGGGTGACGGTTACTTTGGGAAAGGGTTCGGCCCAGTGTACCTTTATGTAGGGGTAGCGCTTATCATCTTTTAGGCGGATGTTATAGCGCGGCCGGTATTTTTTGATCAGATTCATCTCAAGGATCAGGGCTTCCAGTTCGGAGCCGACCACAATCCACTCAATATCGCATATGCGCTGAACCAGCTGGCGGGTTTTGAGATCCTGATCCTGTCCACTATGGAAGTAAGAACGCACGCGGTTGCGCAGGTTGACCGCTTTGCCGACGTAAATCACCTTTCCCTCGCCATCCTTCATCAGATAGCAGCCGGGCTTGGTCGGCAGAGTGTCTAAAATTCCCTGAAGGTGGGCGTTCAATTCAACCATTTGTTCTATATTTTACTTCAGCCAAGCGGCATTGCGCAACCATCCGCACGAGGATCACTGCCGCCCCATAAGACTCCCGATTGGGGGTCGCGTAAAATGATTTGCCCCCGACCGAACAAGGCACGTCCCAATCCACGGATTAATTCCACCCGGTGTCCCATGTTTTGCAACTGTTCAAAGATTTGTGAAGGAATTCCTTCTTCCAAAGCCACGTCGGCCAGACTGCGGTCAGCCTGAATGCAAAAACGCGGCCGGTCGAGCGCGGCTTGGGGGTCGAGGTGGTCATCCAGCAAAGCTGAAACAACCTGGAGGTGTCCTTGCGGCTGCATAAAACCGCCCATCACACCGAAAACCCCAAAAAGGTCGCCGTTGGGATGAGTAGCCAAGGCCGGGATGATGGTGTGATAAGGTCGTTTGCCGGGTGCCAGTGCATTGGGGTGGCGAGGGTCAAGGCTGAAATTGTGGCCGCGATTTTGAAGCGAAAACCCCCAGCCCTCGGGAACAATGCCAGTGCCAAACCCCATGTAGTTGCTGTTGATGAAGGAGCAGCCATTTCCCTCTCCATCTACTGCGCATAGATAAACCGTATCGCTGCTCAAAAACGGAAGTCCATGTTCCACCTGATGAGCGGCGCGCTTCGGGTTGATCAGCGTGCGCCGTTGTTCGGCATATTCTCGGCTTAACAGGAGTTCCAAGGGAACAGGAACGAAAGCCGGGTCGGCAATGATGCGAAAGGCATCCGCAAAGGCAAGCCGCATGGCTTCAATTTGCAAATGCAGACGTTTGGCGCTGAGGGGTGGCAGTGAGGACATGTCAAAACCTGCCAAAAGGTTTAGTGCCAGCAAAGCAGCCAGTCCCTGTCCGTTGGGCGGGCATTCCCAAATCCGCATACCGCGATATTCGATGGAAATGGGGTTTTCCCACGTGCTGGAGTGTCTGGCTAAATCGGTTTCACTCAGGCAGCCGCCAGCTTTCTGCACGGCGCTAACAATTGCCCGCCCAATTTCACCCTGATAGAAGGCATGTTTGCCATTTTCAGCAATGACTTTCAGGGTGCGTGCCAGGCCCGGATTGCGGAATATCTCGCCTGCACGCGGTGCCCGCCCATCAATCGTCAATTCCCTGCCGTTGAATGCTTGATTCAGACATTTTTCTGCGCCGCGCTGCCAGTAGTAAGCCGTCAGGGGTGCTACCGGAAAGCCCTCTTCGGCGAGCCGAATGGCTGGCTCGAACAGTGTGGAAAGGGGCAATCGGCCGAATCGCTCGTTGAGGTCACACCAACCGGCGCAGGCACCGGGAACGGTGATGGTGTAGGGGTGCAGGGGCGGGAGATGCTCTCCCAGCCCTTCGTGCTTTAGGCGTTCCAATGTCAGCGCAGCCGGAGCACGCCCGGAGCCGTTCAGGGCAAACACAGATCGGGATTGACTCTCATACACCAATGCAAAACAATCACCGCCTAAACCGGTAGAACCCGGCTCGGTTACATTTAATGCTGCAGCTATGGCAATGGCGGCGTCCACTGCATTGCCGCCCTTCCGGAGCATTTCCAGACCGGCAGCCGTCGCCAATGGTTGAGAAGAAGCGCACATTCCCTCACGACCCACGACGGGTGAGCGGCGAGAGTTGAAGGTTAATTCGTTCAGACCAGAGAATTCAAACAACTTCAATACCCGTTCCTTCGACGGCTTCCCCAATCACCCATAGCGGTTGGTGAAGCCGCTCGGCTCTTTCCAGCAGAGCTTTGAGTTTTTCGGGTGGCACGGCCATCAACAGGCCGCCGGAGGTTTGAGGGTCGAACAACAACATCTGACTGACCTCATCCAGTGCCGGAGAAAAACGCACCCATTTGCTGAAATACAGGCGGTTATCGGCTGCTCCGCCCGGAAAAGTCCATTTTTCGCCATATTTGCGTGCGCAAGAAACAAAAGGAATTGCCTCAAAATGGAAGCGCAAGCCGCAACC
>FWPU01013268.1_pt1 | contig 10481 bp, 8 predicted proteins | sample 2228361 | NCBI WGS metagenome assembly FWPU01 (sample SAMEA103939777, study PRJEB20133) | metagenome | reverse complement strand
GCCATCGACGTGTTCTATCCCATCCGCGAGGATATGCGGACGCCGCGGGAAAGCACCTGAGCCGGCTGACTGCTTGGGTCCGGTCCACCGGGGGCTTACGCCGCCGGCTCTTCGCTGGCCACCGAGGGCTTACGCCGCCGGCTCTTCGCTGGCCACCGGGGGCTTACACCGCCGGCTCTTGGTTCTTGGGTGGGCCGCTACTGGGAATTGCTGGTGACATTGCGGCGACGAGTTGATAAGATACGTTTAGTTTGGAGGATCGATCGAACCGCCATTCCGACTCCCATCTGACACCGAGACTGACCAGGCCTTTCTGCCCCAGGCAGAACGACCTCGCCCGCGTGTGACAGAGCGGAATTGTTGCGATGATGGCCGGTCAGTACGTGCAAGGTCCTCCTCGGGTTTTGGTTTGGACGCGGAGGCGGCCGTGGACCATCGGCGCTGGTGTGCCGGCGGGCGGACCGTTGGGCGTGTCCTGTTTTTCGGGAGTGTCAGATGACGAGTATCTATGTCGGCAATTTGGCGGAATCGGCGACCGAGGAGGACCTGCTCCGGGCGTTCAGCGAGTTCGGCCGGGTGGCGTCGGTCAACATCATCAAGGACCGGCAGACGGGTCGGCCGCGGGGTTTTGCCTTCGTCGAGATGCCCGATGGGGCCGAGGCGGCGCGGGCGATCAGCGGTTTGAATCTGCGGGAGATCAACGGCCGGTCGGTGACGGTCAACGAGGCTCGCCCCAAGACGGACCGGCCGCGCCGCGGGGGGGGCGGGGGCGGATTCCGCCGCCGCTGGTAAACGGCTGGCCGCTTGGACCCGGTGCGGCCGTGCCAAGGTGTGGTTTCCCTCCTGGTTGGAGGGAAACGCCCGGTTGGCGCGGACCACCAGCAATAGCCGCAAGAGGGGTGCCGGGGGAGGAGAGCGGCGTCCCCTAGCCGCCAGGCCCTACGAGGTAGCCGGGGCGGCGGCTTCCAGCATTCCCATGGCCTCGGGCCGGGGCGCGTTGCGCACCGGGTCCCAGTAGGGCGAAATCCGCCGCAGATTGGCCACCACCTGGGGGAAGACCTCGATGATGCGGTCCACATCGGCGTCGGTGTTGTAGCGGCTGAAACTGAATCGCACCGAGCCGTGCACCGCCGTAAAGGGTACGCCCAAGGCCCGCAACACGTGCGAGGGTTCCAGCGAGCCGGAGGTGCAAGCCGAGCCGCTCGACGCGCAGATTCCTGCTGCGCTGAGCTGGTAAAGGATGCCTTCGCCCTCGACGAAGTGGCACGACACGTTCAGGGTATTGAACAGCCGCGGTGCCCCTTTGCCGTTGACCTGGACGCAGGGGATCGCGGTCTCGATGGCGCGCTCGAGCCGATCGCGGAGGGCGCCGATGCGCACGGCTTCTTCCTCCATGGTTTCGGCCGCCAGTTCCAGGGCCCGCGCCAGGCCCACGATGTACGGCACGTTTTCGGTCCCGGCGCGGCGTCCCTGCTCCTGGTGGCCGCCGATCAACAGGGGACGCAGCGGCGTGCCCCGCCGCACGAACAAGGCCCCCACCCCCTTGGGTGCGTGCAGCTTGTGGCCCGAAAACGAGAGCAAATCGACGTGCCGGAACTCGCCCTCCAGGTCGATCCGCACTTTGCCCACTGTTTGCGTGGCATCGGTGTGGAAAACGATGCTCGGGTCGATCTCCTTGGCGATCCGGGCCAGTTCGGCCACGGGAAACAGCACGCCCGTCTCGTTGTTGGCGTGCATGATCGTTACCAGGAGGGTTTCCGGGCCGACGGCCCGGATATACTGCCGCAGGTCCAGATTGCCGTGCCGGTCCACTGCCAGAAAGGTCACGCGGTACCCCAGGCGCTGCATCTCCTTGCAGACTTCCAGGACGGCCGGATGCTCGACCGCCGTGGTCACGATGTGCCGCCGCTGGGGCACGGCCCGGGCAACCCCCACGATCGCCGTGTTGTTGCTCTCCGTCGCGCACGAGGTGAATACGAATTGACCGGGATCGGGCACGCCGAAGAACTCGGCCAGCGTTCGGCGGGCACGGACGATGGCCTCGTGGGTTCGCCGCGCCGGATCGTACATCGAGCTGGGATTGAAGTACTCGTCCCGAAAATACGGCATCATCGCCTCGACCACTTCCGGGGCGACCGGGGTCGTGGCGTTGTTGTCGGCGTAGACCAGCGACATGGCAATCCCCTTGGCATACCCGGCGGGGCGGCACCAGGCCGGTGCCGATGTCCGCCCCGCGATCCTGCCGCGCTTCGCCTCAAACCTGAATCACTCGAATCCGCTCGTCCACCAGGTCCTTAAGGGTTTTTTCGATCATCAGCTTCAGGGTCTGGCCGGCCGAGGCACACCCCGCACAGGCCCCTTCAAGCCGGCAGAACACTAAATGGTCCTTGATATCGACAATCTCCACGCTGCCGCCATCGTGGGCCAGCATGGGTTGGATCACTTCCGCAACCGTCTTTTCGATCCGCTTGGCGTACTGGTAGGGGGAGAGCTGCGAGACGTCCCCATCCGCCGTGGCAGTGGCGGAACAAGCGGCTCTGGCCGGCGACGCCGGGGCTGGCAAGGGGGCTAACCCCGCTTCCCGCGGGCCCGCTGCCGCCCGTTTTTCCACCTTGGGCACCACCCGCAGCGCACTGCGATCGGGGCCCCAAATCTCGTCCAACAGGTCTTGAAGCCCGCCCGGCGCGTGGTGGCACGAAGTACACGCGCCCCCGGCTTTGGTAGCGGCCGTGATCTCCTCGATCGTGCGCAGGTTCAGCTCTTCGATCTTGCGGCGCAGGTACGGCTCGCTGAGCCCAAAACACTTGCAGACGATCCGCCCTTGCGTTTGGTCCGCATGGATGCGGATACCCAGTTTTTCCAGGTCCACACCCCGCCTCTGGGCCCAGTTATACACCGCCGATTCCAGGGCCTCGGCCCCCATGACCGAGCAGTGGATCTTCTGCTGGGGCAGTCCCCCGAGAAAGCGGATAATGTCCTCGTTGGTGATTTTCAACGCCTCGATGGGGGTATACTGGCCCTGCTCGATAAGCGTGCACAGCGCCTCGGACGAGGCAATGGCCGAGGTGCACCCAAATGTCAGGTAGCGGGCTTCGGTAATCACATCCTTGGTGGGATCGGTCGGGTGTTTGCGCACCCGGAAGGTAAACCGCATCGAGTCGCCGCAGGCGATCGAGCCGTGCTCGCCGAACCCGTCGGGGTTTTCGATCTCGCCCAGATGGGTGCCGGGCTTGCCGTGCACCGCATCCATGAAGAGCTGCTTGGTTTTTTCGGTGTACTCCCAAACCATGTCCCGATCTCGCGGGGGCCGCACAGAAGACGCCCTCTTTTAAGCATCGCAGACAAATCCCCCCGTGACAAGGGGCGTCCGCAATGGCAAGCCCGCGCGGCCGGGGTGCCGTGCTGCGCCGACGAGCCCGGCTCCAAGCTGCGGGAACCCGCAACGGCCCCTGGCAAAGCGGGTTTGCAAGCGCGGGTTGGCGGGCTAATCGGACCGCTGCTCGAACGGATAGCGGATTTCGCCCCCCACGATGACCATTTCGGCCCGGCCGGTCAGTTCCCATCCCGCAAAGGGGGTATTGGTGCTCTTGGAATAGAAGCGTGCCGGGTCCACGCGCCAGCGGGCCTGCGGATCGATGATGGTGATATCGGCGTCGGCCCCGATGGCCAGCGTCCCCTTGGGAAGGCCCAGGATTCGGGCCGGGTTGATCGTCAGCTTGGCCAAGGCCGTGGACCAATCCAAAAGGCCCGGCTCGATCAGCCGCGTAATCACAAGGCCCAATGTGGTTTCCAGCCCCACGATGCCGAAGGGGGCCTGGTCCAGCTCGAGCATCTTCTTCTCGCGGGAGTGGGGGGCATGGTCGGAGACGATGACATCGATGGTTCCGTCGGCCAGTCCGGCGACCACGGCCTCGACGTGCTCCCGGCTGCGAAGCGGCGGGTTCATCTTGCAGTTGGCATCGAAGGTCCGCAGGCACTCGTCGGTGAGTGTGAAGTGGTGGGGGGTGGCCTCGGCGGTCACCCGCACGCCGCGCCGCTTGGCCCGCCGCAGGATCTCCACCGACCCAGCCGTCGAGACGTGCATCACATGCAGCCGGCCGCCGGTGGCCTCGGCCAGGGCAATATCCCGGCTGACCATCACATCCTCGGCAGCGGCGGGCATCCCAGGCAGCCCGAGCACCAGCGACACCAGCCCCTCGTGCATCACCCCGTGCTGCGTCAGTTCCCGGACCTCGGCGTGGTTGGCCACCGGCTTGTCGAACATCCGGCAATACTCGAACGCCCGCCGCATCAACTCCGGGTTATATACCGGTGCGCCGTCGTCGGTGAAGGCGACGGCGCCGGCCTCGACCAACAGGCCGATTTCGGCCAGTTCCTCCCCCTCGCGGTTCTTGCTTACGCACCCCATGGGGTAGACGTGGCAGTGCCGGGCCCGGGCCGCCTGATGCCGCACAAACTCCACCGCCCCCTGGCTGTCGATCGGCGGATCGGTATTCGGCGCACACACGATGGCTGTAAACCCTCCCGCCAGCGCCGCCGCCGCCCCGGTCTCGATCGTCTCGTCCTCTTCGCGCCCCGGCTCACGGAGGTGCACATGCATGTCGATCAGCCCCGGACAGACAATCTTGTCGCGGGCATCGATCACGCGGTCCCCCTCTTGCGGAACCGCATCGTAGGCGGCGATCCGGCCTTCGGCCACACGCACGCTGGTCACGCGATCCATCGACTGGCTGGGGTCAATCACCCGACCGTTGGCAATCAGCAGGTTCGGCATGGTTCGGACGCTTCGAGTCGTTGGCGATGAGTTGCCGTTTGCAGCGGCCGCACGCCGCCGCGCCCCCCTTGGTCGGCCCACCAAACCCCCACCCCCTTCGGCCCGCCAGCTAATCCCGCCCGGCCAAAAGCAGCCACAGCACCGCCATCCGCACCGCCACCCCGTTGGTCACCTGGTCGAGGATGGCCGAATGGGGGCCGTCGGCCACCTCGGCCGTCACCTCCACTCCCCGATTGATCGGCCCGGGGGCCATGATCAGGATGTTCGGCTTGGTCCGCGCCAGGCGCCTGCGGTCCATGGCGTACAAAAGGGCGTATTCCCGGACCGAGGGGAACGGCCGGGTCGCTTGCCGCTCGAACTGGATCCGCAAAAGATTGAGCACGTCCACCCGGTCCAGGATCTCATCGAGATTGTAAGAATACTCGACGCCCAACTGCTCCCAAAGGGGCGACACGAGGGTCGAGGGCCCGCAGACGATCACATGGGCCCCCAGTTTTTTCAGTCCCCAGATGTTGGAGCGCGCCGTGCGGCTGTGCTGGATATCCCCCACCAGGGCCACGGTCAGCCCGGCGATCCGGCCGAACCGCTGGCGGATCGTCAGGATGTCCAACAGCCCCTGCGTGGGGTGCTCGTGAGAACCGTCGCCAGCATTGATCACAGCCGAACGCAAGTTCTGCGCCAGCAAATGCGGCGTGCCCGGCGTGCGATGCCGCACGATCACCGCGTCGATCCCCATGGCTTCCAGGTTCTTGGCCGTATCGACCACCGTTTCGCCTTTGGAGAGGCTGCTGGTGGCGGCCGAGAAGTCCACCACATCGGCCCCCAGGCGGCGGGCGGCCAGCGCAAAACTGGTCCGCGTGCGAGTCGAGTTCTCGAAGAACAGGTTGACGCACGTCTTGCCCGTCAGCACCGCGATCCGCCGATGCCCCTCGTCCAACGCGCGGCGAAACGCCTCGGCCTTGTCCAAAATGAGCGTCAGCTCCCCGGCCGATAAATCCTCCAGCCCCAAAAGGTGCCGCTGCTTCCAGAACGGGGGGATGGGGCCCAAATCGACGGGCACTTCGGGCATACGCCCACCTCGCAATCCAACGGACCGATGCCGTGCGCCTGAACAGGGGCAATCTCGGGCTGACTGTGGGGACGATTGTAGGGCACCGGCCGAAGAGGGACAAGCACCCCGCCCTCCGCCACCCGCCCCAGCGAGCCGGGCCCCTCAGCGCCCGGTGGTTCTGCCCCAGAACGGCGCTGCCGAGCCGGGCCCGTGAGGGCCGCGTGATGCCGCCCCGAGCCAAACCCATCCGGGCCCGGTGCCCCCTCCACGCCAGCCACCCTATCAAGGCTGGGGCTTGAAAATCACCGCGCCGAGCGGCGGAAGCGTAATACGGATCGACGCCGGCCGGCCATGGTGCCCCTCCTCATCGGCCATGACTCCCGGTCCGTTCCCCAGATTGCTGCCGCCGTAATACATCGAGTCGCTGTTGAAGATCTCCTGGTACCAGCACCGCTTGGGCACGCCAATGCGATGTCCCAGGCGCGGCACGGGGGTGAAGTTGCACGCAATCACCAGGAAGTCGTCCGGGTCCTTGGCCTTGCGGATGAAACTCAGCGTGCTCTCTTCCCAGTGGTGGCAGTCGATCCACTCGAACCCCCGGCCATCGAAATCCAGCTCGTGCAAAGCCTTTTCCCGGGCCATCAGGGCGTTAAGGTCCGCCACGCACTTTTGCACCCCTTGATGGGTCTCCCACTGCAACAGCTCCCACTGGAGGCTGCGATCGTAGTCCCATTCGTTCCACTGGCCGAACTCGCTCCCCATGAACAGCAGCTTCTTGCCCGGATGGGTCCACATGTACGTGTACAGCAGCCGGAGGTTGGCGAACTTCTGCCACAGGTCGCCCGGCATCTGGCCCAACAGCGATCCTTTGCCATGCACCACCTCGTCGTGGGACAAAGGCAGCACGAAGTTCTCGTGGAAGGCGTAAATCAGGCTGAACGTCAGATCGTTATGGTGGTACTTGCGGTGGATCGGATCGTGGCGCATGTAGCTGCGTGTGTCGTTCATCCACCCCATGTTCCACTTCATGCTGAACCCCAGGCCTCCGGCATAGGTGGGCCGGGAGACGGCGGGCCAGGCCGTCGATTCCTCGGCAATCGTCAGCACCCCGGGGAATTGCAGGTGCACCTGCTCGTTGAACTCCTTGAGAAACGCGATCGCCTGCAGGTTTTCACGCCCGCCGAACTCGTTGGGAATCCACTCGCCCGGCTTGCGGCTGTAATCCAGATACAGCATCGAGGCCACCGCATCGACCCGCAGCCCGTCCACATGGTACTTGTCCAGCCAGAACAGGGCGTTGGCGACCAGGTAGTTGCGCACCTCATGCCGGCCGTAATTGAAGATCAACGTCCCCCAGTCGCGATGTTCGCCCTGGCGGGGATCCGCATGCTCGTACAGGTGGGTCCCGTCGAAGCGGATCAGCCCATGCCCATCCCGCGGGAAATGGGCCGGCACCCAGTCCATGATCACCCCGATGTCGTTCTGGTGGCACACATCGACGAAGTACATGAAGTCCTGGGGCGTGCCGTACCGGGCCGTGGCGGCATAGTAACCCACCGTCTGGTACCCCCAACTGGCCGAAAGGGGATGCTCGCTGACCGGCAGCAGCTCGACGTGGGTATAGCCCATCTTCTTGACGTATTCCACGATTTCGTGGGCCAGCTCGCGATAGCTCATCCAGCGGTATGGATCGTCCTCGGGACGCCGCCAGCTTCCCAGATGCACTTCGTAGATCGAGATGGGCCGCTCCAGCCAGTTGACCAAAGGCCGGCGACGCATCCACCGCTGGTCGTGCCAGTGGTAGCGGTTCAGATCGACCACTTTCGAGGCGGTGCGCGGAGGGACCTCAGCCCCAAAACCCACCGGGTCCGACTTCTCGGACGCCTCGTTGTGGTACCGCACCAGGTACTTGTACAGCGTCCCTTCGGAAAGCCCCGGCACGAACAGCTCCCAAAAGCCGCTGGGAATATGCTTGCGCATGGGATGGCGTCGGCCATCCCAGTGGTTGAAATCGCCGATCACGCTCACCCCGGTGGCGTTCGGGGCCCAGACGGCAAAATTCACCCCCTCCACCCCATCCACCGTGCGGATCTGCGCCCCCAGCTTCTCATACAGGCGCCAGTGCCGGCCTTCGTTGAGCAGGTGCCGGTCGTAATCGGTCAGCAAAGGAGGAAACGCATAGGGGTCGTACATGGTCACCTTCCGGCCCGATTCGTCGGCGATGCGCAGCATGTACTTCGGATGTCCGTTGCCTTCGACCGCCGGGCAAATCGCCTCGTAGACCCCCGCGGGATGGATCCGCCGCATCGGCCGGCAAAACTCCTCATGCCCAGGATGCACCACCCACGCTTGGCGCGAATGCGGCAGGAAGGCCCGGACGGCCACCATGCGGCGTCCCCCTTCCTCGATCTCGTGAGGGCCCAGGACTTCAAACGGGTTCTCGTATCGCCCTTCAACCAGTTGACAAAGCTTCTCCAACGGAACCGTCGTTCGCACATCCACCTCCTTGCAACACAGACCGGATTATTCGGGGCTGGCCCGTAGACCGCCCAAGCGGGACCGCAGCCAGCCGGCCAGGCGCCTTCCCAGCCCCTCGGGCCGCGCCACCCGGCTCGAACGTCCCCCTCGACGCGGCACGCCCGGGGCAGGCAGCAATCGGCCCGCACCACGATCCGCCCCCGCAAACCGGTGGGGCGGGTCTAATCGGTACGTCCGGCAGTCCACCTCGTGAAACTCTAACGCCCGGGCAATCCGCTGCCACAGATCCGCGTTCTTGACCGGAACCATCTGCCCAAAACACTCCCACCGCCACCCATTGGCACGCCATTCGGCCACCCCGCTGCGGATCCCCTCCCGCACATAGGTGCTGGCCGTAATCAGCGTCACCCGCGACGGCCGGTCCAACGCCTCCAGCCCCCGCACCACGGTCAGCAATTCCAGGCGCTGGCCCCGGGCGTGAGGCTCCACATCGTCCGCTTCCAACCGAAATGCCCCATCCACCGAGCGAAGCACGAACCGCCATCGGCCCGGCTCGCCCCGATCGCCCAGATCGCAAAAAAGCAGATAGTGCGGCCGCGAATCGTTCATCGCTGCCCGAACACCCAGAGCTTGTCCAACTGATCGCAAGTGCTACACTCCAATGGCCGACGGCTAAGCGGAACGCCCCGGCCCCCCGCTCCCCGCCCCACAGTGGCATAGGCAATCGCCGACACGTTCTGCCGCCCCCGTTTCGGCGCAGGGACCCACACCCCCACCAGCGCAAACGGAGCACTCGCCCCGCCAGCCGGCGGAAATCCGCCGCATTAGCCTCGGTTGCGTAGCATATCGGCTGGTCCATCGCAAACGCCGCAGCTTATCTGAACTCCGCAGATTGTACGGCCTATTCCGAAACCCCTGCAACCCATGCGCATGACGCTTCGCCCCTTCGCGCTGCCTTTACGGCATGTCTTTACGATCTCCCGCGGTTCGACCGCCTTGTATCGAGGAATCCTGGTCGAACTCGAACAAGACGGAGTCGTCGGCTACGGGGAGGCCGGCGAATCGGACTACTATGGTGCCACCATCGAGAACATGATCGCCGCCCTGGAATCGGTCCGCCACCTCGTCGAGCGCTGGCACCTCGAAGCAGCCGAGCCCCTCAAGGAAGACGAAGCTGCCCATTCCGGCCCACAGCAGGCCCCCTTGCGTGGGGCAGATGACGCCGACAAAGATCAAGCGGAGCACCCAGGCGCGCCGGGTGCGGGCGTGAGCCAGGCCCCCTTGCACCCTGGAGGCAGGGACCCGCTACCCCTGGCCGCAACAGGTTCGCCCGAATCGCTCTGGCAAAGCCTGGCTGCCAATTTGGCATCCAACCGGTTCGCCCTATGTGCGCTGGACACCGCAGCCCACGACCTTTGGGGCAAACTGTCCGGCAGCCCCGTCTGGCGGCTCTGGGGCCTGATGCCTACCCAGGCTTTACCCCCCACCGATTACACCATTGGGCTGGACGCGCCCGAAGTGATGGTGGCCAAACTCCGCGAGTTCCCCGATTGGCCGGTTTACAAAATCAAGCTCGGGTGCGACCGCGACCTGGAAATCGTGGCCGCACTGCGCAAGCATACGACTGCCGTATTCCGCGTAGATGCAAACTGTGCCTGGACTTACGAAGAGACGCTCGAGAAGGCCCCCCGCCTGCGCGACCTGGGCGTGGAGCTGATTGAGCAACCGCTTGCCCCCGATCGTTGGGGCCAGATGCGTGAGCTTTACCGGCGATCGCCCCTGCCGCTCATCGCCGACGAGAGCTGCCAGACCGAAGCCGACGTCGAGCGCTGCCTCGAGTCGTTCCACGGGATCAACGTCAAGCTGGTCAAATGTGGGGGCCTGACACCCGCCCGGGGTATGCTGCTCCGTGCCAAACAACTCGGCCTGCGGACCATGGTCGGGTGCATGACGGAGACCACGGTTGGCATCTCGGCCGCTGCCCAGTTGCTCCCCCTGGTGGACTACGCCGACCTGGACGGTGCACTCCTATTGGCTGAAGATATTGCAACCGGGGTAACAATCGACCGGGGTCGAGTGATTCTCCCGTCTGTAGCGGGATGCGGAGTACGACTGTAGCCCGGAGCGGGGAGCCTGGAGCACGGAGCAGGGAGCACGGAGCAGGGAGCACGGAGTGAT
>FWPU01013267.1_pt1 | contig 10481 bp, 8 predicted proteins | sample 2228361 | NCBI WGS metagenome assembly FWPU01 (sample SAMEA103939777, study PRJEB20133) | metagenome | reverse complement strand
CAGCTTCGAAAGCGCAAGCATCCGATAGAGTATCCCTCGCGACACCGAGCCAGGAGGCAACGTAAGGTGGTCGTCTGAAAATGCACACAGATCGAGGAGTTCCTTTACCAGTTTCACAACCTTGCACGCTCCATCCCATTGAAAGGTATGTGTATCAAAGATCGTCAACGATCGCCTTCCCTGTTCTTTGGCGAGGTCCTCAGCCTTGCCCGCCTCTGAGGCGAGCCGGTAGACAGGATCGTGTGGATAGCCTAGCACCATGCCGCCAGAAATGGTCATGAACGGATTGTCAGTATAGATCGCAAACGCGCGCTCTATATCGAATGCTGCTTCAGCCACATCGAGCCAGTGTCCTATCAGGAAAAGGTCGTCCCCTCCTGAGTAGACGATACTCACCTTTCTTTCTCGTGGCTTGGGAGCGATTCTAAAGACTCCCGGATACCCCGCGGACTGACGCAAGAGTCCATTCACATGAAATTTGAAAAACAGGCTGAGCTGGCGGGATAGAGATGCCATGGCAGAAAACGTGCGTTCTTCGGCAGGGAGGGCTTGAGAGAAAATCCGGCCAAGGTGGTCCACGTCCATACGAAGCACAGAAAGTCGATTCATTCCGAATCCGGTCTCGGCCATCCCTTCTAGGTCTTGGCATGTTTGGTCTTCGGGGAGATAGAGGCCTGCCAACAGAGGCCGACTTACCTTTGTAGTGAAATGAGTTAGGTCCCAGTCGTTAAGGTGGAACACTGCTGATGCTTTTACGGTCAATTCCTCCTTTGCCTTACCAAACAGTCCGGCTGCCAGTTGATAGTATCTATTCCCGATCGTTATGTACCTCTCAGTTCCAGGTTTTCCATCCCATCGATAGATCACCGGCAGACTTCCCAGCCTCGAAGCATCCTGTAACAACATACCCAGCCGATGCTGCTCTCGGCAAAATTCACAGACCTTCGTCTCTTGGAGTTGATCGGAGAGAGGAACAAGCCTTTTGTCCTCGCGGCCACATACCTGACAGCTTTCGGTGAGACAATCCTCGTGAGGTGTTGCGGGCGCCATTAGTAAGGAGGAGAGACAATCTTCCCACTTACGCCGCTTTGCCTCTTCGAGCTTTGTCGACAACCCCCTCCAGACGCCGGATGGGTCTTTAAAACCAGTCTTCCCAAACGGGACCTTCTCAATAACTTGATGAATGACGCCATTGAATGAGTCCAGAAGGTACTTGTTTATCTCTTCTTTTACTCTAGCAATAGCGCCTTCTGTCTCGGACGTATTCGGCGCAAGAAGATAAAAGTGTCCACCGCCAGTGAATACAACGTTGCATCTTGTAAGGTCTGTCTCCTCTAAAATCCTATCCACTGTGTGTTCACAGAGAAGCTCAAGGAAGAAAGACCTGCCCTTGAGGGACTTGAGAGCACCCTTTGACGAAATAGTATAGATGAAATCCTGGACGCCAGAGAGATCGCCTCCCACCAACATGAAAGGCTTGACATTATCCGACCACGAGCTCTCTCCAACGAGTTCCTCTTTCAAGATGTTCCGTTCCCATTCGTGGGTGTACGTTCTGCAGTAATAGTGATACAGACACAGCGTAATCGCGGCTGTCATCTTCAAATGATCAAAAAGAGACACATCAGGATGCTTTCTATATGTTTCTTCATCGTCATCACCGTATATCTTGAGGGTGATCGAAGGTATGGCGGAGGTATATTTCTCGAGCAGGTGAAGGATCACATCGATGTTGAAATGATTGTCACTTGACCTAATCGAGGCAAAATCAGTCTCAAATCCCTTCCAAAGTCTTGCATAGTCCTGTGGAGTAATCTTGATTTCCTCTCGTGTGGGCACGACCCATGTACCCAAAGGCTGCAAGGGTATGTAACTAGGAGGAGGTGGTTTCTGAGAATTGCCCTCTTCGGCTTGAACGATATCAATGGCTGGGTTTCGCACCCTCGAGAATACGTTGGCAAGCGGGATGGTGCGCTGCCATTCCTTGCCGATGTCCCTTGCAGGATCGTACTCTGTCTTTCGTTCGGAAGCGGCACAGTTGTCCGCCTCGTAAAACAATAGGCCAAGGTTGCTCTGCCAGGTTTCAGGCTCATTTCCGTGGTGGTTTCGGGCACCCGATGAAATCAAGCCCTCTCCATACTGAGATATGAGCCAGGAGTGCCCGATTTCCACATGGCTCTTGCCTTTGTCCTCAGGCAATGATGCCCTCTGTTTGAATTTTCCGATGTCGTGAAAAAGCGCACCTAGTACAAGGTTTGTTATCATGGTGCCTGTCATCTTTCATCCCCATAATGAGTCAGAATTGTTGGACGCATGGTGGCAACCACGCTTGGCTTCAGAAAAAGCAGCCAACAAATTTGACACATACAACCGGCTACCCTTGGAAGACTAGGGGCGGCTGGAGTCGCGCCAACAGGTGAACCACACCCAAAACCATCGCGACCGTAGTTGCTCCTACAGCGATGATACATTGATCTTGCCCAAGCCAAATGTGGTGGCCTTGCCCACATGGACCTTTTCGCTGAATCGCAAAAGGGGCATAAACTCTCCGAGATCCCCTTGATACGTGACTTCCCCCATGAGGCCTCCCATGAGCATTTCCTGCTGCTGCCTGTTGGAATAGCGCCTCTAATCGACCCAGCGGATGTTCGACGTTACGGTGTGAACTTTTTCGGCTCGAGCGACAAGTCCTTTGTAATCGATCTGTGGTTCCCCTGAGCCATAGGTGTTCATAAGAGAGGAGAGACGGCGCAGCATAGCCCGTGTGAGTATGTGGAAAGGAAGATCGTCGTGCAGTCGATTCTGGAACTTGAGGCGCAGTGGAGTCAGCAGTCGCACACGCACAGCCTTTGCGCCTTTATCTTCGGTATAGAAGAGCTCTTCCAGTGTGAGGTCAGAAGGACTCGCAGACACGAGCTTTTTCTCCTCAGCACGATAAATGGACCTACCGAGAAAGGAGACGGTCTGGAGATGGAATCCTGGTCGCTTCCCAGCAATTTTGCGGCCGAGTCCTATCTTTCCCATTTCCTCAAACGCATAAATAAAGTAAGGCAAGTAATCATTTGCCCAGCCAAAAAGAATCAGGGAAAACTCTACCTCAGCATTTCGCGTGTATTCGATTTGTTCGGACAAAGGCGGTTCTATGACAAAGGGATGAGGAGGGGACGGCTTGCCTAACACAGAAGGGGTCTCGAAGACAAGAGAGTACACGCATCTCTCACGAAGAAGGCATTGAGGACATTCCTGCCGCTTGAGGGCACAAAGGACTTTTTTTAGAGCGACGCCAAATACGCCGCGGAATGTAGAGCCTTTGAAGACAGGGAGGATTGCATCATCTTCGAGGATGGTCTTCAGGTCATATTTGCCGTAGTACACAGGCTCTCGCGTCCTCCACTAGGCGCGGCTTAATTGCTCGGTGTGTTGACCGCCGCTTAGAAGAAGGAGCCCCCGACTCGATAACTGCGTATATACTGTGTGAGAAATGCCACTGTCAACACACATTTGCGCGTGTACCAGCATCAGGCGGCCGCGGACATTGATCCTGCGTTGGAGAGGACTCGTTCAGATGCAGGCTGAGCTAGAGTTGACATGGTTCTCGGCCCAAGGCTATGCTCGCACTCACGCTTAGAACAAAAAAGCAATGCTAATATCCCTTTTCGCTCTTCGAGTCCATCCAGTTGAAAAAGGGGGTATTCAGTAACGTCACTTCTATGCGTTACCGATGCGGCCACCCACTACGCTACGTCGCTTGTCAGATCTTCCTCGTTGCCTTGGCATGGTCATGCGGCATGTCCCAGCAGCGAGAGACTCGCACCAATCCAAGGGAAAGCCCGTTCCATGACTACCTTCATGCAAAGGCCCTTGCCTATGATGCGTGGATACGCGCATGGCACACGACCGGTCTTGGCGGTGTTACAGACATCATTTTCACTGACGAGACTAGGACTCAGATAGCCCGCACCTTTGGTGCTGGAGATTCTACGGACTGGATGTGTTTCTACCTTGTCACACAGTGCCTTCGTTACAAGATCACAGGTGAGGAGATTGCTCTCGCCGAGGTCGAACGGATGACACGGTATCTTCATCTGGTGCACATCGTAACCCAGCACCCGGGCTATATTGCGCGCTACGTAGGCTACGATCGCGCTCCGTGGAATGTCGAGACACTGGATGCTGACAACAGACACCTCGGCACAGGCGAATTCCAAGGCCTGTTCTGGCTTGGCCATCAGTCTCGAGACAAGTTCATGCACTGGTTCTGGGCTATGGCATGGGCATACGACACCTTGCACGATGAATCGCTCAAAGGGATGATCAGGGACGACATGGACCGGGTGGCCCGTACACTCATGGTACAGCGCTGGCGGATCATCGACCCATGGGGAAGGGTCTGGCCTGCGGCTGAGTTGCTTCCTGACATTCGGCTCGAGATCCTCCTTTCGACTGCGCATGTGACTGGAGACCCTTGGTGGTGGAAAGAATTCGATGCTGAGTTCGACAGGTCTATACGGCTACTACCCCTGACCATGTGGCATGGCTTGAACCGATACTTTGACTACTTCGCCTTTATAAACGATGTGCCTGTTTCCAACACGCTGTTCAAACTCATGCCTGATCTAGATCGATTGCGCCGATTCTATGATGTATGGATGAAGACGACCAGGCAGTATACGAAAGGGACCCACTACGCACTGATGGACGCAGTATATTACGGCGCATGCATGCGGTTGGATGCGTGCGATCCTGACGAGGTCGATTACCTGCGGCAGGATGTCATGCACGGACTTACGGTGTTCCCGGATCCACCGAACGTACAGCGTTTTGTGGAATGTCCCACCCTTCCACTCGACCCGTTCTCTGTGTGGGCCGCTGAATTAATAGAAAAGAATCCTTGGCTAGGAGAGATCGTCCGCATAAAGCCCCAGACAGCAATCCCTCACAAGATCGAAGACCGATGCTGGGAATCTCACCTCTGGGAGGGAAGTCCTTACCACGTAGAGTGCCACTTACCCGATGATCCGACCCATGTCGCACCAGGAGATGATTACACGTCTGCGTACTGGTTCAGTGTCTACTATGGGCTTTTGCCAGGAGAGGCCCCCTATGAAAAACTGTCTGAACGCTAACACATGTTAAAACAATGGAAAAGCAAAACACAAAAGACCCACTATCAGAGGTAATCGAACCGGAACAGACCAAGAGAAAGATGTCCCCGTTTGGCCACCTGTTCAGATTCTTTGGCTGGTGGTTCGGATTTACAGGTCTTTATTCCATGTTCGCTGTGTGTCCCTTTTGTGGTCAACAGGGTTGTCCAGTCGGCCCGGCAGCCGCAGGAACCGTGGGAGCGTTTTTTGCCCTGTGTTTGCAAGACTGGAAACTCCTATTCAGGTTTCTGAAACAGAAGTTCTCGAAAAATGCCAAAAAGGAAACAGGATCTAACGAGCCGGATGCAGGGGACTGCTAATAGGCGCGCCTGATCCGAGTCGTTAGGTCGCACACACATTGGGCCGATAGGGATTGAGGATACACTGCCTCCCTGGTCAACAAAGAATACAGGTGAAACGTCCTGCAACCAGGTGGAGTGACTGATCATGGCTGGAACAATAAAAAAGGTATTGTTCACGTGCATCACGATCCTTTGTGGTGTTGCCATTGCCCTTGTGGTGACCGAGTGGGGTCTGCAGGTATTTCATAAACGAAGAGAACGCGTACTCCAAGAACAGGTCGAACCCTATTACCCATGGTCGCTCTATACAGGCCGCGGAGAAAAGATCTCCCTGCAAAGCGGCTATCTCAAACTCGTTATGCACCCATTTGTGGGCTACCGAACTATGCCGAGTCAGAAGACCCCCTACTTCAGCATCAACAGCCTTGGATTTCGAGGAAAAGATTTCGAGCAGGGCGAGGGCCAGGACCAAGACCAGCAAGGTCGAGGCAGGATCGTAGTGGTTGGCGGTTCGACTGCCTTTGGCACAGGCCTGCGAAGCAATGAGGAGACCTTTGCCGCCCACCTCGAGAGGCTCTTGCCTGACAAACAGGTGATCAATGCAGCAGTGATCGGATATCAATCCGGCCAGGAACTCGTTTGGGTCCTTACGCACCTTGTGGATCTGAGGCCGGAAATGGTTATTGTGCTCGATGGGTTTAACGACTTTGGACAAGTCCTGAGTCAAGAACAAGATTTTAATAGGCTCGGGATCAATGGCTTTGACGAACTAGAGGAACAATTGCGAATGCTGTATGTTGTTTCTGCATCGTCATGTGTAGGGAAACTCGCAGCTGTGCCCACCCTTATGTTCCCCCACGTTTGGCAGACCTTCAAAGAAATTCGTTCTCGAACAGGGGAAGCACTGTATCGAGCTTTGGTCCGTTGGGGAGTGTTTAGGTTTTTGAAAAGGGTCGGTCTTTGGACGGAAGGGATTAAACCTGCGTTTGACCGGAGGATAGACCTTATCAGCCGACGCTATGCAGTCAATATGATCAAGATGCGAAACGTGCTCAAAGGATTTGACGCAGACTTCCTGTGCCTCTTACAACCTGATGGAGAGCTTGTACAAACCGATAGCAGGACCAAAGGTGCCCTGTCCGCCGAACACTATGGGCTATTTCGAGAGAAGGCCAAGAGTCTACTTCAGCAGGAGGGTGTTGCAGTTGTAGATCTCAATGAGTATGGGGAGCGCCTGCGGTCTGAAATGTTCATGGATAGGGCTCACCTTGACAGCCAAGGGAATCGCATCATGGCAGAGATCGCCGTTGAAGCGATAAAGCGGTGGGCTCGCTGATGAATACCCCCGGCACGAGGCCGAGTAGACTGGGAGGCGCAGCCCCACAGGGACCCGACACCACCCGTCATTCCGGATTCAATCCGGAATCCAGTGGCTCCATGGCAGCGCAGCCGTCATTCTGGATTTAATCCAGAATCCAGCCACAGCACCGCAAGCACACCAGTCGCACCACAGCCTTCCCCACAGCATCCACACCACCACAGAGACACTTCGCAGCCAAGACTGGATCCCGGCTCAAGGCCGGGATGACGGGGAGGGCACCGCAGCGCAGCCGTCATTCTGGATTTAATCCAGAATCCAGGGGCAACATGGCGTATCCCTAGGCATCCACGACAACCGCAGAGGCCCTTCACCGCCGTGACTGGATCCCGGCTCAAGGCCGGGATGACGGGGAGGGCACCGCAGCAAGGCAACCGTCATTCCGGATTCAATCCGGAATCCAGTGGCACAATGGCAGCACAGCCGTCATTCTGGATTTAATCCAGAATCCAGGGGCACAATGGCATATCCCGGGGCATCCACGACAACCGCAGAGCCCCTTCACCGCCGTTACTGGATCCCGGCTCGAGGCCGGGATGACAGGGAGGGCACCGCAGCAAGGCACCCGTCAGTGCAACCGTCATTCTGGATTCAATCCAGAATCCAGTGGCTCCACCCCCTGGGCAGATGAGGTGAGCAATGAGAAAGAAGTCTAGGCGCTCTCAATAATACCTTGGGCCACAAGGTACTCCTTCACCTTTCCAATAAATGTCTTTGCTTCTTCGATCAAAGGGATCACCTGCTCATAGGTCAGTTCCGTGTATTCTCGATAATCACTCCGCAGTCTCAACTCAAACGCCCTGTTGATCGACCGACCAAGAGACTCGGGGAATATCCCTTCCTTAATGAAACGTCTATTGAAGTAGGCTAACACACCGCTGTGCTTTGAGGATGAGTACGGCTCGACTACCAACAGGCCAAGGAGAGCATAGAACATACTGTAGTAGATACGGTTGACGATTGAACGGGGGCTTTTACTCCCTGTAAGAAGGTATTCAGCTTCTCCAATGGTTTCCTCAGCCTGTCTCATTCGATAGAGAACAAGAGCCCTTTGCTTTTCTTCTCCGGTCATAGACCGACCCCATCTCTTTCAATATGCTTATAAAGCGGAGATTGAGACATGGGGCCTTCTTGTAATTCCTTCCTTCCAAAGATAGTCGCAGAGATGAACACATCATACTGCAGGTTGATCTGGAATACGATATCGTCAATTTTGGACTCAACTTCAGGGGTGTAATCCTCAATTTCAATCATTACGTCTATATCTGAATCCGGGGTGTCGTCCCCTCTAGCTTTTGACCCGAAAAGGTAAAGGCCGTGTAGATCAACATCCCTGGACAAGCGTTCTTTCAGATCCTTCAGGGCCCTCTGTTCATTTTCCTTCAATCTCACCGCCTTCTTCATCTTTAACCATGTTCCCTTTGCTTGATGGAATCATGTTTCGTGTGTGGAGACAGAATAACGAGAAACGAAAGGGCGTGTCAATTGAGTAACCGTCATTCCGGATTTAATCCAGAATCCAGGGGCACCATGGCATATCCCGGGGCATCCACGACAACCGCAGAGGCCCTTCCGCGCCGTGACTGGATCCCGGCTCAAGGCCGGGAAGACGGGGAGGCGCACTGCAGCGCAGCCGTCATTCTGGATTTAATCCAGAATCCAGTGGCTCCAAGGCATATCCCCGCTCATCCACGACAACCGCAGAGGCCCTTCCGCGCCGTGACTGGATCCCGGCTCAAGGCCGGGATGAGGGAGAGGCATAGCAGCCGTGATGACAAAAATAAGGAACCCGGTCGCCGTTAGCTCCTTTTATTCCCTTTACACGGATGATATGTAATGATGGCATAAAGCTCGTCTCCTCGAGGATAACGATGCTCTCAGATGTGATCGTCTCTGTTCACGACCTCACCAAGCAATTCGGCGCCTTCAAGGCCATCGATTCCCTCACCTTTAGCATTCGTAGAGGCGAGATATTCGGCCTGCTCGGCCCAAATGGTGCGGGAAAAACGACAACCATACGGATTCTATGCGGCATCTTGAGACCGACAGCCGGAAGGGCCTGTGTCCTTGGACACGATGTTGCCAGAGAACCTGACATGGTAAAGCGTAGGATCGGCTATGTATCCCAACAATTTGGACTCTACACCGATCTTACCGTGGAAGAAAATCTAACGTTTTTCGCCGACCTTTACGGAGCCAGCGATGTCGCCTACAGGGAAGAGTTGCTAATTGCATATGGCTTTGCAGACAAGAGGCGACAACGAACAGGCACGCTCTCAGGCGGCTACCTCCAGCGACTTGCCCTTATATGTGCGCTTGCCCACAAGCCTGAGCTCGTCATTCTCGACGAGCCCACTGCAGGCGTGGACCCAGTCACACGAAAAGAACTCTGGGACCTGTTCTATCGGCTCATCGACCAGGGCGCCACCTTAATCGTTACAACCCACTATATGGAAGAGGCCGAGCGCTGCCACACCCTCGCTCTGATTTTCAGAGGTCGACTCATCCTAAAAGATACCCCTCACGCCATACGAAACAGACTTGTCGACCGCGATGTGTTTGAGATTCGTACCCACTACAATCGCAAAGTGGTCGAGCGGCTTACCATGGCCCCAGGTATCGAAACCGTAAATCAGTTCGGCTCAGTCCTCAGAGTGATTGCCTGTAAAGGAGCGTACACAGCGCCGAGCCTCCATACCCTCATCGGGATGCCGACGATACCTGCTGACGCAATACAATTGTCAGATCCTTCAATCGAGGATGTATTTGTCAATCTTACCCAGAGGCTCAGACATGGCACCATCCGAGCTTACTGAATCGCATAGCTATCCAGCTCGTGGAAAAAGCTTTGTGCCGATCATGCGCAAGGAATGGATCCACATCAAGAGGGATCCGAGGTTCCTCGTAGTAATCTTCGTTGCGCCTATCATGATGCTCGGCCTTTTCGGGTATGCCCTGCGACTACAACCTGAACATATGACAATGGCCGTCTGCGACCAGGACAGGAGCTACTTTTCCCTCATGGTCAAGGACAGGCTCATTGGCGAAGGAACCTTCCTGCTGCGCCAGGTCCCTAGCACCGACGCGATCGAACACTCCCTCACGACTGGCCGCGCCACCGTCGGACTCCATATACCTGAGGACTTTTCAGCGACCATTGCAGATGGAAGACCTGGCAGCCTTGAACTGTATGTCGACGGCACTATGCCGGCTGTCGGCATCGCTGCCCAACTAGGTGCAACCGTGCTCACCTCTGATGAGCTTGAAAGAATGTTCGTACTCGAGGATCCTGAGGCGCCTCCGAAGGTGTATGCGCCTCGACCCATAACGATACACAAGAAGGTCCTTTTCAATCCTGATCTAAAAGACCAGAACTTCTTCATACCGGGCATCATCGGTATCCTTATCATGTGGATCACACTCGTGCTGACTTCTGTCGCCCTGGTGAGGGAACGCGAATATCGGACCTTTGAGCAACTGATTGTCACACCTGTAAGGCCCCTGCCCCTTGTACTGGGCAAGATTGCGCCCTATGCAGTTGTCGCTTCGATGGATTTTTTCGTCATTACCCTTATGGGGCATATCGTATTCAAGGTCCCGGTAGCAGGAAATCCCTGGCTCCTCGTACTGCTTGCGATCCTCTATATTGTTGGATTC
>FWPU01012057.1_pt1 | contig 10482 bp, 7 predicted proteins | sample 2228361 | NCBI WGS metagenome assembly FWPU01 (sample SAMEA103939777, study PRJEB20133) | metagenome | reverse complement strand
AATATTTTAAAATAAAATTTTTTGTGTAAATTTGCGCCTTTTTGTACTAGCTTGCGTTAAGAGGCTGTGGATAACTCAAATTAGCAGTCTTGACATAAGAGTGCTAATATTATACAATTAATATACAAATCTATGAATCCGCCGGTTGGCGGGATAAATCTGTAAATAAAAAAATATTCGTAAATTCGTTTTTATTCGCAATTAGTATTGAGTTATATGAATAACTTTACCATTAAAGCTCAAGAGGCGCTTCAGGAGGCGCATAATATTGCTTTAGAAAGAAGCCAACAGCAAGTTGATACGCCCCACTTAATGTTAGCCCTACTTCAACAAGAAGAGGGTGTGGTTTTGGCTGTTCTTAAAAAAATTGAAGTTGATGTGGAAAAGTTGAAGGAAAGAATGAACAGTTTATTAACTTATATGCCGCAAGTGAAGATTGTTGGTGCCGGTCCGACTGAACTTTATATCACTCCCCTACTTCAGCGAAGTCTTCTTCAAGCAGCGCGCGAAGCAAAAAGACTTAAAGATGAGTATGTTAGCACTGAACATTTATTCTTAGGACTACTTTTTGTTGATTCAGTTGTTAAAGAAACATTAAAAAAAGATTTTAATATAGATTATGATAAAGTGCTTAAAGTTTTGGCTGAAGTAAGAGGCGAAGAACGGGTAACCGAGCCAGAACCCGAGGGTAAATATCAAGCCTTGGAGAAATATACTATTAATCTAACAGAAGAAGCACGATTAGAGAAACTTGATCCAATCATTGGTCGGGATAATGAAATTCGTCGGGTAATTCAAGTGATTTCTCGACGGACAAAAAACAATCCAGTTCTTATTGGTGAAGCTGGTGTTGGCAAAACCGCAATTGTTGAGGGTTTAGCTCAACGGATTGTTGCTGGCGATGTACCAGATTCTTTAAAGGGCAAGGAATTAATCAGTCTTGATTTAGGTGGTTTGATTGCTGGCACAAAATTTAGAGGCGAATTCGAAAATCGACTTAAAGCTGTATTGCGGGAGATTAAAAGGGGTGGTAATTATATTCTCTTTATTGATGAATTACATGCTGTAGTTGGAGCTGGTGCGGCTGAAGGAGCAATTGATGCTTCTAATATGTTAAAACCAGCCCTAGCTAGGGGCGAACTCCGCTGCATTGGTGCTACAACCTTAAAAGAATATCAAAAATATATTGAGAAAGATCCTGCTCTAGAAAGACGTTTCCAACCAGTTTATGTTAGTGAACCTTCTTTGGAAGATACTATTGCCATCTTAAGAGGAATTAAAGAAAAATATGAAGTTCATCATGGTATTCATATTACTGATGAAGCTTTAGTGGCAGCAACCAAACTTTCCCAACGGTATATCACTGATAGATTTTTACCCGACAAAGCTGTTGATTTAATGGATGAGGCTGCTTCATCTTTAAGAATGGAGATTGAAAGCAGGCCAGAAGAATTAGATGGACTTTATTATAGAATTCGTCAATTAGAAATTGAGAAAACAGCATTAAAAAAGGACAAAGAAGCAGAAAGGGAATTAAAAAAAATAGAACGGGATCTGGCTAATTTAAAAGAAAAAGCAAAGAATTTAGAGCTGCGTTGGAAAACAGAAAAAGAAATTATTGAAAAAATTAGAAAATGGAAGGCAGATAGTGATAAATTAAAACAAGAGGCAGAAATTGCTGAAAGGTCGGGCAATTTACAAAAAGTAGCAGAAATTAAATATGGCGTTATTCCGGAAATAGAGAGAAAAATTTTAAGTCATCAAAAGAAATTAGCCAAGATTCAAAAGGAACATCGAATTTTAAAAGAAGCGGTAACCGAAGAAGATATTGCTAAAATAGTTTCTCGCTGGACAAACATTCCAATTTCTAAAATATTAGAAGAAGAGCGCGTGCGATTGGCTCATCTTGAGGAAGAAATCCACAAACGTTTAGTTAATCAAGAAGAGGCAGTTAAAGCCGTGGCTAATGCTATCAGGCGCTCGCGAGTTGGTATTACCGAAGAAAACCGACCGATTGGTTCATTTTTATTTCTTGGTCCAACTGGTGTCGGTAAAACAGAACTAGCTCGTTCTTTAGCAGAAATAATGTTTGATAATGAAAACGCCTTGGTTAGACTTGATATGAGTGAGTATATGGAGAGACATACAGTTTCACGCATGATTGGTTCGCCGCCTGGTTATGTTGGTTATGAAGAAGGTGGTCAATTAACAGAAATTATTAGACGGCGACCGTACAGCGTCGTACTTTTTGACGAGATAGAAAAAGCCAACCCAGAGGTTTTTAATGTTTTACTTCAGATTTTGGATGACGGTCGATTGACTGATGCCAAAGGAAGGATAGTGAATTTCAAAAATACAATTATTATTATGACTTCCAATATCGGTAGTGATTTGATTCAGAGATATGCCACAGCTGGGAGACTTGGTTTTAAGACGGAATATGAAGATAAGGGTAAAGAGATCAAAGATAAAATACTTGAGGCCTTGCATGGGCATTTTCGACCAGAATTTTTAAATCGCTTAGATGAAATTATAATTTTTCAGAATCTGACTAAAAAGGATATTGCCCTAATTGTGGATCTGCAAATAGACAAAGTTAAGAAAAGACTTTTAGACAAAAACATTCATTTAGAAATTAGTGAGGAAGCAAAAAGGTTTATAGCCGAACGCGGTTTTGATCCGCTTTATGGAGCCAGACCATTAAAAAGAGTTATTCAAAAAGAGATTTTAGATCCATTAGCTAAAGAGATTATTTTGCGTAAAATTAAGGAAGGCGGGAAAGTGAAAGTGGAGGTGGAGAAAGATAAGATTGTAATAAAATAAATCCCGATTTCAGAATCCAAAAATTTTAAAAGCTCTAATAGTTTTACCAAAAGAGCTTTAATTGTTTATTCTTGTCAAATGGATAATTTCCGGTAAAAATAAAAGATAATCGCTATTTAACTACAAATCTGAACACAAATTAACAAAATTATGCGAAAAAAAAATATAAGTTATTTATTATTTATCGTTTACAGTTTATGGCTTATTATTCCCCCACCCGTTCTAGCTGCCACTTTTAATCCTGAATACATTATTTCTGACCAAGAGTTAGTGGATTATACTAAAATGAACCAAGAAGAGATTCAATTATTTTTATCTCAATTCTCTGGAGCCTTGAAAGATTATCAAACAAAAGATATTGACGGCCAAATAAAATTAGCTTCAGAAATTATTTTTAACGCCGCCCAACGTTATCAAATTAATCCACAGATTTTAATTACCCTTATTCAAAAAGAGCAATCTTTAGTGACAAAAAAAGCGGAAAAACCCAGTCAATATGATTGGGCAACCGGTTTTGCTGCCTATGATGGACGAAAACCTATAGAGAAATTTCGTGGTTTTGCCATTCAGGTCGATCGGGCTGCTTGGCGAATAAGATATTTTTTAACTCATCCTTGGGAGTTTGTTTTTCAACTTGGCCAGGTTTATAAAATTTCCGGCAGGTTAATTATGCCACAAAATTTAGCCACTGCAGCTTTGTATAATTACAGTCCATATATTTCAAGTAATTATCTTTTTTGGCAAATTTGGCAAAAATGGTTTGCAAAAACTTTTGGTCCTTTTAAAGAAGGCAGTTTGGTTAGAGCGGTAAACGATAAAGGGATTTGGTTAATCCAGGATGGCAAGCGTCGGCCATTTCGTTCAAAAAATATTTTTTTAGCTCGATTTAATTTTAATAAAGTTAAAGAAGTTTCTCTTAAAGAGTTGGAAAAATATCCGATTGGCAAACAGGTTAAATTCCCCAATTATTCTCTGCTTCAAGCGCCAAATAATGGTGTCTATCTCTTGGCTGACGGGCTAAAAAGGCCAATTATTTCAGAAAAAATTTTCAAAGAAATAGGTTTCAATTTTGAAGAAATTATTAAGGTAGACTGGTCAGATTTAGACGCCTATCCGGACGGTCCACCGATAACTACCCCATACCCGATTGGCGCCTTGCTTCAAGATAACCTGAATGGTGATCTCTATTGGATAAAAGACAATATTAAACAGCCCATCTTAATTAAAAAAATTGTTGAGATAAATTTTCCTCAGTATAAACTTATTCAAGTCGACCATAAGAAATTGGATGGTTTTGTTCTTGGTGAACCGGTAAAATTTCGTAATGGCGTTTTAGTTAAATCAAAAGATGTGCCAACGGTTTACCTTATCTCAAATGGCAAAAAATTTCCAATCGCTGATCGGGAAACATTTATTTCTTTAGGTTTTCAATGGGGAGAAATTATTGTCGTACCGAACGAACATCTTGACTTATATGAAACAGGAGAGGTAATTGAAATGTTTGATGGTATAAACGGAAATTAAAAACTTAAAGCTAAAAATAAAAAATAGTCTACTTGCCCTAAGTCATTGGTCCAAATTTGTGTTGTGCCAACTGATTAACATCGCTTAGCAAAGAGAGCAAGAAAGAGAAAAGGGTAAAAATCGTTTTACTTTTTGATTGATGTTTTTAATTTTTAATTTATAATTTACACCGTATGTCACTCATCTTTTCAGTTATAACACCCCACCCGCCGATTATTATTCCGACTATCGGTCAGGAGAATTTGAAACTGGTTGATAAAACAGTCAAGGCAATGCAAAAATTAGAAAAGAAAATTCGAAAAGCAGCCCCTGAAGTAGTTATTGTCATTTCCCCACACGGCTTCTTGTTTAACGATGCTTTTTGTATCAATCTGGCTGATAAATTTTCAGCTGAATTTAAAAATTTTGGTGATTTTTCTACCCATTTAGATTTTATTGGCAATTTGGACTTAAGTTACCGTATCCGCGAAGCCCTGGAAACAAAAATACCTTTAACCATGGTGACCGAACCAAGTCTTGATCATGGCACGAGTATTCCTTTGTATTACTTGACGCCGAAATTAAAAAATTTTTCCATTATTCCCATAACCTACTGCTTACTTGATTATCAGATGCATTTAGAATTTGGCCGCAAATTAAAAGAAATTATTGTCGCTAGTAAAAAAAGAATAGCAGTTATTGCTTCTGGGGATCTTTCACATCGTTTAACCTTTGATGCGCCAGCTGGCTATTCGCCTCAAGGGATAGTTTTTGATCAAAAATTGATTAGTCTTATCAAGAAACGAGCGGTAAAAAAAATCCTTGAGCTAGATCAAAGATTTATTAAAGAAGCTGGTGAATGCGGTTTGCGTTCTATTATAATTCTTTTAGGTATTCTTGAGGGGCTTGCCTATCAATTTCAACTACTTTCTTACGAAGGGCCATTTGGGGTTGGTTACTTAGTAGCTAATTTTAGATTAAAATAATAACTATTACAAAAAAAGTTCGTCTTATTAATACAGATTTGTAATTAAGATTTGTAATTAGTATTATTTTACTTTATCTTATAAATTTCTATTTTTGTTAACGCTTTTAAGGCTAAGGCAAGTCGTTGGGAACTGACAGTATAGAGAGTACAAAGTACCTCTCCTTTTTTTATTTGTTCATTGACGGTTTTGTTAAGATAAATGCCAGCTTGTTTGATTTCTGGCGCGCCAAGCAGACGACAGATTTCAACTAGATTTTTATTATGAATAGAAAAAATTTTGCCGTTTTTTTTAGCTTTTAGTTGATAAGTAATTTTACCGGTTTTTATCTCTTCGGAGTCAATATTGTATTTGCCACCTTGGGCTTTAATAATTTCTTGCATCTTTTTCCAGGCGTTGCCATTAATTAAAGCCTTTCTGCTTAAATAAGCCCCCGTTCCCCTTTTTGCTTTACCAACAAGTTCCAACAAATTTCCTGCCAACCAGATTGACTTTTCTTCAAGGTCGCGCGGGCGATTATTTTTTTGTTGAAGCACACGCAAGATATCACGCGCTTCAAGTGCAGGGCCTATACCCCGGCCAACCGGTCCGCTAGCCCTGTGAATTAAAACTCGAGTTTTAATTTTAAAACGTTTTGCTAAATATAAAAACAGATTTTTTAGTTCTTTAGCCTTTTTCTGGGTTGGAATTTTTGTTGTTGGTCCAACCGGAATATCCATAATAAGATGCGTAATGCCCATAGCAACTTTTTTTGCCATAATACTGACGATCATTTTAATATATGGTTCGATACCGAGTTCAGCGCTGGCTTTAATAAATCGATCGTCAGCCGGAGCAAGATTTAAAGCGCCGCCCCAGATTAAACAAGTATTTATTTTTTTGACAATTTTTTTAATCTTTTCCGGCTCGAAGTCAACTGGCGCCAAAACTTCAAAAGTATCAGCTGTTCCAGCTGCTGAGGTCACAGCCCGAGACGAAGTTTTGGGAACACAAATTCCGTAACTAGCAACAATAGCGACAATAATTGGCGTAACACGATTACCCGGTAATCCACCACTTGAATGCTTGTCAGCTACTAAGAGGCCAAAATTAAAAGTCTCGCCAGTTTGACTAATAGCCTTAGTGAGATAATAAATTTCTTCTTTAGAAAATCTGTTACCAAAAGCAGAGGCAACAAAAAAGGCAATTTCGGTTTCGGTTAATCGATAATGAACAACATCAGAAATAATCGAGGCAATTTCTTTATAGGTTAATTTTTTCCCTAATAATTTTTTTTGGATTGCTTTAATTGATGGCGGACGACCGGCTAATTTCAACTCTAAAAGTTCATTTTTTTTAATGTGATACTTTTCTAAAACATCACGAAAGATACCAATTTGTCTAGGTTTAATTAAAGTAGAAGTAATATCAACTATAACTTCAGTTTCACTTTTTTGCCATTTAAGCACTAATTCATCGCCAGCCATGATGCCAAAACGTTCTGCATCTTTTTCGTGCAAAACAACAATCCAAGGATAGCCAGTAGAGATATCTAATTTTTTTGCTTTAAGAAAGAAAGATTCAGTCATAAAAAAATTTTATTTTAAATGAATTCTTATGCCCAGTGTTTCAATGCTGCTTTTAGTTCAGCGTGTGTTTGGGCGTATATCTCTAGAGGTATGCCCCTCATTGTTGCTTCTATTGCTTGTCTGGCTGCTTTGGCGCCGGCTAAAGTACCTTCTGGGTGACCGTGGATACCACCGCCAAAATTAATAATTAAATCTTTACCTAAAATTTTGATTAATTGTGGCACTAAACCGGGATGCAAGCCGCCAGAGGCAATCGGTAAAACCGGCTTTAAATCGCTCCAATACCAATCATCCCTTAATAAATTATTAATACTTAGGATGTCGTCTTTGTTTCCTTCCATTTTTCCGACTACGGTTCCGGTATGTAGTTGATCAACCCCTGCTAATCTTAAAAGTTTTGCCAGAACCAACATTGAAATTCCATGTTTTGGGTTGCGCGTAAAAGCTGAATGCATAGCTCGATGAGCATGAATGATTAGACCAAAATTTTGTTTTCTTAATTCCTCAAGAGCTGAAAAACCAACCGTCACGACATCAACCATTATACAGTTTCCGCTGTTTTCTTTAACAAATTTAGCCCGTTTAATCATTTCTGAGGTTTGAGAAGTAATATTAAAAGCGCAAATTTTTTTCTCACCAGTCTCTTTTTCTGCTTTTTTAGCCAGTTTAAGGGTTAATTTAACTCTTTTCTTAAACTGATTAAAGGTTTGATTAGTTAAATTTTCATCGTCTTTAACCAAATCTACTCCACCGATAAAACATTCGTAAGCGCATTGGGCATGCTCTTCAGCTGAGAGTCCTAATTTTGGTTTAACAATAGCGCCGATTAAAGGTCGGTCAAATACTTTAATTTTTTTACGTATTCCTTCTAAACCTAATTGTGGTCCGAGAAAAGATTGAATATATTTTTTAGGAAATTCAACATTTTCTAAACGCAAATTTTTTACAATTTTCATACTAAAAATATTGCCGGCACAATTGGATAAAAATTGTGGGAGATTACCCGGCTCAAAGAGTTTTAATGGATAAGCAATCTTAATTATTCTTGTTTTGGGATTTAAATAAAAAATTCTAGCTGCTAAATCTTGCCTTGTTTTAATTTTCAGTGTTTTTATTTCTGTCCATGTCCCAATTGAAGATTCGGCTGCTACTGCAACAGCTGCTTCAGCGAATTTGGCGTTTTTTGCTGGTTCTAAACGAAAGATACAAATAATAAAACCTTCTCGATTCGGTTTAAATCCAAGCATTAAATAACCTTTAAATTTTAAATATTCTGACGTCATAATCTATCATCTTTTAATTTCTTCTTTTAACTATTTATAAATCCAAGGATAAACTTTTTTGACTACAGTTTTAACTTTTGTTGGTTTTATAATTCCGCTTTCACAAATTATACCACTTATCCATCTGGCTGGTATAAAATCAAAAGCAAAGTTAATAATTTTCAATTTTTTCGGAGCGTTTGGCCAGATTTCTTTTAGTGATCTTTCTTCAATTTTAATCCACGACTTAGGATGGAATTTTAAAAGTGAAGCCGCGACATAGAGAGGCGTGTCTTTAAGATAAGCCGTGGCTGCTATATTATAACTGCCAATTTTATTTATTATTGAACCATCAGTAAGAACAGCGTCAGCCCCTAAAATAATTTTGTCTATTATTAATTCTTTATCCGCATATTGAGAGATTAGAAATCCTGTTGAAGAATCAGTGATCATCGTGGTTCTAATGCCAGCTTTTAATAATTTTTTAGATGTAATTCGACCTTGATAAAGTGGCCTTGTCTCGGTATTAAAAACTTTAAAATTTTTACCTGCCTTTTTTGCCAAGATTAAAATTTGCTCTACCAGCCAAGAATGACAATGAGTTAAAATATGATCATTATTTTTAATAATTGATTGACCAAAAGGAATAATTAATTGAGCTGCGTCTTCGCTTAAAATCAAAAAGTCGTCAACTGCTTTTTTAAGATAATTTTTTGCTTGAGTAATATTTTTTGGTTTAGATTTATCTAGTTCGAAAAAAATAAATTTCGCACCATTTTGCGCTAATGGTTCAGTTGGTCGAGCAGATAAGAGATAATTAGCTGCTTCTTTTAAATTTTTTTGCCACTTTTTTAAATTTTTTGTTTTATCTTTTAGACCATAACTTTTTATAGCCAGAGCAACGGTTGTGCTTGTGGCAGTGGCGCCTTGGATTTTAAGAGACTTAATTTTTCTGTATATATTTTGTAGCATAGATATATTATAAACTATTTTTTAGAAATAGAAAAGATCACATCTCCATTTTATCAAATTTATCAAATTTTAGTTAAATATTCAAATTCTTTAGAGATTGCCAGAAGGTTTAAATTTGATACAATATTCTCCTATGAAGGCAATAAAAAAGTCTAAAAAACAAATCAAAAAACAAAAAGAAACAGCCATCCAAAAAATTGTTAATTATTATTTTCAGACTAAAGGGTTAACTTTTGACGAAATCAAAGAAAACGCTCGTAAAAAGAAGATAATCTATTCCAGGCATGTTAGGCCAGCAAAACAATTATTAGAATTAGCTGGTTCTCTTAAAAGGGCAAAAGAGGCAATCAAAAAGGTTGCAGTTTGGGCTAGATCGCGCGGGCTTGATTATACCATTGAAACAGTTTTTAAAAGATGGTTAGAATTAGACAATCTAAAACCAAAAGAAGTGATTAAAAAACCATTTTATCAGGGTAATCCAATGGTTTGGAGTTCGACACAGCGCAAATGGTATGTAATTACTGAAGATAATGAATGGCGAGAATTTGCTGGCAAAGAAGAAGATATTGAATGGAGAACAATAAAGTAGTATCAAATTGCCAATTCCCGATTTCTAAAAAATCCCAAATTTTAGTTTTTAAAATTTATAGATTCGAAATTATTTTGAAATTCAAAATTAAAAAATTCAAATTAATTTTATGTCTAATATTACCTCAAAAATTTCCACCCTTCCGCATAAAGTACCATTGGTTCAACCGCTTATTGAACGAGAGGAATTTTTTTCCTCGCGAATTATTTTTTGGGGCACACCGGAATTTTCAACAATTATTTTAGAAAAATTAATTTTATCTTGCTATAAGCCAATTGCCTTAGTCACTGAACCAGATAAACCGAAAGGAAGAAAAATGAATATCCTGCCAACACCAGCTAAAGAGTTTGCTCTTAAATATAATCTTTTAATTTTTCAACCAGAAAAAATAAATGATCAAAATTTTAAAGCACAAATCATAAATTTAAAACCGCACTTATTTATTGTTGCTGCTTATGGTAAAATTTTGCCAAAAGATATTTTACAAATACCTAAATATGGCGCTTTGAATGTTCATCCGTCTTTGTTGCCAAAATATCGTGGTCCATCTCCTATTCAAGCCGCTATTTTGGCTGGCGATCGGGAAACGGGTGTAACTATTATGTTAATGGATGAAAAAATAGATCATGGAGGGGTTATTGCAAATTGTAAATTTAAAATTGAAAATTTAAAAATAACCACAGAAGAATTGACAAGAAAATTGGCGGAATTAGGTGCCAAATTATTAATTGAAATAATTCCAAAATGGATAAAGGGTGAAATTAATGCGATTCCACAAG
>FWPU01009535.1_pt1 | contig 10482 bp, 11 predicted proteins | sample 2228361 | NCBI WGS metagenome assembly FWPU01 (sample SAMEA103939777, study PRJEB20133) | metagenome | reverse complement strand
TCGTATTTTAAATTATAAACGAAAGCGCTTTCGTTAATTACATCAAGTAAGGAGGTAATAGCTATGCCGTTCTACAAAATTGAAGTTGATGAAGAGGTTTGGCAGTTCTTGAAAAGAAATGCAGAGCCATTTGAGGATACCCCAAACTCTGTCTTAAGGAGGTTGTTATTCAGGAAGAATGACAAAGGGGCTCTTCATGAAATCAAGACCTATGCTGGAGAGGATCTTCCTACTTTTCCGTATGGAATACCTCAAGCGCTGGCTCAAACACTTGACGTTATTTATGGCGTTCGTAAGCTTGGCATGTCAAGAACAAAAGCGACTAACCTTGCAGCTCAGAAAAGGAAGGTGACACCACAAACAATCATTGACAAATATTGTCGCCAACTCAATAAGAATGCCTACGAAATTGATCGCTTACTCGAACCTCAGAACTTGGGAGAACTTCAATCTCTCCTTGAAAAGAAATTCGACAGGCATAAAGATTTTATTCGAAATTTCTTTAATTCATTAGGAGAGTAAATCTTTGAAAGTTGCGTGCCACCAGCTAACAACAGGCTTTGCGTTGCTCCGATTAGTTTGAATTAAAAGGGGAGGTCGCTCCATGCTACCCGCTTTATTATTGAGATTAAGTGGAAGGAAGGAGGGTGGCACAGCGCAAAGCCTTGAACGTTAGCCGAAATTCCGCTTTGGACGCATATGACTAGGGCTGAGCTGGAGGATCTGTTGGAGCGTCCCGAGTCAGATACGCTGGACTGGAAAGCCGATTTCCCTCGTGGGCTGGCCGAAGGCCGGAGCGATCCGGCCTGGGAGACTGCCAAGGCTACAGTTCTGAAAGATGTCGTCGCTGTCGCGAACGCTGTTGAGGAGCAGCGGGGTTATGTCGTTTACGGCGTGCTGGATCAGGGGACGAGTCGTGAGGTAAGAGGCAAGACCGGATCCTGGGATGACGCCACGTTCCAGACTTGGGCAGCGAATGCGTTCGATCCGCCTCCTGATTTCAGCTACAGCGAGGTCGCGTGGGATGATTTTAGGTCTGTCGGCGTTTTTGTCATACGGCCGCATCCAGATTACCCGCATGTGGCAAAGCAGTCGATCGGTGGCGTTCTTCACGAAGGCCAGGTCTGGATCCGCCGCGGGTCTATGAACTCAGTTGCCCTTAATCAAGATCTTCGGTGCATGTTTCGCGGTACTGACCCGATCATCGACAGTAGGTCCAACGGGCCAATTGTGACAGCGGCGGCCAACCATTATCGCGAGCTGGGTTACGAACCGGTGCTACCCCGTTGGGTTGATAGAGACGTGAAGGAGGCAGAGGGCTACAGGATTGCATTCTACCCGGGAACAAGGCGTCACGTAGTCGTTGTTGATCCCCGAGGTGACCCGGATCTTGTTCTGATGTTGAAGCCTCGTAGTGCTTAGGTCGGACGGCGGAAACTTCGGCCAACCGAGCCTGTCGAAAGACCCCCTGAAATCTCATGAATATTGATTGTGTCTTCTTTCCTGAATAAAGAATTTGCCGTAAAGCTAAGGGCCCCAAGGGTCAAGGTCGAAGGCAAAGTGAGAACCCTCATTGATGCCTCCCTTACCGACCTCAGCACCATGGGCGGCAAGGTTGAGCATCCCATCTCCTCCGGCCTGGGATTCTTTGCGACCTAGCAATGCGCTGGGGAGAGAAAAGGAATCCAGCATCAGGGTCAAGATGATATGGAGTACCGTTGCCCGATTAGAGAAGGACGAGAAGGGCGAGGATATCCTCATCTACAGGTCTGGCCTGGAGTTCCATGAGCCAAGGAAGGAGCAGGTGGACTTCATTGCAGGCATTATTGAATCTTTTCTCCCTGGAGGGGCATTACTAAGGGATTTAAAGGTGTGGCTAGAGGTCCTCTGAGGCAGGCCGATCGAGGAGAAGCCATAATGTATGGCTTAGAAAAGGAGGGCAAGCATGCCTTGGACGTTTATCACTCTCATCACCACAGCTCCAGAAAAGACCCAAGAAGCCTTTGAGGAGTTAGAACGACTCGTCAAAGATTCCCGGGAAGGCAAGCTTGAAGGAGGGACGGTTAGAATCACAGCAGCTTTTAAGCTCTTCGGGGACTACGATGCCGTCCTTCGCTTCGAGATTGAGGAACCTGTCCGCTATTACGACCTCATGAATGCCCTGGCTAATCGGGTCTGCCGGATTCCGGGGGTGCAGGATACCAGGACCTACCTCGCGGTTCCCTTCCCCCCTTCCTGAGGGATTAGGCTGCCAATAACGCCGGTGAGGGTTACTCTGGAGGGTCCCTTCCTCGCCAGGCGGACGAGATGGCTGCCGTTGTTGAGTTGATGGTGGAAAAAGGCGTCCTGGGCAGGGCAGAGGTCCTGGAGCGGATCGAGGGGGTGAGTGGGGAGAGCGGAGAGGGCGTGACCCCAGATGGACCTGTGGATTAACTTATTCTTGACCTCATCACTGAATAATGCATTAAAATCCTTAAAATTATCCATTGAGGTGAAGAAATGAAAAGAATTGAGTTGATAAAGGCTGAAAACGTAGATGAGGAACTGCTTAAAGAAATTGTGGAGAGAATATTAGGGGTTCTAGATCCAATAAAAATCATCCTTTTTGGTTCATGGGCTTATGGTGAGTCACGGAAAGGAAGCGACCTGGATATCCTTGTAGTATTAGAGGACGGTATTAAATCAAGATACGACTTGATGGTTCTAATCTATGGGGCACTAAGAGGGATTCTTATCCCGAAAGACATTGTAGTTGCAACTCTGAGCGATATAGAAGATTGGAAAAATGTCCCTCAGACGTTTATTACAAAAATTGTAAAGAAGGGAAGAGTTATATATGAAATGAAAAATCGATCTTGTCAAACTGTGGATTAGTAAAGCTGAGAATGACATCATAAACGCTGAAAACTCTATAAACATAAAACCAAAGCCACCCCTTGACACTGTTTGCTTTCACGCTCAACAATGTGCTGAGAAATATATAAAAGCCTTTCTTGTACATCATGAGATTATATTTGAAAAGACCCACGACTTAGGTGGACTTATTCAATTGGCGGCAGAAGTTGACCATGATTTCGAAGGGATTATAGAGCTGGGCGAGAAACTTACTCCCTATGCGGTTGAAATTAGATACTCAGGTGTATTGGTTGAGGAGCCAACCATTGATAGAGCAAAAGAAGCCATAGAAATAGCTTTGAAGATAAAAGAATTCGTGCTCTCAAAGTTAAAATATGCGGCTGAGAACCACCTCTCCTCCCCCCGATGTAACATCGGAGGGAGGACAAAGGGGAGGATTGATAGGGAGAGGGGGGCGTTTGTATTAGATTCCTATTGATATGAACTTGTCTTCCAGGTACGCGTCAATTCCCTGCCTTCCTCCTTCCCGGCCTATCCCGCTCTCCTTTACGCCTCCAAAGGGGGCTTCCGGGGTCTGGGGGCCGGCGTCGTTCACGCCCACCATACCAACCTCCAGCTTCTCTGCTATCCGGAAGGCCCGGCTCAAATCCTTAGTGAACAGATAGGCCGCTAAACCGTAGGTCGTGTCGTTGGCCATGGCTATCACTTCTTCTTCCTTCTCAAAGGGGATTATAGGGGCCACAGGGCCAAAGGTCTCCTCTTTAGTTATGAGCATGGTGTGGTTTACATTGGCCAGGACCGTAGGCTCGTAGAAGTAGCCCTTATCCATCCCCTTTTCCGTGATGCGTCTACCCCCGCACACGAGCGTAGCACCTTTCTTCAAGGCATCCTCCACATGGCGGCTCACCTTCTCAAACCCATGCCTATCAATCAGGGGTCCCACCTGGGCCCCTTCCTCGAAGCCATTTGCAACTTTGAGTTTCCTGGCCTTCTCCGCAAAGCCTTTTGTGAATTCCCCGGCCACCTGCCTATGCACATATATCCGATTAACACATATGCAGGACTGACCCGCAGCCCGGAGGAACTTGGCCGCTATAGCCCCATCAATGGCCTTTTCCAGGTCTGCATCCTCGAAGACTATATAAGGGGCATGGCCGCCCAGCTCAAAGGAGACCCTCTTAAGCTGCTCCGCCGCACCCTGCATAAGGAGCTTTCCCACCTCCGTGGACCCGGTAAAGCCTATCTTCCTGACCAGCCAGTTAGTGAGGAGCTCCTTTCCAATAGGCACAGGGTCCAGGGCAGTTACTACATTGAGGACCCCAGGGGGTAGCTGGGCCTCTTCGAAGAGCCTGGCCAGCTCTAATGCTGTTAGAGGGGTTTGCTCCGCAGGCTTGAGGACCACAGTGCAGCCCGCTGCCAAGGCAGGGGAGACCTTCCTGGTTATCATTGTAGCCGGGAAGTTCCATGGGGTTATTGCCCCTGCCACTCCTACAGGCTGTCGAATTACCAGGAGCCTCTTATGGGCAAAGGGGGCGGGGATGACCTCTCCGTAGATCCGCTTTGCCTCCTCGGCAAACCATCCCAGGAAGATGGAGGCAAAGGCCACCTCCCCCTTGGCCTCAGGGACGGGCTTCCCGTTCTCGGCGGTTATGGTCCTGGCGAGATGGTCAGCCCTCTGGAGCATCAATTCCCGCACTTTCATTAGGTATTCACCCCTGGCCTTGGCAGGGGTGGCCGCCCAGGCGGGGAAGGCCCTATGGGCTGCCTCGATGGCCCTCCTGGTCTCGGCCGCCCCAGCATCAGGGACATGGCCCACCACTTCCCCTGTGGCTGGGTCCTTCACCTCAAAGGATTTGCCCGTATCCGAATCCACCCATTTACCTTCAATATACATCTGGTATCTTTTTGCTTCCATTTTACCCTCCTCTGGAAAACCGTTATTGAAACAGCTTTCTCGCTCCCGGCGGTCCGCCGAGAACAGTAGCTCAGGAGCTTGTCTCCTGAGAAAACGTCCCAGACAAGCTGGGGCGCTACGTCTATATCATAACCTGGGCATCCCCTCAGGACCGTATCCCAGTCGGGATGATATGACCTCCGCCACCTCCTTCATCAAGGGGACCAATTCCTCCAGTCTCTCGGGGGTCAAACGGACAGAAGGTCCTGAGATGCTCATGGCCGCTACCACCTCCCCTGTGAAGTCCCTTAAAGGGACACCTATACAGCAGGCCCCGTCTTCACACTCCTCCTGGTCAAAGGCGAACCCCTGTTCCTTCACCTTTTTAAGCTCGTGCTCTAGCAAGAGGGGGGATGTAATGGTATTCCTGGTAAGGGCCTCTAAGGGCTTATTGTATATAAATTCTCTAGCCTTTTCACTCGGCATGTGGGCCAGGAGGACCTTTCCTACCGCGGTGCAGTGGAGGGGGGCCCGGTGCCCTATTCGGGAAAAGATCCTGAGGTTCCTCTCGCTCTCCACTTTATCCAGATAGAAGGCCTCCCCCTGGTCAAGGATAATGAGGTTTGCTGTCTCTCCTGAGGCCTGAGAGAGCCTTTCGAGGAATGGCCTCACCACCTTTCGGAGCTCGTGCTGCTCCAGGTAGGCATGGCCCAGGTGAAAGGCCTTCGGGCCCAGGGTATACTTGTCATTTTCAGGACTCTGCCGGACGTATCCCTTCGCCATCAATGTGGAGAGGAGGCGGTGGACAGTGCTTATATGGAGACCCACCCTTTCGGAGAGTTCGGTGATTCCTACCTCCCGCCGGTTAGAGGCCAGGGCCTCCAGGATGGTCAAGGCCCTGAGAACGGACTGGACCGGAATTCTGGCCTTTCTTCTTACTTCCATCATCTCCATTTGTTTAGGATTTCGTGCAACTTTTATGACACTAAAATTCAATTTTTAATAAATTTTTATGTAGGGGCTTGATTTATCAAGCCCGTCATTTTGCTTCGGCCAGCCGATTATCATCGGCTTCGGGTGTCATAAATGCCACCCCTACACCCTTTATTATCGGGTTCAATGAATTGAACCCTACATTTCGGGTCGGGTAAATCCGACCCCTACTACATTTATTTTTCTTGAAAATACTGGGTTTTCTGAAGCCCTATTAGGATTTCGAATTTAGGATTTTTATTAAGGGTTAGAAAGCCTGGCCTCCTCCAGGAGGCGCATCGCCCTGGTAGGATTAAAGACCCCGCACGTGCAGAATTTTGCCATGTAAAGGGCTGCCTCCTCTGGCTTCCGGCGCCCCTCCTTTACCAGGACCATCCCATGGCCGCACATGAGCGCGATCTCCAGGACATAACGGTCCGGAAGGCTCTCCACCTGGCCCTGGAATCCCAGGGAGAATTCCACACTGTGTCTGGTAATACCGGCCCTCTGGCAGCAGAGGCGGCCTTCCCCTTCAGGGGCGCTTATATTGACCGAGATGCCCAGGTCCGCCTCTTTAACCTCCTTCAGGAATTCCACTACGGCCTTGGGATTATCAAAAACGGCAGAGACGGTAGTGCAGCCATCAATCCCCTCAATGACCTGGCTTATGTGTTTTTCCTCCTTCCTCCTCCAGTGGACCAGGGGATTCAGGGACTTTGAGGGCCGGTAAATTCCCCCTTTTCTGGCATCCCCTAAATTCACGGGATTGTATTTTATGGCCATTTGGAGGAAGGCCTGGAGCTTTTCGACACAGCCTTCCTCGTTTACACCACGGGTTGGCATCATGAACACGACATAGTCGTCCTTCACCCCATCCCTGGGAAGCCTTTCAACACCAGCGATTAGCCCGTATCGGTGAAGGGTATTGGTCATAACGCTACCCGTCCCAGGCCCAGGTTTGTCTTTGTCCAGTAAAAGGGATAACCCTTCTCCTTCAGGAGGCCCTCCAAAGGTGTATAGCCCTTTTCGTCGCACCTGGAGGAGACCCCGACGCTCACAACGGTCTCTATATTCCTGGATACCTCCCGGATGGTCTCCAGGACTCTCGGGACCATTTCCAAAGGGGTCTTTAGCTCTACAATAGCGGATAAGACCTTCTCATTCAGGATGTCACCCCGAATTGTGCCTTTCTTAGGGTCATCCATGAGAAACGTGACAGGGTTCTTCTTCTCGAACTCAATCCCCAGGCCTGCCAAGGCCATAGTCATCCTCTGGATATCCCGGAAGCGGACCCCGATGGCAGGCCGGCCGAACTCCACCACAAAGCCTGCTTCCCCCTCTTTTACCCTCTCCGTGACATCGTTGGTCTTTACCTCCTCTGTCCCCCTCCCGTGGATTCCTGTGGATTCGTGGGTGACAACGGGGTCGCTGAATGCCCAACGGACAACCCTGGGCCAGTCGAGCTCCTCAGGGACGATGGCGGCAGTAGGGCAGACATCGGGCTCGGGGTCAAAGCGGAGCCGGAAGAGCCTGAGGAAGGCCCTTATAGCCCGGATCAGGGTGGGGTTCAGTTCTTCAGTGCTCAGGCCCCGGTAGCATGTAAAGCACTCCACGCACTCTTCCTCATTTACCACGGCCCGATTCCTGGCCGGGTCTATGTATATCACCCCCATGGGGCAGACATGGATGCAGTTACCGCAGGCCACGCACCTTCGAGGATCAATCCTCATCCTGGAATTCCCCCTTTCCACCGGATAAATCCGGTGGTTCGCAAATGGGAGGGCACAGAGGCCCTCCCCTACGTTTCTGATTCTCCCATGGTTAAAACCATGGGTATCCCCTTATATGGTCCTCTGGCCGCATAGGCCTTAGCAAGAATAGCCATAGGGTGAAGGACCTCTCTGCCCAGTCCCTGCTCCATCTGGATTTTGCATGTCCCGCAGCCGGTCAGGGCTAGTTCAGCGCCAGCCTTATCAATCTCTCGGAAGAGCCTCTCCCCTATCCTCATGGAGAGATGGAAGTTCTGCTTCTTCATCCCGAAGCACCCTGCTATGCCGCAACATGAGTCCTCGATTTCTCTGACATTCAAGCCAGGGATGAGCCGGAGGAGCTGGACTGGCTCCTTGACAATCCCCTGGGCCTTCAGGTGGCAGGGGTTATGGTATGCTACGGTAGCCTGGACCTCCCCGAAGCCCGTATTGAGCCTTCCATTCCGGTGGAGTCCCATCAGGAACTCATGGATATCATAGCAGTTTTCGGCTACCAGGTTTGCCCCTTTTGAGGGGAGGAGACGGGGATACTCATGCCTTATGGCGAGGCAGCAACTCGGGGAAGAGAATACGATGGGTATTCCCTTTATGGCATAAGGGTGGAGGATTTCTATATTCTCCTCTGCGCCTTTCCTTGCGGAATCCAAGGAGCCTGCGGTCATCTTGGCCACCCCGCAGCACCGGTGGTCAGGGATAGAGACCCGGAAGCCATTCCTCTCCAGGACCTCTATACTCGCCTTTCCCTCCCCCTCCGGGTCGTTGGCATCTGCAAAACAACCGGGGAAGTAGGCCACCTCTTTATGGCCCTGGCTTTTAAGGGATTTGGTCCTCTGGCTGAGCCTGGGATAATAGAATCGGGGGAGTTCCCTGTCCCTGGCAATCCCCAGGGAGGCCTCCATGATGGACCTCACAGGCCTGAGGGAGTTGGCAAAGTTGGCAAAGGTGGCGGTGAGGCTACCGAGCTTTGTAGTGAATTCTGTGCTGGTCAGAAAAAGGTTCTGGAGGCTCTGGCCATGGTGCCTTACATAATGGGCCCTGGCTTGGAGGGCCAGCCAGGGGATATCCACCGCTGTGGGACAATCAGTAAGGCAGAGCTTACAGTTGAAGCAAAGGTCCATAATGGCCTTCAAGGGAAGGGAGGCGAGATATTTGACATCAAGCCCACCCGAGATGACCTCCCGGAGGAGGTTGGCCTTTGCCCTGGCCAGACCCTCTTCCTCCCTGGTCTCTATGGCAACCGGGCAGTAAGAGCGGCACTGGCTACAACCGTGACACTTCTCGATCTCTATCCTGAGTTTCTCACCGTCGAAGATGCTTCCCGTGGATACAAGCCTGTATTCAGGGCCGTATCGGAGGTTTCTCGTAAGGGTATCGGGCTCATCGCTCACGACCTTGCCGGGATTGAGGACCCCTTCCGGGTCAAAGAGGGCCTTTATCTCTTTAAAGGCCTGGTAAAGGTTCTTGTATTGCCTCCTTACAAAGGGCGTCCTGGCCAGCCCATCGCCGTGCTCAGCACTGATAGTCCCCTTCAGGCGCCATACCTCTTCAAAGGCCTCTTCTGCAATCCGTCCCATTAATTTCACCTGGGCCGGGTCCTTCAGGTCCAGGAAGGGGACTACATGGAGGTTCCCATCCCCTGCGTGGCCATAAATGGCGGCATCCACTCCGGAGCGGTCCAGGATTAAGCGGAGGGCCCGGATGTATTCAGGGAGGCGGGAGGGATGGACTGATGCGTCCTCGATAAAGGCAATGGGCTTCTTCGGCCCTTCGATCCTGTTCAGGATGGAGCTCGACGCCTTCCGGATGGCCATCAAGGCAGCCTGGCTTTCCCTGTCATAAGCAAGGACCATTTGGCGGCTGAGCCCCAGGGTCTGGACAATCATCTCTTCAGCCCTTCTCATTTGCTCAAGGACTGTAGCCTCGTCCTCACCCTCAAACTCTATCAAAAGGACGGCCTCGATTCCCTCCGGGATATAAGGCCTGAGGCCTGGACTCCATGCCCTGGCAAATTCCAGGAGGCGCCTTTCTATAAACTCCGCTATGGAAGGCCCTAAGGGGAGGATTTCAGAGATGGCCTCGCTGGTCTCTTCAAGGGAGTCGAACTGGAGGAGGGCCATCAGGGAGGATCTGGGTAAATCCAGGACCCTGAGCTTTGCCTCTGTGATTATCCCCAGGGTCCCCTCGGAGCCCACCAGGAGCTGGGAGAGGTCAACTTTTCCATCCTTTACTGCCCCCCAGAGGTAGTAGCCACAGTTATTGGTGGTGACGTAAGGGGCCTCATTCTTTAAAGGCTCGGCATAGGCCTCGGCTATCCTAATAACCCCTTCATGGAGTCTACCTTCAAGGGACCCTGAAAGGGCAATACTTGTTGCTTCTTCCCTCTCCACCTCTCTCGTAGTTATGGCCTCGCCCCTGGCCAGGACTACTTCCAGAGAGAGGATATAATCCCTGGTAGGTCCGTACTTGACGGAGTGGGCCCCCTTTGCATTATTTGCAAGCATCCCCCCTATGGTGCAGAAGTCAGCACTGGAGGGGTCAGGGGGGAAGAATTTCCCATGGCCTTTCAAGGCCTTTGTCAGAGAGGTTAGGAGGAGACCCGGCTCTACCCTTACCCAGGACTCCTCAAGATTCATCCCCAGAATTCGGTTCATATACTTGGTGAAGTCGAGGATAATGCCAGGCCCTAAGGACTGTCCGCATCGGCTAGAACCACCACCCCTCGGAGTAATAGGGATCCCCCTATCCGCCGCAAATTTCATCGTCTGGATTACGTCGCCTTTGCCTTTAGGGCGGACCACCCCTAAAGGGCTTACACTGTAAGCGCAGGCCCCTGTGCTGTAAAGGCAGCGGCTTATATCATCAAAGAGGACATCCCCCTCTATGAGCCTCTTTAATTCAGAGGCGATGGACGCCCCATCCCGCTCCTTTATATTCATAAGTTCCCCTCTCCCAATCCCTCCTCCCTTAACCTCACCTTCTCCCTCAGGGGAG
>FWPU01013258.1_pt1 | contig 10484 bp, 4 predicted proteins | sample 2228361 | NCBI WGS metagenome assembly FWPU01 (sample SAMEA103939777, study PRJEB20133) | metagenome | reverse complement strand
GATCAACTCGACCCGGCGGGTCTCGATGAGGTCTCGACAAGCTCGACCCAGCGACTCGACCTAGCAGCCTTCGGCGTGAGCGCTCAGGGCAGGCGCTTGGTCTCGATACGCCCCGAAGAACACGGGGCTACTCGACCTGCGCTCGCCATGACAGTCCAATTAGTTGCGGCTTGGCGTGTTATGGAGTAAACCATGAGAAAAGCATTCAAATTCTTATTATTGATTTCGATCCTAATCAGTTCCCTGGTTAGTGGCCCTGTCACCCCGGCACATGCGGCCTCGCTGCCGGCGGAAGTGAACAAGACCTTTACGCCGCTGCAGATCGACGCCGGCGGCTATTCTGTCCTGCGGGTCACCATCTACAATCCGAACACGTTCCCCCTGACGAACGCCCAGTGGGCAGACGATCTCGAAGCCATCCAGGTGGGCTTGTTCATTGACGACCCTGCGAATGTCGTCATTGACCCCAACTGCGGCGGCAGCGCAACGGTTACAGCGGTCCCAGGAACAACCGCCCTCTCGCTGAGCGGTGCAACGGTGCCTGCCCAGGTGGGCGCAACGCCTGGCTCGTGCTATATCGAGGTGCGCATTTCGTCTGTCACGCCGGGCAGTCAGATCAACTACATACCGGCCGGAGCGCTCCAGGCGGATGGCAACGACAACGGCACGCCGGTCGTGATTACGAATACCTCCCCTGCTACCTCCACGCTCACGGTCATCGCGGTCTCTCCGCCCTCGCTGAGCAAGACCTTCACCCCGGCCACCATCTTCGTTGGCCAGACCAGTCAACTGTCCATCCGCATCAACAACAACGACGTGGACACAAACCTGACCGGCGTCACCTACACGGACAACCTGCCGGCCGGCCTCGAAATTGCTACCCCAACCGGTTTGACGCTGACCAACTGCGGCGCAGGCGCCACGGTGACCGACGGCAGCGGAGGAGCGCTGGACCCCGGCGACACGTCGCTGCGTTTGAACAACGGCACGGTCACGCCCAGCCAGGACTGCATCGTGACTGTGAACGTCACCGGCGCCGCCGGTCCCTATACCATTGCCAACGGCAATCCCAATGAAATCCCGGCCGGGCCCGGCGGCGTTGGCTCATTGCAAACCGATCAGGGCGTGACCAATGGCACACCCGCCCGCGCCGAACTGACCATCCAGCCGGTGGGCATCCAGAAGGCCTTTGCGCCTGGCACCATAGACGCCGGCGACACCAGCATCCTGACCATCACCCTGCAAAACCCTACGGGTTCCGATTACACAGGCGTTGGCCTCACCGACAACCTGGCTACCATGGGCGCCGGTTTTACCATTGCCGGCGCGCCCACCGCCAACACCTGCGGCGACGGCGTCACCACGGGTGTCATCACTGCCCCAGTGGGCGGCACTCTGATTACACTCTCCAACGCCACCATCCCGGCCAGCGCCACGCCCCCCACGCCGGTTGGCACCTGCCAGATTTCCATTCCCGTGCAGGCCGACCTGACGTTTGCGGGCGGGACACGCACCAACACTATCCCGGCCGGCGCCATGACCGGGCCGGTGACCAATTACTCGCCCGCAACCGCCAACCTGAGGGTCAACCGCGCCCTGGTCGGCACGAAAGCCTACTCCGATACCAGCATCCTGGTCGGTGAGACCAGCACCGTCACCATCACCTTGAATAATCGCAGCAGCACCGACCTGACCGGGGTGAATTTCACCGACACCATGGCAACCAACGTGGCCATTGCCGGCACGCCCGCCAGCCCACAATGCGGCGGGGCGATCACCTTCACAGCCGGCCCTCCCGGCAGCATCACTTTGACCGGTGGCACGATCCCGGCTAATTCCAATTGCACCATCGTATTCGATGTGACCAGTTCTGTGGCCGGCACGTATGACAATACAGTGGGCGCCAATACGATTACGAATGACCAGGTCGTGGGACATGCCGCCTTCAGCACCAATCCCGACCTGGTGGTGGCCGCGGCCGGCGGGCCGGTGGGGTTGACCAAAGCCTTCCAGACCAACCCGATCCAGATTGGCGCCACCAGCCGCCTGCGCATCACCATCACTGCCCCGGCGGATACGGGGCTAAACGGGATACAGGTCACTGACACCCTGCCCTCAGGCCTGGTCATTGCGGCCACCCCGGTCCCTGCTACAACCTGCCCTGGCGGGGTAGCGAGGCTCACGGCCGTAGCCGGGACGAATGTGATTACTTTCTCCAACCTGGCCTCCGATCCATTGCTGGCTGCCGGCGCTAGTTGTAACATAGACGTATGGGTCACTTCGACGACGCCAGGCGACTATACCAACACTATTCCCGCCAGCACAGTTGTCACCGCGCAAGGACGCACGAACGCGACCGATGCCACCGCCAACCTGCGCGTTTCGAGCATCACCACCAGCAAGGCTTTCTATCCCACCACCGTGCAGGCCGGCGGCATCTCGGCCATGACGATTACGGTCTATAACACCAGTTCCGAGGCGCTAACCAACCTTACGCTAACCGATACCTTGCCCGGCACCACCACCAACGGCCTGGTCATTGCGACTCCGCCGAATGCTACCTCCTCCTGCGGCGGCACATTGACGGCTGCGGCCGGCACGCAGACCATCCAATTGACCGGCGCCACCCTGCCGGCTGGCTCGCCTGGCAATCCCGGCTTATGCACCATCACCCTGGACGTAGAAGGCCGTGATAGCACGCCAGCAACCCCCAGCAGTTACCAAAACCAAATCCCGGTCAACAACGTGTCGGCTACCCTGCCAAGCACCGGCGGAGTGGTCAGGCCGATGGCACAGGCGAACGCCACCCTCAACATCCAGAACCTTGCCTTCGATATTACCAAAGGCTTCCAGCCAGACCTGGTGTATGGCGGCGCCACCTCCACCATGACGGTCGGTTTGATCAACCCGAACCCCACCGTCACACTGACCGGCATCTCCTTCACCGACAATATGGACTTGCTCTACCTACCAGGCGAAAGTGGCATCAAACTGGCGAATCCGGTCGATTTCGACACCGGCACCTGCGGCGGCGTGCTGACCGGCAACCCAGGCGATTCGTCGTTCTCCTTCAGCGGCGGCGTGCTGCCCCCCGGCGCCAGTTGTCAACTAACGCTCAAAGTGGTGATGTCTGTGAACGGCAACCGCATCAACCAGATTCCGGCCGGGGCCGTTACCACCACCAACGGCGTCAGCAACCCGCTCCCTGTGCAGGCCTCGCTGACCAACTTGCCAGGCGTCAGCGTGCATAAGTCTTTCGACCCTGACCCGGTGATTATCAACCAAAGTTCTACCCTGACCATTACGATTCGGAATACGAGCAGTATCCCGGTCGTGAACATGGGCCTGAATGACAATCTGCCCGGCACGCTGCCCGACGGCTTGCAAGTGGCTAATCCGCCCAACATTGTCAACACCTGCGGCGGGACGTTGACCGCCAATCCGGGCGATCAGGTCATCAGCCTGTCAGGCGGCGGGCTGGCCGGCGATTCCAGTTGTGTAATCAGGGTAGACATCATGTCCACGAGGCCGGGCGTATACATCAATACGATTCCAGCCGGGACCCTGACGGCCGACGGCGGCGTGACGAACAACGACGCCACCTCCGACTCGCTGACCGTGACCACCGACCTGTTCAGCCTGGGCAACCGCGTATGGTTCGACACCGACAACAGCGGCACGATCAACGGCTCGGAAGTGGGCGTGAACGGCGTGACCGTGCAACTGTATGCGGCCGACGCCAGTGGCAACCCAACCGGCGCCCCGCTCGATACACAGACGACAGCCAACGGCGGCTACTATCGCTTCGACCAGTTGCCACCTGGGGACTATGTGGTGGTCATCCCGGCCAGTCAATTCGATGGCGGTCCATTGACCGGCTACTGGAGCAGCGGCACTACAATCAACGCCAACGGCGCCGTCAGTGAAACCGCCGCCCCATCCGCAAACAACGATGTAGACAGCGACGACAACGGCACGCGCGAGACCAGCGGGACCTTCACCGGGGCGGTCATCAGCAGCATCGTGACGCTGGGGCCAACCGCCAACGAGCCAACCAATGACACGGATATACCCACACCCAACCCGCCCGGCGAATCGCCGAACAACCAGAGTAACCTCTCGGTAGACTTCGGCTTCTACCGCCTGCAACTCGGTAACCTGGTCTATCAGGACATCAACGAGAACGGCACGTATGATGCCGGAGACCTGCCGCTTGCCGGCGCCAGGGTGCTATTATTTGCCAGCGATGGCGTGACCGAAATCCCGGTCGGGCCAGACGGCATCTTAGGCACTGCCGATGACAGTTCCGGCGGCGTGACCACCGGCGCAGGCGGCACCTACCTGTTCAGCGGCCTGCCACAAGGCAGTTACATCGTCCAGGTGCTGCCGACCGGCTACGCCAGCACCATCGACACTTTCAACGCTGCCGACACGACCAACCCGAACACCAATGCCGATAACAACGATAACGGCGTGGGAACAGCCGGCGGTGCGGTCTCCAGCAATGGCGTCACGCTGACACCTGGCAGCCCTGGCGCGATGCTCAACAACACCGTCGACAACGCCACCGGCACCACCTACAACCCGACGGTGGATTTCGGCTACATCACTTCGCTCTCGAAACAGATCGTGCCGCCGGATGACGCCGCCAACACCGTGCCGCCGCAAGTGACCATCCGCGAAATCATCACGTATGAAGTGGCAATGGTCATCCCAGATGGCGGCCTGACGAACGTCCAACTGGTGGATACGCCGCAGAGCGGGCTGGCCTTCGTGGACTGCGTGAGCATCAGCCTGCCGGCTGGCGTCACCAGCACAAGATTTGTCGACGGCGCATGTGATACGCTGGACGGCACTGATCCCGCTACAAGCAACCCGCTCATACAGAACAACGGCGGGCGCATCACCTTCGATTTTGGCGACGTAGGCAATACCAGCGGCAGTTCGCAAACGATACGAGTGCGATATTCTCTGATCGTGCTGGACATCCTGGCTAACATCAGCGGCGACCGTTTGACCAACAGCGTCACCTGGAGTTGGGCAGGCGGCTCGCAGACCACCAGCGCGCCGGTGGTCGAGATTGTCGAGCCGATCATGGACATCACCAAAGATGCCGTGCCGACCACCGCAGCCATTGGCGATGTCATTACATTCACCATCAACATCTCACACGCGGCCATCAGCACGGCCGACGCTTTCGACGTGATCGTCTATGACTACATTCCGGCCGGCTTGACCTTCGACCCGGGCAGCTTGGTTGTTTCTGGCACGGCTACGCTGACGTCATCGAGTTATGATCCCCTGACCAATACGCTCCAATTCGTATGGGACGTGTTCCGGCTGAATGAAACAGCCACCATTACCTTCCAGGCCATCTTCGTCGGGCCGGCGCCAGTGGTCAACCTCAGCCGCGTGGAATGGACCAGCCATGAGATCGATCCGACGCTGCCCGGGCCGCCGCCGGTGCCAGAACAGCGTTCGCCCTACAATGTCGCCTCGACCGAACGCTGGTACAATCCGGCTGCGCCGGCCGGCGTCAACAGTTACGGCGCCAGCGCCTCGGTCACCATCAACTCTCCCTCTGGACAGCAGGCCGAGTTGCCCGAAACCGGCTTTGCTCCTGGGCGCGTGACCGTGTTGCCCGAGCAGCCGCTGGATTACCAGTACGCCCAATATGGCGACCTGTGGCTGGAGATTCCGAAATTGGGCGTCAAGGCTTCCATTGTCGGCGTGCCGCGCACGAACAGCGGCTGGGATGTGAAATGGCTTTGGAAACAGGCCGGCTGGCTGCAAGGCACCGCCTTCCCCACCTGGGCGGGTAACAGCGTCATCACCGCCCATGTGACCCTGCCGGATGGGCAAAAAGGGCCCTTTGCAGAGTTGGCAAAACTGGGCTGGGGCGATCAGGTCATCATCCATGCCTACGGGCAGCGGTATATCTACGAGGTGCGCATCAATCGCGTCATCCGACCTAACGCTATCTCGCCGTTCCAGCATGAGGAGAAGTCTTGGGTCACGCTGCTGACCTGCGTAGGGTACAACGAAAGCACCAATACTTACCGGCAACGCCTGGAGACCCGCGCAGTGCTGGTAAAAGTGGAAAGCGAATGAACGCCAAACGTCCCGAAGGCGAAGGAACCTTCGGGACGTTCTCTTTATCATCAAATCCAGGCAGGCGACCGGCGGCGCCCGGAGAAGCATCCTTACCGTTGCTGCCTTTCGGCCCTGGCGGGGTTCGGAAGGTTCCGCCGCGCCGGGCCTGCCCGGACAGGCGCAAGCATACTCGAAGAGGGGCGGGATGTCAATCTCGAAGGGCTGGAAACCTTGCTCATAAGGGGAGCAGGTCGAGGGTCGGGAAAGAGGCGCTAGAGCAGGCCGGCTTCTCGTTCGGCCAGCGTCAGGGTTTCCGCAAAGATGGCCAGTCCCTCATCTATCTCTTCCTTCGAGATGCTGAGCGGCGGGGCGATTCGGATGACCGATTTGCCGCACGAGAGCAGTAACAGGCCGCTCTCGAAGGCCAGTTCGACTACGCGCTCGGTGAGATGTTTGGCCGGTTCTTTGGTTTGGCGATCGGTGACGAATTCGACGCCGATCATCAGGCCTTTGCCACGCACGTCGCCGATGCTGGGATGGCGGCTTTGCAGTTCGGTCAGGGCGTCGAGGGTGTATTCGCCTACCACTGCGGCGTTGTGCATGTATTCGGTTTCGAGCAATTCGATGGTGGCCAACGAGGCGGCGCAGGCCAGGGGGTTGCCGCCATAGGTGTTGCCATGCGCGCCGCGTTCCCAGTCCATGACGGATTTGCGCGCCACGCAGGCGCCCAACGGCATGCCAGAAGCGATGCCCTTGGCGGCTGTGAGGATGTCGGGTTCGACGCCGAAGTGTTCGATTGCCCACCACTTGCCGGTGCGCCCCATGCCCGATTGGACTTCGTCCACGATGAGCAGAATGCCGTGTTTGTCGCACAACTTACGCAGAGCCGGGTAGAAGCCCGGCGGCGGGACGATGTAGCCGCCCTCGCCCTGGATGCTTTCGACCAGGATGCCCGCTACTTCATCGGGCGGCAGGATGTGGCCGAGGATTTGCTCTTCGATGTATCGTACTACGGTCTCGCCATAGTCTTCGCCGGGGTTGCGTTCCAGCACCGGGCGGTAGGGATTGGGATAGGGCGCATGGGTGACGCCGTTCATCAGCGGGTAGAAGCCGCTGTGGTAGGTGGGTTTGCTGGCAGTGAAAGTGACTGCACCCATGGTGCGGCCGTGAAAGGCGCCGGTGAAGCCGATGAAGTTCATCCGTCCGGTGTGGTAACGCGCCAGTTTGATGGCGGTCTCTACCGCTTCGGTGCCGGAGTTGGTCATGAACGAGACGGCCTGTTCCTGGAAGGGCGCAATGTCGTTCAGTTTCTCGGCCAGGCGAATCCAGGTCTCGTGGTAGAAGTCGGACGAGATGTGAATGAATTTTTCGGCTTGTTCCTGGATGGCTTTGACGACTTTGGGATGGGCGTGGCCGGTGGAGACGACGGCAATGCCGCCCATGAAATCGAGGAAGCGATTGCCGTCCACGTCCCAAACTTCTGAGCCGCGGCCGTGATCCATCACGAAGGGATAGCCGCGCGGGTAGGAAGGGGAGATGACAGCATGATCGCGCTCGATCAATGCCTGGGCCTTGGGCCCGGGTATTTGCATGGTTTTCATTGGGTAAAACTCCTTGTAGGTTGTCGGTCGAGAGGCTGCGGGCGGTTTGGCGCGCCGCAGGCGGGTTCACTCGTTCACGCGCTGGATGTCGGCGCCCAGCGCGCGCAGTTTTGCGTCCACGCGCTCGTAGCCGCGGTCGATCTGGCGGATGTTTCGGATAGTGGACTGTCCTTGGGCAGTTAGGGTGGCCAGCAAGAGGGCCATGCCGGCGCGAATGTCGGGGCTTTCCAGATTTTCGGCATATAGGGTGTTGGGTCCCTGCACAATGCAGCGATAGGGGTCGCACAGGATGATGCGCGCGCCCATGGCCACCAGTTTGTCGGTGAAGTACATGCGCCCGGAGAACATCCAGTCGTGAAACAGGATGGTGCCTGAGGCTTGCGTGGCTACCGTAATGGCAATGCTGATCAAATCGGTCGGGAAGGCTGGCCAGACGTTGGTCTTGACCTCAGGGACGGCGCCGTCCATGTCTGGAACGATGTGCAGCGGCTGGTCTTCTGGCACGATGATGTCGTCCCCGTCCACGTCCCAGGTAACGCCCATACGGCGAAAGACCTGGGAGATCATGGCGAGATGTTGGACGCCGGCGTTGTGAATGCGCATCCGTCCGCGCGTGACGGCCGCCGCGCCGATGAAACTGACCACTTCCAGCAAATCTGGGCCGATGGTGTATTCGGCGCCATGTAGGCGCGGCACGCCCTCGACTTGAAGGGTGTTGGAGCCGATGTTGCGAATGTCCGCTCCCATGCTGTTGAGGAAGTGACACAATTCTTGTACATGAGGCTCGGAAGCCGCGTTACGGATGATCGTGCGGCCTTTGGCCAGCACGGCCGCCATGAGGGCGTTTTCGGTGGCAGTGACGCTGGCTTCGTCTAACAAGAGGTCGGCGCCGTTCAGATGTTCGGCCCGTAAGTCGAGGATGCGATCGTAACGCACCTGTGCGCCCAGGGCCTGCAGCGCCAGGAAGTGGGTATCGAGCCGACGGCGACCGATGACATCGCCGCCGGGCGGCGGCAGCCGAATGGCGCCGGCGCGCGCCAGCATGGGGCCGGCCAGCAGGATGGAGGCGCGGATGCGACGGCACAGTTCGGCATCCAGGTCGGCTGGCTGTGCGCGCCGCGCCGTGACGCGCCAGGTATGATCGTTCAGCACTTCCACCGTTGCCCCCAAACTGAGCAGCAGGTCGCGCATATCGAACACGTCTTTAATGTGCGGGACGTTGTGCAGGATGACGCTTTCGTCTGTCAGAAGACAAGCCGCCAGGATAGGCAGGCTGGCATTCTTGTTGCCGGAAGGGGTGACTTCCCCGCGCAGGGGAACGCCGCCTGTGACGATGAATTTTTCCATGTGATCCTCCTGTAGGGAAATTGTAAGACAAATTGTCGAAATCGCCAAGAACATTGCAATCCGCTTACACTCCCAAATGGGTGATTTGCAGCATGGGACGAATGTGCTATCATACAGGCATGAATATTCTTTTTCTCATCATCCCTATTGCGCTGGGATGGCTGGCCGGCGTCCTGGTCAACTATCTGGCCGATGTGCTGCCCCTCACCCGGCGCTTCAGCCAACCGCTTTGCCATCAGTGCGGGCAGGCCCTGCCCTGGAAGGATTATTTTCTCTTGCGTGCCTGCCCGGCCTGTGGACGGAAACGCAGCCGACGCACATTTCTCACATATTTCATCTTGCTGGCCGGCAGCGTGTATCTTTGGTTGGCGCCGCCCGCCAAATTGAATTTCGAACTGGCCTGGCTGTTGCTCATCTGGCTGGGCGTGGTGTTCGTCATTGACATGGAACACCGCCTCATCTTGCACCCGGTCAGCCTGGTGGGCGCTGCGCTGGGCCTGGGCGTCGGCTGGTATGCGCACGGCCTGATGCCTACCCTGCTGGGCGGGGCGTTTGGCTTTGGCGTGATGCTGATCTTCTACTTCCTGGGAGAGGGCTTTGCCCGTTGGATGTCCAAACGGCGCGGGGAGGAAATCGAGGAAGTGGCGCTGGGCTTTGGGGATGTGAACCTGTGCGGCATCACCGGCTTGTTGCTGGGTTGGCCGGTCATTCTGGCTGGGCTGTTGTTCACCATCTTTGCCGGCGGAATCGCCAGTTTGCTGGTCATCGCGGTGCTGACGCTGCGCAAACGCTACCAGGCCTTTACCCCCATTCCCTACGCTCCATTTCTCATCCTGGCAATCTTGTTTTATCTCTTGTAACTGCTCAGGTCAAGACTCTAAAGGTCTCCTTTGCAATCGAAAATATGTTTCAAGCCTGACCTTCCCGTGAATTCAGCCTTTCGATGTGCGGAAAAGACCTTTGGGTCTGTATTTAGTGCCATGCCGAATTCTCGGCTACGAGCCTGACGCGGAATTCATCCCTACGGGGACGAGGGAGACGCCAACCCAACGCGGAATGAATTTTGCGTTACCAATCTTGTTAGCGCGCCAAACCGATCGGGCGGCAATTGCCCCCGTAGGGGGTGCCACCCGAACTCAATGGTTATCCCAGCACTTTGGCGCGCCAAGCCAATCTTTGCGGTTGTGATTGTCCAGAATAGAGTAGGCAGTGGACTCAGCCTGTCGGGATGCCCTTTTGGCCAGGTCTGATTTCAGGCAAGGCGCTGGGCGGAGGGTGATTATAGTATTGCTCGGCTTTGGTGCATGAATAATTTTCTTCCCATTCAGAGCCAATTTTCGGTGAAATTTTGACTAGTACAATTGGGCATAAATAACTATGGTGTTACATAGAGAGAGGCCTTCCCTGGTAAGTCCACTTGAAGGGTTTGGCCATGGTGCGGTT
>FWPU01009685.1_pt1 | contig 10484 bp, 9 predicted proteins | sample 2228361 | NCBI WGS metagenome assembly FWPU01 (sample SAMEA103939777, study PRJEB20133) | metagenome | reverse complement strand
ACTTAATTCTTTGTGTTTGTCTGTTGAGACAAAGGGGAGTGTTTATGGTGAGAGATCTGATGAGATGTTAGAAGAGGGAGACGCTTTAATTAAAGATGTTGGTTCTGCTGAAGAAGTCGCTTTAGCAGAAGAAGTTCTAAACCCAGAAGGAAAGATGGAAGTGGAGGTGTTGGAAAATTAATATGGAACCACTATCAGACATTAAAGATCTTAAAAGTTTTACTAGCTTGGTAATCAAGTTAGCGTCACCTGAGGAAATTAGAAAATGGTCTCGTGGGGAAGTTACCAAGCCTGAGACTATAAATTATCGTACTCTTAGACCAGAAAAAGATGGTCTTTTTGATGAGAGAATTTTTGGTCCAACTAAAGACTGGGAGTGTTATTGTGGTAAGTATAAGAGGATTCGCTATAAAGGTGTAATATGTGATAAGTGTGGAGTGGAGGTTACTTTGTCAAGGGTAAGAAGAGAGAGGATGGGACACATTAACTTGGCTTGTCCCATTGCTCATGTTTGGTATTTTAAGGGAGCTCCCTCCAAGATTTCTTTATTGCTTGATATACCTCCTCGTTCGGTTGAACAGGTGATCTATTTTGCTCGCCATATTGTTATATCATCTGACGATAAAGGTAAAAGACAGGCTCTAGATAATTTAGAGAATGCAAGAAAGGATAGGTTAGAGAAAATCAAGAATGAATTTGCTGAGAAGAAAAAGGAACTGCAAGACTCCGCATCTTTGGAGAAAGAGAAGATTGATAAGAAAATAAAAAACAAGGAACAAGCTTCTCTTGCCAAAATGGAAGTGGATCTTGAGTTGAGAAAAAGAGAACAGCTTTTGACAGAAGAATATAATCTTAATACAGAAAGAACAAATCAACTTTTTAGCAACCTTTCTCTATTGGTCAAAAACCTGAAAGAAATGTCAATCCTTTCAGAGGAAGAATTAGATCAGCTTAATACTTATGGGGCGTCTGGTTTCTTCGAAGTTAAGACAGGAGCAGAAGCTATTCTTATTGCTTTACAGAAGATAGATCTTGAAAAACTAGCCTTTTCCTTGAGAAAGGATTTGGAGGAGACAAAAGAAGATTCTCCTCGATTTTCCAAACTGACAAAAAGATTAAAGTTGGTAGACGGTATGAGACTTTCAAAAATAGATCCTTCTTGGATGATATTGAGAGTTATTCCAGTTTTACCCCCAGATTTAAGGCCTATGGTTCAACTTTCTGGAGGTAGGTTTGCTACAAGCGATCTTAACGATCTTTACAGGAGGGTTATAAACAGAAATAACAGGCTAAAGCATTTGATAAGTTTAGGTGCCCCTGAGATTATTTTGCGAAATGAAAAAAGGATGTTACAGGAAGCTGTAGATTCTTTAATTGATGCTTCTCAAAAGAAAGCCACTCGTCGAGGTAGAGGTAAGCAGCCTCTGAGATCTCTTTCTGATATGTTGAAAGGTAAACAGGGTAGATTTAGACAAAATTTGCTTGGTAAGAGAGTTGATTATTCAGGCAGAAGCGTTATTGTTGTTGGACCTGAGCTTAAATTTTATGAATGTGGAATACCGAAGGATATGGCTCTTGAGATGTTCAAACCTTTTGTTTTAAGAGAGATGATTAAGCGGGGTATAGCGCCTAATGTAAGAAGTGCTAAAAATCTTTTAGAGAAAAAACCTCCTGAAGTTTTTGATATACTGGAGGAGATCACAAAAGATCATCCTGTTCTTTTGAATCGTGCACCCACTTTGCATAAATTGAGTATCCTTGCTTTTTATCCTGTTTTAATTGGGGGAAGTGCTATCAGGCTTCATCCTGCTGTTTGTAATGGATTTAACGCAGATTTTGATGGGGACCAAATGGCAGTTCATGTACCGCTTTCTAAAAAAGCTATTGAAGAGGCTCGTAATCTAATGATGCCGCAGAAAAATTTGCTCAAACCCGCTGATGGTTCGCCCATTGCTACTCCTTCAAGAAAAGAGATGGCCTTGGGTGTTTATTATTTGACAGTGGTTGACAGTAGAATACCCAAATATGAAGGTGTTTTTGCTGATAAGGAAGAGGTTTTAATGGCTCTTTCTTTAAGAAAAATAGAATTGAGACAGCTTATTTCGGTGCGTTTGGAAGGGAAAATAGTAGAAACAACTGCAGGTAGAATAATGTTTAATGAAATTCTTACTTCAAGCTTTGAGTTTATAAATGAACCTGTTCATTCTGGTGTTATCAAAGACATATTTAATAAGGCTCTCAAGATTTGTGACAATGATGAATTGGTAGAAATGATAGATAATATAAAATCGCTTGGTTTCTATGGAGGAACAATTTCCGGTATTTCTCTTGGAATTTTTGACGCAGTTATCTATCCGGACAAGGAGAAAATTATAAAGGAGTGTGAGAAAAAGGTATCCGCTCTTGAAGAAAGTTATACTCAGGGCCTTTTGACTATGGAAGAAAAGAAAAAACTAGCTCGTGATTATTGGATAGAGACAAGTGAATTGCTGGCGGATAGAACTTGGGAGTTGATGGATGAGTATAATCCTATTCGAGTTGTTATAGATGCAAAAGTTGGTAGGGCATCCAGAGATCAGGTTAAACAGTTGGCAGCCATGAGGGGTTTGGTTTTTGATCCTTTGGGTAAGGTAGTTGAGCTTCCTATTAAATCTAATTTTAGGGAGGGGCTCTCTATTTTGGAATATGTTACTTCAAGTCGTGGTTCCAGGAAAGGGTTAACAGATACTGCTCTCAAAACAGCAGATGCAGGTTATTTAACAAGAAGACTTGTTGATGTTGCTCATGATGTAATAGTAAGATCTGAGGATTGTGGAACCAAGGAAGGTGTGGTGGTGAATATCTCCGGTCTTAAAGATTCAGATGCTGTTTTTAAGATTGCTGGAAGGTTTTCGGTAAAGGACATTTTGCACCCCAAGAATTCAAAAGTAATTGTTCCGGCGGGTGAATTAATTGATGAAGATAAGGCTAAAGAAATATTTGAGGTGGGGATTGAAAGAGTTGAGGTATTTTCTCCTTTGACTTGCGAATTGAAGGCGGGTGTTTGTGTTAAGTGTTATGGGTGGGATAGAGCTGGGTACCCCAGTTGGTATATTGGCTGCTCAATCAATTGGAGAGCCAGGAACTCAGCTTACTCTGAGGACGAAACATTCAGGTGGTGTTGTGGGTATTGATGTGACACAAGGTCTTCCTCGAGTGGAAGAACTTTTTGAGGCAAGAACCCCAAAGATAACTTCACCTTTGAGTGAGATTAGTGGAAAAGTAAAAGTTAAAGAAGTCGATGAGGGTTGGAAGGTGACTGTGGAGTCAACTCAAAAACAAATAAAAGAAAGGAGAGAATATATTATTTCCAGTACTCTTCAGCTTGCAGTGAAAGATGGAGATATGGTTGAAGTTGGTTCTCCATTGGCTAATGCCCCACTTGATATAAGAGAGGTTCTTTCTGTGAGTGGTCTAAAGAAGGCACAGGAGTATATAGTAAATGAGATACAAAAAGTATATGAGTCTCAGGGGATTCCTATTCATAATAAGCATTTTGAGATAATAGTTAGAAAGATGAGCAACAAAGTGAAAATAGTTACTTGTGGGGATACGACATTTTTCCCAGGAGAACTTGTGGATAAATCTACTTTTGAGGCTGAAAACGAGAGAGTTTTGGCTTCGGGAGGAGAACCTGCTAGTGCTCAGCAGATAATACTGGGGATTACAAGACGCGCTTTGTATACAGAAAGTTGGCTTTCGGCAGCCTCTTTTGAACAGACAACCGATGTGTTGACAGAAGCGTCTCTTTTGGGGAAAGAAGATCCTCTTCTGGGATTGAAGGAAAATGTTATAATTGGGCGCCTAATACCTGTAACAAAGGAGTCTCTGGACTTGTCTTCTAATTCCGATCTGGTAAAATAACTTACGCTATGCCTACAATATTGCAATTGGTTAGGAAAGGTAGAAAAAAGATTATTAAGAAAACTAAGAAAGCAGCTCTGCGAAAATGGTTTAACGCTAAGGATAGAGTTTACAAAGAGTATGACTCTCCTTTTAAGCGTGGGGTTGTGTTGCAAGTTAGAACAATGACTCCCAAGAAACCAAATTCTGCTCTTCGTAAAGTTGCTCGTGTTAGGCTTTCAAACAAACAAGAAGTTACTGCTTATATACCAGGGGAGGGGCATGAACTAATAGAACATGCTGTGGTTTTAGTAAGGGGTGGTAGGGTTAAAGATTTGCCGGGTGTTAAGTATCAGATAGTTCGAGGTAAATATGATACAACCGGTGTTGTTGGTAGAAAAACCTCTCGAAGTCGATATGGAGCCAAAAAGGCATCTGGTAGTTCTCAGACTCAAACTGAAGGTTAATTGAAAGGTTATGGCAAGAAGAAAAAAGACAAAACTAAGAACAATAAATCCCGATCCTGTTTTCAGAAATAGGTTGATTGCCAAGTTGATAAATGTAGCAATGCGTGACGGAAAAAGGAGTGTGGCAGCAAGGCAAGTTTACCATGCGCTTGAGATAATTAAGGAAAAAGAAGGGGATCCAATTTCTGTTTTTTCAAAAGCTCTTGAGAACATCAAGCCTTCAATGGAAGTAAGGCCGAGAAGAATTGGAGGGGCAGCATATCAGGTGCCAATGCCGAAGGAGTCTTTAGCTTTAAGATGGCTAGTTGCGGGAGCTCGAGCAAGGTCTAATAAGGAATATCATACTTTTGCTGAAAAATTAGCAGCTGAAATTATGGATGCTGCCTCAGGGGAAGGTTTTTCTGTTAAGAAAAAACAAGAAGTGGAGAGAATGGCAGAGGCAAATCGTGCTTTTGCTCACTTCCGTTGGTAAAATTTATGTCCCAAGTTCAGGCAACTAAGAAAAAAGCGGCTTTAGTTTTTACGGCCACAAAGGACCGCAATCTTCCTATGGAGAGGATTAGAAACATAGGAATTATTGCTCATATTGATGCAGGGAAAACTACAACCACGGAAAGAATTCTTTTTGAAACCGGAAGGACATATCGTTTGGGTTCGGTGGATGAAGGAACGACAGCCACAGATTGGATGGAGCAAGAAAGAGAGCGGGGAATTACTATTGTTTCAGCTGCAATTACCACTTTTTGGACTCTAAAGAAACAGACTTCAGTTAATGATGGCCAATATAGAATAAACATTATTGATACACCTGGACATATAGATTTTACGGCCGAAGTAGAAAGATCACTGAGAGTGTTGGATGGTGCTGTAATGGTTTTTGATGGAAGAACTGGGGTTGAAAGTCAGTCTGAAACAGTGTGGCGCCAGGCAGATAAATATAATGTTCCACGAATATGTGTTTTGAATAAACTTAATTTGATAGGTGCAGATTTTGAGGGGAGTATAAGTTCGATTCGAGAAAGACTTGGGGCCAATGCGGCTCCGGTAATTTATCCCATTGGCATAGAACATTCTTTAAGAGGCGTGGTTGACTTGGTTAAAATGAAAGCATATACCTATTCTTCAATAGAAGATAACAAACTAACAGAAGAAGAAATACCTTCTGATTTGGTAGAAACTTGTCAAAAATATAGAAATGAACTTTTGGAAAAAGTTGTAGAGTTTGACGATAATGTGTTGGCAAAGTACTTAAATGGTGAGGAGCTTGAGGAGAAGGAGATCAAACTGGCTATAAGAAAAGGTGTAATAAGTGGTAAATTTTTCCCCATATTTGGAGGAGACAACCGAACTGCTACCGTTCAACTTCTTCTTGATGGAGTTGTTGAATATTTACCTTCTCCCGTAGACCTCCCGCCTGTCAAAGGAACCAATCCCAAGACAGGTCAGGAAGAGGCAAGGGAGTCAAAATATGAGGCTCCATTTTCGTCTTTGGCTTTTAAGGTAATGACTGACCCCCATGTTGGTCGTCTGGTTTATCTTAGAGTCTATTCTGGGGTTATCAAAACAGGTCAACAGGTTTTAAATACCACAAAATCTGTTAATGAAAGAATAGGAAAATTGGTTCTTTTGCATGCAGACCAGAGAGAATTAATAGAAGAGGCTTATGCTGGAGAGATAGTAGCTGCTGTTGGTCTTAAAGATACGACAACAGGCCACACTTTGTGTGATCCAGCGCATCCAATAGTTTTGGAATCAATAAAGTTTCCAGAGCCGGTCATCTCGGTGGCCATCGAACCACGCACCCAGGCCGACCAGGATAAGATGTCCCAGGCCCTCCAGACCCAGTGATTTCTTTAGCAATAGAGCCAGCAACAAAATCCGACCAAGAAAAGATGGGGATTGCTTTGGGTAAACTTTTGGATGAGGATCCTACTTTTCGAGTTAAATCAAATCAGGAGACTGGTCAGACCATAATATCTGGAATGGGTGAGTTGCAATTGGAGATTTTGGTAGACAGGATGAAAAGAGAATTTGGTGTTGAAGCAAAGATGGGTGCACCTCAGGTGGCTTATAAGGAAACTATCAAAAAACAAGGTAAAGGAGAAGGAAAATATATTAGACAAACTGGAGGTAGAGGACAGTATGGACATTGTTTTGTTAGAATCGAACCTTTGGGGAGAGGTGAAGGTGTTAAATTTGTTTCAGAAATTAAAGGTGGCGCAATTCCGGCGGAGTTTATTCCTGCGGTGGAAAAGGGAGTGAGGGAAAAGTTGGAAAATGGAATTCTTGCGGGATACCCTGTGACTGATATTGTCATTTATCTTTATGATGGAACCTATCACGAGGTAGATTCTTCAGAAATTGCATTTAAAATAGCAGGTTCGATGGCAGTAGAGCAAGCGGCGCGTCAGGCAGATTTGGTTCTTCTTGAGCCAATAGTAAAAGTTGAAGTAGCAACTCCTAAAGAGTTTATGGGTGATATAATAGGGGATTTGTCTTCAAAAAGGGCACAAATTCAAGGCACTGAGGAAAAGGGTGGAATGACCTATATTTATGCTTTTGCTCCCCTAGCTGAACTTGCGGGGTACGTGACAAAAGTGCGATCTATTTCGCAAGGAAGAGCCGTTCCCTATATTGAGCCAAGTCATTACGAGGAGGTTCCTAAAAATATTGCAGACCAGATAATAGAGAAGGCGGGTAAAGTTGTGATGCCAAGGGGCTAACTTTGCCTCTTGACAAACCATTTTACCCTTGTTTATAATCACGCCTAGTATTGAAAGACCTTTGTGGTCTAAATTTTTTTAAAAATATGGCAGGAGAAACAAGAGAAAAATTTGAGAGAACCAAGCCACATGTCAATATTGGAACTATTGGTCATGTTGACCATGGTAAAACCACATTAACGGCGGCCATTACCACTGTTTTATCAAAGCAGCCAGGTAATAAAACTAGAGCTTATAAATTTGATGAAATAGATAGTGCTCCAGAAGAAAAGGCAAGAGGTGTTACAATTAACATTTCCCACCTTGAGTATGAGACTGATAAGCGACATTATGCTCATATAGATGCTCCGGGACATGCTGATTATATTAAGAATATGATTACTGGTGCTGCGCAAATGGATGGAGCCATTCTTGTAATATCTGCAGCAGATGGTCCGATGCCTCAGACTAGAGAGCATGTTATACTAGCACGCCAAGTTAACGTTCCAGCCATTGTAGTCTTTCTGAACAAAGTGGATACAGTAGATGACCCTGAAATAGTTGACTTAGTTGAAGCCGATGTTAGAGAGCTTCTCAAGAAGTATGAGTATCCTGGTGATGAAGTGCCTGTGATTCGAGGATCAGCTTTGAAAGCGCTTGAAGGTGATCCTGAAGCGGAGAAGCAAATTTTGGAATTAATGAAAGCTGTTGATGAATATGTTCCTCAGCCTCAGAGAGAAGTTGACAAGCCATTCCTGATGCCAATTGAGGATGTTTTTTCCATCAAAGGAAGAGGTACTGTTGTTACAGGTAGAGTTGAAAGAGGAAAATTAACTGTAAATGAAGAAGTTGAAATAGTTGGGATTCGACCAACTCAAAAAACTGTGGTGACAGGTATAGAGATGTTTAGAAAGACCCTTGATTATGCGGAGGCTGGAGATAATGTTGGCGTTCTTTTAAGAGGTATAGAAAAAGACCAAGTTGAAAGAGGTCAGGTTGTAGCAAAACCAGGAACAATTACTCCCCATACTGAATTTGAGGCCGAAGTTTATATTTTAAGTAAAGACGAAGGGGGAAGACACACACCATTCTTTTCTGGATATAAGCCGCAGTTTTTCATAAAAACAGCAGATATTACCGGAGAAATAACCTTACCTGAAGGCATAGAAATGGTAATGCCAGGAGACAATGCAAAAATGAAAGTAAAACTTATTCAGCCTGTAGCAATGGAAGAAGGATTCAGATTTGCAATTCGTGAGGGAGGCAGCACCGTTGGAGCTGGTGTTATTACTAAAGTTATAGCATAAATTGCTCTTTGAGGCACTAAACTATGGCAGTAGGAAGCTTAAGAGTTAAGCTTAAAAGCTATGATCATAGGGTGTTGGATGAAGCTTCAGCCAAAATATTGGATGCGGCAATAGTCAGTGGTGCCAAAATAAGAGGTCCGATTCCTCTTCCTACAAAAAGAAGTGTTATTTCTGTAGTTAAGTCTCCGTTTACTGATAAGAATGCTCAAGAGCATTTTGAAGTGCTGGTTCACAAAAGGCTAATTGAAATAGAAAATCCCTCCGAAAGAACTATAGATGCACTCTCCAATATAGAACTTCCAGCCGGTGTCTCTATCGAGGTAAAGATGTAAATCCAATATTAACGGCTAATTGCAGGAAACTACTTGCGTGTTGAGATGATTCTTGGAAATATTTAGGCAAACAAAAGCGGTTTATAATTTTTTGGCTTAAATGAATAGAATGCTAAGAAAACAGAAGATAACATATACTATTGTTGTTCTTCTTATGGCGGTGGTGGGGATTTTTGTTTGGAATCGTTTTCGTATAGAGATGCTACAGGATCTTTAGATACTGTTAGATCACCAGTTTATAGGGAATGTGGAATAGAGCAGTGCCATGGCCTTGATATTACTTGTGGGCCAAATGTCCCCAAGATGTGTACTATGGAGATGAGAATTGATGATTTTTGTAGAGATTATGTGTGGTGCGAAAGAGTCGGTAAAGATTGCAGGTTGGTAAAAGACCTGAAATTTGAGGTGTACAAGTCGTGCGTTGAAAAGTGTAAAGAAGATTCAGAAGATGCTTTTCAATGTGCTAATCAGTGTCTAAAAAGAGACTCTGATTAATTTATTGGTTATTAGTGTTTAGTTTGGGGGTAGCGAGCTGGATGTTGGTATATTCTTCTTGCCTCTTTTGTTACTCTTTGTTATAATTTATGCATCGTGGATAAAGTTCGACATTAGCCACGGAGATTTTTAAAGGAGGCTGTGTTGGGCGCCTTCGGCGCCTTTTTTTGTCGAGAAAAATGATAAAAACTGTTTTTGGAAACAAATTAAAAATGGATCAGGCCTTTATTGAGGTGTTGCGCATTCCTATTACTTGGGTATCTCTTTCCAAAGGGGTAGTAACTCAGGTTAAAGATGAAGAAAAGGATGGCTATTGGGCTGTCCGGTTGGGTTTTGGGGAATCTCGCAAGAAAAAGATATCTAGACCTTTAGAAGAAAAGCTGAAAAAAGTTATTAAAGCTGACAGTTTACCTTATCTTTTGAGAGAGGTAAGGCTTAATAAGCAAGTGGAGGTAAAGGTTGGAGATATTGTTGATCCTTTTGAAATTTTCAAGGTAGGAGACGAGGTAGAAATATCGGGTGTTTCTAAGGGAAAGGGGTTTGCCGGTGTAGTTAAAAGATGGAAATTTGCTGGTGGTCCCAAAACTCACGGTCAGTCTGATAGACAGCGTGCTCCTGGTTCTATTGGTCAGGGCACAACGCCAGGAAGGGTTTATAAAGGCAAAAAAATGGGTGGCAGGATGGATTATAATACGGTGACAGTTAAAGGTTTGAAAATTGTTTTTGTGGAACCGGAAAGAGGTCTTGTTGCTGTGTCTGGACCTGTTCCTGGAAGTTTGGGTAGTTTGTTGAGGATTACCAAAACCAAATCAGGTAGTCTTAAAGAACTAACCAAAGAGGCACAACAGGTGCAAATGCAACAAGAGCAGGATACAGAAGAGAGAAAGGAGGAACAAAATGACAACAAAGAACAATAGTAAAGAAACTGTTCAAATTAGCGTTTTTTCTAAGAAGGGGATTGAAGAGGGAAAAATCTCCCTCCCTGAGGGTTTTGTTGTTAATTACTCCCCTATTCTCTTAAGTCAATATCTTCGGGTTTACGAAAATTCTGCCCATTCTAAAGTGCCGTTGAGAAAAAATCGGGCAGCGGTATCGATATCAAACAGGAAAATTTATAGACAAAATGGTACAGGAAGAGCGCGTCATGGGGCAAGATCTGCCCCTATTTTTGTGGGTGGGGGCTTGGCACACGGCCCCAAAGGAGTAAAAAGATTTTTAAAAATTCCATCGTCTTTTAAGAAGAAAGCTCTATTTCTTGCTCTAAATTTGAAACTAAAGGAGAATAAATTAGCTGCTATT
>FWPU01013257.1_pt1 | contig 10485 bp, 9 predicted proteins | sample 2228361 | NCBI WGS metagenome assembly FWPU01 (sample SAMEA103939777, study PRJEB20133) | metagenome | reverse complement strand
GAGGGGGGAAAATTGGGAATCCGCCTTAGGTGGATTAGATTTTTTCAGAACTCTCAAATAACAAATAAAATCCCGTTTTGACATTCAGTCTTTTACATTTGGATTTCATTTGGAATTTGAGTTTTGTCATTTGGATTTTATTTTCCATCGTTCTTTTCCCAATCCTTAAACGTCCCCAAGGGATAGGTCTGGGTCATTTTTTCTTCTATGTACTTTAATGATTCTAGAGGACTCATCCTCCAGTAAACGGGGCATGGGGAAAGTACTTCAATTAAGGAAAACCCCTTTTTTTCCATTTGTGTTTTGAAGCCCTTCTTTATTGCCTCCTTGGTCTGTAGTACATTTTTGGGAGAGGAAAGGGAGGTCCTTGCAAGGAAGCTGGCACCCTCAAGGGTGGCGAGTAGTTCGCATATGCGGATGGGATAGCCGTGGGCCTGGAGGTTTCTGCCCTCTGGCGTGGTGGTGGTTCTCTGGTTTAGCAAGGTCGTTGGAGCTAGTTGCCCGTTGGTCATCCCATATACGGCATTATTGACGAAGATTACCGTAATGTTCTCTGCCCTGGCGGCGGCGTGCACAATCTCTGCCATTCCTATGGCTGCCAGGTCGCCGTCTCCCTGATAGGCAAAGACGACCTTATCTGGGTGCACCCTCTTAATCCCGGTGGCTATGGCAGGGGGTCTCCCATGGGCAGCCTCGCTCATGTCGATGTCCAGGTAATTGTAGGCCAGCACGGCACAGCCCACCGGGGCAAGTCCGATGGTCTTCCCTCTTATGCCCCACTCGTCGATTATCTCCGCCAGGAGACGGTGAACGATTCCGTGTCCGCAACCCGGACAGTAATGGGAGGGCGTTCTCAGGAGGGTTTCCGGAGCGCTATAAAGGGCCTGCATTACTTATGTGCCTCCTAGGGGATTGTGGAGAAATACATTCCTTTGCCCAGTTCTGAGGGGACTTCTGGTGTCTCCAGCCCCAGGGCGCTCTCCGGGGCAAGGATGTTCAGCACCTTTTTGAGCACCTCTCTGGAGGAAGGGACCCCTCCACCCATACGTCCGTAGAAGTGGACGGGGCGGCGGCCAAGGACGGCCAGTTTTACGTCCTCCAGCATCTGTCCAGCGCTCATTTCCACGACGCAGAAGGCCCTGGCCTTCTTAACCAGCCTCCTGAGCGGTTCTTTCGGGAATGGCCAGAGGGTGATGGGTCGCAGTAGGCCGATGTGCAGCCCTGTCCCCGAGGCCCTTCTTATCGCCTCTTTGCATATCCTGGCGCAGGTTCCGTAGGCCACGAGGACGACTTCTGCCCCCTGGGTGTTAACCTCTTCGTAGCGGACCTCTGCCCGTTCTATGGCCCGATACTTCTTCTGGAGACGGATGTTAAATGCCTCCAGTTCTCCCTTTACCGGGTAAAAGGATTTAATTATGTTCCGCGGCCTGCCTTCTGCCCCTGTCAGGGCCCATTTCTTTACGGTTTGATGTGTCCCGGGTGTTTTTTTGAAGTCCACTGGTTCCATCATCTGCCCCAGTTGGGCATCCCCTAAGATCATTACCGGGTTTCTGTAGCGGTCGGCCAGGTCAAAGGCATCGTAAGTCAGGTCTGCAATCTCCTGTACGGAGGACGGGGCGAGGACTATGGTGTGATAGTCGCCGTGGCCACCACCTTTTACGGCCTGGAAGTAATCGGCCTGGGAGGGAGATATGTCTCCGAGTCCGGGCCCGCCTCTCTGCATGTTAACTATTACACATGGTAGTTCGCTGCCTGCCAGGTAAGAGAGGCCTTCCTGCATGAGGCTGATGCCAGGGCTGGAAGAACTGGTCATGACCCTCGCCCCTGCAGCGGCACTTCCATAAGCCATGTATATGGCCGCTATCTCGCTCTCTGCCTGGAGGAAGGTACCTCCGACCTGTGGCATCCTTACGGCCATATGGTTTATCAGTTCGTTTTGGGGCGTGATGGGGTAGCCGTAGTAATGACGGCAGCCTGCCAGGATGGCGGACTCCGCTGCCGCCTCATTTCCCGTTAAAAGTTGTTTCTTATCATTCAAGGATTTCAATGGCTGCCTCCGGACACATCAATGCGCAGTGACTGCATCCACTGCAAGGATTGCCTTCTTTAAAATGGGCCATGCGGAGCCCGTGCTCGTTCAGGTGTTTAGTCATGGCTAGAGAGTCATACGGACAGAAGGGGATGCAGAGCTCGCACCCCTTGCAAAGGCCCTCGTCTATGCTAACCCTGGCCATATTTCGGGCTACCTCCCCATCCTAGTTTCTCTCTTAGCACCCCGTAGAAGCTCCTTATCCTTGTATCTACAACGCGAAGGCGAACGTCTGCCCTTTCCACTTTTACCCTGTCGCCGTTAAGGAGGCCCTCATAGACCTGACCGTCGATTGTGAGGCCCATCTCCACCCCCTCCGTAGAAGGCTCCATTTCTATCTTTGAGTCTCCCGAGATGACTAATGGACGGTTGGTTAAGGTGTGCGGGCATATGGGAGAGATTATAAAGGCGTCCATTTCTGGAGATAGGATGGGCCCGCCAGCGGCTAGACAATGGGCAGTGGAACCCACAGGGGTAGATACGACAATGCCATCGCAACCGTAGCTAGTAACTTCTTCGTTATTTATGAGCAGTTTTACAGATATGAGCCTTGAGAGGGAGGCCCTGGATATTACCGCGTCGTTAACCCCAAGGACTTCCCTAATTACTTCTCCCTTACGCATGAGTTGGCATCTCAACAGTATTCTGGTGGTGATAGCGTATTGACCCTTTAATACCCGCTCCAGGTGGGGGTACATGTCTTCCGGGGTGAGTTCCGAAAGGAAGCCGAAGGTCCCCAGGTGCACGCCCAGTATGGGTATTTTGTAGGGGCTTATGTATCTGGAAACCCGTAGGAACGTACCATCTCCTCCCAGGGCGATGGCCAGATCCCCAGAAAAGGGACCCTTCGGTTCTTCGGCCAGATCAAAGGTGGCCATCTCTACCCTCTTTTTTAGCCAAGTCTCTAGTTCCTTTATGACGTTCTTGACCTTGACCTTCCTGGTGTTGCCAAAGAGTAGTACCCTCACCTCTTACGTTGCCTACCGGGTTAAGGCCGCCTTGCTACCTTTAGGGGGTGGTATAGTCCCAGGCGGTTCCACTCCAGCATAAAGCGCTTGTGTATGCCCTCTGCGTCCAGGCCTAACCCACCGAGCAGTATCTCCCTGGGACCCTGCTCAATAAAACGGTCAGGGATGCCTAATCGGCGTATCTTGCTTGCGTCCCCACCTTCCTCAGAGACCATCTCCAGTACGGCCGAGCCAAAACCTCCTGCCAGGGCGTGGTCTTCTACCGTTAGTACGAGTGGGTGTTCCCTTACGGCCTCAAGTATCATCGTTTTATCCAGGGGTTTGGCAAAGCGGGCATTGATAACGGCCACTTCAATACCCTCGGAGCTAAGTTTCTCGGCGGCCGTGTAGGCGGGATAGACCATGGCCCCATAGGCCAGGATGGCCCCCTCGGTACCCTCTTTCAATACCTCTGCCTCACCGATGGATACCGGGCTTGAAGGTAGGTCCATATCTTCGTCTGGTATATTATCCTTTGGATAACGTATGGCGGCAGGTCGGTTGGATTCTACTGCTAACTTTAGCATCTGTTTTAATTCTCGTCCATCCTTTGGTGCCATGAGGACGATGCCGGGGAGATGTCTGAGGTAGGCTATGTCAAAGACTCCATGGTGGGTAGGACCGTCATTGCCCACCAGACCAGCCCTATCCATGCAGAATACTACGGCGTTATCCCTTTCCTGCAGGCAGACGTCGTGGAAGACCTGGTCATAGGCCCTTTGCAGGAACGTGGAATATATTGCCGCAACAGGTTTTAGACCCGCATACACCAATCCGTTGGCAAGCCCCACGGCATGTTGTTCGCATATCCCTACGTCAAAGTATCTCTTGGGGAATTTTTCCTTAAAGGCGGTCAGCCCTGTCCCGTCTGGCATGGCTGCCGTAATGGCGACAATTTTAGGGTTGGTTTCTGCTAATTCCACAAGGGTCTGACCAAAGACCTTAGTGTAGGAGGTCTTTTTGGCTTTGGAGGTTTCTACCATCTTCCCGTTGCAGAGCTTGAAGGCGGGGGCGCTGTGGAACTGGGTAGGGTTCTGGGAGGCTGGTTCAAAACCCCTGCCTTTCTCGGTGATGGTGTGAAGGAGTACCGGCCCGGAAAGGTACTTTATACGGTTTAAGGTGCTGATGAGCAGTGAGATGTTATGGCCGTCCACCGGGCCGTAGTAATGGAAGCCCAGGTCAGCAAAAATCTGCCCCGGGGTCATCCCCCTCCTTATGGCCTCTACGAGGTGCTCTAAGACGTTCTCCACCGGTCTTCCAAGGACCGGCAGGATTTTAAGGATATGGTGTACCTCCTTTTTCAGGTCGGTGTAAAGGGGGGAGGTGCGAAGTTGGGTAAAATACTTGGAAAAGGCCCCCACTGTTTCTGATATGGCAAGTTTATTATCGTTAAGTACTACGAGGATGTCCTTATTCAGGTCGCCTGCGTGGTTGAGGGCCTCCAGGGACATTCCGGCCCCGATGCCGCCATCGCCCACCACTACGACTATTTTTCTCCTTCTGCCCAGGATAGTATCGCCACAAGACAGACCCAGGGATGAAGATAGGGCATTCCCGCTGTGGCCGCACGTGAATGGGTCGTAGAGGGGACTTTCCTTTCTGTCTGGGAAACCGCTCAGACCCCTGTGCTGGCGGAGGGTCTGGAAAGCATCTCTTCTACCGGTCAGGAGCTTGTGTACGTAGCACTGATGTCCTACGTCCCATGTCAATCTGTCCACCTTGAAGTCAAAACAGTAGTGAAGGGCTACGGTCAGCTCCACCACCCCGAGGTTGGAGGATAGATGGCCAGGATTCTTGGAGACTACCTCTATAATCGTTTCCCTTATTTCCTCTGCTAACTTAGGGAGTTCTTCTACAGGTAAACGCTTCAAGTCCTCTGGACCGTTTATCTTGTTGAGAAGTCTTGTCATATCTTTACCTCAATTCGCCTCAAGCCTGCAGGGGCACACGGTAAGCAGTAATGGGTTTGAAGTACACGGACTGCCTACTATCTTCGGCCTTTATTCCTCACCTTACCCTTCTTTTGGTTACCTCTTATTTTAAGCTCAATTTGGCCAATATATTCTAATAACCTTTTCTTATTTTGCAAGAAGATTGTCTACGGGAAATTGTATCACTTAATGGCTGAACATATTGCGACAAAAATTAGTTGCTCTCATGGAGCACTATTCTTTTAATCTCCAGGGCCTTTCCTGTAGAGGAGTCCACGGTGATGATAGCCCCGCTCATCCTTACATCTTTTTCTGCAACTTCGAAGCGGGTAGGCATCTGGGTGACGATGGCTTTAAGCACCTTGTCAATGTCCCTTCCCAGTATGGATTTGTAAGGTCCTGTCATACCGAGGTCCGTGATGTAGGCGGTGCCGTTGGGTAATATCCTTTCATCGGCCGTCTGGACGTGGGTGTGGGTTCCCACTACGGCACTCACCCTACCGTCCAGGTACCACCCCATGGCAATCTTTTCAGAGGTGGCCTCGGCGTGCATGTCCACGATTATGACCTTTGCCTTTCCAGAGATTTCCCTCAGTACTTCATCCGCTGCCCGGAAGGGACAATCCACCGGTTGCATGAAGACCCTCCCGAGGAGATTAATTACCCCTACGGGGATGCCCATGTGGCTTTCCACCACTGCCCAACCCTTACCCGGAGCCATTGGGGAGTAGTTGGCTGGCCTGAGGATGCGGGGTTCTGCTTCCAGGAGTTGTATGACCTCTTTCTTTTTCCACACGTGGTCCCCTGTGGTTATCACATCCAGACCGCTGGCGAGGAGCCTTTTTGCCACTTCCGGGGTGATCCCGGAGCCACCCGAGGCGTTTTCCCCGTTTGCCACCGCAAAGTGTATGCCTTCCTTTTGTATGAAAGCCGGTAGTTGTTTTTCAATGACCTCCCTTCCTGGTCTTCCGACTACGTCTCCCAGGACGAGGGCCTTAAATATCATATGGCAACCCTGCTCTTTTTAGGGGGGAACCCACAGGTTTTCTCTTTAGGTGGTTCTTTTCTTTAACTTGGCGATTAACTGTTTTTCTACCTCCGGGGGGACGAACTTGCTGACGTCGCCTCCAAGGCTTACAGCTTCCTTTATTAGCCTGGAATTAAGGAAGGAGTACTGTTCGCTTGTCATGATGAAGACTGTCTCTAGGTCGCTTTTAAGGACGCGGTTGGTGAGGGCGCGCTGGAACTCCTCTTCAAAATCTGATACGGTTCTAATACCCCTGAGGATGATGTTTGTGCGCTGCTTCTTCAGGTAATCTACCAGCATCCCTTTAAAGGAATCTACCTTTACGTTTTTGAGGTGTTTAGTGTGCTCGAGTATCATCTGCTTTCTTTCTTCCACGGTAAAGAGGGGTGTTTTAAAGGGATTTTCCCCTATGGCCACTATTAGTTCGTCAAAGACCCTGCTCCCCCTCTCGATCAGGTCTAAATGGCCATATGTCGGGGGGTCAAAAGTGCCAGGATAAATTGCTTTTGTCATGAGTTTTCTCCTACTGCCCTGTAAAAGAGTACCTCCGACCAACAGGCTTTTTAACACCTACCGGGAGGACGTCGAATCTAAAAGTAGTGTTTTCATTGGCGGCGTCAAAGTTTAAGGTAAACATACCGGTCCAATCGTGGGCGCGTCTGGAAAGGCTTAATCTCGTTGAGAGGTTTTGGGTAGAAGTGTTTCCTGTAAAATCCTTTGACCTCAGGGCATAGGTCTCCTCAAAGGTTAATCCCCATTTCTCTCTCAATAGTAAGTGAGTCTCTAATATCACACTGGAACTTATGTCCTTGAGAAAGCGGTAACCGATGAACTGGGACCAGCGGGGCGAGTTTTGAAAGTTTATGCCGCCATTATAAACGTCGAAAGTAAGTTCGTCCAGGTTGAATTCGTTCCTCTCGGAGACTAGGGCAATCCTGTCGGTAAGTTGAGACCTGAATTCGGGCTGGAGGAAGCTATCTTTTTTGGGAATGAGAAAGCCTTCGGCGTTTCCAACCTGATGTGTGACGAACCCTTCCGTTTTTTCTGGGGAGGGCAGGAAGTGCAGTTCCAGGTCCACGTCCATCAGGTCCACTGTTTGTAGAGGGGCTCCCCTGCGCGTCTGGAGGCGGTTCCTTATCCCGAAGATGAGTGAGTTGTATTTGTCCAGTCCATCTGCGGGTACGTACTGGAGGAGGTCGTTGGGGTTTTCTGTAACGATTGGACCTGCCTCCCAGCGGAATTCCGGTGAAATGATGTGTTTCAGTTTATGGATGCGGAAGAGCTTGCTCTCCAGGCTGTAGACACGCCAGAAACTGGTGCTGGCGTCTAAGCCGAGGGAAGCAGCAAATCTACCTACAGGTGGGCCGTCATTGGGTCCTCTGTCTTCCAGGCTCTTACTGTAGGCTGTCAGCCTCCCCCCCACAAATGGCTTCAACTTCCATATCCAGAGCTGGAAGGGAGAGCTTATTATGTTGTTGCTGTCCAGTCGGAGGCTGTTCCCTGTGGTCCTCTGGAGACGATTGAATCGGGAGGGGTTTCTGACGTCCAGCTCATCGTCCAGATGAAAATCAAGATACCCAAGCTCTGACTGAGAGGTAAAGTTCAGCCTGTCTTCCCAGAGGGGCTGACTGATTAGCTGATAACTCAGTTGGGGGAGCGCCTCAAGCCCTGTGTCAAATCTGTGTATCTGCTTTTTTGCGAGGAAGGTAAGGGCTTTGTTGTCCTCCAGTCTCCTCAGGTAAAGGTCTGTTTCCTGCTCCTTTCCTTCTTTAAATTCCCTCTCAAAGTATTCCCTTAGGAAGTTCCTGTCGCTTATGAAAGAGAACTCGGCATCGGCCCTCCAGTACTTGCTTAGATTCTGCCTGTGACGCCAGAGGACTCTTCCCCTGTTTTCATGTTCTATGAGCATATTGCCGGTCTGGTCGCGTTCTGCACGGTCTTTAACAAAATAGGTTTCAAAGGTACCTAGCATGTTGGCACGTTTGTAGTCTAAATCAAGCCCCCCTGCCGGTCCCCTCATAGACAGGTAGTCAAGTTTAACAACCGTACTCATCCAGCGATTTAATCCTGAAAATAGGGTGAGTGCCAGCGGGTCCCATGTGCTGTGTACAAAGGTCCCTAGTCGGTCGGAGTTCCCCCACCCTATCCCTTTAAAGACGGAGGGTTTGGTACGGGTATCGTAGGCGTACTTGGGTAGATAGGCGACGGGGATGTCCCCTATTAAGAAGGTGTCATGTCTGGCCACAATCTCTGAGTAGGATTCGGTGGGTGTACGCCTCTGGGTAACAGTCACGTAGCGGCTGTTAAAACGGTAGTGGGGGTGGCCGAAGCTGCAGGTGGTAAAGTAGCCATCCTTAATAACCATGTGGTCCTGGTCAATCTGCTTTGCCTCTTTACCACCCATATAAATGGGCATCTGAGGCGGTTCGGGTTTAATGGTCTTTATTCGGGGGTTTATGTATATACCTTTCTTTTCGGGGATGTTTTGGAAGATTTTGTCAGCCTTCCTGATGTCCTCTTTGGACCGTAAAGTAACGTTCCCCTCTGCGTAGAGTTCCTTAAATATATGTTTTTTCTTTCCGTCTACTTCTTCTTCCTCAAACCAGAGGAGGGCATTGTCGGCCTCCATGGTGGTCTCACCCCTGTGTAGTACCACGTTTCCCAGGGCGGATACTATTCTCTGGTTTCCTTCCACCCAGCTGTCTATATCGTCAGCCACAATATCTACAACGCCGGGCTCTTTAGTTACCTGCACCAGGGGTTCCCTTGAGGCAAATTCGCCCTTCCGCTGGTCTCGTATCTTTATTGCTTTTAAGTAGACGTCCATAGGCTGTTCCTCCTCAAAGGTAACTACCCTGCCAGAGTGCGGGTTGACCACAATTCCTGACGCGGTCTCCAATCTGACAAAGAGCTGTTCAAAATTCTGGACGTCCTTATCCTGTATCAGTGTGACCTTTTTCTCACAATAAAGGTCCACCCTTGCTTCTTTCTGTTGTAGGGCCTCCTGCTCGTAAAAAAGGAGGGCGGCACTATCGGCGGTTATTAGTAACTTTCCCTGGGTAATCCATACGTTTTCATCGGCCACGAAGACCCTTACCCCTTCTTTTTGCCAGGTACGTATATTCTCTGCAGCGAGATTGATGGGATAGGGCGTGGTCTCCAGGGTTATAATCGCCTGTGCAAGGACTGACCCTCCTGAGGCGGACAACATCAACCAGACAGCAAGCACTAAGACGAGGCGGTATAACCGCAGGCGGCAAAGGGGTAGAATCATATCTTGTTGGGTTCTCCCTTCAAAAGGTCAAGATTATATTGACCAATAAATCTAAGTCAAACAAAAAGTGGAGTATATAGACATGGGTTACGGTTTTAAAGGTCATTCTGAATCTTTTAGACTCGCATAAGGGGGCCTCTCCCCAGTACATGCGAACAAGGGTCTGATATTATGTCCGAAACCCACAAAAATCTGTTGCCAATAATGCGAATGGAGTTAGAATGGGAACTCGTCTCAACATGCAGGACCGATGACTTTTGATGGTTAGTTGGATTATTACAGCTTTTTTTTATCTTGCTATTCCGGCCCTCCCTTTTCTGGTACAGGCCTCTGAGCAAAGCCCTGGACCCCACCAGGTGCTGGTGAAAACGGAGGTCTCCAAGGAGGCAGAATATCCATTAAGGGTTAAGGGGGTGCTCCTGATAGAGTGCGGGCCAGAGGTAGTGTGGGGCGTACTAACGGATTATGAGCACTTGGAAGGGGTCTTCCCCAGGTTGGTAGAAAGTCGGGTCTTAAGCAGGGGTACGGAGGAGGTAGTGGTGGAACAGCGCTATCAAGGGCTGATGTTCTTGTCTAAAAGCATGGTGTTTGTTAACCGAGAGACTCCCATGCGTAGGATAGATTTCAGGCGTGAGGGTGGAAAATCCGGGGTAAAAGGTTACTGGAGTCTGGAGCCAGTGGCAGAGGGTTCTACCCTGTTAACACTGGAGGTGTTTGTAAGACCAAGGCGGTTCCTTATGTGGTTTATGAAAGGTATGCTTGAGAGCCATGTCCCACGTGGGCTTATATCTATTAGACAGAAGAGTTTATCAAAAACTCCGGGCGCTGGTAACCCGGAAGATCCAGAGACGGTATACCTCAAAGAGGGGCAAGAGGTTGACCCTCCCCAGGGGGGCTTTTAACACGGGAGGGTAGCACAAGGGCTTCGCTAACAACGTTTTTATGGTATACTTGCAAAATTGTGCAATAATTTGGTGTGTTTTGTCGTTAAACAGGTTTTTCGCAAGCCCACGGACCCTGCTGGTGGGCATCCTACCCCATGTGTCTGAGCTTTGGACAGGAGTTCGGACAAAGACAAGAGTGCAGTCTTCAGAGACTTAAATGAAAAAGATGTAAGGGGGAGTTCCCCCTTACCACCCCCTTTAGTGTTGCACCTG